>Ga0302299_10000289_pt1 | contig 26034 bp, 18 predicted proteins | sample III_Fen_N3_4_FD_198795 | JGI IMG/M metagenome (GOLD analysis project Ga0302299, IMG submission 198795) | Peat permafrost microbial communities from Stordalen Mire near Abisko, Sweden - III_Fen_N3_4 | ecosystem: Environmental > Terrestrial > Soil > Wetlands > Permafrost | place: Sweden: Abisko...
CGTCCAACCAACCCTGAATGGACACGCTGAACCACGCCCCCCGGCCGACCAACTCACGAGCGAAAGATCCACAGGCAGGAGAAACGATCAACGGATCTCATGGGGTGGATCCAAGCTGAGGGGACGCCCACCGCGACATTGCCAGCGGAGTGTGACGGCTATAACATCACCTCGAACTCGTCATTCTGCATGGTCGCAGTGGCTGTCGTACTTGTGCGTCAGTTGAGGGTTCGAATCCCGGCGAGTCCATCGGCCCGTGGGTCTTCGTCAGACGGCTGAGGCCCTGCACACCGCCCTGACGTTCACCGTCGGGGGCCCTACCAGCTCCGGTTCGGCCCGCCCCACACTTCGGTCACGTCGTGCTCCGGCGCGACCGTGTATTTGCGCATGCCCATGCCCGGCATTCCGCGGCTTTGCCGCCGACGCCGTCGGAGGTTCTCGCCATGTCCGTCACGACCACCTATCCCGGGGTCTACGTCGTGGAGCTGCAGAACAGCTCCCACGTGATCTCCGGGGTCTCGACGTCGGTCACGGCGTTCGTCGGCGCCGCCCGCAAGGGCCCCGCCGACACCCCCACCGCGATCGCCAGCTACCCGGACTTCGTGCGGGCCTTCGGCGACCCCGTCGACCCCGGTGACCACCCCATGGGGTACGCCGTTGCGCACTTCTTCGCCAACGGCGGCAGTCAGGGCATCGTCGTGCGGGCCCTCCCCTCGGACGCCCTCCCGGCGGCCAAGGCGCTCCCGGCGGCCAACGGGATCACCGTCACCCTCACCGCGCGCAGCCGCGGGGCCTGGGCCAACGGCACCGGTTCGGGCGCCACCCAGAACGGGGTCTTCGTCGAGGTCGTCCCGGCCAAGACCAATCCGGCCGACCGCGTCACTCTCGTCGTCACCGAGTGGGCGGCGGGCCAGGGCAGCGCGACCCTCCTGGCCAGCGAAACCTGGCCGGAGCTGTCGATGTCGACCGACAACCCCCGCTACCTGCCCACCGTCCTCGCGGGGAGCCGACTGGTCGTGGCGTCGGTCACCGGCACCCAGGCTGCGGCGTCCGCGGGCACGTCCGAGAGCCGCAACGACCTCTCCGGTGGTGTCCCGGCGTTGGCCGGCAAGGTGTTGCGCCTGTCCGTCGACCAGGGCGCGCCCGTCGACCACGTGCTCTGGCCGGGCGGCGACCCGTCCCTCTCCCGCACGACCGACGACCTCGTCGCATTCATCAACGACTCGACCCACGGGTTCGGCGTGACCGCCACCAAGGACGCCGGCAAGCTCGTTCTCACCAGCCCCACCACCGGGGTGGACAGTGCGGTCGTGGTCGGGCTCGCGGGCGCGTCCGGCGCCGGGGACGCCGCCGGACCGCTCAGTCTCGGGGTCGCCGCGGGCGGGGTGGAGAAGTCGGGCAGCGCGGCCGACCTGCCGGCGGTGGCCGCGGCCGTGGGCCTGGCCGGGGGGTCCGACGGGTCGAACGTGGACGCGGGCAGCATCGTCTCGCCGGCCGAGGGGCAGGGAATGCTGGCGCTGGACTCCCTCATCTTCCCGCGGTTCAACCTGCTGTGCCTGCCCGGCGTGACCACCGCGGACGTCGGGGCGCTCGGAGCGGCGCTGGCATACTGCGCCAAGCAGAACGCCTTCCTCCTCGTCGACCCGGACGCGGCCGTCGTGGACCAGGCGAGCGCCCTCTCGGCCGCGGGCCCGCTCGTTCCCGAGGGCGCGCACGGCGCGCTCTACTGGCCGCGCCTGAGCACCCCGGACGCGACGTCGGCCGGACTGCCACCGTGCGGCGCGGTGGCGGGTGTGATGGCCCGCACCGACAGCCAACGCGGCATCTGGAAGGCCCCCGCCGGCCTCAACGCCGGACTCGCGGGCGTCACCGGCACCGCCCAGCCGACGTCCGACGCGGTCTCCGGGCAGATGAACCCGTTCGGCATCAACGTCCTGCGCAGCTTCCCCGGCTCCGGCACGGTCGTCTGGGGCGCCCGCACCCTCGCCGGGGCCGACGTCCCGGGCGGCCCCTTCACGTACGTCCCGGTGCGCCGTCTCACCGACTACATCGAGGCGAGCCTGTACCTCGGCACGCAGTTCGCGGTCTTCGAACCCAACGACCCGATCCTGTGGGGTCAGTTGCGCCTCGCCGTCGGCGGCTTCATGCGTGGCCTGTTCCGCCAGGGCGCGTTCCAGCAGTCGCCCTCCGGGGCCGAGTCCGACAGCTTCTTCGTCGTGTGCGACGAGACGTCCAACCCGCAGAGTGAGATCGACGCCGGCCGGGTCAACGTCCTCGCCGGCTTCAAACCCTTGAAGCCGGCCGAGTTCATCGTCCTCACCATCACGCAGATCGTCGACGCAGGAGCCTGACATGGCCGAGTTCACCGTCAACCCGACCCGCTACGACCCGTACAAGTCCCATATGTTCAAGGTCCTCTGGGACGGCAACTACGTGGCCGGGCTGTCGAAGATGAGCCCGCTCACGCGCACCACCGCCCCCGTGTCGCACCGCGTGGGCGGGGATCCCTCCCACGACCGCCGCAGCCCCGGGCTGACGACGTTCACCTCGGTGACGTTCGAACGCGGGGTCACCCACGACCCCGCGTTCGAGGCGTGGGCCAACAAGGTCTCCTCCCTGACAGCCCCGGGCATCTCCCTGCCCGACTTCCGCAAGGACCTCGTCGTGCACGTCTTCAACGAGGCGAACCAACTGGTCCTGGGTTACCACCTCTACCGGTGCTGGGTGTCCGAGTACACCGCGTTGCCGGCCCTCGACGCGGCCACCGCGGCCATCGCGATCCAGAGCATCAAGGTCGAGACCGAGGGTTGGGAACGCGACACCTCCGTGCCCGAACCGAAGGAAAACGTGGTGTGAACCGCCGTCCTCGCGCCCTGTCCGTCCCGTCGCGAGTGGCCCTGCTGCACGCGCTGGAGGCCGCCACGAGCGAGTTCGAGGAGTCGATCGTCCTGCTGCACGCCTGTGGCGTCACCGACTGCCTGGACCTGCCGATCGGCGTCGTCGACCGGCTTCTGCTGCAGGCGCACCGGCTCGTCACCGGCCGCGACCTGGAGGCCGTCGCGACCTGCCCGGCCTGCGCCGCCCTGGTCGCGCTCCCGCTCGGTCCGGACGACGTGCCCGCGCATGCGCCGCGCTGGGCCTGGTGCGGGCCCGGCGCCGGGGTCCGCGAGCCGATGGGCGCCGACCTGCTGGGGCTGCCCGAGGAGCCGCAGGACGCGGCCGAGGAACTCGCCCGGCGCTGCTGGGTCGGACCCGCCCCGGGCCCGCGCGACCCGCAGGCCCTCGATCTCGCCGAGCAGTCGCTGTGCGGGGAGGTCCGGGTGGCCTGCACGGACTGCGGCGCGCCTGTGGTCGAACACGTCGATGTCGAGCACCTCGTGACGGCGGCCGTGGGGGACGCCCTCGCGAGTGTGGACGTCGAGATCCACCTCATCGCCTCCCGGTACGGCTGGGACCTGCCGAGCATCGAGGCGTTGTCCGAGACCCGGCGGGTTCGCCTCGCCTCCCTCGCCGCGCAGGTCCCGGCGTGACCGCCTCCCGGGCGGCGCTCGCCCTCGCCGCGCGGTCCCGCCGCCCCGCCCAGGCGGCCCGGGCCCTGGCGGGCTCCGTCGGCGCGTCCATGGCTTCGCCCGTGGGGACCGGCACCGGACCGGACGGCCGGCGGGCGAGCGGGCCCTTCCGCTTCGGCCCGCAGGAGGCCGGCGCGGCCGGTCCGGCCCTCACGGGCGAGACCGACCCCCGGACCGGTGGCGGAACCGGCACCGAGACGGACCTGGCGTCCGCCGACCCCGCCGCCGGTCCCCGCCGGCGTCCCGACTCGGCGACCCCTCCGCCGGGCCGGGACGCCGCCGACGTCGATGAGCCCCGCCGCAGACCCCTGCCGGCCGCGCCGGTCCCCGGCTTCGACGGCGGGCGTTCGCCCCGGCGTGGGCCGTCGTGGTCGGCCACCGCCCCGGGTCACCGCGACGCCGACGCCGGGGCCGGACCGACCGGGCCCGCCGGCGGCAGCCCACGCCGCGCCGGCGGCCGCCACGGCGACGTCGGCGCCAGCGGCCTGCACGGTGCCGACCTGCCCGCGGTCGGCCACCGGGCAACAGGCCCCGCTTCGGACCCGCCCGGGGCCACCGGACCGCACGGGCCCGCCCGATCGGGTGCCGCCGACGCGCTGGGTGCCGGCACGGTCCCGGGGGGCGCCGACGGCCTCGCCCGCACCGCCGCCCTCGCCCTGTCCCGGCGGACGGCCCTGGCCGGCGACGGCCCCGTCGAGGCCGGCGGAGGCGACCCCGCGACCCGGGCCGCCCCGGCGACCACCGCGACGGCGACGGCGCTCGCCGCGGCCCTGGCGGCGAACCAGGCCGCGGCGGACGCGGCGGACGCGTCGACGGCAGGCCCGGCCGCGCCGTCCGGCCGCCCCGGACCGGACCAGCCGGCCCACCCGCCGGTGCAGATCGGCGAGATTCATGTGCACGTCGCGGCGCCCGCCTCGGCCGGACCCGACGCGCTGGCCCTGCTCGCCCCCTGGTCCGGGGGCCTGACCGCGCGCCGGGCAGGTGCGTCGTGAGCGTGCTTCCGGCCACCCCCGCGGTGCTGTCCGGCGTGGACGCCGTCCTGCTCGCCCTGACCCGCGACGCGGTCGGCACCACCGTCGCGGTCACCACCGGCCCGTTGGACCGACCTGTCGCCGGCACGCGGCTGAACTGGTTCCTGTACCGGATCGCCCCGGCCGTCGCCCTGATGAACATGGAATCGCCGCAGACCGGGTGGACGACGCGCCCCGGGCGGCCGCCGCTCGCCCTGACCCTGCACTACCTGCTCTCCGCGGACCCGGGCGAGCTCACCCCCGTCGGCAACGAGATGGCGGCCGCCCATGCGGCCCTGACGGCGACGATGATGGTGCTCCACGAACGGCCCGTCCTGAGTCCCGACACCGTCGTGAGCGCAGCGCCGCGGCTCACCGTCGCGGACGTGACGGCCGAGCTCGACGGCCTGGTCGAGCCGCTGCGCATCACGATGGACCCGGTCCCCCTGGAGACCGTCACCGGCCTGTGGGGGGCGGGCACGAAGTCACTGCGGGTGTCTGTCGCCTATCAGGTCAGCCTGGTCACCGTCGCCTCGCCGGTTCCGTTCGCGCCCGGGCCGCGGGTGCAGGAGGCGGTCGCCTCGGTGACGCCCTCGGTGGGGCCGCACGTGGGCGGGGTGACCCCGGCGACCCTGTCGTTCGGCCGACCGGCGACCGTGCTGGTGACGGGCCTCGGCGAGACGATCGAGGTCACTCTCTCGCGGTCCACCGGCGACCCGGACGACCCCACGGACGGGCGACCCGACCCGGCCACGACGCACAGCACCGGTCCCTGGCACCTGACCGCAGTCCCGACGCCGGACGGCCTGCGCGTGGAGGTGCCCAACCGGCTGTTGGTCCCGGGCCGACGGGTCGTCACGGTCACCACGATCGCGAACGGGCTGCCCGCCGGCGCCGACAGCGGTCCGGTGACCGTCGCGCCCGCCGTGCTCTCCGCACCGGGCCCGCTGCGGTCGGGGCAGTCGGTCGTCCTCGACGTCGCGCACGCGCTGCCGGCCGGCCGGGTCGGGTTCGGCGGCCTGGCGGTCCCCTACACGCCGGTGACGCCGTCCGCCGTCCTCCAGGTGAGCGTGGCTGTGCCATCGGGCGTGGCGACCTACGCCGGCCGGACGGTCGCGGCGAGCCTGGAGTCCGGCACCGTCTCCGGCCCGCCGACGCCCCTGGCGGTGGCCGGATGAGCGCCGTCCCGGTCGAGGGGGACGCCGCGGTCGGCGTCGTCGACGCCGTCGTCCCCCTCGGCGGAGTCGACGCGGTCGTCCCCCCGCCCGCGCCGGACGACGTCCTGGCGGGGTATCTGGAGCTGCTGCGCGAGGCCGCCGAGCGGGCGGTGCGCGGCTACCGGCGGACCTGGGAGGCCGCCGACCGCGCCGGCCTCACACCGGACCTGCAGGCCGTCGCCGCGGTCGGGTTCCGCCCCGCGGCCGAACCCGGCGCCGCCGAACCGCCTACGGGAGGCCTGTTCCCCGGGCTCGACGTCTCGGTCGCGGTCGAGGCGCTGGTGGCCGCAGCCTGGTGGGCGGCTGCCGACCCGCAGCTCGCCGTGGTCCTCGGGTGCCTGCACGACGACGCGACCCGGCGCCGGCCGAGCCTGGCGGTGCTGCGGCTGATGCTGGCGCCGTACGGGATCACGATCCCGCTGGCTCTGCCCGCCGACTCCGGACCGGTCGCCGACGGGCTGCTGCAGCCCGCCCCGGATGCCGACGCCCCCGTGCGCCTGACCCCCACCGCCGCATTGCTGCTCGCCGGGTGGCGGCCGGTCCCGAGGTCGAGCGGCGACGACCGCGCCATCCCGCCGCGGCTGCGTGAGCCGGTGGCCCGAACGGCCGCCGTGCTGGCCGCCGGACCGGCGGTCACGGTTCGCTGCGACGACCCGGACGACGGCTGGGTGCTGGCCCGGGCCGTTGCCCACCGCCTCGGCCGGGTGGTCGAGGCGGTGGGCGAGAGCGGCGTCCCCGGCGACCCGACCCGTTCCGGCGAACCGCGGCTGTCCACCGGCCGGTCCGCCGCGGAGCTCCGGCTGCTCGACGCCCTCGGGCTGGTGCTGCCCACCGGGACCGGCGAGGACGCCACGACGCGCCTGCGGCTGGCCCTGGCCGGCGCCGCCTGCGCCCCTGGGCGCCAGGTCGTCGACGTGCCCGCGGTGGACCAGGCGCAGGTTCATCGCGCGTGGCGGCTGGCGCTCGCCGCGTGTGGGCTCGACCCGCGGGAGGCGGGGGCGCTCGCCGCGCGGATGCGGCTGCCCGAGCAGACAATCGCGGCGCTGGAGGCCACGGCCCGGGACGCCGCCGCCGTGGACCGTCGGCACGTCACCGTCGCCGACCTGCACGCCGCGGTGCGCAGGCATCCGCAGCACCGGCTCGAGGGCCTGGCCCGGCTGCTGCCGCCGTCGGTCACGCTCGACGACCTCGTGCTGAGCCGGGCCACCCTGGCCGGGCTGGCGGACGTCCTGGCGCACGCCCGGTACGGCGGGGCGGTCACCGCGGACCTGCCGGGGGTACGGGGTCGGGCCGTCGTCGCCCTGTTCCACGGCCCCAGCGGCACCGGGAAGACCGCGGCCACCGAGGCGCTCGCCGCCGCGCTCGACCGCGACCTGTGGGTCGCCGACCTCGCGCAGGTGGTGAGCAAGTGGCTCGGCGAGACCTCGCGCAACCTCGACCGACTGCTCACCGAGGCCGCCCGCTGCGGGGCCGTTCTCCTCTTCGACGAGGCGGAGGGTCTCTTCGGCCGGCGGGCCGAGGTCAGCGACGCGCGCGACCGATACGCCAACCTGGAGATCGACCATCTGCTGCAGCGGGTCGAGCTGCACGAGGGCCTGGTCGTGCTCACGAGCAACCGGCCGGCCGCGCTCGACGAGGGGTTCCAGCGGCGGGTGCGGATCGCCGTCCGCTTCGACCTGCCCGACCACGCGGCCCGGCTGGCCCTGTGGACGGGGCTGCTCCCGTCGGACCTGCTGGCCCCCGGCGCGGACCTCGACGCCGTCGCGGGCGCCGAACTGTCGGCCGCGGCCGTGCGGGCGGCGGCGATCGGGGCCCGGGTGTTCGCGGCGGCCGACGACACCGCGGTCGACACCGAGCACCTGCACCGGGCGGTCCGCCGCGAGCTGGAGAAGAACGGGCGCACCTGGACGCCGCCGCAACGTGCGGCGTCTCAACGCCCCGCGTCGCGCGACCGGACGCCGACCGCACCGACGCCGGGGTCGGCCGGCGTCCCCGTGGACCGCAGGGAGAGTCGATGACCGCCATCGCGCGCCTGGACGTGCACGTGGACGCCGAGCCGCTGCCCGGGCTGCTGCGTCCCGCGATCGACGCCGCCCTGTCGGCGCGGCCCTTCCCGACCGGACCGGAGCACGTGATCGGCGGCGTCGTCGCCGACGCCGTCGCGGCCCACCTCGCCGGCCCCGGTCGCGCGAGCGCTCCGCCCGTGGCCCCTGCCCCGGCCTCGTCGCCGATGAGCCCGGCGGCCTCGCTCGCCCGGTCGGGGGTGGCGCGGTGCTGATGCGGGGCATGCTGCTGTCGTTCTCGGACCCGAACCTGGGCCTGGTGCCGACGATGGTGCCGTTCCAGTACAACCCGGCGGAGGTGACCCGGACCCTGCGGGTGAGTGCCCCCACCACCGGCGGTCCGGGGCTGCGGGTGGCGCAGGCGCCGGTCGAGAGCTACGCCCTCAAGATCGAGTTGGACGGCGTGGACGCGGTGGACAAGCCGATCACGAGCGTGATGGGCGTGCAGCCGCTGCTGGCCACCCTGGAGGCCATGCTGGAACCGGCCGGCTCGCTCGGGGTCCTGGGCGCCGTCGTGGACGCGCTCGCCGGCGCGGTGTCCGTGTTCGGCGGGGGCGGCGGCGCGTCGAGCGCGCCGATCCCGGCGCCGTCCCTGCCGCTGGTCGTCCTGGCGTGGAGCGCGGCGCGCATCGTGCCGGTCCGCATCGACAGCTACTCCGCGCACGAGACCGGCTTCAACGCGGCGCTGCTGCCGGTCCAGGCCAGCGTGGACGTATCCCTGACCGTGCTGCGCACCTCCGACCTGGCAAGCAACCAGAAGGCGGCGAACTTCCTCGCCAACGCCTACCAGGCGACCCGCAGCGTGCTGGCCGTGGCAGGCGTCGCCCAGGGAGTGGAGCTGATGCTGTGACCGCCTCGCGCTACGCCGGCCAGGCGACGATCGTCGTCCCGCAGTCGGACGGCACCACGCGGCCGCTCGGGGTGCCCCGGGTCGCGCCGCCGCTGCCCGCGGCGCTGACCTACCGCGTCCGCGAGGGCGACCGCCTCGACCTGCTCGCCGCGGCCGCCCTCGGCGACAGCACGGGGTGGTGGCGGGTCGCGGACACCAACCCGTTCGCCGACCCCTTCGCGGACGACGAGCCCGGCACCGTCATCGGGCTCCCCGGTGAGTGACACCACGGTCACCGTCACCGTGGGCGGGTCGCCGCTCAGCGCCGCCGACCGCCAAAGCGTGCGCAGCGTGGACATCGCCGAGGCGATGGGGGCGCAGACCCAGGTGAGCGTCGTCGTGGACGTGACCGTCGACGACCGCAGCAACTGGACGTCGCCGCTGGACGCGCTGGTCGCCCCGTTCGCGACGTTCGAGGTGACCCTGCGCCGCGGCGAGGACACCCTGGTGGTGCCGGCGCGCGCCACCGGGTTGTCGTGGGCGCTGCAGGCGGGCGGGTCGTCCACGTTCACGGTGGCCGGCCTGGACGCGAGCGCGGACCTGGACCGGGTGGAGCGCGACCGGCCCTGGGGCGACCACAGCGACGCCCAGATCGCCCAGGAACTGCTCGGCCCGACGGCGCGGGTCGGGACGACACCGACCCCGGACGGCTCCGACGCGTTCACCCCGCACCAGCGGGGCACCGACTGGTCGTTCCTGCGCACCCTGGCCGCCCGCAACGACTTCGACGTCTACTACACGGTCGAGAACGGCACGGTCGTGCCCGTCTTCGACCGCGTCGACCCGAACGCGCCGCCGCAGACGAGCCTGGACCTCGGCTACGGCGCCCTGGGCGGGGCCGCCTCGGTGCAGGTGCAACTCGTGGCGGGCCAGCGGGTCGAGATCACCTATCTGCCGCCCGGCGGGGACACCCCCGAGGTCGCCGCGGACGACGGCACCGGGAACGCCATGGGCACGCAGTCGTTGGGTGGCGCGGTGACCGTGCTGCGGGACCAGAACGACGTCTCCGGGAAGCAGCCGCCCGACCGTAGCGCCCGGGTCCTCGCCGAGCGCAGCGCCTTCGGGGCCGACCTGTCGGTGACCCTGAACACGCCCGAGATGCCCCTGGTGCGCGCGCGCCGCACGGTGCGGGTGCGCGGGCTTGGCACCCTCGTGTCCGGCCTGTGGCTGGTGAAGTCGGTGCGGCACACCGTTACCCAGGCCGGGCACACCCAGGCCCTCACCCTCACCCGCAACGCGCTCGGCGACGACGCCGCGGCCGGGGCGGGCGGGCTGCTGGGCGCCGCCGCGGCGTTGGCGGGGGCGTTGTGAGCGACCGCTACCTGGGCAAGTTCGAGGGCGTCGTCGTCGACAACGACGACCCGTCCGGGTTGTGCCGCCTCGACGTGCGGGTCTCCGTGCTGACCCACCCGACCGGGTGGTGCCTGCCCGCGTTGCCCTACGCGGGCAAGGGCGTCGGCCTCGCGCTCGTCCCCCCGATCGGCGCCAAGGTCTGGATCGAGTGGCCGGGCGGGGACCTGCGCCGGCCGCCGATCTGGTCGGGCGCCTACTGGGCTCCCGGGGACGACGGCGTCGCGGGCGCGGGGCCGGGCACGATCCGCCTGGTCACCCCCGGCGGGCACGCCATCGAGGTGTCGGACGACGACGGGTCGATCACGCTCACGTCGTCCGGCGGGGCCTCGATCACGATCGGGAAGGACGCCATCACGCTCGACAACGGGCAGGGCGCCACGGTCGAGCTGTCCGGCTCGAGCGTGGCCCTCAACGGCCAGTCGTTCTCGGTCGGCTGACGGAAGGGACGGAGGTGGACCGCGATGGGTGACCCGCTGCTGACCAGCGACGCCACACTCACCTGCCCGCACGGCGGCCAGGCCACGATCGCCCCGGCCACGACGGCGGCCATGGCGGGCGGCACGGTGTGCACGACGGGCGACCTCGTGACCATCGCAGGGTGCGCGTTCACGATCGGGCCGAGCCCGAGCCCGTGCCTCACCGTGCAGTGGCTGACGAGCTCGGCGACCACGACGGTGCAGGGGCTGGCAGCGCTGACGACGGGCAGCCTCGGGTTGTGCCTGAACGCGGCCCAGGCCCCGCAGGGGCCGGTCGTGGTGTCGCCGGCGCAGACCGCGGCGGCGGCGACGTGACCGCCCGCCAGCCGTGGCAGCTCGGCGCCGGGCACCGACTGGCACCGGCCGACCCGCTCACCCACCTCGACGACCTCGTCCGCGCCGTCCTGCTCACCGGCCCGGGGGAGCGCCTGCACCGGCCCGGGCTGGGTGCCGGCCTCGGCGCGTCGGCCCTGTTCGAGCCCCTCTCCGACGCGCTCGGAAACACGATCACCGCCCGGGTGCGAGGCAGCCTGGCGGACGCCCTCGGTGACCGCATCCAGGTCCTCGACGTCGCGGTGCGCGTGCAGGAGAGCACGGTCCTGGCCGAGGTCAGCTACCGCCCGCTCCCGGCCGGAGCGACTCGCACGCTCAGCGTGACCGTGCCGGGAGGACCGCTGTGACCGCCTCGCCCGACCAGTACACCCTCCCCGAGCAGCCGGTCGCGACCGGGGTGGAGCGGCCGAAGGCCCTCTTCGACGGCGTCGGCGGCACGCTCGGACTGCGCGCGGCGACGACGCGGCTGGTCGGCTCGACCCGACTGCTCGACGTCTGGCTGTACGGCGACCCACCGGCGGCGACGGTGGCCCCGGCCCGGTGGTCGCTGCGGCCCGCGCCGGGCGCTCCTTCGCCCACGGTGACCGCGGTGGCGGCGGTCCCGGCGGGGACGACGTCGCTGGGGACGCCGGTGCCCGCGCACCTGACGCTCACCCTCGACCCGGTGCTGCCCGGCCGGGGGGTGTACCAGTTGCGGCTCGACCCCACCGGCCTGGCGGTGGACCCGCTGCGCGTCTTCCTGCCGGTGCGGTTGCGTCCGGAGTGCGGCGACACCGGAGACGCCGCCGCCACGGACGGGCCGGCGCCCGGGTTCGAGCCGGTGCCCGCGGACTACGACACCCTCGCCCGCGACTACCCGGCGCTGCGCGAGGCGCTGCTGGAACGTCTGGCGGTCCTGGACCCGACCGCGGACACCTCGCCCGCGGACCTGACGGTGACCCTGGCGGAGCTGTTCGCCCACCTCGGCGACCTGCTGCACTACCGCCTGGACCGGGTCGCCACCGAGCTGTGGCTGACGACGGCGCGGCGGCGCTCGACCGTGGTCCGGCACGCGCGGTTGGTGGACTTCCCGGTGCGCCCGGCGGTCAGCGCCGCCACGACCGTGCAGGTCGTCGTGGCCCCGGGGGCGGGCGACCCGTCGGTGGTCGTGGCGAACGGTTGGGTCGCCACGGACGCCGCGGCGGCGGTCACGCCCGCCGACACCTGCTTCACGCTCACCACGCCGGGGGACGCGCCGGTGACGGTGCGAGCCAGCCACGCCGAGGTCGCGCTGCACGACTGGACCGAGGACGACGCCGTGCTCACCGCGGGCGCGACCAGCGCCGTCCTGGTCCGCCCGAGCGCGGCGAGCGGGCTCCCGCTGGCGGACTGGCTGCCGGTGGGCTCTCTGCTCGGCTTCGAGGTCGTGGCGGTGGACGACGTCCCCGGGCAGCGGGCGTGGGCGGCCGGCACCGCGGACCGGCCCGACCCGGGCGGGACCGGACCCTGGCCGCGGCCGCCGCTGGCGAGCCGGCCGGCGCAGGTCGTCGCGGTCACCGCCGCGGTCGCGTTCACCGACCCGCTGCGGCCCGCGGCGGACCTCGTGCGGGTGTTCTGGGACCCCGCGCAGGCGCTGGGCTCGCCGGTCCCGGCGAGCGTCGCCGTCCCGGGCGGCGCTCGGGTCGGGGTGGCCCGGCTCGCCCTGCTGCCCGCCCACCACGGCCTGGTCGTCGACGGCCCGGGCGTGCTGGCGGCGGTGGACCGGCTGACCGGCGCGCCCCTCGAGGAGGCCGTGGCCGAGGTCGCCGATCTCCTGCTGGTCGCGGCGGGTCCGGAGGCGACCCCGGGGCTGTCGCACGACCCGGGCGGTCGGCCGTGGCAGCTCGACGTCGAGGTGCGCCTGCCCAGCGGGGCCACCGTGCCGGCGACCCGGGTGCCGACCCTGCTGCGCGCGCCCACGGCCGGGTTCAGCGTCGTCGTCGACGCGGACGACGAGTTGCCCGCCCGGCTGCGGTTCCGGACCGGAGCGCTGGGGGTGGTCCCGCCCGCGGGGAGCGCGGTGTCCGCGCGCTACCAGGTCGGCGCCGGACCCGCGGGGAACGTGGCGGCGAACGTCACCACCCGCTTGGTGCGGTGCACGAGCGCGCCCGGCGTGCCGTGCGTGTGGCAGGACGTCGAGGACACCACCCATACGCCCGTGACCGCCCGCAACGTGACACCCGGCACCGGTGGGCTGCCCGCGACGTCGTTGGACGACGTCCGGCGGGACGCCCCGCAGGCGTACGCGGCGGTGCCCCGGCGGGCGGTCCTCGTCGGCGACCTGCCCGGCTTCGCGACCCAGGTGCCGGGGGTGCTGCGCGCGTCGGCCCGCCGGTCCTGGTCCGGGTCGTGGCCGGTCGGCGTGGTCGCCGTGGAGTCGGCGACGGCCGACCTCGGGTCGGCCGGCGACCCGCTCGCCGCGGCCGCGCTGGTCGGTCGGGTCGAGACGACCCTGGACGCCGTCCGGATGGCGGGGACCGAGGTCGTCACCGTGGGGGCGACCGACGTCGGGATCCTGCTGGCCCTCACCGTCTGCCTGTTCCCACGCACCGACCCGGCGAGCGCCCGGGCCGCGATCCTCGCCACGCTGCGCCCGGGGAAGCCGGACGCGCCGGGACTGTTCGCGCCGGGGTCCTACCCGATGGGCACGGACGTGTTCCTCAGCGCGGTGATCGCCGCGGTGGCCGCGCTGCCGCAGGTGGACGCCGTGGCCGTGACGCAGGCGCGCCGGCTCAGCGAACCCGAGGGCACGCTCGAGCCGGTGCTGCGAATGGGACCGACCGAGGTGGCGGTCTGCGACGACGACCCGGACGCCCCGGACCGCGGCCGGATCGTGCTCACCCTGGAGGGCGGCCGATGACCGAGGCCCGTGCGCTGACCCCGCAGCCCGACCCGCTGCCGGGGTTGCACCGGTTGCGTCGCCGCCTCGGCGACCGGGACGGGTTGCGCGACGACCTGCTGGCCCGCCTGGCGGGCACGCCCGACCCGAGCGCGCCGGGCGGCGTCCTCGGTGGGCGCCTCGACGTCGCCGGCGACCCCACCCTGGTCACCGTCGCGGAGCTGTGGGCGCGGGTGGCGGACGGCGTCGGCGCGTACACGGAGCTGACCGCGGGCGAGGCCTACCTCGGCACCGCCCAGGACTGGACCGACGTCCGGCGGATCACCGACCTGGTCGGCTACCGGCCGGCCCGGCGCGCAGCAGCGCAGGGCTGGCTCCGGGCGGACCTGGCCGCCGGGGCGTCGCCGCTGCTCCCGGCGGGCACCCGGGTGGCCTCGACGGCCGCGGCACCGACGACGCCGCAGACGTTCGAGGTCGGCGAGGACACCGCGCTGCGCGCCGACTGGGCGGGGCTGACCGTCACCGGCGTGCCGGTGCCCGCCGCCCCCACCGGGCGTCAGCTGCGGTTCCTCGGCGACCCGGGGTTCGCGGCCTCCGACCGGATCGTCCTGGTGGCCGAGTCCGGCGCACCCCCTTACCCCACGACCTGGCAGGAGTGGCTGGCCTGGCTCGTGGCGTTGCTGAGCAACACGACGTACGTCGGGGCCACCGGGCAGACCGTGCGGGGCGTCGTCCGGGTCACCAAGCGCACGGACGACCTCGGCGCGACGCTCCTGGAGGTCGACCGCGAGCTGGGGGACCTGCTGCCCGCGAGTCCCGGGACCAGCTACGCCGCGTACCGGGTCCGGGCCGAGCTGACCCTGCCGTCCCGCCTCGACGCGCTCAGCTATGTCGGCTCCGACGGCAAGGCCGCGTCGACCACCCCGACCTACCCGGCCGGCGAGCCGGCCCTGCCGTACGGATCGACCTTCATCCTCGTGAACGACGCCTCGGCGGTGAGCCTGAAGCAGCAACTCGTGCTGCATGCGGGGGCGACGGGTGCCTGCCTGGTCACGACGGTCGCCTCGGTGGCCCCGCTCGACTGGCACGTCTCGCCGGGCACGGTGAAACGGGTGGCGAGGGTCGACTTCGACAACGCGCTCCCGAGCACGCTCCAGGGCCCCGGCCTGGCCGTGCTGCTCACGGACGGGCGGCAGGTGGCCCAGCACTACGAGCTGCCGGCCCTGTCGCCGGGCGCCACCATGTGCCGGGTGCACCCGCGTCCGGCGGTGCTGCCGGAGCGGATCGCGATCGGCACCCAGGGCCCGGACGGCACGACGATGTGGGAGCTGACCCGGTGCGGGCTCGCCGCGCAGGACACGACGGCCGACCCGGGCGGGGTCCAGCTGAGCCTGGCCGACGCTCGCGGCGGGGCGGCCGACCGCGGCCCGACGACCGGCAACGTGGCCCGGATCCACCACGGGGCCACCTCGACCGCGACGCTCACCGTGACCGGCGGGGTCGCCGTCGTGGCCGGACCGGTCACCGGGGACGTCGCCGCGGACGGCACGGTCACCGACAGCCTGGTGGTCACCGTGGGCGGGGTCCGCTGGGACGAGGTGGACAGCCTGTACGGGCGCGGGCCGGGCGACCTCGTCTACGCGACCCGGCCGGTCGCGGACGGTCGCCTGGTCATCAGCTTCGGCGACGGGACGACCGGGGCCCTGCCCCGCGGCGACGTCCAGGCGCACTGGCGGGTCGGTGGCGGACTGGTGGGCGAGGTCGACGGGGCCCGGATCGTCACGCTGCTCGGCTCGGTCAACGGCGTGCAGCGGGTCGCCGGGGTCGGGCGGACCTTCGGGGCGGCGGACCCCGAGGAGGCCGACGGGATGCGCCGGGGCGCGGCGGCCCGGATCCGCGCCCTCGACCGCGTCGTCGCCCTGGGCGACCTGGCCGACCTGGCCCTGACCGTGCCCGGGACCAGCCACGCCGCGGCCTGGCGCGGGACCGGCCCACCCGGGTGCCCCTGCGGCGGTTCCGGGCTGCACGTGGCGGCGCTGCGGCTGACCGCCCTCGGGGTGCGCCCCCCGCAGCCGGCGGAGCTGACGGCGCTGTCCGGCTACCTCGACGCCCGCCGGGACGTCACGGTGCCGCTGTGCGTGTGCGCCGCGGTGGCGACCCCGGTGGTGGCGGCCGCGGCGGTGGCGGTGGACCCGCGGCGCGACCCGGCCGTGGTGCTCGCCGCGGCCCGGACTGCGGTGCTCGACCCGGCCGGCCCGCTGGCGCCGGTCCCGCGCGACCTGGGGGTCCCCCTCGACGGGAGCGACGTGATCGAGATCGTGCAGCCGGTGACCGGGGTCGTCGGCCTGACCGGCCTGACGCTGACCGGGGCGACCCGCCCTCTCGCGCCCGGTGACCTCTCGCTGGGGCGGCTGTCGGCGGCGCGGTACGAGCTGCTGTGGGTGGCCGACACGGCGTTGCGGGTGCGGTCCGATGGCTGAGCCGTCCCGGCGCTTCCTCGCCCTGCTGCCGCCCGCGCTCCTGGCCGCGCAGCAGCCCGACGACGTCCCGGTGCTGCTCGCCCTGCTCGGCGCAGTCGAGGAGCAGTGGCTGATGCTGGCGGCGGACGTCGACCAGGTGCTGGACGACGTGTTCCCCGAGAGCGCGGCCGAGTGGGCCCTGCCCTACCTGGCCCAGGTGCTCGGGCTGCCGCCGGACGCCGGGCGGGCCGAGATCGGGTCCGCGGTGGCCCTGCGGCGCCGGCGGGGCACGCCCGCGGCGCTGGAGGACTTCGCCGAGGTCGTCACCGGGTGGCCCGCCCGAGTCACCGAGGGCTGGCGGACGACGGTGTGGGCGCAGCAGCTGCGCCACCCGGTCCGGGCGACGGCGAGCCTGTCGATGCGGGCCGGGGAGCACCTGCTGATCGGGACGGCGCTGGACCCGGCCCGGCGCAGCGTCACCCCCGGCGGGTCCCACCACCCGGCGGCGGCGACCGCGACGGTCTTCCCGTGGCAGGTGCGCCGGTTCGACGGCGTGCAGGTCTGCCCGCTGCCGGACCCCGGCCGGTTCGCGCTGCACCCGCTGGGCCTGCCCGCGCCGCTGTACCTGCGACCCCAGCCGCTGCTGATCGCGAGCGACGCGGACGACGAGCGGCCCCCGGGGACCCCGCCGGCGCTGCGGCCGCCGAGGGCCCCCGGCGACCTGCCGCTGCGGGTGACCTGGCGGCTCATCGAGGCGCTCGCGCCCGACCTGGTCACGCTCGGCCCGGTGTGGCGGCTGGCGCCGGGGCACCCGTTGGCGGGCGGCGATCCGAACGACCCACCGCTGGTCACCCTCACCGTCGACGGCGTCCCGCTGGCCTGGTCGGCGATCGGGCTGACCGGCCTGCCGCCGGGCGCGGGCCCGGCACCCGCGGCGGGCGAGGTGCTGCTCGACCCCTCCCGCGGGGTGATCGCGGTGGGGGCCGGGATCACCGGGACGGTCCGGGCCACGTTCCACCGGCCCACGCCCGGCGCGATCGGGGCCCTGGCCAGTGCGGCCGAGGCGGACGAGGGGGCGACGGCCGTGATCGTCGTGGACCCGGCGAACGGCTCGCACGGCCCCGGCCGGCACGTGGTGGCCGACCTGGACGCGGCGGTGACGTTCGCGCTGGGGCTGCCGGTGCCCGCGGGCGGAACGGCGCCGGCGGCCGGTCCGGGTGCCGGGCCGGACGTGGAGATCCGGCTGGCGACGAACGACCGGTTGGCGGCGCCGTCCGGGCTGGGCGCGGTCCCCCCGGTGGCGCGCTGGCGCGTGGTGGCCCCGGCCGGACTCACCCCGGTGATCGTCGGGAAGCTGTCGATCGGGCTGCCCGGGGCGCAGCTCGAACTCGTCGGCTGCTACCTCGAGGGCGACCTGGAGGTCGGGCCCGACCTGGCCGGGCTCACCCTGACCGGCGTCACGATGAACCCGGCGGCCGGACGCACGCTGACGGTGACGCCGGGGGCGTGGACGCTGCGGCTGGCGGCGTCGCTGTGCCACCTCACCCCGGTGCGCGCGGACCTGAGCGCGTTCCCGGTGCGGCTGACCGACTGCGTCGTGGATGGCGCGGGCCGGGTCCTGCACCCGTGCGACCCCGAGCCGGCCCCGACCCCGCCGCGGCCCGCGGTCGCCGCCGCCGACCGGTTCCCGCCGCACCTGGTCGCGGCCGCGTGCACGTTCGCCGGCGCGGCCGCCGTCGACACCCTCGAGGCGACGGACTGCTTGTTCCTGGACGGGACGACGGCCGTCGTCACCTCGGCCGGGTACCTGCGCTACAGCCACCTCGGCGACCACGACGACCCACGGGCCCACCCCGCCGCCTACCAGTGCCTGACCGGGCCCGTGCCCGCGGTCGGCTCGGCCGGGGCCGAGTCGGGCGGGTACTGGGCGCCGGTGCTCGCCGGACCCGGCGACCGCGGCGCCGACCCGGTGCTGACCGGTGCGAGCGACGGCGGCGAGATCGGCGCCTACCGGCACGCCCGGCGCGGTCCGCTCGCTCGTCGCCTCGCGCAGCGGCTCGCGGAATTCACCCCGCTCACCGTCCACCCCCACCTCACCATCACCCGCCCGGAGGAATGACGTGACCGGCGACTTCACCAGCGTTCCGCTTCGCCCGGGCGATCCCTGGACGGGAGCGCGACTCCAGCAGGGCCGGGTGCTGCTGGACGGCGACTTCAACCTCGTCGTGGACGGCGCCGCCCGGGAGCGACGTCGGCTGGCCCTCGGGACGATCGGTCCCGCCGGGGTCGCCGCGGGGTCGCCGGCGTTTCAGATCACCGTGGCGGCGGACTCGTCCCTGCAGATCGGGCCGGGTCTGATGTGGGTGGGCGGACTGGCGACGGTGAACCCCGACCCGGTGGGCTACCTCGCCCAGGAGAGCCCGGACCCGTTGCCCGCGAGCGGACGGGTGCTGGTCTACCTCGACGCGCAGGGGCAGGAGGTCGCGCCGGCCGAGCTGCCGCAGGTCCTCCTGGACCCGGCGTTGGACGGCGTCGACACGATGACCCGGACCCGGGTGGCGTGGCGGGTCCGGGCCGTCCCGACGACGGCGACGAGCTGCGCCGGGGCCGCGGCCGACCTGCCGGCGCTGGGGTCGAGCAGCGGGCGCCTGGACGTCGTCCGGACCACGCCCGCGATCCCGCCGGACCCGTGCGCGCCGCCGGACGACCCGCGCGGCAAGCTCCCCGACGGACTTCTGCGCGTGGAGGTGCTCGACTCGGGGAGCGAGACGACCGCCCGGTTCGCGTGGTCGTACGAGAACGGCTCGGCCGCGGTGGCGGCCACCGTGGCGGGCACGGTCGTGACCTGCGCGCCGTCCCCGGCCACCACGTTCTTCCCGGGCGACCTCGTCGAGGTGAGCACGCTCCTGCGGCGGGCGGACCGGCGCGACAACGGCCCGCTGTTCACCGTCGACCAGGTGACCCCGGGCGCGGGCGGCGAGGTCGTCACCCTCACCACCGCGTCGGCGGTGACCGGCACGCCGTCCGGGCTGTGCCTGCGCCGCTGGGACGGCGAGGTGGTGGGCGCCGCGGGCGGCGTGGCCGCGACGCTCGCGGCCACCGACGTGGGGGTCGCGTTCACCGCCCGGCCCGGCACCTACCTGGCGGGCGACTGGTGGGGCGTGCGGGTGCGGGGCAGCAGCAGCGACGCCGTGCAGGCCCTGACGGACGCCCCGCCGGAAGGGACCGAGCACGAGCTGGCCGCGCTCGCGGTCGTCGACCTCGACACCGGGACCGTGCTGTCCGACTGCCGGCCCGAGTTCGTACCGCTGACGCAGATCCGGGGCGGGACCTGCACGGTGACCGTGCTGCCCGGGGAGGACCTGCAGGCGGCCGCCGACCGACTGCCCGCCGGCGGGGGCGAGCTGTGCCTGGCGGCGGGCGTGTACCGGGTCGACACCCCGGTGGTCCTCACCGGCAAGTCGTCGATCGTGGTGACCGGGATCGGCCCCGCGACGGTCGTGCGCTCCGTCGCCCACGAGGCCGTCCTGCAGTTCACCCGCTGCACGGACGTGACCGTGCGGGACCTGCGCGTCGAGGGCGGGCCCGCGGGCGGAGCGGCGGGGAAGGCGGCCGAGCCACACCTGTTGGGCGCGTTGACCTTCCTGGGCTGCACCGACGTGACCGTGCGGGACTGCGAGGTGGCCTGCCCGGACAACGCCGGCCGGGACCAGTCGGCCGTCTACGCCGCGCCGGCGGGCGAGCAGCAGTCGATTCGGATCCGGGTGCTGCGCAACAAGCTCGAGGTCGGCGACCAGCAGGTCGGCGTCCTCGTCGTGTCCGCCGACGAGGTCACCGTCGAGGCGAACGAGATCCGGCTGCCGCCCGCGCCGGCGACCCCGACGGTGCGGGTCGTGCCGCGGGTGGCCGACGAGATCTCCCGCTTCGTCGCCGGGCACGTCGTGGTCGCGGCGGGCGAGGGCGGGCACAGCGTCCAGCTTCCCGGGCAGGCCGTCATGCGGGTGCACGGCGCCAGCCAGGTGCAACGCCTGGCCGACCAGTTCGGCCGCGGCGTGACGGTGAAGGCGCTGGCCCGGGCCACTCCGCGGCAGCTGTTCCAGCGGTACACGCGCCGCGCGCTGCTCGATCCTACGGCGGCCGCCGCGCTGTCCAAGGCCAGCGGTCAGCTCCTCACCCTGGCCGCGACGACGTCCCGGGCGATGGCGCAGGGGATCGTCGTCGGCGGGACCCGGGCCCCCCTGGTGCGCATCAGCGGGAACCTCGTCGTGGGGGCGATCCAGGGCGTCCACGTGGGGCTGGGCGGGGCGGGCGGGCAGAAGATCAATGCCGGCGAGGTCATCCTGCGGGACAACGTGGTGGCCGCCGTCGTCCCGTTCTTCTGGACGCGGTCCCGGCACGCCTACTACGTGGGCAGCGTCGCTCGGCTGACGATGCTGGACAACAGCGCGACGTTGACCCGGAACGGCGCGACGCCCGTGCTGCTCGCCTCGATCGCCCCCACTCCCGTCGAGGCCGTGCGCGTGCACGGCCGGACCGGGCCCTGGCTCAGCATCCGCGGCCTGAACCTGGCCGGGCCGTTCACCGTGGGCGTCGCGGTCACCGACCTGTCCCTCCAGACGGAGACCCCGAAACTGAAGTACGTCAGCGACGTCGTCAACGCCGGCGGCGGAGCCGCGCTCGTCCCGCCGACCCTGCCGCACGACCGGTGCGTGCCCTGACGCCGATGACGGACCGGCCTACCGGCTCGCCGGCGCCCCCGGCGGGGAGCCGGCGTCCGGCTCGTTGAACGCCTCGGCGTACCCGCCGACCACGTCGTGGACGTAGTCACCCGTGCGGCGGTCGAGCGCAGCCGTGACGAGGGAGAGCGGGCAGTCGTGGTCCCCGTTCTCGAACCGCACGATCGGCAGCCGGTAGAAGGTGTCCGCGTCGTCGAGGGCGAGGTCCCAGACCGCGCCGTCGATGTTGAGGATCATCACCAGGCCCACGTGCCGAGCGGCGGCGTCGAGGACGCCGCGCTGCTCCAGGGTGAGCGCGGCCTCGATGGTCGGCCAGCGGCGCAGCACGAAGGCCTCCAGGCCGTCGAGCGAGTCGAGCTCCACCCCGGGGTCGCCGCCCATGAGGTCGTACAGCTCGTCGCGCACCTCCAGGTCGCCGGCGAGCCAGGTCTGGAACTCGTCCCGGGAGTGCATCCGCATCACGGCAAGCCTCATGCGGGCCAGTATGCCGCCCGCCCGGCACGTCCGGCCCGAGGAGCCAGCACGGCCCGAGGGTTCAGCGCGGACGCCGCAGCGGCGGGATGCGCTCCTTGAGGCGCGAGCTGCGCTCGCTGGCCGTGCGCAGCTCGATGGTGATGCCGGCCTCGCGCAACGCCTGACGCAGCGGGCCGGTGGGTACGCAGTCGATGAACATCCATGTGATCGACCAGCCGCCGGGCCGGACCAGCTTCGCGTCCCGCTTGAGCTCGGTGAGGTTGCGATCGGTGCCTGCCACGACGCCGGACTCGTAGGCCTTGACCTCGATCGCCGCCCGGCTGGCGCCGTCCTCGTGGTAGAGGTCCACCCGTCGGTCGCCCTCGTCCATCTCGATGGTGACCTCGGACTCCTTCCAGCCGAGCCGGATCCGTTCTGCCTCCACGATCTCGTTGGCCTTGCTCGCCCGGTTGAGGTTCCCCTTGTAGATCGGCAGCCACTCCTCCGGCGACTTGGTACCGCCGGTGAGCCGGTACATCTCGTAGCGGGTCTCGCGGTGCCGCTGACTCCCCTTCGAGTAGGTCCGCAGCTGGGCCTGCAACTCGGCGTAGCGGGCCCGGTTCGCCTTCGACAGCCCGCGTACGCTGACGCCCTCGCCCTCGGCGCCGCCGGTGCCACGGACGCCGTCGAGGGTGGCCAGATGCTCCTCCAACTGGGTCACGAGGGAGTCCACGTGCGCCTCGGCCTCGGCGCGGGCGTTGGCCTTCTCGGACTGCAGGGCCGCCAGCTCCCCGGCCACGGTCTGCGGCATGGCGGCGAGCTTGGCGAGGTGCTCGGCGATGATCGGGGGGAGCTTGCGGACCTCCAGCTCGGCGTTGAAGCGGGCCCGGTCCTTGGGGCTGAGGGTGGGGATGTTGAAGGCGTCGGCCACCCAGGAGAGGGCCTGCCGGAGCCGACCGGAGAGCCCCTGGTACTTCTGCATGGTGCGCACGGTGTCGGTGTGCAGCGCGACCGTGCGGGGCAGCGCCTCCGGCCCGATCCGAACCGTGATCTTGGCGATCAGGCCGGTGTCGGGGTCGGCGGTCCAGTCGACCGTGACGTGGTCGCCCGCCAGCGTGGGGTCGACCACGGCAAGGTCGCGCAGGTCGGGTGGGAGGGCCTCGCGCAGCTCCGCAGCGGTGGCTCGGCGCTCACCGATCTGCGGCGTCGCCGTCACGTCGTACCCGGCGGCGCGGGCTCGCTCCAGCTCAGTGAGCGACCGGTCGGCGGGGGCCTGGTCGGAGGGGGCGTGGTCGGAGGGGGCGTGGTCGGTGGGCGACAGCTCGCCGGGGGGGCGCTCCGTCGTCCCGCCGGTGCCCGCGGCGGGGGGCTTCCCCTCGGGACGGGCGGCGGCCTTGGCTTCCTGCCGGGCCTTGACGACGTTGCCGGCGATGAGGAGGCCGTTGTTCTGCACCGCCGAGGAGATGCCGTCGGCGCGGGCCCGGCGGGCCGCGGCGTGCGTGATGGCGCCGGAGGCCTCCTGGGCGTTCACGGACATCATCTGGTCGAGGAAGGAGACGTCGCCCCAGATCAGTCCGGCGTACCCGATGACCTCGTTGGCCTTCCCGATGCCCGCGGCGAGGGATTCCGCCTTGGTGAGGACGGCGGCGGCCTCGGCGAGCTTCTCCTCGGCGGCAGCGCCCTTCTGCAGGATGGCGAAACCCTTGCCGAGCCGGGCGACCTGCAGCTCCGCGACGAGGTGGCCGGCGGCGCCGAGGCCCCCGACGATGCCGAGGAGGTCGCTCAACGTCGCCCCGTCGAGGGCGAGCTTGCCGGCGCGCCACCGCTGGAGCAGCCGGGCGACCGCCACGCTGGCCCCGATGACCGCGCCGGCCGTTCCCGCGGAGGCCACGATGATGCCGAGCGCGGCGAGCGTGGTGACGAGGTCGTCGATGTGCTTCTGCGCCAACGCCCAGTCGGCGGGGGCGCTCTCGGCCCAGATCGTGGGCGGGGCGCCCGGCTCCAGGCCGAGTCCCTCGCTGCGGGCCCCGATGCGGCCGCGGCCGTAGGCGGCGGCGCCGCCGAACTTGGCCAGGGCCTTGCCGAAGGCCTCGCTCGGGGTGGCCCCGAGGCCGGGGTAGCTGTCGGCGCCCTCGACGGTGCTGACGTCGGTGACGACCCAGTGGTGCCGGCCGTCGACCATCGGCATCGGCCCCGCGGACAGCAGCAGCGGGTACTGCTCGCCGGTCGACTCCAGGTAGAGCGCGGCGTTGACCCGGACGAGCTGGGCGAGCGGGGCGCCGCCCTCGCGACGCTTGGTGTCGTACCGCTCGTAGAGCTCGATCTGCTTGTTCAGCACGTCGCGCTCGTGCTCCAGCGAGTACGTCGACAGGTGCGGGTAGGCGGCCTCGAAGTCCGCCAGCTCCTTGACCTTGGCGTCCCGCTGGTGCTTCAGGAGCGGGAGCACCCCACCGAACCGCAGCTCCGCGCGAGCCAGGAGGTCGCGCAGATATGCGGCCGTCCCGGGCTTGTGCTCGGACTCCGCCACCAGAATCTGCGAGCGCAGCTCGGCCAGCTGGGCGGCGGGCTCGTCCAGCGCCTCGTTGAGCGCGACCTCCATCTCCGCGACCTCGACGACGTGCCCGGCCACCGACGGCGGACGCACGATCGGCTTGCCCTCGCGGTCCTCGTTGACCGCGGGGGTGCTGATGACCCGGACGAGGAAGGTGCCGTCCTTGGGGAGGTTCACCTCCTGCTGCTGGCGCGGCCCGGCGAAGAGGTCGGCGATGAGGTGGGCGACCGCGCCGATCGCCGTCGTCAGGAGGGCGACCGGGGCCAGCTCCAGCGAGAGCTCGTTGGCAACGGCGTTGGAGCGGCGTTCGGCGACCGTGTCCCCGGTCGGGTCGGCCGCACCCTTGCGGGCCCGCTTGGTGTCCTTCCACCAGTCCTCGAAGTCGCGACTGAACTCGCGGCGTGCCGCGGCGCTGCCGGTGACGTCCGTCCCCGAGCCCCGCTGGGACGTCGTGAAGTCGGCGATGCGCTGGTCCAGCGTCTTCTCCGGCGGAGCCTTCGGGTCGACGGCCTTGGTGCCGGCGGCGTCCTTCGCGAGCTGGGCCTTCGCATAGGCCGTGATGTCGAAGTACTCCCAGCGGTAGTGGATGTTCTCGCCCACCTGGGAGATGACCTGGGCGGTGGTGTTGGACCAGTTGCCGTTCGCGGTCCAGTCGACCTTCGCGGAGAAGGTCGGGCTGGAGTCGCGGGGGACCAGCTTCGGGCCCTCGACGCTGACCGGCCACGGCGGCGCATTGGCGGGGAGGCCGTCCCCGCGGCCCGGGATGGGACTGGCGTAGAGCGCGGGGGTCTCCCCGCCCTTCCCCTTCCCGGACTGGTGCGGCGGCAGGCTCGGCACGAAGTAGACCACCGTCGCCCCCGGAACCTTGGCGGCCAAGGCCCGGAAGGCGGTGGGGTCGCTCAGGGCGCCGTCGATGTTCAGCGTCTGCCGGACCTGTGCCTGCCGAACCGGCACCTTGGTCGTGTCCGGCGCCGCGCCGGTGCCCGGCCCCGCGGCCGCGGCGTCGTCGAAGGCCTTCTTCTGCTCCTCGGCGGAGAGCTCGCGGGTACCGAGGACGCTGCCGGGGTGCTTGGGGTCGATCTCCTCGAGCCGCTGCCGGTGGACGTCCTTCCCCTGGAACTCCACGGCCCGCAACAGGCCACCGGCGGTGACGAGGTATACGCCGGGGTTGAACGTGACGTGCACGTCCTCCTTGAAGGTGACCCGTGGTCCGAGCGGTTTGCCGAGGGTGTCGTACACCTTGACGAACGAGGGACTGAGCCCGATGTAGACGTAGGACCGCTGGTCCATGGCCCCGAACTCGCCGAGCACCAGGGCGGCGTCGTCCATCGTCTTTGCCTCGACCAGCAGGCGCCCCCAGGCCTGCTCCTTGGCGGCGCGAGTGGCCGGGTCGGCGGCCTTCGGGTCGGCGGGCTCGGCGTCGGCGGTGACCGCACCGGCGGTGGGTTCGCGCAAGAGTTGGGCGGGGCCCGCGGCGTCACCCTCGTGCGCGGTAAGGACGTGTGCGAACTCGTGGTCGAGCAGGGCGCTGCCCTCGAACGTGTCGGGTCGGAACTGTCCTCGGCCGAGGAACACGTGGCTGCCGACCGTGAAGGCCCGGGCCTGGGCGGCGTGCGCGAGGCCGTGCGCGGCGTCGTCGTCGTGCAGCCGCACCTGGCTGAGGTCACCGCCGAGCCGACCCCCGAACCGGTCGGCCAGCGTGGGGCCCAGCGGCCGCCCGGCCGGTGCCCGGTCGGCCACCACAGCGGGCAGGCCCCGGGGCAGGTGGGGCCCGTCGTGGCCGACCGTGTGAGCGCCGGAGAGGCTGCCCGGCTGCCCGCCCGGGCGCCCTCCGCGGGCGACATCGCCGGCCGCGTCGAGGCCCCGCCGCCCGGCGGCCGCGCCCCGGGAGACCGCGGCGACGTGCTCGAGGGCACGGCGTTCGGCGGCGTCCCCGGGGCGGGACAGGAGCGAGCGCGGGAGCGACACGTGCGCGGGCGCCGGCGTCGGCGTCGGCACGGAGACGCGCGGCGCTGCGCTTCTGGGCTGCGTCGCCGGTGCGGTTGTGACCTCGCCCATCGGTACCCCT
>Ga0302299_10000291_pt1 | contig 25964 bp, 22 predicted proteins | sample III_Fen_N3_4_FD_198795 | JGI IMG/M metagenome (GOLD analysis project Ga0302299, IMG submission 198795) | Peat permafrost microbial communities from Stordalen Mire near Abisko, Sweden - III_Fen_N3_4 | ecosystem: Environmental > Terrestrial > Soil > Wetlands > Permafrost | place: Sweden: Abisko...
CTGACGGCGGCTCCGTGGTGGGCCTCACGTTCGACGCGACGGTGGCCTGGCCCAAGTACGACTGGATGGGCGTCGCGAAGGCGGCGTTCGAGTCGACGTCGCGCTACCTCGCGCGTGACCTCGGGCCGCAGGGCATCCGGGTCAACCTGATCGCTGCCGGCCCGATCAAGACCATCGCGGCCAAGTCGATCCCCGGCTTCGAGGACTTCGAGGCGCTCTGGAACGCGCGGGCTGCGATCGGCTGGGACCTCACCGACCCGGTCCCGGCGGCGCAGGGCTGCATCGCCTTGTTGTCGGACTGGTTCCCCAAGACCACGGGCGAGATCGTCCACGTCGACGGTGGCGTGCACTCGATCGAAGGCTGACTCGACCATGCCCGTCCTCGTCGAGCTGAGGGTGCTCGACGGACCCAACCTGTACTTCCCTCGGCCGGCCATCAAGCTCACCCTCGACCTCGAGGTGTACGCGAGCCTGCCGCCGGGTGAGTTCGCCGCAGCGGCACGCGCTCTCGGGGCACGCATCGGCCGCGTGGGTGCCCCCGTCACGCGGGCCCGACAGTCGGCGCTGCTCCGACTCGGCGAGTCGGTCGTCCGCCGGGTCGCCACGGCGTCGGGAACGACGCGCCTGGGCGTACGGGCGCGGCCGGGCAGTGAGCTGGGGCAGATCGTGGTCGCCTATCCGTGGCGACATCGTGGTCGCGCCGAGGCGCTGGGGCTGGCAGCCGCTGAGGTGCTGTCGAGTCAGGCCGAGGCTGCGGTCGGCGGCGGCTGGCTGGAGGCCGCGGCGGCGCAAGTCCGCACCTCCGAGCTCGGTCCGAGGCCCGAGGTCTTGAACCCGCGGATCCCGGTCGTGTCCGTCACGGGGACGAACGGCAAGACCACCGTCACCCGGCTGATCAGTCACCTGTCGATGACCGCCGGGCTGAGGACCGGTTGGACGAACACCGACGGCATCTACATCCAGGGTGAGCTCATCGAGGCGGGGGACTGGTCCGGCCCTGGTGGAGCGCGTCGGGTCCTGGCCGAGCCCGCCCTTCAGGTGGCCGTCCTCGAGACTGCGCGGGGCGGGCTCCTGCTTCGGGGAATGGGCGTCGACCACAACGACGTCTCCGTGGTGACCAACGTCTCTGCCGACCACCTGGGCCTGCAGGGGATCGACACGCTCGACCAGCTGGCCGAGGTCAAGGCCATCGTGGTCGGCGTGACCCGTGCTGGCGGCTGGACGGTGCTCAACGGCGACGACCCGCGCACGTTCGCCATGAGAGCCCGGTCGAAGGCTCGGCCGTGGATCTTCTCGCTCGACCCGGAGTCGCCATCGCTTCGGGCAGCGGTGGACGAGGGCGGCCGTGGCGCCACGGTCATCGACGGTCAGGTGGCGATGCTGGACGCGTCGTTCGACGCAGACCTCCTGCTGCCCGTCCTGGACCTGCCGGTGGCGATGGCAGGACTGTCCCGGCACGACGTCGCGAACGCGCTCGCTGCCACGGCGGCGGCGTTGGCTCTGGGCCTGCCTCGGGCGGCGGTGATCGACGGACTGCGTACGTTCTGGCCGGGCCCTGAGCACAACCCGGGGCGGCTGAACGTGTTCAGCCTCGACGGCGTGACCGTCGTCATCGACCTCGCGCACAACGAGGCCGGGCTCGCGTCGCTGCTCTCGGTGCTGCACGGGTTGCGCCCCTCCGGCTGTGCGGTCCGCCTCGTCCTCGGCACCGCTGGCGACCGTACGGACGACGTGCTCAGCCTGCTCGGAGAGCTCGCTGCCCGCGGCGCCGATGACGTCGTGATCGGGCACAAGGAGCGCTACCTGCGTGGGCGAACCACGGCCGAGATGGCTTCCCTCTACCGGGCGGGGGCTACCTCGGTCGGCGTGAACGAACTGCCTGAGGAGCCCACGGAGCTGGCCGGGCTGCAACGGCTGCTGGGGCGGGCGCAGCCAGGTGACGTGGTGGCCGTGATGTGCCACGCCGAGCGCGCCGAGATCTACGCCTGGCTGGACGAAGCGGGGGCGACCGTCGACACTCCCGACGTCATTCGGACGAAAGCCTCCGCGGGCGCCCAGCCACCCCGGGCTTAGTCGAGCAGGTCGGGCGCGAGCAGGTCCATGAGCAGCCCGTCGTGCCAGCCGGGGCCGTCGACGTCGTGCTCGTAGGCGCGCATCACCCCCACCGGGCGGAAGCCGACGGCCGCGTAGCAACGGATGGCTGCCTCGTTGTCGGCAGCCGGGTCGATGACCAGCCGGTGATGGCCACGGTCCTCGATGAGGTACCGGGCCAGGGTGCGGACCGCGTCGCGACCGACCCCACGACCGTGAACCACCGGGTCCAGGAACAGGTCGATGCTGGCGTGCCGGTACTGCGGGGTGAGCTCCTCCGCGTACTGGATCATCCCGACGACTCGGCCCCCCTGGACGACGGCGAACCGTGGCGAGTCCGGTTCCTCGAAGGGAAACCCCGGGTCGTCGTCGAGGTCACCCCAGCGCGCCCGCACCTCACCCGTACGACGGATGCGGATCAGGTCGTCAGCATGGGCCGGCGAGACAGGCACCAAGGAGAGGGCTCGCCCGTCGAGCTGCACGTGCGTCAGACGAGTGGCAGGAAGGCTAGCGCGAGCAGCCAGCTGGCCATGGATCCCACCAGGAAGTACTCGGTCAGCTCGTCGACGCTGTCGGACGCGTCGCGCTGGGCCTGGATCTCGGGAAAGCGGAGCAGGCCCTTGGCGGCCACGATGATCGACGCGGCGGTCAGCTGACCAGCAAGCCCCAGCGCGAAGATGAACGTTCGCTCCATCGGCCCGAGGACCCGGCCCCCACGCAGGCTCGACTCCCCGCGGGGCGCCGGGCTGCCCGCGCCGTCGAGCACGAGGCGCACCACGATGTTGGACGACACCTGCAGGAACACGAGAGCACCGACCACCGTGGCGAACCGGGTCAGTGGGAGGCCGGCCAGCAACGGCACGTCGACACCGGTGTACCACTCGGCGAGGTGTCCGCCGAGCGAGGGCGTCGAACCGCTCCACAGCAGCAGCACCAGCAGGGTGACCCCGAGGACGGAGAGCGGCAAGGCCACCGACGCGCGCCCTCGAAGCGCCGACGCGGAGCCGAGGATCCACAACCAGGTGGGGAACGTCACCAGCAGAAGGCTCACCACGAATCCGCTGAACGTGAACCCGCCGAGCAGCGCCACCAGTGCAACGCTGCCGACGGCGACGAGCGTGGCAGGGAGCGTGCGGCGACGGGCGTCGGTCGACCCGCGCACGAGGTCCGCGAGGCCGACGGTGAGCAGCCACAGCGCAACCAAAGTCATGACGGGGCTCCGTTCGCTGACAAGGAGTCGAGCACGCCGTGAGCATCGCAGATCGCGTACGCGCCGCTGGTCCCGAGCTGCTGCGACACGGCCGACTGGCTGATCCTCTCGCTCTGCGCGAGCTGGAGCTGGTTCTGGCCGAGCAGCGCGCCGAGGAGCAGCCGCCGGGCCCGATCGGTCTGCAGGCCGATCGTCTCGTCGCGGCTCAGCAGGAACGCGTTGACCTGCGCCGCCGCTGCCGGGTCAGCCGGGTCGAGCAGCCAGGTGCGAAGGTGGCGGGCGTGCCCTCGGCGGTCCTGCCGACCCTGCACGTACTCGATGGCCGCGCGGGCGGACCACCACGCCGGCCCGTCCTGAGACACCGGCTGGGTGCTCTGCTCGAACACCGTCAGGTCGCCGGTGCCGAGGCCGTACCGGGTGTCGACGGGGAGCAGGTGGAGCCGGACGAGCACGCTGGCTCGCACCGCCCGGGCGACGTCGGCGTAGACGCCCTGGAACTCGTCGCCGAGCGTCGGTCCGAGGGGTTGGATCGACGGGACCACCGCGTTGACAGCAGTGAGGGCGGCGACCAGGCTGGCCTGGAGCGCGGCCCTGTCGGGCGCCAGCTTGGAACCGACCACGTCGCCGATCAGGGCCACGGCGCGATACGGCGCCACCTCTGGGTCCATCTCCGGAGATTAGCAATCTACTGATCTGTGTGTCTATAGAGTTCTAGGTCTTATCTCCGTAAACCTCGCCCGACTCACCGCGGTCTCGCGCACACTGGTGGCTCGGGCGAGTGGGGGCAGCAGATGAGGCACAGCCGGCGGGTGGGGTTGGCGGTCGCGTTGCTCCTGACCGGCGTGCTGCCGGCGATGCAAGGCACCAGCGACGCAGCCAGCTCGGCCGGGCTGAGGGTCTCCGGCGCGAACCTGACCATGAACGGGGTGCCGTTCACCCCGCGCGGCTTCACGATGATCGGCGCGCTCGCCGGGCCCGGGTGCGCCAATCCCGACACGGCCATGGCCCAGAGCCACTTGAACGCCGCCGCGCTGGCCACCTTGGCCGGCACCTGGCACGCCAACACCGTTCGGTTCCAGGTGTCGCAGAGCGCCCTGTCCAACGCTGACCCGACGCTGGTGACGCAGTACCTGGGGACGGTGGCCCAGGCCGTCGGCTTCGCCCGCGCCGCTGGTCTGGTGGTGATCTTGTCGATGCAGGACGAGGTGCTCAGCTGCGGGCCGGAACACGATCTTCCGAGCACGGAGACGCAACGTGCTTGGGATGCGCTGGCACCGGTCTACTCGGGTGCGCCGGACGTGATGTACGAGCTGTTCAACGAACCGCGCGACAGCACGGCAGGGGAGCCGGTCGAGTCGATACCGCTGCCGGCCGCCAGCTGGGCCCAGTGGCTGACCGGTGGCTCCTCGCCTGATCCCAATCAGGGCGGCGCTCTGGGTCACCAGCAATTGCTCCGGCACCTCCGCAGCCTCGGCGTCCGCAACGTGATTCTGGCGGACGGGCTCAACAAGGCGGGCGTCCTTCCCGGGCCGAACCAGGGAGTGCCACTGCTGCGCGACCCGATGAGGCCGGCGAACTTGGTCTACTCGGTCCATCCGTACTACTTCCAGCTCGGGCCGGTCGACTGGGACTTCCGGTTCGGCTCGCTGGCTGCGTCGGTCCCGGTCGTGGCGACCGAATGGAACTACAAGACCTCTGACTGCGGTCAGCCCAAGCAGGCCCTCGCGCCAGCGTTGCTGACCTACCTCAGCGATCGCGGGATCGGAGTGCTGGGCATGGCGGGCGACGAGAGCGTCGGGACGGCCTTGCTAGCGGACTGGACGTACGCACCGACGCTGTGCGGCCCCGGACCGGACGGACCGGGTGCGGTCTTCCTCAGCTACCTGGCCGCGACGCAGGCACCACGCCCGACGACGCTGTCCGTCCAGCCGACCAGCCCGGTCACCGTCGGCGGTACCGTGACCGCGACAGGCACCTTGCTCATCGACGGTGCCCCGCCGACCGTCGGTCTGCTCGTCACCGTTCTGCGCAGGGACGGGCCCGTGACGACGAAGCTGGGGTCGATGGTCACCGGACCCGGCGGGACGTTCTCGATCACCGCGGGTGCCGCGAGCGTGCCGGGAAAGGTCAAGCTCGTCGCGAGGTACGCCGGCAACGGCGTGACCGCGGCGGCGTCGGCCACCGGGATCGTCCTGGTCACCGCGTGACCGGCATCGCTGGGCGGTGCAGCTAGCCGATGTAGTCGGGGTCGGCGATGCGGTCCGCGCCGTGCGCGCCCGCCTGCGCCTGGCGCGACCTCGACTCCAGCTCCGCGAGGACCAGCGCATGCTTGTCCGCGCAGACCACGACGATGTCGCCCGGGTTCGCCCAGGCCATCGCTGCCTGAACGGCATCGATCTCGTCGAGGACGATCGAGGTCGACCGGCAACGCACCCCTGCCGCCATCGCGGCCTTGGCCCCCGCTTCGATCAGCTCTGCGGACGCCCCGCGTTCGCGACCGCGCAACGCAGTGTCCTCGCGGACGATCACGGCGTCGAAGAATTCGGCTGCGACGGCACCCAGCTCGCGCATGTCGTCGTCCCGTCGATCGCCCGCAGTGGCCACGACGGCCAGGCAGCGATGCTGCATCACGTCCGGGCCCGGGTCACGGCCCTCCATCAGGCGACTGACGAAGTCGCCCATCGCCCTCATCCCGTGCGCGTTGTGGCAGTAGTCGACGAAGACCGTGACGCCGTCGACCTGCACCTCGTTGAGCCGGCCGGGGGAGAGGTAGTAGGACGTCGTGAAGGTACGCAGCCCCTGGCGGATGTCGTGCAACGGTGCTCCCGCCGCGAAGGCAGCCCCCGCCGCTGCCATCGCGTTCGCGACGTTGAACCTCGCCTTGCCGCCGAAGGTGGACGGCAGCAGGTGGGTCCAGGCCAGCTGGATCCGGCGTCGCCCGTGCCGGATCACGATCATCTCGCCGAGCTCTCCGCGCTCGAGGACGACCGCTCGCCCGTCTCGCCGGCAGTACGCGTCGACCATCTCCATGGTCTCGCTGCCCTCTTCGGCGAGGGTGAACCACACGACCTGCCCGCCCGGCGCCTTCTGTCGCATCTGGCGGACGAGCGGGTCGTCGGCATTGAGCACCGCGAACCCGTCGCGCGGCACGGCCTCGACGACGACGGCCTTGACCTCGGCGAGCTGTTCGAGGGTGTCGATGCCGCGCATGCCCAGGTGGTCAGCGGCGACGTTGGTCACGACAGCGACGTCGCACCGGTCGAAGCCCAGCCCCTCGCGCAGGATCCCGCCGCGGGCCACCTCGAAGACGGCGAAGTCGACGCGCGGGTTCTGCAGCACCATGCGCGCGGACTTCGGTCCGGACGCGTCAGCGCGGATGACCAGCCGCTCGTCGATGACCACGCCGTCGGTCGACGTCATGCCGACCTTGCGTCCGAGGCCCTTGAAGATGTGGGCGACCATGCGCGACGTGGTGGTCTTCCCGTTCGTCCCGGTGATGGCGATGATCGGGACCCGGCTGGGGGCGGCGGGCGGGAACAGCAGGTCGACCACCGGTTTGGCGACGAACTGGGGCTCACCCACCGTGGGATGGGTGTGCATCCGGAAGCCGGGTGCTGCGTTGACCTCGCAGATCGCGCCGCCCGCCTCACGTACCGGCTCGGTGATGTCCGGGCAGATGAAGTCGATGCCCGCCACGTCCAGCCCGACCACGCGGGCGGCTTCCTCGGCGATGTCGACGTTGTCCGGATGGGCCTCGAACGTACGGTCGATCGAGATGCCGCCGGTCGACATGTTCCCGGTGAGGGCCAGCTTCACCACGACGCCGGCGTCGGGGATGTCGTCCATCGCCAGCCCCTGCTCGCGCACGAGCTCGACCGCGGCGTCGTCGACCTTGATCCGGGTCAGCACCTTCTCGTGGCCGACCCCTCGACGGGGGTCCGCGTTCGTCTCGTCGACGAGCTCGCGAACCGTGTGGCGTCCGTCGCCCGTCACGTGGGCAGGGACCCGCTCCGCGATCGCCACCATGCGCCCACCGACGACGAGCACCCGGTAGTCGCGCCCGACGACGTGGTTCTCGACCAGCACCCAGCCGCGACGGGACTCCGACTCGGCGACGACGAACGCGGTTCGGACGGCGTCGTCGTCCTGAAGGTCGAGGCACACGCCCCGTCCGTGGTTGCCGTCCAGCGGCTTGACGACCACCGGGTAGCCGATCCGGCGGGCGAGCTCGACCGCGGCGTCCGCCGTGCGGACCGAGTCGGACTTGGGGACCGGCAGCCCGGCAGCGGCCAGCAGCTTGCCCGTCAGGTCCTTGTCGCTCGCCACGTCGACGGCCAGGGCCGAGGTCTGCGAGGTCATCGTGGCCCGGATCCGCTTCTGGTGGACCCCCTGGCCCAGCTGGACGAGCGAGTGCTGGTTGAGCCGGATCCACGGGATGTCGCGTGACACCGCTTCGTCGATGATCGCTTGGGTCGACGGACCGAAGGCCGTGCGCTCGGCAGCCACGAGGAACTCCTCGAGCTCGTCCGAGAACACGAACTCCGGGTCGGGCTCGACGAGGTGGTTGACCAGTCGGACAGCGAGCTTGGCAGCGGCCAGTCCCACCCGCTCGTCGCCGAAGCCGTACACGACGTTGTAGCGACCCGGCTGGCCGTGCACCTGGCGGGTCTTGCCCCGGCGCACCTCGAACCCGGCCTCCTGCTGGAGCTGCAGGGCCACGTGCTCGGTGACGTGGCCGAGCCAGGTGCCCTCGCTGAGTCGCTCGACGAAGCCGCCACGGTGGCCGCGCGAGCAGCTGTGCTCGGCCAGACCAGGAAGGGCCGCGAGGAGCCCGTCGACGAACCCGGGGAGGGTGTCGGTGGGGTAGTCCTCCAGCGAACCGAGGTCGACCACCAGGTGGATGGCGGGGTCGTACGACCAGATGTTCGGCCCTCGGTAGACCCGTGTCTCGACCGCTCGCAGGTCTGGTCCGGCTGGGCCACTCGGGCTGAGTTCGGTGCTCATAGGGTCCAGAGTGTCACTGGTCGTCGTCATCGTCGTGGCTGCGACGGCGGCGACGCCGGGCGTTGCGCTCGACGACGCTGTCGTCTGCGCCCTCGGCTGCCACCTTGCGCGCGACCAGGCCGACATGGGCCTCGACCGGCTCGGGGATCTCGTCGACCGTGGGCACTTCGGAGTCGACCGCGCCGTAGTCGACGAGCCGCACGTCCACCAGGTCGAAGCGGGAGCCCACGGGCAAGGCGTGGACGACTGCACCGGAGACGAGCAGCGGCGTGCTCCGAGTGGCCGACGCGGCGTTGCTGACGGCGGTGCGGCCGTCGAAGACGAACACGCTGCCCCGTCCCGCGACCTCGGCGAACCGGCCCCCGGACACGATGGCCGCAGTGTCCTCGTCGACACCCAGGCCGAGCAGGCTGGGATTCTGCGCCACGAGCGAGAGCAGCCGGCCGTAGCGGTTGCGTTGCGAGAAGTGCTGGTCGACGACGACGCCGGGCAGCAGTCCGAGTCCGCGCGCGAGCTGGGACATGCGGTTCTTCGGAGTGGCCCCTCCGGTACCGAACGCGACCATGTGCTCGCTCATCACACTGGCCCCCGCCGAGGTGCCTGCGATGATGGCCCCCCGGTGGTAGGCGGCGACGATCGCTTCGCCGAACACCGTGCCGGTGACCGTCGCGGACAGCTTGAGCTGGTTCCCGCCGGTGAGGAACACAGCGGTCGCCTGGTCGATCGCTCTCACCATGCCGGGATCGCCCGCCTCCTCGCGGGTCTGCGGGCGGACCGACTCGATCTGGCTGACGCCCAGCCGGCGGAACACCGACTGGTACAGAACGGTGATCTCTTCGCCAAGGGCCGACGCGGTCGCGCAGATGACGATGCGGGCGTCGCGTCCGCCGGCGAGCTCGACGAACCGTCGGAGCACGGGCTTGCGGCCGAGCTTCTCCTCCGCGCCGCCGATGATCATGAGCGTGCCGCTAGGGACCGGCGTGAGAACGGCGGGCGACGGGACAGCACTGAGCGGCACCAGAGCAGCGTACGGCCAGGCGGCGAGGTGCCCCGCGGGGCGCGCCGGGCGCGATCCCCCGTGGACGGCGCTCGCCCGGCATGATGGTCTCGTGAACCCACCGCCTCGAACCGGGCCCGGTGTGAGCCGGGCGCACGGCATCCTCCGCGGACTGTCGCTCCTGACGGCGGTCCTGGTGGTTGGGACGGTCGGCTACATGCTCTTCGGGATCGACCCGCTGGACGCCGCGTACCAGTCCGTCACCACGGTCACCACCATCGGGTTCCGCGAGGTTGTCCCGTTCGGATCGGGCGAGAAGATCTTCACGATGGTGTTCGCCCTGGTCGGCGTGGGCGCCGTGCTGTATACCCTGACCACCTTGCTCGAGTCGATCGTCGAGGGCCACTTGGCCGACCTCTGGGGGAGCCGCCGGATGGAACGAGAGATCGAGCGGCTGACCGGGCACGCGATCGTCTGCGGCTGGGGACGGGTCGGACGGGCCACCTCGCACCAGCTGGCGAAGTCCGGCCTCGACATCCTCGTGATCGATCTCAGCCCCGAACGGCTGTCCGACTGCCCGTACCGGCAGATCGTCGGGGACGCCACGGACGACGTGGTGCTGGGTCGGGCCGGAGTCGACCGGGCGTCAACTTTGGTGGCCAGCCTTGAGAACGACGCGCTCTCGGTCTACCTGGTGCTCAGCGCTCGCGCCCTCAACCCGTCCATCACCATCATCGCCCGCTCCCGTACCGACGCGGCGACGGCCAAGCTCGAGCGCGCCGGTGCCAATCGGGTGGTGAACCCGCAACGGATCGGCGGCGACCGTATCGCCGCCTTCGCCCTGCAGCCGCACGTCGTGGACTTCCTCGACGTGGCCATGCGCGACTCCGGCGTGGAGTTCCGGCTGGAGGAGGTGAGCGTGGCCCCCGGCTCGACCGTGGCCGGCTCGACCGTGCGCTCGGCCCGCTTGCAGGAAGGCGGGGGAGCGCTGCTGCTCGCGCTACGGTCCGGGGGCGGGTCGGGTGCGTTTCAGACCAACCCAGCACCAGACACGGTGATCGAACCGGGAGATGTGGTGATCGTGGTCGGCACCTTGGCCCAGATCGAAGCGCTGCGAGCGGATGCTGGCGACCGCCCCCTCGAGCGGCGGACCCGATGACTCGGCAGCTGGTCGTCCTACGGCACGCGAAGTCGGACTGGCCGGTGGGGACACAGGACCACGAGCGTCCGTTGGCCCGGCGGGGTATGCGTGATGCGCAGGTGGCCGGGCAGTGGTTGGTCGAGTCGCTCCCAGCCCCCGACCTGGTGTGGTGCTCGTCGGCATTGCGCACCCGCGAGACCTTGGCCCAGGTGCTGGCCGCGTACGAGACGGCGCCCTCGGTCCGGCTCGACGACCGGATCTACGACGCCGGGCTGCCTGCCCTGCTGACCGTGCTGGCGGAGTCGCCGCGCAAGAGCGGGCTGGTACTGCTGATCGGGCACAACCCGGGAGTGCAGGAGCTGGTGCTGTCATTGACCGACCGGGGCCGCTCCGAGGCCCGGGCCCTCGCGGAGACGAAGTTCCCGACCTGTGGCCTGGCGGTGCTCGACGTCGACACCGAGTGGGCCGAGATCGGCAGCGGCAAGGCGACCATGACGGAGTTCGTCGTTCCGCGCGGCTGATCCACGCCGGGGCGCCGCGCCAGGCTTGCACCGCTAGGTCGGCGGTGCGGGCGTGGTGAGCCCGGCCTCCGCATCGGCTTCCTCGATCTCCTCACGGCTGATCCCGAGCAGGTACAGGATCGTGTCGAGGTAGGGGACGTTCAGGGCGGTGTCGGCGGCTTCGCGGACGATGGGCTTGGCGTTGAAGGCCACGCCGAGGCCGGCGCGGCTCAGCATGTCGAGGTCGTTGGCGCCGTCGCCGATGGCAACGGTCTGGCTGATCGGCACGCCGGCGTCGAGCGCGAACCGCTCCAGGGCCGCGGCCTTCGCGGCCCGGTCGATGACCGGCCCGACGAGGCGTCCGGTGAGCCGACCGTCCTTGACCTCGAGTGTGTTGGCGACCGCGTAGTCGAGACCCAGCGTGGCCGCGAGGTGGTCGGTGACGTGGGTGAAGCCACCCGAGACGATGCCCACGCGGTAGCCCAGGCGTTTGAGGATTCGGACCAGGGTCCGGGCCCCGGGGGCGAGCCGCACCTCGTCGCGGACGGTCCGCAGCGTCGCCTCGGGCAGCCCGGCGAGCAGCGCCACGCGGGCCCGCAGGGACTCCTCGAAGTCGAGCTCACCCCGCATCGCGGCGTCGGTGATCGAGGCCACCTCGTCGAGGACGCCCGCATGACGGGCGATCAGCTCGATCACCTCGTCCTGGATGAGGGTGGAGTCGACGTCCATCACGATCAGGCGCTTGGCCCGGCGGCGCAGGCCGCTGCGCTGCACGGCGACGTCGACGCGCTGGCGGGCGGCCTCGACGGCCAGCTCGGCCCGCAGCAGGTCGGGATCGGCACCGCTCACCTCGAACTCGATGCTGGTGACCGGGTAGGGCGAGAGCCGGACGATGCGGTCGATGTTCGCACCGGCCGACGCGATGCGTCCGGCGATCCCGGCGACGGCGGCGGGGAGCAACGGGTGACCGAGCAGCGTCACGTGGACGCGGCCGAGCCGCCGCGGGTCGATCTCGTCCTCGCCCTCGCTGATGACCACGGACATGCCCAGCGACTCACCCGCAGCGATGGCCGCAGCACCGGCGCCCCCTGCGCCGGATCCGCCGAGGAGCACCCCCAGCACCAGCGAGCCGCGGATGACGACCTGCTCCATGTCGAGCACCACGACGTCGAACTCGGCGAGCGCGGTGAAGAGGGACGACGTCACCCCCGGTCGGTCAGGACCGTTGAGGGTGACGAGGACGGTGCTCGGGGGCGGAGTGCGGTCTGTGGTCATCTCCCCGCCAGGTTATCGGGAGCCCGCCTCAGCCCGACCGCGCCGTCCGCTCCTCGAACACCGCGTTGTAGGCCGCGGCCTCGGCGTGGCGGGCGGCCCGCTCCAACCCTTCGAGGACGTCACGCCGGGCGCTCGCCTCGGCAGCCGTGATCGCGCCGCCGTCGTCGATGAACGCGAGCGAGGAGACGGCCCGGAGCCGGCGGGCGCGTACGAGCAAGGCGTACGCGCGCGGGGGGTAGCCAGGAGCGAGTCCGGCGCCGTCGAGGCGTCCGTCGCGCAGCGCGGCCAGGCTGTCAGCGGCGCCCGGGGGCAGCCGGGCGACGTCGAGCCGGCTGAGCTGCTCGGTCGCCTCGCGCAGGGCCACCGCCAGGCCACGATCGGCTTCGGCGAGCGAGGGCAGCGGTGCCGGGGCCGCCGGGGACTCCACCGCATAGGCGGTCCAGCGCACGATGCCCTCCTCGACGTTCGGGACCAGGCCGTACGACGGTCCGGCCGGCTCACTGAGAACCGCGGCCTCGCCTCCGGCAAGGGCGGCCACCGCGAGCGGTCCCGGGCCGGGCAGTCCGACCGGGTCCCCGGGCACCGGGAGCACCAGCCGCACCGACCACCCAGGGACGCCCCCGAGCCAGGCGAGCACGACGGTGAGCGACTGGCCGTCGCCCAGCGGCAGCCCGTCGACTCGGTGAGGGGGATCGTCGCCGCGGATCTGCAGCGCGGCCTCGTCGGGACTGACCCCAGCGACCAGCGTCGCGTTCGCCCACGCGACGAAGCGGGCGCTGCGCCCTGGCGCTGTCATGCGGACAACTCTAGGTCCGCTAGGTTCGAGGGGTGGGAGTGGCCGCCGTACTCGACCTTCGCGCCGTGAGCGTGGTGCGCTCGGGCAGCACGATCCTCAGGTCGGTCGACTGGGCGGTCGAAGAAGGCGAGCGCTGGGCCGTCCTCGGCCCCAACGGCGCCGGCAAGACCACGTTGCTGCAGATCGCCTCGACCCACCTGCACCCCACCCGCGGTGAGGCCTGGGTGCTCGGCGAGCAGCTGGGTGCGGTCGACGTGTTCGAGCTGCGCCCCCGGATCGGCCTGGCCAGCGCAGCGCTGGCCGAACGGGTCCCGGCGGGCGAACGAGTCCTCGACGTCGTGCGCACCGCGGCGTACGGCATGGTCGGCCGGTGGCGGGAGCGGTACGACGCCGCAGACGACGCCCGGGCCCGAGCCCTGCTCGAGACCTTGGGAGCGGACGCTCTGGCCGATCGCGCGTTCGGCACGCTGTCGGAGGGCGAGCGCAAGCGGGTGCAGATCGCGAGGGCACTCATGGTCGACCCCGAGGTGCTGCTGCTCGACGAGCCGGCTGCCGGGCTCGACCTGGGCAGCCGCGAAGACCTGGTCCGCCGGCTGTCCGGTCTGGCCGCAGACACGTACGGGCCGGCTCTGGTTCTGGTCACCCACCACGTCGAGGAGATCCCGCCCGGGTTCACCCATGCGCTACTGCTGCGCGAAGGCGCCGTCGTGGCGGCGGGACCGCTCGACGAGGCGCTCACTGCCGCGACGCTGTCTGCGGCGTTCGCCCTGCCGTTGGTGCTGGAGCAGCGCGGCGGCCGCTACTCGGCCCGGATGGCGGACTGACGGCCCGGTCCGGGTGCATTCGGCTGGCGCGTGCATAAGATCGCCACGTGGAGTGGTACTGGTGGGTCGTCATCGCGGTGGTGTTCGCCGCCGTCGAGATCACCACGCTCGACCTGTTCTTCCTCATGCTCGCCGTGGGTGCTCTCGCTGGAGCCGCGGTCTCGCTCGCGGTCGGATCGATCATCCCCGAAGCCATCGTGGCGGGGGCGGTCGCGATCCTCATGCTCGCTGTCGTCCGGCCGATCGCGCTGTCGCACCTGCGTACCCCGCTCACCCTCCGGTCGGGTACCGATGCGCTGCTCGGCCAGCAAGGTCTCGTCCTCGAGCGGGTCGACGGCCGGGACGGTCGGGTCAAGATCGGCGGCGAGACGTGGTCGGCCCGGTCGTACGACCCTGACCTCGTCCTCGAACCGGGAACGACCGTGGATGTCTACGGCATCGACGGAGCCACTGCAGTCGTCTACCCATCGGAGTAGGTCAACCCAACGGAAGTAGTGAGTCCCGTGTCGCAAGATGCTGCCATCCCGATCGTCGTCATCCTGGTCGTCCTGCTGCTGGTGCTCGTCGTGCTGGCCCGCACCGTCCGGATCGTCCCGCAGGCGCGGGCCGGCGTCGTCGAACGCCTCGGCCGGTACAGCAGGACGCTGAACGCCGGACTGTCGATCCTGGTGCCGTTCATCGACAAGCTCCGGCCGCTGATCGACCTGCGCGAGCAGGTGGTGAGCTTCCCGCCGCAGCCCGTCATCACCGAGGACAACCTGGTGGTCAGCATCGACTCGGTCATCTACTTCCAGGTGACCGACCCGAAGTCGGTGACGTACGAGATCGCCAACTACATCCAGGCCATCGAGCAGCTGACGATCACCACGTTGCGCAACGTCGTCGGCGGGATGGACCTCGAGCAGGCGCTCACCTCGCGCGAGAACATCAACGCCGAGCTCCGCGGAGTTCTCGACGAGGCCACGGGCAAGTGGGGCGTGCGCGTCAACCGGGTCGAGCTCAAGGCGATCGATCCGCCTGCGTCGATCAAGGACTCGATGGAGAAGCAGATGCGCGCCGAGCGCGACAAGCGCGCGGCGATCCTCAACGCCGAGGGCTTCAAGCAGGCTGCCATCCTCAGCGCGGAAGGCGAGAAGCAGGCGGCCATCCTCAAGGCCGAGGGCGATGCCCAGGCAGCTGTGGTCAAGGCCGATGGTGAGGCCAAGGCGATCCAGCGGGTGTTCGACGCCATCCACGCCGGCGATCCCGATCCCAAGCTGCTTGCCTACCAGTACGTACAGGCGCTGCCGGCCATCGCGGCCGGCGCCTCGAACAAGGTGTGGGTCATCCCGGCCGAGCTCACCTCGGCGATGTCGATGCTCGGCGTCGCGTTCCAGGACAAGGTCGAGGGCATCGCGGCGCCCCCCGAGATCGCCCCGCCTGGCCCGTAGCGCCGCCGCGCGTTAGCCCGGGTACTTCAGGGTGAGCTTGGCGGCGACGCTGAGGACCATCTGCACGTACCAGTCGGCGTGGTTGTAGCGGAAGATCGCGCCGTACAGCTTGCGCGGGTTCCCGGCGCCGTTCTGGCACAGGTAGTTGGCCGCGGAGTAGATGGCGTCAGCCGGGTTCCAGATGTCGAAGACGCCGTCGTGGTTCCCGTCGATCGCGTACGCGTCGAAGGTGGACTGGAGGAACTGCATGGGTCCCATCGCACCGCCCGACGAGGGCCCGTTGTTGCGCCCGTGACCGGACTCGACCTGACCGATGGCTGCGAGCACGTGCCAGTCGAATCCCGGGCAGGTCGCGGCTGCACCGTGGTACAGGGGCAGGAAGTCGGATGGGATGCCGGAGCCCTGGGCCGTCGTCGCGGCGTGCCGACCGGCCTGGATGGCAGCCAGTCGCTGCTTGGCGACGGCCGCCGCCGCGTCCTTGGCCTCCTGCAGGGTGCGGGCCTGGCCGGAGAGCTGGGCCAGCCGGGCGCTGGCAGCGTCGAGCAAGCCGTTCAGCCGGCTGAGGTCGGCGGCCACCTCACCAGCGGTCACGATCGTGCGGTCGGCGACGGACTGACGGTTCGTGGCGAGCGCCAGGGCGGCGTCGGCCCGGCTCTGCGCAACGCCCACCGCGGCTGAGTCCGCCGACATCACCCGCCGGACGTCGTCGACGCGGCGGGCCAGGTCCTGCGGGTCCGTGGCGCTGAGCAAGGCGGCCAACAAGGCGGTGCTTCCACCCGCGCGGTAGAGCGCCCGAATCCGGCCTCGCTGCTCGTCCTGGGCAGCCTGGACGTCGAGCTGTGCCTGGTCGCTGAGCTCCTGCGCCGACAGCCCGTTCGTGACCGCGTGGCCGAGCTGGGTTGCCGCCTGCTCGTACGCGGTGAGGGCTGCGGCCACCTGAGGTTGCAGCCGGGCGACGTCCACAGCGGCAGCATGGGCGGCAGCCTTGGCGTCGGCGAGGGAGTCGGCGGACGCGGCGCTCGCGGGGATCAGTCCGAGTGCGAGCGCGAGGCTGGTCAGCGCGACGGCGGAACCGAGTGACGAGGGCGTCCGGCGCACGCGCGACCACGGTTTCGCCCTCACGAGAGAGTCTTCGACAGGACGGCCGCAGGTCTTGACCTGCGGAGCCGGCCCCGCGCGCTGCGGCAGGATGGCCAGGTGGGCACAATCTGCGAGGTGTCGGACCCGGCCGACGCCCGGCTGGCCGACTACGTCGACCTGACCGACACCGCCCTACGCCGACGGCTGGAGCCGGCTTGTGGGCTGTTCATCGCCGAGGGCGACAAAGTGATCCGGCGGGCCGTACGAGCCGGCTACCCCATCCGGTCGCTGCTGCTCTCACGCCGGTGGCTCCCGCAGCTGCTCGACCTGCTCGACGGGTGGAGCGGTCCGGTCTTCGTTGCGGAGGAGGACGTGCTCGAGGCGCTCACCGGCTTCTCGGTGCACCGGGGCGCGCTCGCGTCGATGGAGCGGCTGCCCCTGCCCACGCCGGCGCAGCTGCTCGCCTCGGCCCGTCGGATCGTGCTGCTGGAGGGGCTGGTCGACCCGACGAACGTCGGGCTGGTGACCCGCTCCGCCGCCGCGTTCGGCATGGACGGCATGCTGCTCGACTCGCGGTGTGCCGACCCCCTGTTCCGCCGTGCCGTCAAGACGTCGATGGGCACCGTCTTCTCGTTGCCGTACACCAGGTTCTCGGCGTGGCCGGAAGGGATCGACGAGGTTCGTTCCGCGGGTTTCACCGTGCTGGCCCTCACGCCGGCCGCCGGCTCGATCGCTCTGGACGAGCTGCCGCCCGACGGGCTGGACCGCTGTGCGCTGCTGCTCGGCACCGAGGGGGCCGGCCTGAGTCGGGGCGCGCTCGCGGCCGCTGACCTGGCGGTGCGGATCCCGATGGCTCAGGGGATCGACTCGCTCAACATCGCCGCCGCTGCGGCCGTCGCGATGTGGGAGCTCAGCCGCCTCGGCGGACCCGGCCGACGAGCGACACGCTGAACCCGGCGACGAATGCACCCAGGCTCCCGCTCATCCCGCTGACGAACGGCAGGATCGAGAACACCACCCACACCGGGGCCGCGCAGATGGCCCCGACCGCGACCGCAGGAAGCAGCGCCTGCTCGAACCGGCCCGACAACGAGGTGGACCCACCCGCAGACGCGGCCCGATCCGAGGGTGCGCGCTCCTGGGGCGCACTGGGCTTACCGCCGAGCGCGCCGTCGACCTCGCGCAGCAGCTTCTCGATCTCGTCGTCGGATCCGGCCATGGGGCCATCGTCCCCCGCCACTCCCACCTTCCGCCACATGGGTCCCTTCATGCCACTAGATCGAGGTTCGGAGACACTCATCGACGCTTGTTGAGCGAGTTCCTGGGCGAGCCTGGCCCTTAGCGGCCGGGTTGACCGGCCGGCGGGCCAGTCTGCACCGAGAATGGCCAGGCATGGCCATCAAGATGCGCTCAACCAACCTGGCTGAGTGGCTCCAAACCTCGATCTAGTGGCATGAAGGGACCCATGTGGCGGGGGGCCGGCGATCGGGACAGGGGCTAGGTTCAGCGGTGTTCCCACCCGAAGGAGAGCGCGTCATGTCGTTCGACGTGAAGGCCCTGCGAGCGTTGTACCCCGCGCTGGCGGGCGACACCGTGTGGTTCGACGGCGCTGCCGGGACCCAGTCACCGGTCTCGGTCATCGACGCCATCGCCGGCGCCTACCGGACGGGTACGAGCAACGGCGGCGGGGTGTTCGCCTCCAGCGTGCGCGCCGACGACTACGCCACCGCGGCGCGCTTCGCCGTCGCCGACCTCGTGGGAGGCGACCCGGCAGGAGTCGTCCTCGGGCCGAACATGACCACCTTGACGTACCGGATCGCCCAGGCCCTGGCCGACACGTGGCGGCCGGGGGACTCCGTCGTGGTCAGCCGGCTCGACCACGACGCCAACGTGCGGCCGTGGGTGCAGCTCGCCGGCCGAGCCGGAGTCGAGGTGCGGTGGGCGCAGATCGACCCGGCGACCGGCGAGCTGCCGACCGGGCAGTACGACGAGCTGGTCGACGAGAGCACCCGTTTGGTCGCGGTGACCGCAGCGAGCAACGTCCTGGGAACACGCCCCGACGTGGCGGCGATCGCGGCGCGCGCGCACGAGGTGGGCGCCCTCGCGTACGTCGACGGCGTGCACGCGACGGCCCACGGGGTGACCGACATGCGCGAGCTCGGGGCCGACTTCTATGCCACCAGCGCCTACAAGTGGGACGGGCCGCACGTCGGCTGCGTCGTCGCTTCACCTGACCTGCTCGAGACGCTGCGTCCGCTCAAGCTGGCCTCGTCGTCCGACGATGTGCCTGACCGGTTCGAGTGGGGCACGCCCTCGTTCGCGAACTTCGCCGGAGTCGCCGCGGCGGTGGACCACCTGGCGGCGATGGACGACGACGCGACGGGCAGCAGGAGGGACCGGCTGGTGCAGTCCCTTTCCGCGGCGCAGGACCACGAGCACCGGCTGCTCGGTCGCCTGCTCGAGGCCTTCGAGGGGGACGACCGGATCACGTTGTACGGCAGGCCGAAGCACCGCACCGCGACGCTCTACTTCAACGTCGAGGGCGTGGCTCCGGCAGCCGTATCCGCCGCGCTGGCCGCGCAGGACATCAACGTCTGGGCGGGCCACAACTACGCCTGGGAGGTCACCGAGTCCTTGGGCATCCGCGCCTCGGGCAGTGCCGTGCGGGCCAGCCTGGCCCACTACAGCGACGACGCGGATGTCGACCGGCTGCTCGAGGCGGTCAGCGCCCTCGGCTAGCTCGCGGTGCTAGCCGGCAGCGACCGGGAAGAAGCCGCCGGAGCGCTCGTTGCGGTCGGCGAGCAACCCGGCCACGGTGGCGACGGCGATCTCGGCGGGGGAGCGCGAGCCGATGTCGAGCCCGATCGGCCGGTGCACCCTGGCGATCGCGTCGTCGGCGAACCCGCGAGCGCGCAGGGCTTCGACATGCGGGGCCGAATGGCGCAGGCTGCCCATCACGCCGACCCACCGAGGCTCCGAGCGCAGGACGTCGGCCAGCAGGTCGCCCAGTTCGGCGCGGTCGTGGTCGGTGAAGACGACGTCGGAGCGGTCGTCGAGGCTCGCATCCGCGATCGTGGAAACGCGAGGCAGGCGCCCGGCGGACCGGGTCGGGTCGGGGTCGACCACGACGATCTCGAAGCCGACGTGCGCCGCGAAGTGCGCGAGCTCGAGGGCGACGGGAGAGGCGAAGACGGCCACCAGCCGCCGGTGCGAGGTGGGCGCTGGCAGGTCGCCGTGAGCGATGGCGCAAGCCTCGTCGTGCTGGTGGGCGTCCTGCTGCTCAGCGCTCGGGTGGTCACTGTGCGTGCGTGATTCAGCCATAGCGCCCAGTGTCGCACGTCACCAAAGGGGTGACCCCCGTCACGGGGAGTGATCGATCCTGGCGATTTGTCGGAAAGATCTTGGCAGGAGGCCGCCCCGGTCCTTACCTTCGATGCGCTGGGTGACTCGTCGCATGCCCGGCCGTACCAGTCGGCGACGGATGGAAGTCCTGGGGGAGATCGCATGAAGGTACGTGGTCGCGTCGCATCCGTCGTTGTCTTGTCGATGGTGGCGGTCGGGGTTCCCTTGGTGGCCCTCGCGCCGGTGGCTGGGGCGACGCAGCCGGTCCCGGGGCACACGCACCTGGTCCCGATCACTCCCAGGACCGACGTCCCGAAGATCACCACGGGTGAGATCTGGGACATGGCCGTCGTCGGCACTCGGGTCTTCATCGCCGGGTCGTTCACCGGCATCGCGAACGTGGGCGGCCCGACGATCCCGCAGGCCAACCTGGCGGCGTACGACTACAACACCGGCAAGGTCGACCAGACCTTCCGGCCGACCTTCAACGGTGGCGTCAACTCGGTCGAGGCCTCGCCCGACGGGACCAAGCTCTTCGTCGCGGGAACGTTCAGCACGATCAGCGGCGTCGCCCGGCAGAAGGTGGCCAGCCTCAGCCTCACCACCGGGACCCCCGTCGCGAGCTTCGTGTTCACCGGGGCCACCAACAACGCCGGGACAGCACTCGCGGCGACCAACACCACGGTCTACATCGGAGGCAAGTTCACCAAGATCAATGGCGTGAACCGGTCCGGGATCGCCGCCGCCAACTCGACCACCGGCGCGATCGACCCCGCCTTCAACCTCCCCCTCACCGGCGGCATCGGCGTCAACGGTGCCCTCACGGTGCAGCAGCTCAAGCTGACGCACGACGACTCCAAGCTCCTCGTCGTCCACACCGGCCGGCAGATCGCCGGCCAGGACCGGCTGGGCATCGGCCTCATCGACACCGCCACCAAGACGCTGCTGCCCTGGCGCACCAGGTTGTGGGACGACAACCTGCCCTTCGTCGGCGGGGTCACCCGCATCTTCGGCGGCGACATCGCCCCCAACGACCAGTACTTCGTCGTGACCAGTGGTTCCGGCGGTGACCGGCCGCCGATCAGCGACACGGTCGTCGCCTACCCGATCGCCGGCGCCGACAACGTGCAGCCGCTCTGGGTCACCCGTTGCTTCGACAGCGTTTACTCGGCCGCGATCACCGAGGATGCCGTCTACATCGGCGGACACCTCAGCTTCACCGAGTCACCCACCGCGCAGCAGCCCTGGCCGGGCCTCGACAACGTGGGCTACGGCACCGGTCAGGGCAACGGCGCGTACAGCCTCGGGGACGACGTCGTTCGCCGCGACCACCTGGCCGCGCTCGACCCGGCCACGGGGACAGCAGTCGAGTGGGACCCGGGCTCCAACTCGTTCGAGGGCAACAAGGCCTTGCTGGCGACGCCGCGCGGCCTGTTCGCGGGCGGCGACGCGACCATCCAGGGCGGCAAGAGCGTCGGCCGGGTCGCGTTCTTCGACTTCAACAGCCAGCCCGCGCCGTCGCCCATCGACACCACCATCGTGACGCCCATCGAGGGCCGTGTCGCCGCGTCGGGTGTCCCGTTCACGATCACCGGTCAGGCGACCGCTCCGTCCGGGGTCACCCGGGTGCAGGTCGAGATCCAGGACTCCGGCAGCAAGCAGTACCTGCAGGACGACCTGGTCACGTGGGGACCTAGCAACAGCATCCTCGCCACCTTGGCCACGCCGAACGCGACCTCGACCGCCTACTCGTTGCCCGTCACGCTGACCGGTAACCACGCGTACGTCGTCATGGCCAAGACCTTCGGGGTCACCGGCAGCGATGCTACAAAGGCGCTGAAGAAGATCGAGTCGTTCCAGCTGACGGACGCGGTGCCGTCGACGTCGATCGGCGGACCTGTCGGGGTCCAGACCTCCACGTCGTTCCTGGTGACCGGGACGGCGACGGACGACATCGGGGTGCGCTCGGTCTCGCTGTGGTTCCGCGACGAGAACAACCAGTACCTCCAGGACGACGGATCGGTCTCCGCGGTCTACAACACGTTCCGCGTGCTGCCCGACGTCCCGGACGCCGCGAACGCCACCTGGCAGTACGACCTGACCCTGCCGCACGAGGGCACCTGGAAGGCCAGCGCCACGGCGACGGACACCTCGGGACAGGCCGACATCCGTGGCGGGACCCGCACGTGGCTCGTGTCGAGCACAGCGGTCGCGCCGACCGTGACAATCCACTCACCGGTCACCATGAACCCCCCGATCGCGGTTCCCGCGGTCACCGTCTCGCCGGGCGCACCGCTGACGTTCTCCGGTACGGCCAGCGCCCAGGACACCTTGCAGAACGTGCTGATCACCTTGCGCAACAACAGCACCCACGAGGCGCTGGCGGCTGACGGGACCTGGGGGGTCAATGCGATCGCGGGCTCCTACCGTGTCTCGCCGATCAACATCGGCACGCAGTCCTACAACTGGACGTACACGACGCCGTTCAACCTCACGCCGGGCAGCTACTCGTTCACCGTGCGGGCCACCGACAACCTCGCCCTGTCCACGGCCACGGCGAACCGGGGCGCGCTGACGGTCAACGCACAGGTGCCTGGGGACGCGTTCCCGGACGGGCTGCTCAGCTTCACCGGGACCGACCAGACCCCGAACACGCTGCACATCGACCTGGCCGGCACAGCTACGGACGACCGGGGGATCTCCAACGTCCGGGTATCGCTGTTCGACAACCGCACGGGTCGCTACGTGCAGCCGAACGGGACTCTGACGGCCGGATTCGCCACGCTCAACGCGACCGTGGCCTCGCCCGGTGCTACCAGCACGACCTTCTCGCTGCCGGTCGACCTGCCTCAGGCCGGCGACTACAGCGTGACGGCGTGGGCGGTCGACACGGCCGGGCAGCAGGATCCGTCGACGGTCGGAGCGACCGCCCGTTACCTCGTCTTCCCCGGCGACCTCGACCCGACGTTCGACCCGCTGCTCGGTTCGCCCGCCGACAATGCGGCGTTCACCCAGGGCCGCATCGTGGCCAGTGGTCGCGCGCTGGACGACGTGAGCATCGCCAAGGTCGAGGTCGCCATCATCAACAACCTCGGTCAGTACATGGGCCCGACGGGGACCTTCACGAGCACGCTCGAGAGCTGGCGTACGGCATTCCTCAACAGCCCGGGCAGCCTCGGCTCCAACTTCGCGTACACCTCGCCGGTCATCCCGAACGGCACGTACACGGTGTCGGTGCGCGCTACCGACGGCTACGGGCAGATCAGCGTGCCGCGTACCGTCACCGGCGTCACGGTGAGCAAGCCGGCCAACCTGCCGCCCGTGGCCCATGCGACGGTCTCGTGCGCCAGCAACGTCTGCACCTTCGACGGTCGGACGACGACCGACGAGAACCCGCCGGCGCTGACCTACGTGTGGAGCTTCGGTGACGGGCTGACCGGCACCGGACCCGTCCCGATCCACACGTACACGACGGCGGCCACGTTCCCTGTGACGCTCACGGTGACCGACGAGTGGCTGGCGACGAGCACCACCACGTTGTCGGTCCCGATCGCGGAGCCGGCAGGCAACGTCGCGCCGACCCCCGCGTTCGTCACCAGCTGCACCGCGCTCGCGTGCGGCGCCAGCCCGTTCGGCACGATCGACCCGAACGTGGGCGACGTCATCACGTACGCGTGGAACTGGGGCGACGGCTCGCTGCCCGGCACCGGGATCGCACCGACGCACACGTATGCGGCCGCCGGGTCTTACACCGTCACGATGACCGCAACGGACGGGTGGGGGAAGTTCGCGACCCTCACGCACCAGCTGAACCTCGTGGAGCCCGGCGGGAACGTAGCGCCGGTGCCGACCTTCACCGTCGGCTGCACCTTGCGCACCTGCCTGACGAACAGCTCGGGGACCCTGGACCCCAACGGTGACGTGATCGCGTACTCGTGGAACTTCGGCGACGGCACGGCTGCCAGCACGGCGACCAGCCCGGCGCACACGTACGCCCTTGCGGGCACGTACACGATCACCCTCACGGTGACCGACGGTTGGAACAGGGCCGCGAACACCACCCGGCAGGTGACGGTCGCCTAGGGGTGCCAGGTATCGGCGCCTAGGGCTCGGCGAGCCGCGAGAGGGCCTCGGACTCTGCGTCGCTGAACAACCGGGACCTGATCAGGAAGCGGTACCCGGTCGGTGCCTCCGCCGAGAACCCGGCGCCTCTACCAGGCACCAGGTCCACGGTCAGCTGGGTGTGGGACCAGTAGGCGTACTGCGCCCTGGAGATCCAGAACGCAACCCGCTCCGGCCCACCCACGTCGAGATCAGCCAGGTGCACGTCCATGTCGCCTGTGAGGAACTCGCCGACCGGGAAGCACATCGGCGACGACCCGTCGCAACAGCCACCGGACTGATGGAACATCAACGGGCCGTGGTCCAACCGGAGGCGGCGCACCATCTGCGCCGCTTCCGGCGTGATCGACACCCGCTGCACCTGGCCCGCAGGCTCGGTCGCGGACTCCGACATCGACTTAGAAGAACCCGAGCTTGTCCGCCGAGTACGACACCAGCAGGTTCTTGGTCTGCTGGTAGTGGTCGAGCATCATGCGGTGGTTCTCCCGACCGATGCCCGAGCTCTTGTAGCCACCGAACGCGGCGTGTGCCGGGTACTGGTGGTAGCAGTTCGTCCAGACCCGACCGGCCTGGATCTCGCGCCCGGCCCGGTACGCCGTGTTCATGTCGCGGGACCAGACGCCGGCGCCGAGCCCGTACAGCGTGTCGTTGGCCTGGGCCATCGCGTCGTCGAAGTCCGTGAACCGCGCGACGGACACCACCGGCCCGAAGATCTCCTCCTGGAACACCCGCATCTTGTTGTTGCCCTCGAAGATCGTCGGGGCCACGTAGTAGCCGCCCGACAGGTCGCCGCCGAGGTCGACCCGCTCGCCGCCGGTGACGATCCGGGCCCCCTCCTGGGTGCCGATGTCGAAGTAGGACAGGATCTTCTCGAGCTGGTCGTTGCTGGCCTGCGCGCCGATCATCGTGTCGGTGTCGAGCGGGTTGCCCTGCACGACGGACTTGACCCGCTCGATGGCGGCAGGCAGGAACCGGTCGTAGATCGAGTCCTGCACCAGTGCGCGGCTCGGGCAGGTGCAGACCTCGCCCTGGTTGAGCGCAAACATCGTGAAGCCCTCAAGCGCCTTGTCGTAGAACGCGTCGTCGGCCGCGGCGACGTCCTCGAAGAAGATGTTCGGACTCTTGCCGCCCAGCTCGAGCGTCACCGGGATGAGGTTCTGGCTCGCGTACTGCGCGATCAGCCGACCGGTCGTGGTCTCTCCGGTGAAAGCGATCTTGCGGATCCGACTGGACGACGCGAGCGGCTTGCCGGCCTCGATGCCGAAGCCGTTCACGATGTTCAGGACGCCTGGAGGCAGCAGGTCTCCGATCAGCTCGATCAGGAACATGATCGACGCGGGAGTCTGCTCGGCTGGCTTGAGGACGATCGCGTTGCCGGCCGCCAGCGCCGGAGCGAGCTTCCAGGTGGCCATCAGGATCGGGAAGTTCCACGGGATGATCTGGCCGACGACTCCGAGTGGCTCCTGGAAGTGGTAGGCGACGGTGTCCTCGTCCAGCTGGGAGAGCGTCCCCTCCTGGGCGCGGACGACGGCGGCGAAGTAGCGGAAGTGGTCGACCACCAGCGGCAGGTCGGCGGCGAGGGTTTCGCGGACCGGCTTCCCGTTGTCCCACGACTCAGCCACAGCGAGCATCTCGAGGTTGGCCTCGATCCGGTCGGCGATCTTGTTCAGGATCACGGCGCGGTCGGTCACCGACGTTCGGCCCCAGGCGGGTGCGGCCGCGTGGGCGGCGTCGAGGGCGAGCTCGATGTCCTCTGCCGTCGAGCGGGCGATCTCACAGAACACCTTGCCGTTCACGGGGGACGGGTTCTCGAAGTACTGACCACGTACCGGTGCGACGAACTCGCCGCCGATCCAGTTGTCGTAGCGGGCGCGGAACGTGACCACGCTGCCTTCAGTTCCTGGGGGTGCATAGACCGTCATCGGCATCTCCGTCGGTACCCGGCCGGGCCTGGTGCCCGGCAGTGCCGCGACGTTAGTGACGGGAAGGTTGCGAGAAGGTTGCAGACGTTCGCACACCAACGCTGCCGAGCTCGCTCTCGAGCCACCGAACGTGGCCGATCACTTGACCCCGGCGGGGTGACCCGCTGGGCAGGGCCGCCAGTGCGGCGTGCCACACGTCGAGGTCGAGCCGGCCGTGATCGGTGTCGGCG
>Ga0302299_10000292_pt1 | contig 25918 bp, 21 predicted proteins | sample III_Fen_N3_4_FD_198795 | JGI IMG/M metagenome (GOLD analysis project Ga0302299, IMG submission 198795) | Peat permafrost microbial communities from Stordalen Mire near Abisko, Sweden - III_Fen_N3_4 | ecosystem: Environmental > Terrestrial > Soil > Wetlands > Permafrost | place: Sweden: Abisko...
ATCTTCTCGTCGGTCGAGCGTCCCGGCTCGAACGCCGCGCGGATCGCGTGGGGGCCGATGTGGAGCAGGACGTGCTCGTCGAGGCCGACCAGCTGCCCGAGCGCGACGTGTGCATCGATCTCCGCGGGGAGCTCGATGAACAGCGTCGCGGCCAGCGACGTGGCCGTGGGCATCAGCTCGTTGTAGACCGCGATCTCGGCCTCGATCTGGGCCTCGCTCGTCAGGTTCTCGACGCGACAGATCTCTTCGATCTGCACCGAGAGCGTGTGGCGATTCTCGAACACCATCGAGACCCGATCGCCGATCAGGACACGGCGCGGCCGCTTGAGCGCGATCACGCTGCGGCGATAGTCATCGCGGATCGGGCCGTACAGCGCGGGACCTTTGATATCCCGCCGGGTGATTGGGCGCACCAGGCTCATCACGCGTATGTACCATGCATGGCCGCCCGAGGGTCCCCCCCCGCCGCACGCGAGGGATGCGAGGGATGCGAGGGACGTGAGGGACGTGAGGGACGCGGGGCCATGCTCCCTGCCGTTGCCGGGCAGGGCTTAAGGCGCTACTTGGCGCTGTTGAGGCTGTCGAGACCCTTCTGGAACCGGCCGGCGTGCGAACGCTCGGCGCGAGCCAGGGTCTCGAACCACTCGGCGATCTCTTCGAAGCCTTCCTCGCGCGCCGTCTTGGCGAACCCCGGGTACATCTGGGTGTACTCGTAGGTCTCGCCGGCGATCGACGCCTTGAGGTTCTTCACGCTGTCGCCGATCGGCTCGCCGGTCGCGGGGTCACCGACGCGCTTCAAGTAGTCGAGGTGGCCGTGCGCATGACCGGTCTCGCCTTCCGCCGTGTCGCGGAACAAACCCGCCAGATCGGGGTGGCCTTCGACGTCGGCGACCTTCGCAAAATAGAGGTAGCGACGGTTGGCTTGCGATTCACCCGCAAACGCGTCCTTGAGATTCGAATGAGTCTTGCTGCCCTGGAGATCGGCCATGGTGCTCCTTTTCGTGCGTTCGTACCATCGCGGGACGGCGACAGCAACGGGTCCTACAACAACGTTTCCGTCGACGATCGTTCATCGGGCTCCGAGATAAGCGACCAGCGCATCGAGGATTTCATCCGCGGCGGATCTCGCACTCGCGCGCCCACCGGGGGGGATGTCGTTCACCAGGATTGCAAATCCAACCGGATGCTGGCTGTCGATTGCGACGTAGCCCGCGAGCGCGGTGACCTTGTCGAGCGTCCCGGTCTTGGCGCGCACGCGTCCCGCCGCCGGACGTCCGTGCCAGCGCTTCGCAAGCGTACCGTCGACGCCGCCCACGGGCAACGACGCGATGAGATCGGGGCCGATCCGATAGTCGCGGTGCGCGGCGCGCAGCACCGTCGTGACCTGCCGGGCCGAGACCGCGGTCGCGTCGAACAGCCCCGATCCATTGTCGGCGCGATAGCCTGCCTCGGGCAGCCCGAGCGTGGCGAGATAGCCGTGCACGGCGGCGCGTCCGTCGTCCCAGGTCGCCGGGCCCGGTCGGGTCTTGGTCTGGGCGCCGAGCGTCTTCATCACGGACTCCGCCAGGTAGTTGTCAGATAACTTGTTCATCTGACGAACCACCTCGGACAGCGGAACACTCTCGTGCGCTGCGAGCGCCTTGGTCAGCGGGGGCACGACACCGATGACCGTGGTGCGCTCTTTGATCCTCACTCCGCGTTCGGTCAGTGCGCGGCGAAACACTTCACCGGCGAACCGCGCGGGGTCATCGACGCGCTTGCGGATCTCCCAGCTGCCCTCGGCCCATCGGATCTGGCCCGCGACGTCGATCTCGACATGATCGACCTCGAGCTTCATATTCACCGTGAGCCGTGTTCGGCCGTGCGTGACGCTGGTGATGGCCTTGTGAACGACTTTGAAGTAGTCGCCCGGATCTGGATCGATGCGCAGCGTCGATGCGCCGCCCGGATCCGCCACGACGACGATCGTCGCGCTGCTCCTCGCCACCCCCAGGCCCGCGACCGGCGCGCGAAACCCGGCGGTCTCAGTTTTTTGATCCTCGAAGTGAGGCGGCTCGACGACCTCATCGAAGTAGCTGGCGTCGATGACCAGGTGATCGGCGGTGCGCACGCCGCGGGCCGCGACCTCGGCGGCGAGCTCGCGCAGCTCGGCGACGCCGAGCGTCGGGTCGCCGCGGCCCTGGAGATAGAGGTCGCCCGCGACCACCCCCTTGGCGTCGGGTTCGGCGCCGTACACGGTGGTGCGCCAGCGAAACCCGGGTCCGAGGAGCGCGAGCGCGGCGGTCGAGGTGAGGAGCTTGGCCGTCGATGCCAGGCTCATCGCCCGGTCGGCGTCGCGCGCGACGAGCTCGGCGCCGGTCGCCAGGTCGATGGCCGAGACCGCGATCGGCGACTTGCCGAGCACGGGCTGGGCGGCGATCGCCTGGGTCACGCGATCGCGCAACCACGCGAGCCGCGCGGCGGGTTCGGCGGGCGCGACCAGCGGCTTGGCGGCGCCGGTCGCCGCCTCATCGTCTTCTCGATCGTGCGGATCGCGTGCCTGCGCCGGCGCCGCTTGCGCGTAGGCCCCGCGCACGCTGATACTCGACAGGACGAGCCCCGCGAGCACCACACGAAATGCAGCCACCACGATACGCTAACACGGTCGCGTCGCTGGTGTTCCTGCTGGCCGCCGCGATCGGCTGCACCCCGCGTACCCGGCGCACGCCGGACGACACCCTCGTGGTCGTCATCGAGGCGCCGATGACGACGTCGGATCCGCGCGCGCAGATTAGCAGTTACGATGCCAAGCTGACGCGGATCGTCGCGTCGGGGCTGACCGCGGTCGACACCCCCGACCTGAAGCCACGCAACGAGCTGGCGTCCGAGATCCGGCGCGTCGACGCCCGGACGATCGACGTCACGGTGCGCGGCGATGCGAGGTTCTCCGATGGCTCTGCGGTGACCGCGGCCGACGTGGTCGGGACCTACAACAGCGTGCTCGACGCGAGATCGACCAGCGGGTCGCACAAGATGCTGTCGGATCGGTTGAGCGGCGTCGAGGTCGTCGCGCCCCAGACCGCGCGGTTTCATCTGCGCGCCCCGCTGGCGACGTTCGAGAGCGACCTTGACTTCGGCATCGTGTCGTTCCATCACGGCCAGCCGACGTCCGAGCAAGCGATCGGCGCCGGGCCGTACCGGATGCGCGAGCTGACGTCGACCCACGCGCTGCTCGAGCCCAACCCGTACTACTTCGGCGCCAGGCCGCGGGTCGGTCAGGTCGAGATCAAGTTCGTGCGCGACGGCGCGGCGCGGCTGCTGATGCTGGTCGGCGGCTCGGCCGACCTGATCCAGAACGCCGTGCGCCCCGACCTGGTGGAGGCGATCCGCGCCCGGCCGCGGGTCCGCGTCGAGACCACCGACGGCGTCATCCTCACCTACCTCATGATGAACAACGACGACCCGGTGCTGCGCAAGCGCGAGGTGCGCCAGGCGATCGCCTTCGCGCTCGACCGGCCGGCGATCATCCGCGCGAAGCTCGGTGGGCTCGCCAAGCTCGCCACCGGCCTGCTCGCGCCCAAGCTGTGGGCGTACTCCGGAGCCGTGCCGCGCTACGACCACGATCTGGCGCGGGCCCGGCAGCTGCTCGACGAGGCCGGGCTGCGCGACCCCGATGGCGACGGGCCGCTGCCGCGGCTCCACCTGGTCTACAAGACCTCGTCCGATGGCTTCCGCGTCTCGATCGCGCGCGTGATCGCGGCGCAGCTGTCCGAGATCGGCATCGAGGTCGAGGTCCGGCCGTTCGAGTTCGCGACGTTCTTCGCCGATATCAAGAAGGGTGCCTACCAGCTCGCGTCGATGCAAACGACCGATATCACCGAGCCCGACTTCTACTTCATGTACTTCCACTCGTCGTGGATCCCGAGCCCGGCGACCCCCGATGGCTTCAACCGCTGGCGCTACCGCAACGCGCTGGTCGACCGGCTGACCACTGAAGGCCGGGCTGAGCTCGATCCGGGCAGGCGCTATCAGATCTATGCCGAGGTCCAGCGCCAGGTCGCCGCCGATGTGCCGATCATTCCCTTGTGGCACGAGGACAACATCATCCTCAGCAATGTCGACGTGACAGGCTACACGAGCACCCCGAACGCGCGGCTCATCGGCCTGCGCGACATCACGAAGCAGCACGAGGCACCGCCCCCCGCCCGATGATGGGCGATGACGAGCCGGACGATACTCCGGGCTAGAACCCCACCGGCGGGTATGGTAGGTACGTTGGCTCCCATGGCGCTGGACCCAGGTATCGAAGAGCTGTTCCTCGGGATCGCTCATGCGATGTTCGTCAATCGACTGCACGTGCTCCGGCTGACCGAGATCGTTCGCCTCGGGATCCGTCCCGATCCGAACGATCAGAACATGGAGGTCCCGCCGGACGTCGACCGCGAGCTGATAAGCCAGGCGTTCGCCTACGTGCAGCGCCACTTCCCGCCGACCTTCACGCCGAAGATCGACGCGGCGAAGGCGCGCTGGGTCCGGCTGGCGTAGCCGCGGCCTAGCGCTCGCGCTTGCGCGCTTCGATCGCCGCGAGTCGCTTGGCGAGCTCGGCCTCGAAGCCCGATCCGGTCGGCTGGTAGATCTTCTGATCGACGAGCGCGTCGGGCAGATAGTCCTCGGGGACATAGCTGCCGGCGAAGTCGTGTGGGTACTTGTAGCCGTGGCCGTGGCCGATCGAGCGGTCGAGCGCGGTCGAGCCTGGCCGGTAACGCGCCGGCACCGGCAGCGCGCCGTGCTCGTGGACCAGCTTGCGCGCGGCCGCGTAGGCGGTGAGGGCCGTGTTCGATTTCGGCGCCAGCGCGAGATAGGTGACCGCCTGGGTCATCGGCAGCACGCCCTCGGGCAGGCCGACCAGCTCGACCGCCTGCAGCGCCGCGACCGCGACGCCGAGCGCCTGCGGATCGGCGTTGCCGACGTCCTCGGCCGCGAAGATCACCATGCGGCGCAACACGAACCGTGGATCCTCGCCGGCCTCGATCATCCGGGTCATCCAGTACACCGCGGCGTCGGGGTCCGAGCCGCGCATGCTCTTGATGAACACCGAGACCACGCCGTAGTGCTCGTCGCCGGCCTTGTCATACAGCAGATTTCGGCCCTGCGCGGCCTCGGCGATGTGATCGGCGGTGATCGGCGCGACCTCGGCCTCGCCCGCCGCGCGCCGGGCGAGATCGGCGGCGACCTCGAGCACCGAGTAGAGCCGCCGCGCATCGCCCGCCGCCGCCGCCACGAGCTGGGCCGAGACCGCGGGCTCCAGCGTCACCCCCTGGGACCCGAGGCCGCGCTCGTGGTCGGTCACCGCCCGCTGCGCGAGCGCTCCGAGCTCGGTGTCGGATAACGGCTCCAATCGGACTACCCGGCAGCGAGACATCAGCGCGGCCGCGACGCTGAAGCTCGGATTCTCGGTGGTCGCGCCGATCAAGGTGACCGTGCCGGCCTCGACGTGCGGCAACAGCGCGTCCTGCTGGGTCTTCGAGAATCGGTGGATCTCGTCGATGAACAGCAACGTGCGCGCGCCGAACTCGTCGCGACGCTGCGCGGCCCTGGCGACCGCCTCGCGGACATCCTTCACGCCGGCGTCGACCGCGGACAGCGCCGTGAGCTCGGCTTTCAGGGTTTCTCCTAGCAAGCGCGCGAGCGTCGTCTTGCCACTACCAGGGGGCCCCCACAGGATCAGCGAAGGCAACGCTCGGCCTGGGGCCAGGTTCGACAGAATGCGTCCGGGCCCCACCAGGTGGTGCTGGCCCACCACGCCGGCGAGGCTACGTGGCCGCATTCGCTCGGCAAGCGGCTGGCCTACCAGGCGGTTCTTCGCGCTCGACGCAAACAGGTCCATCGCGATCGCTTGGATACCGCACCCGGGCGCAGGCGTCTGCAACCACGCGGGTTCTCGTCGGAGAGTTCCAGTATGGCTAGACTTCGTCGTTTTTCCTACACTCCCAGGCCATGGTGACGCCACACCCGGCCATCTGCGCGACCAGCTCGACAAACGGGGCTCGGTTTTCAGCTTGTTAACTCGGCTCTCGCGACTCCGCCGCGGGTTTCGGCGCGTGGCACGCCGCCTGCTAATTCGTTACCGCATGCTGGTAGAAGCCGTCTTTCGGTATCGCACCTTCGTCGGGAAGTGCGAGCTGGGGGTCGGTCTGGATTGGGACGAGATCGAGCAGATGGCGGCGATCGAATCGACCTTCACACCTACAGCTGACGACGTTCGGGCGAAGGAGGGACGGTTTCGACGTGAGCCGACCTCGGTGATGGTGCTGCTGCGCGGCGACCGGATCAACGATCGGGTCGAGCTCGTCGAGTTCGGCCCGGGCGGGGCGGTCGTCCGCAACGCACCCTTCGTCGCGCTCGGCGAGCACGTCGAGCTCGTGGCCAACGATGGCCTCAAAAGCTATCGGTTTGGCGCCGAGGGCGTCTGGCTCACGGACGACGGCGATGATTACCGGGTCGGCCTGCGGCTGATCGGGATGCCGGTGTGCTTGCGCAGCATCGCGGCGAGCCGGCCGGCGCGGGATGTCGTCGACCGCGTGCCGACGGCTGCGCCGGTCGCGGCCTGACGGCTGCCGCGGCGTGGCTCAGGGCTGGTCGCGGCCGATCAAGCGGCGCGCGAGGTGCAGCGTGCGCGGCGGCAACGTCTCGCCGCGCCAGGCCAGCGAGCGCGCGAGCACGATGGCCTTGTCGACCGAGCCCAGCTGCGGGCGCTCGGCGAACAGCCGCTCGCCCATGCTCGAGATCTTGTCGAGGATGCGCATGCCGCCGTGCCAGGTCAGCGCGAGCTCGACCGCGAGATCGGGCCCGGCCGTATCGATCAGGGGCCGGGCGCGCTCGAACAGCGCGCGCGTCCGCGCGACCTCGTAGCGGACCAACGCGCCGACGGCGGGGCTGATCCGGCGCGACGCGATGTCGGCCTCGGTGACGCCGAAGTGGCGGAGGTCCTCGGCGGGCAGGTAGACCCGGCCGCGCTGCCAGTCGGCCGGCACGTCCTGGACAAGCCGCGCGACCGCGACGCCGGTCGACAGATCATCGCCGAACGCGTGCAGCTCGGGCGCGCGGTAGCCGGCGATGTAGAGCAGCAGGCGGCCGATCGGCTCGGCGGCCTGGCGCGTGTAGCTGCGCAGCTCGGAGAACGTCGCGTAGCGGCGGCGCTCGAGGTCGGTCCGGAAGCCGGACATCAGCTCGGTGAACTCGGTGATCGGCAGCGCGAACTTGTCGACCGTATCGGCGAGCGCCACGAACACCGGGTGATCAGCGTTGCCGCGGTAGGCGGCGTGCAGCTGCTCCTCCCAGCGGTCGAGCTCGCGGACCCGGCGGCCCTCGTACGCGCGCTCGTCGGCGAAGTCGTCGGCGACGCGCGCGAACGCGAACACCGCGAAGATGTGCTTGCGCAGCTTCGAGCGCGCGAACATCGACCCGACCGGGTAGTTGTGGTGGCGGGCATGCACCAGGGCTTCGCAGTAGCGGTAGCAGGCGTCGGCCTCGAGCGACGTCGGCAGCGGCACCGCGAGCGCGGGAGACCGCGCACTTCCTAGGCGTTGGATCACGGGCTGGTTTTTACCATGGGAGGTACGGCAAGACGCGCGAGGACTTCGCGGGCCCGGTCCGCCTTGACGTCGCCGGTGGCGGCGAGCTCGTCGGCGACGCGGTCGACCAGCTCGCCGGTCGCGCCGGCGGCGCGCGCGAGGCCACGGGCGTGGAGCGCCATGTGCCCGCGTTGAATACCTTCGGTCGCCAGCGCGCGCAGCGCGGCGAGGTTGGTCGCGAGCCCGGCGGCGCCCGCGACCGCGGCGAGCCGGTCGGCGGAGTGGGCGCCGGCGAGCTCGAGGCCGAGCCGCGCGCCGGGGTGGACGTGCAGCGCGCCGCCCACCGTGCCGACCGCCATCGGCATGACGAGCTCGCCGTCGAGCCCGCGGCCGTCAGGCCGGTCGCGCCACACGGCGAGCGGGCGGTAGGCACCGGTGCGCGCGGCGTAGGCATGGGCCCCGGCCTCGACGGCGCGCCAGTCCTGGCCGGTCGCGACCAGCACGGCATCGACGCCGTTCATGATGCCCTTGTTGTGGGTCGCCGCGCGGTACGGATCGAGCTCGGCGAACCGCGACGCCGCGGCGATCGCGGCGCGGACCTCGAAGCCCTCGGCGATCTGGCTCGCGAGCGCGGCGTCGTCGACCGAGCACCGCACGGTCACGGTGCGCCCGTCGGTCAGGTTCGACAGGATGCGCAGCCCGGCGCGGCCGCGCGCGATCTCGGCGGTGCGGGTCGCGAGCGCCTCGCACAGCGTGTTGACGAGGTTGGCGCCCATCGCGTCGCGGCAATCGACGTGGAGGTGGACGACCACCACGCCGCCATCGGGGCCGCTGCGAGCCAGCGGCCGGACATCGATCGCGATCGGACCGCCGCCGCGATCGGCCAGCCGCGGCACGAGCCGGCGGGCGGCGCCGAGCAGCTCCTCGGCGCGCATCCGCAGCGCCGCGGTCGCCGCGTCGACGTCGGCGATGTCGGTGACCTGGATCTGGCCGATCATCACGGGCGCCGAGACCTCGGCCAGGAACCCGCGCGGCCGCACCATGCGCGCGGCGTTCGATGCCGCGGCGACGATCGAGGCCTCCTCGACGGCCATCGGGATCAGCGTATCGACCCCGTCGATCGTGAAGTTGACCGCCACGGCGAACGGCAGCGCGTAGACCCCGATCACGTTCTCGATCATCCCGTCGGCCACGTCGACCGACAGCGCGCCCGGGTCGAGCGCGGCGAAGCCATCGGCCGGGAGCTGCGCGATCTCCATCAGCGCGCGCCGGCGTTCAGCGGGGGGCAGGCGGTAGAAGCCGGTGATTCTCGATGAGGGGGACGGCACGTGCAGCACGGTGTTTACGATGCTCCCGTCCGCAAGTCCACGCCGGTGTCGTCGCGGGCGATCCGCAGGGGTTGGCACCCGGCTTCGATGAGCACACGGGTCACGGCGGTTGCGTCGGCGTGCGCCGGAATCACCGCGATCGCCACATCGCCGCCGCCGGCGCCGGTGGTCTTCGCCGTGCCGCCGAGCCGGGCGAGCGCCGCGCGGATCTGTGTGACACAGTCGGGCACCAGATCGACGCCGGTCGCGATCGCGAGCCGGTCCACCGCGTTGGCGGCGAGCGCGATCGCGCCGATCAGGCCGACCGCGGCGATGTCGGCCGGCGCGCTGAGCGCGGTGCACGCGGCGCGCGACGCATCGGCGATCGCGGTCAGCGCGGCGTCGACGCGGGCCGGGTTGGCCTGGCGCGCGGCGTTGACCCGGCCGACGAGCTGCACCGTATCGGCCGGCGCCCCGGTGAAGAACGGCACGATCACGACCGAGGCCGGCCAGCGGCGCTGCTCGACCCGGCAGTCGTCGGAGCCGGCCGGCCGCGTGAACACGATCGTGCCGCCATAGACCGCCGCGGCGACGTCGGTGCCCGAGCCGCGCGCGCCGCGCGGGCCCTGGGCGCGGCCGTGCGCGGCGAGCGCCACCGCGAGCACCTCCTCGCGATCGTCGGTGCCGAGCGCCAGCGCGGTCGCGGCCACGGTGACCGCCGCGCTCGACCCGAGGCCGAGCTTGGTCATGCCGTCGTAGAACGCCGTGCTATCGACGCTGATCTCGAGCGCGGCGCGCGCCTCCGGAGCCGCCGCGCCGCGCCGCGCCGCGATCTCGTCGGCGACCGCCAGCAAGAACGGCGAGCTGCCGGGGGGCGTCGGGGTGCGGCGTGCGGTCGCGCGGCGATCGACCGCCACGACGATCGCGGGAGCGCCGTCGAGCACGGCGTACTCGCCGGTGATTATCAACTTGCCGGGTGCGGTGGCGATCATCAGCGGGCCTCGTCGTTGCGGGTCAGCGTGGCGGGGCCGCCCGCGGCGGCGATCGTCACGCCGGTCACGCCGGGCACGGCGCGCAGCGCGGCCGCGACCGAGGTCGCCTCGCCGGCGGTGGTCAGGACCTTGACGTGCGGGCCGGCGTCCATCGTCGCCCACGCGGCGTGCCCGGTGGCGCGCAGCGCGCGCACGGCCGCGAGCGCGCCCAGCGTGGCCGGCTGCCAGTAGATGACGGCGGGCCGCGCGGCGAGCGCCGAGGCGTGCATCGCCAGCGCGTTGGCCTCGGTGATCGCGCCGAGCTGCTCGAGGTCGCCCGCGGCGAGCGCCGCCTCGGCCGCCATCAGGTCGCGTGGCACCAGGTCGAGCCAGGCACGGTACAGCGGCGAGGTCAGCGCGGTGTGATCCATCGCGTCGCGCGAGCCGTGCGACTTCGGCGCGCCGCCGCCGATGATGGCGATCACCATGCGCACCCGGTCGGTCAGCGGCGACGCCACCGGCTCGGCGAACGCGGCGGTGCCGTCGTCGGGGCCGTGCGCGCCGTCGTGCATCCGGACGAACCCGCCGAACACCGAGCGCGCGGCCGAGCCCGAACCGCGGCGCGCCAGGATCGACAGCTGGCGGCTCGAGCGCGCCACCCCGGCCGCCGCCATGGCCGCGACCGCCAGCGCGGCGTAGCCCGACGCCGAGGACGCCAGCCCCGACGCGGTCGGGAACTCGTTCTTGCTGACCACGCGCGCGCGCTGCGTGATGCCGGCCTCCGCGCGCACGAGATCGAGAAACTCGCTCGTCCGGGCGCGCTCGGCGGGCGACGCGGTCACGCCGTCGAGCGTCAGCTCGTCACCGGCGAGCCCCGGGTCGAACGTGACCTGCGTCGTCGTGACCAGCGCGTCGAGCGTCAGCGACAGGCTGCCGGCGGCGGGTAGGTTGAGACGCGCGTCGCGCTTGCCCCAGTATTTGACCAGCGCGATGTTCGCGTGAGCTCGTGCGATCGATGTCGACACCGCGCACACCATACCGCGAGCGCCCACGCGCGCGACCGCTGGCGCCCGGATCCGGAGGATCCGGAGCCGTGCCGACCGTGAGGACGCCGGCGGCTGCCCGCCACCATCCTACACTCGCCGCATGGCGCGACCTTGCCGCCCGGCGGCACCGGCGATGCGGCTGCCCGACGAGGCAGCCGAGCAGCTCGTGGCGCCCGGCCCGGTCGGCCCGGGGCTGGCCGATCGCCACATCGCCGCGCTGGCCCGCGAGGTGCTCGCGCGTCCGGACGCGGACGACGCTCGCCTCGTGCTGGCCGACGCGCTGCTCGCGGACGGCGACCCGCGCGGCGAGCTGATCGCGCTGCAGCTGTCGGCGGCCACAGGTGACCGGCGGCTCGACCGCATCGATCAGCTGCTGCGCGAGCACGGCAAAGCCTGGCTCGGCGCGCTGCGCGACATCACCTACCGGGCGCGGTTCGAGCGCGGCTTCGTCGCCCGCCTCGAGCTCGACGGCCGGTGGACCGCCAGCGAGCTCGACTGGGCGCGCCACGCCGCCGATCCGGCGCTCGCCACGGTCGAGGATCTGATCCCGGGGCGATCGGTGGGCCCGGTCTACGCGCGGTTCATGGCCAGCCGGGCGATGACCGGGCTGCGCCGGGTCGAGGTGTTCGACCGGCCGACCCTCGACGCGCTGCGCGCCACCCCCGCCAACCTGATCCACGTCGCGTACCCGCGCTGGAAGCTCGGGCGCTACGTCCGCGAGCTCGCCGATCACGTCCTGCCGGCCTGCCTGCGGTTCGCCCAGCTGCGGTCGTTCGCCGTCCACCTCGACGGGGCGGCCAGCGTCATGGCGTCGGCGCTGTTCGATCGGCTGACCCAGCTGACCGTCGCGGGCAGCCTGGCGGCCGGCCTGGCGCTGTGGTCGCGGCTGCCGCGCACGATGTCGCTCACCGTATCGCGCAGCGCGCTGCTCGAGAGCTGCGTCACGACGCGGGTCGGCTGGGCCGGCGCGCTGCAGGTGGCGCGCGACGGCGACCTCGTGGTCGCGCGCGGCGCGGGCGACTGGCTGATCGGCGAGCTGGTCGAGCACTTCGCGGCGCTCCCCGGCGAGCTTCACCGGCTCGAGATCGAAGGCGCCGGCGCCCACGCCGCCGCGCTCGCCGCCGCGGCGCGCCGCCGGGGCATCGAGCTGGTCCTGCTGCCACCAGCGCGCCGGACCGGCTTCGTCGCCGGCGACGAGCGGTAGGCTCGCGGCGTCCGGCAGCCGGACAGCATGAAGTCCGGATGCCGGACAATGCGGTCGCGCCGTCGCTCGCGCTGTCACAGCCCCGCGCTAGGTTGCGCGCGCGATGGGCGAGACCGACGTCACCTTTCGTCACCTGCTGCGCGGCCTGCCGCGGCCGATCCTGCGCCTGGCGTTTCCACGCCGCACGCTCGAGCCGCTTGGCCCGCTGGATCCGAGCGTCGACCGGCCGCGCCAGCGCACCGCCGATAGCCTGTTCCGCGTTCGCGATGGTGCCGGCGAAGCCGCCGTCCACGTCGAGATCGAGCGCGCCTGGCGGGCCGATCTCCCGGGCCGGCTCTTCGACTATGCCAGCGCCGCGGTCACGGCGACGCGGCTGCCGGTCTGGTCGGTCGTCGTGCTGCTGCGCCCCGGCGGCCAGCCACCGCGGACGATCGGCCTCCATCGCATCCCCGGCGTTGGCGGCGACGCCTTCGTGTTCCGCTATCGCGTCGTGCCGCTGTGGAAGCTCGACGCGCGCCGCATGCGCACGCAGCTCGGCCTCGAGGGCGCGCCGTTCTGCGCCGCCATGCAGGGCGCCGACGAGCCGTTCATCCGCGGGCTCGCCGACGACGTGCGCGCCGACCGCAAGATGACCCGGCGCGACCGGCGCAGCGCAACGCAGTTGCTGTACGTCGTGTCGGCCGCTATTCTCGGCAGTAACGTCGCTCGGAGGATCTTCCACGTGGAATCCATCATTCAAGACCCCAATGTTCAAGAGCTGATTGCCGAGTGGGAAGACAACGGCCGGAGGAAGGGCCGGATCGAGGGTCGGACAGAGGGCCGGATCGAGGGTCGGACAGAGGGCCGGATCGAGGGTCGGACAGAGGGCCGGATCGAGGGCCGGATCGAGGGCGTCCGGCAGCTGCTGCACAAGGTGCTGGCGGCTCGGTCGTTGTCGGTGACTCCGGACGTACGTGCGCGGATCGAGGGCGAGTCAGACCTCGCGCGGCTCGAAGCGTGGCACGACGCGGCCTTGACCGCGGACTCGATCGCCGACGTATTTCGCGACGGCTGACGCCCGCCGCGCGATCGTCAGCGCAGCGTCGCCACGAAGCCGTCGACGCCGCCCTGCTTCCAGGCTGCCAGCACCGCGGTCTCGCGGTCGCGGGGGGCGATCGCGATGACCGCGCCGCCACCGCCTGCGCCGGTCAGCTTGGCCCCCAGCGCGCCGGCCGCGCAGGCGGCGCCGCACAAAGCGTCGAGCTGCGGCGTCGCGACGCCGAGCTCGGCGAGCAGGGCGTGCGCGCGGTTCATCGCCCCGCCGAGGCCGGCCAGGTCGCCCGCCAGGAGCGCCGCGGTGCCGGTGTCGGTCAGCGCGCCCAGCTCGCGCAGCCGGGCATCGTCGCTGCGCGACTGGGTGGTTTCGGCGACGCGCTCGACCATCGCGGCGGTCGACCGCGGCGAGCCGCTCGAGCCGACCAGGACGCGCAGCGGCGGGACCTTGGCGAGCCGGACCAGCCCGGTGCTGCGCCGGAACACGCCGGTTCCGCCGGCGATCGCCAGCGCGACATCGACGCCGCTCGGCGTGCCGTGGACCAGCGTCTCGCTGGCGTTGGCGGCGTGGGTCAGCGTGGCGGCGCCGTGCGGCAGCTTGCGATAAGTCAGCAGCGCGCGCGTGACGGCGACCGCGAGCGCGGCCGACGAGCCGAGCCCCGCGCCGTGCGGGATCTGGGCATCGCCGACCAGCGTCATCGGAGGGCGCCCGGCGTCGAGCGCATCGGCGATCGCGGACAGCGATCGCGCGGCCGGGTGGTCGTCCTGGGCCGTGATCGAGAGGTTCCAGGCGCGGATATCGAGCCGCAGCGGCCCGCCGGCTGGCGTCGGGACCGGCGCCATCGTGACCCCGCGATCCAGCGCCGCCGCCAGCGCGGGATAGCCGTACACCACGGCGTGTTCGCCGAGCAGGATGATCTTGCCGTAGCCGACGCAGGTCATAGAAGGTGGAGATCGTCGAGGAACGCGCGCAGCGGCGCCCCGAGGTGGCGCGGCGCAGCCGCGAGCTCGGCGGCGGTGCGGCACCCGGTGAGCAGACACACCGAGCGAATCGCCGCGACGACCTGCGCGATCAACGCGGCCACCGCCGGCGGGCCCCCGGCGCGCTGCGCGCGCAGCATCGGCGCCGCCATGCCGCCGGCGCGGGCGCCGAGCGCGAGGGCGCGCGCGACGTCGTAGCCGTTGCGCATCCCGCCCGAGGCGATCACCTCGAGCTTGGTGCGCACGCAGGCGACCACCGCGACCGCCGTCGGTAGCCCCCAGTCCCACAGCTCGCTTCCGAGCGCCGCTGCGCCCGAGCCCTCGGCCGCGCGCACCGCCTCGACCGCGACCCAGCTCGTCCCGCCGGCGCCGGACACGTCGACGGTCCGCACGCCGACGGCCGCCAGCGCGTGCGCGGTCTCGCGCGACATCCCGCAGCCGGTCTCCTTGACGAGCACCGGGATCGGCGAGGCGTCGACCACGCGGGCGATGGCGTCGCGCACGCCGCGGAAGTCGCGGTCGCCCCGCTCCTGGATCAGCTCCTGCCCCGGGTTGAGGTGGATCGCGATCGCGTCGGCGCCGATCCGCCGCGCGAGCTCGACGACCCGCTTGGGCCCCATCGCCAGCGCCTGCACGCCGCCGACGTTTCCGATCAGCACGACGTCGGGCGCGACGTCGCGCACCTCGTAGCTGGCGGTCAGCTCGGGGTGCTCGGCCATGGCGCGCTGCGAGCCGAGCCCGAGCGCGACCCCGGCCGCTTGCGCCGCCCGCGCCAGATCGCGGTTGACCGCCGCCGCCTCCGCCGTGCCCCCGGTCATCCCCGTGATCACCAGCGGCGCGGCGAGCCGCTTGCCGACCAGCTGGGTCGAAAGGTCGATCTCATCGAGCGACAGCTCGGGCAGCGCCTGGTGCACCAGGTGGACGTGCTCGAGCAGCGTCGACTTTGCAAAATCGGCCCGCCCGGACGCCGCCACTTCCAGATGGTCGGCCTTACGCTTCGCGATCGCTGGCTCGTCAGACACGCGCTGTCTTTAGCATACCGGCTGGCGGTTTCGTCGCCCCGCGATCCCGCGCGCGGTTCGCGCGATCACGGGCTGTCGAGCAGGGCCTTGTTGGCGTCGTACCAGATCATGGTCTTGTCGCGCGCGCAGGCCGCGGCGCCGCCCGCGGGCGGGCTGATCTGGCAGTTGGAGGCGTTGATGAACAGCTCGCGGCAGGACTCTTTGTCGCTGCTGCCGGCGCACTGCGCGAGCCGGAACACGACCGGGGCACCGGACTTGTCGTGAACCGGGGCGCCATCCCCGTCGATCATGGCGACCTCGGCGACGGTGATGATCGGGCTCGTACCGTCGTCGGCGGCGTTGAGGCTGGCGACGACCCACGCGGCGATCGCCTTGTGCGTGCAGGCGGGCTCGTCGGGCGCGCCGTGGCAGGCCCTGGCGTCGAAGAACAGCTTCTGGCAGCCGCCCTTGGCCACGTCGTCGGTCAGCTTGTCGCAGTCCGCGATGTGCTTGACGATCGGGGCGCCGGTCGGGTCGTGGAGCGGCGCACCCGCGGCGTCGACCAGCGCCAGATCGCGGACGACCTGGAGCTCCAGGGCCTTGGCGTGGACCATCGCGACGAGATCCTGCACCCGGCCGGTGCGCTCGGCCTCGGGCACGACGGTGAGCGCCGGGACGTAGGTGACGGTCAGGAGCGCCACGATCATCGTGACGAGGAACGGGATCGTCGCCCACATCACCTCGGTGATCGGGCGGCCGAACTTCACGCTGGTGATGAACAGGTTGAGGCCGACCGGCGGGTGGAGATAGCCGACCTCGAGGTTGAGCAGGAAGATCACGCCCAGGTGGTACGGGTCGATGCCGTAGGCCTTGGCGATCGGGCCGATCAGCGGCAGCACCACGACGATCGCCGAGAAGATGTCCATGACCGTGCCGACGATCAGCAGGATGAGGTTCACCGCGAGCAGGAAGACGATGCGCGACTCGACGTGGGTCTGGGTCCACGCGACGAGCGTGCGCGGCACCTCGGCGGTGACCATGAAGTTGGTGAGCGCGGTCGAGGCGAAGATGATGATGAAGATCGCGCCGACCATCGCCATCGCGTCGCGGCTGACCCCCCACAGCACGCGCGGCGGCAGCGGCGCGCCCCAGGCGACGCCCAGCCGGCCGAGCAGGCGCGAGACGCCGAGCTCGAGGACGATCGTGTAGACCACGGTGAGCGCCGCGACCTGCGGGAGATCGAAGCCGATGCCAAGGCCGATGATCACGCCGAACGGGATGCACAGCTCGGGGAACGCCAGGCCCAAGCTCTTGCCGAGCTCGCCGAACTGGAACTTCTGGCGCGGCAGCTTCTTGACGATCGCCACGGTGACCGCGACCGCGGACAGCATGGCGACGAGGACGAGCCCCGGGACGATGCCGGCGAACAGGAACCGCCGGGTGTCCCACAGCTCCGGCTCGAGGTTGGTGAGGCCGTAGACCGTGCCATAGATGAACAGCGGCAGGGCCGGCGGAAACAGCAGGCCGACCGAGCCGGTGCCGGCGATGAGGCCCATCGCGAACCGCTGCGGGTAGCCCTGGCGGACCAGCGCCGGCATGAGCACGCCGCCGAGCGCGATGATCGTGACCCCCGAGGCGCCGGTGAACACGGTGAACAGCGCGCAGGTGCCGATCGTGACGATCGCGAGGCCGCCGGGGACCCAGCCGAGCAGCGCGTTGGCGAACCGGACCAGGCGGTCCGCGGTACCGGCCTCGGCGAGCAGGTAGCCGGCGTAGATGAACAGCGGGATCGTCGACATGACCTGGACCTGGTCTCCCAGGCCGACGTTGAGCATGTGCTCGACCATGCCGTCGAACTCCGCGGAGAACTCGCGCGGCAGGCTGACCGCGCCGAGCGCCGCGCCGCCGAGCATGATCGTGAACAGCGGCGCGCCGCTGATGAAGGCCACGCCGAGCACGACGATGAGCAGGGTGGTCATCGCAGGTCCTAGTGCGCCGATCGCATGCGCTCGGGCGGGGTCTTGCCGCGCGCGAGGTAGTCGAGGTCGATCACCATGTGGAGGATCGTGTGGACGATGATGAGGCCGGCGCCGAGCGGCAGGAACAGGACGATCGTGTGGGTCGCGATCAGGTGCTCGCCGGCCTCGCCGCCCACCGAGGCGAGCTGGTGCAGGCCGGACCGCACGAGCAGCGCCGCGATGAACACGGTGACCAGCGCGAGCGCCACGCGGAGCGCGAGGCGGCCGCGCGGCGGGAGCCGGCGCGAGATCAGATCCATGGCGAGGTGGCGCTGCTGGTGGCTGGCGAACACGGCGCCGACCATCGCGATCGAGAACGTGCCGCCGCGCACGACATCGAACCACCAGCGGCCGAGCCGGACGCCGAGCAGCCGGTCGGACAGCGCGGCGCCCGCGGCGGTGAGCACCACGGCGGCGAGCAGCGCGAACAGCACCGCTTGCTCGGCGACGCCGAGCGCGTGATCGGCCTTGCGGAGGCCGCGCGCCAGGGCGCCGTCGTCGACAAACCCGGCCGGCGCGCGATCGGCCAGCGCCTCGCGCGCGACTTCGGCGGTGGCGTGGCGGCGGGTCGGCGGGACGTCGGTCGCGCGCTCGGGCACGCCGTCGCCGGCCTCGACGCCGGAGCCAGCGGCGGCCGCGCTGCCGTGCTCCGGTCCACCAGGGCCGGCGTCGCCGTCGGCTGATTCACTCACCGCTCGATGGTAGGTGGCTGTCGGTCCCGGCTCAAGCCGAGATGCGCAAAGCTTCGCCGCTTCGTGACCGCGAAGGCCATGCCGGCGCACCGCGTTGGCAGCCTCTGCGCCTCCTGCGCCTCCTGCGCCTCCTGCGCCTCCTGCGCCTCCGGTACCTCCGGCACCTCCGTGCGCGTCCGTCGGCTCGGGTCGGCGTCAGTGGGCGCCGGCCGCCGGGGCCACGGTCTTGTGCTTGGCGCGGTACTCGTCGCGCGCGTCGAGCACCCGCTTGAGCTCGTCCTTCGAATAGATCTTGCCGGCGAGCTCGTTCCACAGCTCCTGCGACTGCTTGGTGAAATCGTCGACCATGGCGGCCGGGGTCGGGACGATGGTGACGCCCTTGCGCGCCATCGTGCCCTTGGCGTCTTCATTGGCCTTGCGGATCACCTTGCGCAGCTTCCGGGCGTTGGTGCGCGCGACGTCCTCGGCGATCTTGGCGTCCGCGGCCGACATCTTCTTGTAGGCGTCGACCGAGATCACCGTGGCGCCGATCGCGAAGCTCATCGGCATCGAGGTCATGAACTTCACCTTCGAGTACCACTGCAGCGCGACCGCCGCGAGCGGCGAGCTGTAGCACGCGTCGATCTTGCCGGAGGTCAGGTTGCCGTCGACCTCGGGGACGCCCAGCGGCACGCCGCTGAGCCCGAGCTTCTTGAACACCGCGCCGACCAGCTGATCGTCGCCCCAGAGCCACAGCTTCTGGCCGCGCAGATCGGCGAGCTTCTCGATCTTGACCTTCGAGAGGAAGTAGACCCAGCCGACCTCGCCGCGATCCTGCAGCTTGAAGCCCTTGCTCTCGAACTTCTTCTGGAAGTACGGCCACAGCTTGTCCGCGACGTAGTCGAGCTCCTCGACCGACGCGAACATCATCGGCAGCTCGAGCACGCGGATCGACTCGTCGATCATCGAGAGGCCGACCGCGGTGACCGCGGCGCCGTCGAGCTGGCCGAGCTTGATCTTGCGGACGAAGTCGCGCTCGTCGCCCTGCTGGCCGCCCTCGAAGTACTTGAACGACACCCGGCCGGCCGTCTTGTCGCTGGTCTCGGCGGCGGCTTTATCGAGCACCTCCATCCACGGGCTTCCCGACGGCGCGAGGCTGGCGATCCGGAGCTCCGTGGGGTCGGCGCGCACCGCGCTCGGCGCCGCCAGCGCCACCACCGCGCACAGACCGAGGACCTTGGGCATGGTTTTCATGGGTCGCCTCATTGTAGGACGTTGGCTCACGGAAACAGCTGTTTTTCGTGGGTCAGGTAGCGCCTGGCGCGGCGATGCGCGACCTCGTTGGCGAGCCGCTGCTCGGGCCACACCGAGGGCGGGGTCTCGAGCACCTGCTTGAGCTGCGCGTGGAAGAACGCGCGGTCGTTGGTGATCACGCCGACGCGATAGGCCATCAGCGTGCGGGCGAGCAGCAGCTTGTCACCGGTGAGCTTGAGCGCGGTCTCGAAGTGGGCCTTCGCCTTGTCGGGCTCGCCGCCGAACTGCGCGCTGACCGCGGTCTGCATCATGCCGTACGCGATGTGCGGCAGCGCGGCGTAGTCCTTGCGCGCCGGCGGGCTCGCGCGATCGAGCTCGAGCACCCGGTCGAGGATGAGCCGCACCGCCGGGACGTAGGCCAGGAGCTCGGCGCGGCTCAGGTTGTGGTTGACGATCGAGCCGAGCGCGAACGCCGCCCACATCATGTGATCGCGGTGGTCGCCGCCGGTGCGCTTGACGAGCGCCTGGACCTGATCGAGCGAGCCGAACAGCTGATCTTGCCAGTCGGCGCCGAGCTGCTTCAGCGCGTAGTTGAGGCAGCGGGTGAAGATATGAGTCGCGCGCGCGTTGTGCTCCTGGACCTCGTCGAGCCGCTTGGCAAATTTGGCAATCTCCCAGTCGTCCTCGACAAACGCCGTGCCGTACTGACAATAACCTTCGGTCAAGAGGCCCAGCAGGTTCTCGTTGTCCGGATCCACGATCCAGAACCCTTCCACCGTCTTCAGGGTGGCAGGGATGGCGTCGTGGGCGAGCTGATAATCCGATTCTTGCTGCAGCGCCGGCTGGGCTCGCACCAGCACCTTGGCGGTCGTCCGGACGGTGACCTGGCCCAGATCGCAGGCCGCGATGCCGAGCAACGCAGCAACGATAGCTACACCGAGTCGCATGACGGGTAGTCCCTCCGCAAGAGCGTGACGCGCGACCCTAGGTCAGCGAAAGCCCGGAGTCAATCGCCGGAGCGAGCCGTGGTAGAGTCCCAGGTGATGCTACGCGCACAGCGCTCGTGCGTGACAGGGGTTGGTCTCACGCTCGGGCTCACGCTCGGGCCGATGCTCGGATGTGACGCGTCATCCGGCACGCTGCATCATCGCCGGGACCCCGGCGCGCTGGTCGTCGCGCAGCCCGCCGATATCTCCGGGCTCGATCTGGTCCGGGTGGTCGACAGCGAGTCGATCGAGGTCGGCGAGATCCTGTTCGAGGGGCTCGCGAAGTGGAGGCCCGGCACCGTCGACGTCGAGCCCGGGCTCGCGACGGCGTGGCGGGTGTCGCCCGACGGGCTGCGCTGGACGTTCGAGCTGCGCCCCGGCGTGGTGTTCCACGATGGTACGCGGCTCGACGCCGACGCCGTGGTGTTCTCGTTCGAGCGCGTGATCGATCCGCATCACGCGCACTACATCGCCGGCGAAGACGGCAGCTACTGGCGCGGCCTGCTGAAGCACGTCCAGCATGTCAGCGCGATCGGCACCCAGCTGGTCGAGATCGACGTGTCACAGCCCTACGCGCCGCTGCTCGGCGAGCTGGCGATGTTTCCGATCGTCTCGCCGGCGGCGGTCCAGGTGTGGGGCGACGACTTCAAGCGCCACCCGGTCGGCACCGGCGCGTTCGCGTTCGACAGCTGGGAGCCCGGCGACCACGTCGTCGTCAAGCGGTTCGAGCGCTACTGGGGGCAGCGGCCGCCGCTGGAGCGGATCGTGTTCCGCGTCGTGGTCGACGCCCGCCAGCGGCTGGTCGACCTGCAGGCCGGCTCGGTCGATCTCGCCGCGGCGATCTTGCCTGACGAGCAGTCGTTCGTGGAGCTCCACCCCGATCTGGTGCTGCGCCACACGCCGAGCAACGACGTCAGCTACCTGGCGTTCAACATGACGCGGCCGCCGTTCGACGATCGGCGGGTCCGCCGCGCGATCTGCTATGCGATCAACAAGGAGCCGATCGTCAAGCTCGCCTACCAGGGCCGGGCGGTCGCAGCCGACGGCGCGCTGCCGCCGGGGCAGTGGGGCTACCACGTGCCGGCGACGCGCTACGGCTACGATCTGGCGGCGGCCCGCGAGCTGATCGCGGAGGCGACCTTGGCGCACGCGTTCGATGCGGCGCGGGTCTACCGGCTGTACGCGCCGCAGACGCCGCGCGCCTACCTCGCCCAGCCCGAGCGGGTCGCCCGCTACCTGCAGGCGGCGCTCGGCCGGATCGGCGTCACCACCGAGGTCGTGCTCCAGCCGATCGGCCAGCACCTCGCGTCGGTCGAGCGCGGCGACCACGATCTCGCGCTCGCCGGCTGGATCGGCGATACCGGCGACCCCGACAACTTCCTCTACGTCTTGCTGCACAGCGACAACGCGGTCCCCGGCTCGGCGCAGAACCTCTCGTTCTACAGGAACCCGGCGCTCGACAAGCTGCTGGCCTTGGCCCAGGTGGCGACCGACCAGCCGAGCCGCAGCAGGCTGTACGCCCAGGCCCAGGACATCGTCGCCGAGGACGCGCCGTGGGTGCCGCTGGCGCACTCCGAGCTGGTGGTCGCCGTGCGCGCCGAGCTCGGCGGGGTCGAGCTGTCGCCGCTGGGCCATCCGCTGTACGCCCTGATCTACCGCAAGGCGACCCGATGACCGGCGCGACGGCGCGCGGCAAGCGGCCGCGGGTGCGGCTCGGCAGCGCGGCCGATCCCCCGCAGCTGCGGCTCCGGCTGCGCACCAAGCTCGTGATCGCGATGGCGTTCGCGGCGCTCGTGCCGGTGCTCGTCGTCGCGTTGCTCGCGACCGGCGTGATCCTGTCGAGCCTCGAGACCAGCCTGCGCGAGGACGCCGATCGCCAGCTCATGGTCGGCCTCAACCTCATCCTGCGCGCGGTCGAGCGGCTCGGCGACCAGGCCGTGCAGCTCTCCGAGTCGCAGGAGCTGGCCGGCGCGCTCGGCGATCCGACCGCGCTCGAGGCGTGGAGCTCGCACGAGGCCGCGCACCTGCCGTCGGCGCGGCTGCAGCTGCTCGACGACGCCGGCCACGTGACGTTCGATCGGGTGTCCGGCGGCGGCCAGGCGCGGTTCCGCGATCTCGGCGTCCTGGCCGACGACCCGGCGGTCCGGTCGGGGCTGTCGTGGGGCCGCGGCGTCGCCCTGGTCGCCAAGGGCGATCGCGTGGTGGTCCGGGCGGTGTCGCCGATCGTCGACGCCGGCCTCGCGCTGCGCGGCGTGGTGGTCCTGTCGATGCCGCTCGACGGCGACTTCGCCGATGGCATCAAGGGCGCGCTGTCGGCCGACGTCCTGCTCGGCGGGCCGTCCGGAACGCTGCAGACCACGTTCCGCGGCCCGCTCGGCGGCCGGACCCAGGCGATCCAGCTCACCGCCGAGGACCGCGTGGCGGTGCTGCACGGCGAGCGCGTGTTCCGCAACGTCGAGCTGTCCGACGGCCAGTACGAGATCGCCGCCACGGCGCTGTTCGATCGCAAGAACCACTCGACGGCGATGGTCGGCATCGCGGTCGATCGCGGGCCGCTGGCGGCGACCAAGCGGCTCGCCGTGCGGTCGCTGGTCGCCGGCGGGCTCGCCGCGCTGGCGTTCGCGCTCGTGCTCGCGCTGTTCTGGTCGCGCCGGCTCGGCGCGCCGATCGCCGAGCTCCACCACGGCGCGATCGCGGTGTCGCGCGGCGATCTCGATGACCGCATCGTGATCCCGGGCGGCGACGAGCTCTCCGATCTCGCCACCGCGTTCAACCAGATGACGCTCACGCTCAAGGACAACCAGGCCCGGCTCGCCGCCCGCATGCGCGAGATCGTCGCGCTGCACGACGCCGGCCGCGCGGTGTCCTCGGTCATCGACATGGAGTCGGTGTCGCGCAAGATCGTCGACGCGGTCGCCCGCACGTTCGACGTCCAGCTGGTCGCGCTGTGGCTGGTCGACGGCGAGCTCGCCGGCCTGCGCGCGACCGCGGCCCGGGTCCGCCGCCCGGACGCCCCGGCCACGCTGGCCACCGACGAGGCGGTCGCCACCGCCGACGCGCTGCGCCCGATCGCCGAGCGGGTCCGCGACACGCGGCTGCCGATGCGGCTCGATCGCGCGGCCGCCGATCCGAGCTTCGGCGCCGCCGCGCGGCTGGCCGGCTTGCCGGGCCCGCTGATCGCGCTGCCGCTGGATCGCAAGGCCCGCGTGGTCGGCGTGCTGGCGGTCGGCCGCGCCGAGCGCACGCGGCAGTTCTCCGACGCCGACCTGAACCTCCTGACCACGTTCGCCGACCAGGCGGGCGCGGCGGTCGAGAACGCGCTGCTGTACTCCGAGGTGCGCGAGGCCAGCGAGGAGCTCGAGAAGAAGGTCCGGCAGCGCACGACCGAGCTCACCGCCACCAACCAGGAGCTGGGCAAGGCGCTCGCCGACCTGCGCGAGACCCAGGCCCAGCTGGTGCTGTCCGAGCGGATGGCCGGCCTGGGTCTGCTCGTCGCGGGCGTCGCCCACGAGGTCAACTCGCCCACCGCCGCGATCCGGGGCTCGATCGACGGCCTGACCGGGGCGCTCGCCCGGGTGTCGCGCCACGGCGCCGCGCTGGCCGCCCGCCTGGCGCCCTCGTCGGTCTCCGACCTGCTCGAGGCGCTCGCGCCGGTGCTGTCCGAGCGCTCGCTGCCCACGGGCGTGTCCGCCCGCAAGGCCGCGCGTGACATCGCGGCGGCGTTCGAGTCGCTCGAGGTGCCGCTCGACCAACCCCACGAGCTGGCCGCCGAGCTCGCCGATCTGGGCGCCACGCCCGAAGACGCGCTCCGGCTGATCGACGCGATCGACGCGTCCCGGGTGCTCGCGCCCCACGTGGTCGCGGCGCTCACCGACTACGTGTATCTCCACCGCACAGCCTCCACCGTGCGCCACGCCATCGCCTCGATCCAGCGCATCGTGGGCGCGCTCAAGACCTACTCCCACCTCGATCAGCAGGCGGTGCGGACCGACGCGGACGTCCACGAGGGCCTCGAGACCACGCTGGCGCTCCTCCATCACGCGCTGCGTGATATCGTCGTCGAACGCCGGTTTGGCCGGTTGCCCCGGATCCCGGTCTACGTCGACGAGCTCAACCAGGTATGGACCAACTTGATCCAGAACGCGCAGCAGGCGCTCGCCGCCGGCCGGCCGAGCGACGCGCGGATCACGATCGCCTCCGACGTCGACAGCGGCTGGGTGGTCGTCCGGGTCACCGACAACGGGCCGGGCATCGCGGCGGACGTGCTGCCGCGGATCTTCGAGCCGTTCTTCACGACCAAGCCCAAGGGCGAGGGCACGGGCCTGGGCCTGGGCATCGCGCGCCAGATCGTCGACAAGCACGGCGGTGCGATGCGGTGTGAATCCGCGCCGGGCGCGACGACGTTCGAGGTCCGCTTGCCGATCGCAGGTCCGGTCCCGACATGACCCGCCGCGAGGTCATCCTGTGCGTCGACGACGAAGAGGGCGTGCTGCGGGTGCTCCGGGCCCAGCTGGGCGCCCGGTTCGGCCACGAGTGCCAGATCGCGACCGCGCGATCGGGTGACGAAGCGGTCGCCTTGTTCGACGAGCTCGCGCGCGAAGGCGAGGCCGTCGCCGTGGTGATCGCCGACCAGATCATGCCGGGCATGAAGGGCATCGAGCTGCTCGAGCTCGTCGACCATCGGCTGCCGGCCACGACCAAGATCCTCTTGACCGGCCAGGCCGGCCTCGACGCGGTCACCGAGGCGATCAACCGCGCCCACCTGAACCTCTACATCGCCAAGCCGTGGGACGAGACCGCGCTGCTCCTGGGCGTCGAGAACCTCCTGCGCCAGTTCCGCCTGGTCCACGAGAACCAGCAGCTGATCGCCTCGCTGTCGGCCAAGAACCAGGCGCTCCTCGAGATGAACCGCGAGCTCGAGGCCAAGATCCACGAACGCACCCACGAGCTGGCCGAGGCCAACGCCCGCCTGGCCCAGCTCGCCGTCACCGACGGCCTCACCGGCCTCTACAACCACCGCCACTTCCACGAGCGCCTGGCCCTCGAGGTCGAGCGCAGCCATCGCAGCGGCCTCCCGCTCTCGCTGCTCATGCTCGACGTCGACCACTTCAAGCAATTCAACGACAGCTTCGGCCACCCGGCGGGAGACGAGGTCCTGCGCCAGCTGGCCCGCGTGCTCGCCGATACCCGCCGCGCCAACGACGTCGTCGCCCGCTACGGCGGCGAGGAGTTCGCCGTGATCCTGGTCGACACGGCCAAGTTCACGGCGGCCAAGGTCGCCGAGCGGGTCCGCGCGCGGGTCTACGGTCACGACTTCTCCGAAGCCGCCCAGCGCGCCGGCCGCCTGGGGGTCTCGATCGGCGTCGCGACCTTCCCCGATGACGGCGGCGACGCCGAAGCCCTCGTCCGCGCCGCGGACACCGCGCTCTACGCCGCCAAGCGCGCCGGCCGCAACCGCGTCGTGCTCGCCAGCTCCGCCCTGGCCGCGGTCCCGGGCTGAGAGCCTGGGCACGATTCGGCGCGCCAGGATCGTGGGCTGAAGATGGAGCCGCAGAAGGCTCTGGATGGCGACCGCGAGCGTGCCGGGACCGCTCGAGCCGCATAGGAGTAGGTTGGCCGTAGATCGCGTGCGGTGGCGCCTGGGCGTGGCCCGCGCGGCTGCCACGCTCGGGGTTCCCCTTCGGACCCGCTTCGCCTCCGCGCGCCCCCGGGCGTTCTCTGCTCCGCAGCGACCTCCCGGGCCGCGGCCACGGCGATCTGTGTGCTGTCGCTACCGGTGAGCCCCGCGGGCTACGGCGCTGCGCGCCTGCCCGCTGGGGGGCCCCCGCGCGTTCGGCTGCGCTCTCCGAAGGGGACCCACTCGCGGGCGCGCCGCGCGGTGACGAGAACGCGAC
>Ga0302299_10000293_pt1 | contig 25884 bp, 17 predicted proteins | sample III_Fen_N3_4_FD_198795 | JGI IMG/M metagenome (GOLD analysis project Ga0302299, IMG submission 198795) | Peat permafrost microbial communities from Stordalen Mire near Abisko, Sweden - III_Fen_N3_4 | ecosystem: Environmental > Terrestrial > Soil > Wetlands > Permafrost | place: Sweden: Abisko...
GTCGGAGCGAGGCAGTATACATACGAAGTCGCATTGGGGCAAACCGCGCCTGCGATTTATCGCGTGATCACGCCCGAATCCGGCGCGTGCGGAAGAAATTTCCGGCGCTGGATCAGTGATCCTCGTCGAGCGCGGGCGTGTAGCCGAGCTGGTGCAGCGCGTGCTCCTCTCCCCGGCGCGGAACACCCGTCAGCGCGGGCGCCGTGCTCTGCTCGAGCCAGCGCGCGTGCGCGTCGCGCAGCGCCTGCACGAGGTCGGGCCGCTGTGCCGCGAGGTCGCTTTCCTCGCCGGGATCGCGCTCGAGGTCGAACAGCTGCGGCGGTAGCGGATCGATCGAGAGCAGGCGCCAGCGCCCGTCTGTGATCGCGAACCAGGTCCTGCCGTACTGCGCTCGGCCGAGAGCTTGTACGGCGATGCGTCCCTGCGGGATGTCGGCGGCGAGCAGCGAGCGTCCACGGCATTCGCCCGCGGGGATTCCGAGCGCCTCGAGCGCCGTCGGCCAGAAGTCGAGATACGTGGCGAGCGCGTTCGAGCGGCTGGGCGCCAAGGCAAAGGCGCGCGGTGCGTGCACCAGCAGCGGCACGTGCAGGAGTTCGCGCTGCAGCGTCTCGCCGTGGCAGAACCAGAATCCGTGCTCGCCCAGCGACTCGCCGTGGTCGGCCGTCAGCACGAGCAGTGAATCGTCGAGCCAGCCTCGAGCGCGCAGCGCGTCGACCAGTCTTCCGAACTCGGCGTCGAACGCGTGGATCTCCGCGTCGTAGCGATCGACATAGGGCCCGGGCCGGCGCTCGCCGTCGATCTGCTGGTAGTCCGGGATCTGGCCCGCGCCCGAGGAGTTCGTGCCGAGTTCGAGCTGCGCTTCGCCCGCGTGCTCGCGCACGAGCGGCGCGAGGTCGGCCGCGGGAGGCGTGTAGGGTCCGTGCGGGTCCTGGTAGTGGACCCAGAGGAAGAAGCGGTCGGCCTCGTCCGGGCGCGCGTCCAGCCAGCGCAAGACGGCGCTCGTGCAGCTCGCCGCGTCGCGCTCGCGCATCTCGCGATTGTGTTCGTGCGCCACGAGCTCGTCGTCGAAATGCTCGAAGCCCTGCGCGACGCCGATCGAACCGAGCTCGGGAGGCGGGCGCACGAGCACGCTGCTCGAGACGAAGGCGGCCGTGTCGATGCCCGCCGCGCTCACGCTTTCGGCCAGCGTCTGCACGCTCGCGGGCATGCGCAGCGAGTTCGAGCGCGAAGCGGTGCCGATCTCCTCGGGCGGCCGGCCCGCGAGCAGGGCCGAGATGGACGGGCCCGTGAGCGGCGCCGCGGACCAGGCGTTCTCGAACACGCGGCACTGCGCCGCGAGCGCGTCGATGCGCGGGCTCGTGCCGCGCGGGTAGCCGTAGCAGCCGAGGTGATCGGCGCGCAGCGTGTCGCACGTGATCAGGATCACACGACGCGCCAAGGGGGACCTGCGGTCCTCCTTCGAACAACCGTACGCAGCCGCGCAAACGAGCGCGACGAGCGCCGGCCAGCGGGAAGCGAGCCTGCTCATCGATGGCCGGGTCTGCCGTCCGGCCGCCGGAGATTCTAGCGGCTAGGCGCTCGCTCCGCGAACCGCGCGGTGGACCGCGATCAAGCCGTCGAGGATGGCCGGGAATTCATCCAGGATGACCATGTTCGGCCCGTCGCTCGGCGCGCGATCCGGATCGGGGTGCACCTCGAAGAAGAGGCCGTCGATCTCGCCCGTCGCCACCGCCGCGCGCGCGAGCGGCGGCACGAGCTTGCGATCTCCGCCGCTGCGATCGCCGAGCGCGCCGGGCTGCTGCACCGAGTGCGTGGCGTCGAACACGACCGGATGTCCCGTGGCACTCATGTGCCCGAGGCCGGTCATGTCCACCACGAGCCGGCCGTAGCCGAAGCTCGAGCCGCGCTCGGTGACCATCACGTTCGGGTTGCCCGCAGCCGTGATCTTCTGCGAGACGTTCTTCATGTCCCAGGGAGCGAGGAACTGGCCCTTCTTGACGTTGACCGCCTTGCCGGTCTCTGCCGCCGCGAGCAGGAGGTCGGTCTGGCGACAGAGGAAGGCCGGGATCTGCAGCACGTCGACGTACTCCGCCGCGCGCGCGCACTGCTGCGACTCGTGCACGTCGGTCAGTACCGGCACGTGGAAGCGCTCGCGCACTTCCGCCAGCCAGGCGAGACCGTCGATGCCCGGGCCGCGCACGGCCTTGCCGCTCGAGCGGTTGGCCTTGTCGAAGCTCGACTTGAAGATCAGCGGGATGCCGCGCGCGGCGCACAACTCCGCGAGCCGGCCCGCGACGGAGAGCGCGAGCTCGCGCGTCTCGAGCACGCACGGGCCGGCGATCAGGAACAGCTCGCCGCCGCCCAGGGTCTGGCCGGCGACGTTCACGGTGGGGCGGCGGGCGCTCATGTTGGCCATCAGGGTACGAGGAGCGTGAAGGGCTGCGCCAGGATTTCGACCTCGAGTGGCGTCTGGCCGCCGAGATCGCCGTCGATCTGGAAAGGGACGGGCTGCTGCGAGTGCACGCGGATCCTGCGCGCGCGGTGGCGCTCGCAGCGCGGGCTCGGGAATCCGGTGGCGAGCGCGCGCAGGCCATGCACGAGCAGGCCCAGGCGGCTGCAGCCGCGGAAGAGGTAGGCCTCGTAGAGTCCGTCGTCGAGTTTGCGGTCTCTCGAGAGCACGCGCATCCCGGCGTAGTGGATCACGTTGCTGAAGAGCACGAAGCCGAAGCGGCCCGGAATCTCCGCTCCATCGAGCTCGACCGAGAGGCTCGGCTCGCGGTAGTGCAGGAACGCGGAGAGTGCCGCGCGCACCCAGCTGAGCTTCGAGATCGGTCCGCGGCGCACGCGCTCGAGCTCGTGCACCACCATCGCATCGAAGCCCACGCCGCTGACGAGGAACGAGAGCCCGCTGCCGTTGACGCGTGCGACGTCGATCTTCTGGCGCCGGTCGCCGTGCAGGAGCGCCAGCGCACCTCGCGCGTCGCGCGGGAGCTTCAGGTCGAGGCCCATCACGTTGGCCGTGCCCATGGGCACGATCAGGATCGGCAGGTCGTGGTGCGCGAGGCCCTCGAGCACCTCGCTCACCGTTCCGTCGCCGCCGACGACGATCAGGCGTTCGAGCTCGGGGCCGATCTCTGCGGCGCGCGCGCGGGCGGCACCCTTGCTGCGCGTGTGGAAGATCTCGACCGTGGCGCCTTCGCCCTCGAGCGCGCGCGCGATCTCGCCCGCAGCGTGTTCGGCGCGCCCGCGGCCCGCGATCGGGTTGACGATCACGAGCGCGCTCTGGAAGGGGAGGGAGGCCATCGGCGGGGGAGCAGGATAGCGGCATGCTATTCTGCGCGGCCACCCTCCAAGCCCATGAAGACCCACGCACTCCTCGGCTGCGCCCTCTTGCTCGGCGCCTGTTCGACCGGCCCGCATGCCCCGCGCACGTACGAGATCCGCGCCGCGCTGTACGAGATGCCTGCGGCGCTCGTCGAGCAGCTCTCCGGTCTGAGCGAGCCCGGCGTCGAGTTGCGCAGCGAGACGCTCTTCGAGCGTGCACGCATGGCGGCGCGTTCGCGCGCGGAGGTGCAGACGCTCTCCTCGGTGACGTATCTCACGGGCGCCGGGGTGCCCGTCGGCTTCTCGAACCTCGAGAAGTCCGAGTGGGTCCAGGACTATGCCGTGAACGCGGAGTGGAAGTCCGAGCCGGTCAAGACCACGGTCTTCGAGGGCTTCGAATACGAGCTCTGCCCGCGTCCGGGCGAGACAGGTCTCGAGCTGCAGTACAGGTTCCGGCGCAGCGTTCTCCAGCGGCCGGTGCGCGAGGTCAAGATCACGCTCTCGAACGGCGCGCAGCCGCTGGTGCACTCGCTCGAACTCGACGACCGCAAGCTCGCCTCGAGCTACGAACTCGGACAGGGCGAGATGCTCGCCGCCTGGCTCCCGGGCTCGAAGCCCGGCCGCGCGACGCTGGTGTGCGTGCGCGCGGCGCCGGCCGAGTAGCGCCGGGAAAAGAAAATGGCGCCGCTTGCGCGACGCCATTTCCTCTGCATCAGTGCCAGCGGCACCCTGGATGTGCCGCGAGCCCGATCAGCCGATCACGGGATCCAGCCGACGGCGCCGGACTGGGTCGCGTTGAACGTGCTCGAGAAGGGGCAGCCACCGAGAACCGTGGGGTCGCGGTAGTACACCATGTAGAAGCGCGGTTCGCCCGGGCCGATCGAGTCGCCGAGGGCGGCCGAACGCACGCTCACGCGCGCATCGGAACCGACCGGGGCGGTCGCGCTGCCGGAGGAGGCCGTCTTGACGTACAGACGCTTGAGCGTGCCGGCCACGCAGCGGATGCCCTGACCGAAGGTCGCACCGCCGGTGTTGGCGGCATTGCCCTGCAGGAAGATGCTCGTCGCGGTCGGCTTCTCGCCGGAGGCCGTGAACTGCACCGTGTCGCTGCCGAGCGAAGCATTGCCCGTCATCGAGAGCTGCGCACCACCCGTGTTCGACGAGTTGTTGCAGCCGCGGTTGGCACCCGAGGGCGGGTTGCCGCAGGGGCAGGAGGCCGTGTCGACGCCCGGGTTGCAGTAGCTCGTGAACTGGGCGTTGTCGTAGCTGCCGGCGCGCACGTCGGAGACGGTGAACGTCGAGTCCCAGTTGTACCAGGTGGCCATCGAGCGCACGCCGGAGCCGCCGGCGCTGTGCTGCGAGGCGATCTGGGGCGTGTTCGACTGGTCGCCCGTGAAATCGAGCAGCTGGTGCGCTTCCGAGACCCGGATCGACGAACCGACGCGGCTGAAGGTCGAGACGTACATGTCGTAGTCGAAGCTGCTCGTGCTGAACTGCTCCGTGTAGGCGACGGCGTAGTTGGCGCCGTCGGAGTCGACGCAGCAACCGACCTGGTTCTGGGTCGGGGTCGTGTCGAGCGAGCTCAGGTCGGCATCGGCCTGGAAGCCCGTGCCGTTGTAGATGCGTGCGTGGATGTTGCCATCGCTGACGCCGTCGAAGCGGTTGTAGACGACCATGTAGTCACGATCGCCGACGTTGCCGTCGAGCACCGTGGAGGCCGACGGGTAGTAGTCGTAGCCGGTCGAGAAGTCGACGCTGTAGGTCGGGTAGGTGATGGTGCCGTCCCAGTGGACCTGCGAAGCCCAGATGTCGTAGTCGACGCCGGGGTTGAACTCGCGCGTCCACGTGACGGTCCAGTTCTGGGTGCTGAAGGGCGCGCTGCCGTCGCCCTTCGAGACCGTGGGGTTGAAGTCGAGCGTGGCGCTCGAGTTGTCCACGAGGATCAGGCCGCCGTTGAGCGTGCTGTTGGCGTTGACCTGCTGGGCGTGGATGTCGTCGTCGCCCGCGGCGAAGTCGCGTTCCCAGACCACGAGGTAGTAGGTCGGGCCGGAGGAGACGGGGTCACCGCCGACGTCGCAGTTGTGGCAGTCGTAGTTGGGTTCGTTGCTGATCGCGAACTGCGGACCGACCGCTGCGCTGCTCGCGGCATAGGTCGCGCCCCAGATCGCGCGCGAGGGATAGGAGCCCACTTCTGCGGCCACGAGGAAATTCGCGGCGATGAAGTTGTTGGCGCAGTGCGGGTTGGCCCAGTAGCTCGTCGTGAAGTCGATCGTGGTCAGGCTGCCCCCGATGGCGTTGCCGCTGCCGTCGTATTCCTGGGCCCAGACGTCGTGGTCCGTGCCGGAGTAGGCGTCTTCCCAGCAGATCAGGTAGCGGCCCGTGCTGGCGTCGTAGGCGACGTCCGAGGCGTAGTCGACGGTCAGCGTGGTCGAGACCGTGAAGGTCGCGATCACGGGGTCGATCGTCAGCGGCAGGACCGCTGCGCCGACCGCGGAGGCGGGCAGGCGGATCTCGATCGAGCTGCCGTCGAGCGTCGTCTGCGCGTCGAAGTGCTGGCCGGCGGCGTCGATGGCCACGGCCTTGCCGTAGCTGACGTAGCCGAGCTCGTTCGAGAAGTGGAAGCCGTCGGCGGCGTTCGAGCCGGCGAGTTCGGTCGTGAGCGCGAGGCGCACGACGAGGTCGCCCGTGCCCGGCAGCGCGGCGAAGACGAACTGCTGGTCGATCGAGTCGGCGCGGATCGAGTAGAGCTCGGTCAGGCCGCCGCGTTCGAACTTGACTGCGTCGCTCGAGAGGACCGCGGCCGCATCGCTCGCGAACGTGATCGCGGTGTCGCCGACGCTCGCGCCGCTGAGCTGGAAGCCGAGCGGGTAGAGCTTGGGCGCCTGCGCGCCCATGTTCGGGAAGTAGGTCGTGCCGGCGGAGTTGAACTGCGCCTTGTAGGCATCACCCATGGCCCAGACCGAACCGTCGGCCTGCTGGCTGAAATAGGTCTTGCCGCTCGGGCGGGCGAACTTCGCGGAGGCAGCCTTGCCCGGGAGCTTGGCCTCGCCGGCGTGGGACTTGGCGTGCGCCATCACCTGTTCGATCGAGACGGGCTGGCGGGCGGGGCCGGCTTCCTTGGCCGGAAGGACGGGGGCGGGAGTCTTGATGTCCTGCACGAGGGGGGGCGTGTGCGGGATCTTGACTTCCTGGGTGGCGCCCGCGTGCGCGGAGCTGAGAACCACTGCAGCGAGAATCGGCGCCGTGGCGGCGAATCGCTTATTAGGAATACGCATTTGAATCGATCTCCTGAACGAAACTCATGACTCTGAGAACGGATCCATTGCCCGAAGGGGCATTGGGCAGGGCGCGAGTCTAGCGACTCAGCACAAAAGCGGGGGCAAGTTCTGTTCGCTTGCTGCAAAGTCTGCACGCGTCAGAGTCGTCATTTCTCCGCGGAACTGTCGATTTCGAGGCGCCAAGGGCCGAGATCGGCCCGGTTGCTTGCATTCCGCCCGGCGCCAGGGGGGGGGCCTGACTCGAGACTCCCGCGCTCGCTTGACGCTTGCACGGCCCGCCGCTCAAGTGGTCGCCCTCCCATGGAACTCCCGACCCGCTACACGCCTCAGGAATTCGAGAAGGCGATCTACCAGCAGTGGGTCGAGAGCGGCGCCTTCAGCCCCGGCCCGCGGCGCGAGGGCGAGAAGACCTTCACGATCATGATCCCGCCGCCCAACGTCACGGGCGTGCTGCACATGGGCCACGCGCTGAACGGCGCGATCCAGGACATCATCGTGCGCCAGCGCCGCATGGCGGGCTGGACGGCGCTCTGGCTGCCGGGCACCGACCACGCCGGCATCGCCACCCAGGCGGTCGTCGAGCGCAAGCTCTACGAGGAGGAGAAGAAGACGCGCAACGACCTCGGGCGCGAGGCCTTCCTCGCGCGCGTCTGGGCCTGGAAGGAGCAGCACGGCAACTACATCCTCGAGCAGTACCGGCGCCTGGGCTCCTCCTGCGACTGGTCGCGCACGCAGTTCACGATGGACGAGGGCCTCTCGCGCGCCGTGCGCGAAGCCTTCGTGCGCCTGTTCGAGAAGGGACTCGTCTACCGCGGCGCGCGCCTGGTGAACTGGGACTGCGTGCTCGAGACGGCCGTCAGCGACGACGAGATCGAGTACGTCGCGCGCAAGGACAAGCTCTACCAGATCCGCTACCCGGTCAAGGGCCGCGCGGGCGAGTTCGTCACGGTCGCGACGACCCGACCGGAGACGCTTCTCGGCGACACGGGTGTGGTCGTGCACCCGGACGACGAGCGCTACACGCACCTGCACGGCGCGACGCTGATCGTGCCGTTCGTCGAGCGCGAGATCCCGCTCGTGCTCGATGCGACGGTCGAGAAGGACTTCGGCACGGGTGCGGTCAAGGTCACGCCGGGACACGATCCCGCCGACTACGAGCGCGGCACGCGCTTCAAGCTGCCGATCGTCAACCTGTACGACAAGAAGGGCGTGCTGAACGAGAACGGCGGCCCGTTCAAGGGCCTCGCGCGCGAGAAGGCGCGCGACGCGGTCGTGAAGGAGCTCGAAAAGCTCGAGCTGCTCGGCAAGGTCGAGGACTACTCGCACAACGTGGCCATCTCCGACCGCTCGAAGAGCGTGATCGAGACGCTCGTCAGCGAGCAGTGGTTCGTGAGGATGGAGCCGCTGGCCAAGCCCGCGATCGAGGCCGTGCAGAGCGGCGCGCTGAAATTCCGGCCCGAGCGCTGGTCGAAGACCTACCTCGACTGGCTGCTCAACGTGCGCGACTGGTGCATCAGCCGCCAGCTCTGGTGGGGGCACCAGATCCCGGTCTGGTACGACGAGGACGGCGTGCCTTGCGCCTCGCGCACCGACCTCGTGATCGGCGCCCCGCATCCGCTGACGAAGAAGCCCATCGTGCGCCGCGACGAGGACGTGCTCGACACCTGGGCCAGCTCCTGGCTCTGGCCCTTCGCGACGCTCGGCTGGCCCGACGTCACGCCCGATCTCGAGCGCTTCTACCCGACGCAGTTCCTCTCGACCGCGCGCGAGATCATCTACCTCTGGGTGGCGCGCATGGTCATGGCCGGCTACGAGTTCATGGACCACCTGCCCGTGGACCAGCGCTGCCCCTTCGAGGTCTGCAACGTGCACGCGACCGTGCTCGACGGCAAGGGCAAGCGCATGTCGAAGTCGGCCGGCAACGGCATCGACCCGATCGAGATGATCGACAAGTACGGCGCCGACGCCGTGCGCTACTCGCTCGTGCTGCTCACCAAGGAAGGCCAGGACGTCAAGCTCTTCCCCGAGCGCTTCGAGGACGGCTTCCGCTTCGCCAACAAGGTCTGGAACGCGACGCGCTTCGTGCTGCTCAACATGCAGGGCGAGCGCAGCGACAAGGCGGAGCGCCTCGAGGATCGCTGGATCCTCTCGCGCCTGAAGGCCGCGCGGAACGAGGTCACGCAGTGCTTCGAGGAGTACCGCCTCAACGACGCCGCCAAGTGCCTCTACCAGTTCGTCTGGAACGACTTCTGCGACTGGTACGTGGAACTCGTCAAGCCGCGGCTCCTGAACGCTGGCGATCCGAGCGCCGCAGCGGCGCGCGGGACGCTCGCACGCGTGATCGCCGACACTCTGGCGCTCTTGCACCCCTTCACGCCCTACATCACCGAGGCGCTCTGGAAGCTGCTGCACGAGACGCTCGGCAAGCCCCACGGCCAGCTGATGAGCGCGGCCTGGCCCGAGTGCGCCGACCTCACGCACGACAAGTCCGCGGAACTCGAGATGCAGGTCATCCAGGATGCGATCGTGGCCGTGCGCCAGATCCGCAACCTGACCACGCTCGGCGATCGCACGCCGCTCGCGGCGGTGATCCGCGCCCCGCGCGAGAGCGAGCGCAGCGTGCTGCAGCGGCACGCGGCGACCTTGCGCGCCCTGGGATTCCTCGAGAGCTGCGAGATCGGCGCGGATCCCGCCCAGCCGCTCCATTCGGCATGCGGTGTGGTCGGCGGCGTCGAGATCTTCGTGCCGCTGCCCGAGTCGGTCGACCGCGTGAAGCTGAAGGACGTGCTCGCGAAGCGGGTCGAGAAGCTGGCCGCGGCGATCAAGTCACTGGAGGCGAAGCTCGGGAACAAGGCCTTCGTCGAACGCGCCGATCCCGAAATCGTGGCCGAGGAGCGGGCGCGCTTCGCGGAGATGGGCCTGGAGCTCGGGCTGCTCGAGCGCAACGCCGCCGCGTTCTGAGGCAGGTCGGGTAAGCTCGTCCCCCGACGGCACGAGCATGAGCACGGAAACACGCGAACTGGCCAGCCTCGCGGCGCTCGCGCCGCGGTCGATGACCGTGCTCTTCGACGTCTCGAACAAGTGCAACCTGCGCTGCCGCTTCTGCTACTTCAGCTACGACAGCGTCTTCCAGCGGCCGGCCATGTACCTCGCGCCGGAGCGCTTCGAGCGCATCGCGACGACACTGCTGCCTCTGGCGCACACGCTCTACCTCTCGGCCGGCAGCGAGTCGCTGACGCATCCGCGCTTCACCGAGATCCTGGCCGTCGCCGCGCGTCATTGCGTGCCCACGACCAAGCTGCTCACGAACGGACTGCTGCTGACGCCGGCGCTCATCGACGCGCTGATCGAGTACGGTCTATCTGAGTTGCACGTCTCGCTCGACGGCGCAACGGCGGCCACCTATGAGCACATGCGCCGCGGGGGGAGCTTCGAGAAGCTACTCGCGAACCTGCGCGCACTGCGCGATCGCAAGCGCGCGCTGCGCTCGAGCCTGCCGCGGCTGCAGTTCAACCTGACGCTCATGCGCTGCAACCTGCCGGAGCTCGAGCGCTTCGTCGATCTCGGGCTCGAACTCGGCGTCGAACGCATCGCCGCGCGGCACCTGATGCCCTACGAGGGCCTGGAGATGGAGTCCGAACTGACCTCGGCCGATCCGCTGCAGGCCAACCAGCGCTTCCACGCGCTGCTCGAGCACGCGACGAGGAGCGGCCTGGACGTGACGAGCTTCCCCGACTTCTACGCGATCGACGGCGAGCCCTGGACCCCGCCGCCTGCCGTCGCGAGCGCTCCCGCGGGCGCGCCGCTCGGGCACGTGGACCAGCCGCCCGAGGCGCACGCGCGCGCGCACGATTCGATCCTGCTCGCCGGCTGGGCGCTCTCGCCCGGCACGCTGCGCGAGGTCGTGATCCTGCGTCCCTCGCTCGCCTCCGATCCGGCCGGCCTGCGCGACGAGCAGGGCTGGGTGCGAGTCGGCAGCGCGCACATCAGCAACGCCACACGTCCCGACGTCGCGCGGCTGCATTCGTCGCTGCCGCAGGCCTACCGCGCCGGCTGGAGCTTCGAGGTGCGCGCGGACGCGCTGCCGTCCGAACTGCGCAACGAGGTCGAATTGCGCGTCGTGGCGCTCGACCACGCCGGGGTGCGCACGTGCATCGGCGCGCGCACGCTGCACTTCGGCGCGGACGTGCGCGCGCGGCGCTTCCTGTACTGCCGCAAGCCCTTCGACAACGTCTATGTCGACGCGCACGCCAACGTCTATCCTTATCCCGACTGCCAGGCAGTCGATCCCTTCGGCTCGCTCGCGGCGAACGCCTCGTTCCAGTCGATCTGGCTCGGACCGGCCTTCGAGGACCTGCGCCGGCGCATCGTCGAGCGCGATCCGCCGCGCATGTGCCTGACCTGCCCGGACTTCATCAATCGCAACGTCGACGACCCGGCCTACTTCCGCTCGCGCGAGGTCGAGCCTGCGCTGCGCCGGCCGCTCGGCTTCCTCGACCAGCCCGGACGCTTGTGCATCAGCGCGGAGCCGCGCGTGAAGTTGCGCGGCTGGGCGCTGGGCTACTCGCCCGTGGTGCGCATCGAGATCCTGCGCGAACCCTTCGAGGGCGAGCGGCCCGCGCAGTCGCGCCCGGATGGCAAGGTGCTGCTCGGGACGGCCGCACCCGGGACCGAGGAGCGCGCCGACGTCGCCGCGGCGCACCCGCGTTTCACGGGCAGCGCTCGCGCCGGCTGGAGCTTCGAGCTCGATGCGAGCGGACTCCCGCACCACGTGGGCCTGCAGCTGTGCGCGGTGGCCTGGAACGAGGATGGCCTCTCGCACGTGCTCGGCACGAGCGAGGTGCGCTTCGTGGGGGATCCCGCGTGAGCACCTCCGGCATGCAGCGCCGGCGCATCGGACGCACGAGCGTCGAGCTCAGCGTCGTCGGCTTCGGCACCTGCCAGCTGCGCCTCGTGCCCGAGGAGCAGGCGCTGGCTGCGTTGAAGCGCGGCTTCGAGCTCGGCGTGGACTGGGTGCACGCGAGCCCCGACTACGGCGGAGCGCAGGAGCTCGTCGCACGCGCGATGCGCGAGTCGGGCCGGCGCGTGCTGCCGCTCTCCGACGGCTCGGGCGACATGCAGCACTTCGAGCACGGCTACGAGCGCGCGCGCGAGCTCTGGGGTCCCGGACCGCTGCCCTTGTGGGGGATCTCGTGCATCGACGACCAGGAGTTCGTCGGCCGCAACGTCTGGGGCAGCGGCGGAATGGTGGAGTTCCTCGAGCGCGAGAAGCGCGCTGGAAGACTGCTGGCGAGCTACTGCACCACGCACGGGACGCCCGAGTACGTCGCCGACCTCGTCACGAGCGGCTGCTTCGATGCGCTCATGCTGGCCTGGAATCCGCTCGGCTTCCACGTGCTCTCCTCGTACGCCGCGGCCGAGGGCAAGCGCTACGAGGATCTGGCGCGCTCGCGCGCGGTCGTCTTCCCGCTGGCGCGCGAGCAGGGCGTGAGCCTGCTGGTGATGAAGGCGCTCGGCGGCGGCCTGCTCGGGAAGAGCCAGGCCTTCCCGCCGCGCGCGCTGCTCGCTCCGGCGCGCGAGGAACTGCGCGCGAGCGAGATTCTGCGCCACGCGCTGGCGCAGGAGGGCGTGTGCGCCGTCGTTCCGGGCACGGCGACGCTGGCCGAGGCCGAGGAGAACGCGCTCGCCGGCCACGCGCCGCTCGCACTCGAGCCCTCGCGCGAGGCGCTGCTGCTCGAACGCGTGGCCGAGCTCAAGCGCACGCTCTGCAGCCGTTGCGGCGAGTGCGAATCGACCTGCAGCAAGGGCCTGCCGATCTCGTGGATGTTCCGCGAGGCCTACATGTGGCTCAATCCGGCCGACACCTTCGATGCGGTCGCGCGCCTCTCGTACTTCCACCTGCACCCCGAGAGCGAGCTCGCCTGCGCCACCTGCCTCGACCAGTCCTGCCTGTGCGGACAGGGCCTCGACATCCCGGCCGAGCTCGCGCGCGTGCACGCGCCGATGCTCGCGCTGCGCGAGCGCGGCCTGCTGCCGGCGACACCCCTCGAGCTCGAGGCGCAGCCACTCGGCGCGGAGCCCGCGGTGCGCATCGTGCAGCGCGACCTGCCGCTGCGCCTCGCGCCCGGCGACCACGCGCAGGGGCTCCTGTGGCTCGAGAACGCCGGCGAACGGCCCTGGCTCGCAGAGCGCACGTTCCTCGAGATCGTGCACGGCGAGAGCGCGCTCGAGCGCATCGCGCTGCGCGCGGACACGCACCCGGGCGAGCGCGCGCACTTCGCCTTCGAGCTCGAGGGCCGCGGAGCGCGCCTCGCACTCCGCCTGCGCTCGAGCGAGCAGTCCGCCATCGAACTGTGCAGCATCGAGGGCTCGCCCGCATGACGCAGCGCGAACTCGACGTGCGCCACGTCGCGCACGACCTGCCGAGCCACGCCGCGCCGGGCGAGGTGCTCGCAGTGCGCCTCGAGCTCGAGAACACCGGCTCGGAAACCTGGCATGCGAGCTCGCCGCGCGGCGACCACGTCGGCCTGGCCGTGCACTGGAACGGCACGGTCGTCGCGAATCACGTGCTGCCGCGCGCGCAGGTGCGGCCTGGCGAGCGCGTCGTGCTGTTCTTCGCGCTCGAAGTGCCGCTCGCCGCGGGCAGCCAGCGCCTGGAGCTCAAGCTCGTGCGCTACCAGGTCGCGGTCTTCTGCGATCGAGGCGCGGATTGGCTGAGCCACGTGATCGAGGTCGGCGCGCAGGCACCCGAGCGCAACGCGCGCCTGTGGGCCGGACTGCAGCGCTGCGATCCCTGGCACTACATCCCCACGCGCGGCCTGGCGCACCTGCGCGATGGCACGCCGCTGCCGGTCTTCATCGAGCGCGCGCAGGGCTGCCACTTGTGGGACGTCTCCGGCCGGCGCTACCTCGACTACACGATGGGCTGGGGCTCGGTGCTGCTCGGGTACGCGCATCCCGAGGTGCGCGCGGCGCTCGAGCGTGCGTCCGCGAGCGGGCCGACGCTGGCCTTTCCGCAGCCGGTCGAGATCGAGGTCGCCGAGCGCCTGTGCGAGGACTTCCCCGGCGCGGAGATGGTCTGCTTCGCGAAGAACGGCTCGGATGCCTGCACGTTCGCGGCGCGCATGGCGCGCCAGTTCACCGGCAAGCGCACGATCCTCTTCAGCGGCTACCACGGCTGGCAGGATTTCTGGGTCGAGCAGGTGGGCTTCGAGCGCACGGGCGTCGCGCCGCGCGACCCGGCGCAGATCTTCCGCTTCCCGTTCCACGACCTCGATTCGTTCCGCGCGCTCTACGAGCAGCACCGCGGCGATCTCGCCGCGGTCTTCGTCGAGCCCTCGCCCTGGGCCGGCGACGGCCTGGGCTTCGAGCCCGACAGCGATCCGCTCTTCCTGCGCACGCTGGCGCGCATGGTGCGCGAGGCCGGCGCGCTGTTCGTGGTGGACGAGATCGTGACGGGTTACCGCTACCCGGAGAAGAGCGCGCAGGCCGCGAAGGGCGTGCAGGCCGATCTCACCTGCCTCGGCAAGGCGATCGCCTCGGGCTCGCCGCTCGCGGCCGTCGTCGGGCGCGCCGACATCTTCAAGAGCGCGCTGCCGCGCGCGTTCTACGCCGCTACTTTCCACGCGGAAGCGCACTCGCTCGCCGCCGCGCGCGCCTCGATCGACGTCTACCGGCGCGAGCCGGTCGCCGCGCACGTCTGGGACTACGGCACGCGCCTGCGCGCGGGAATCGAGGCGCTCGTGCAGCAGCTCGGCGTCGAGGCACAGATGTGGGGCCCGCCCTTCCGCATGAACCTGCGCTTCACGCGCAGCGACGCGGCGCTCGTGCGTGTCGAGCGCACGCTGCTGCAGCAGGAGCTCCTGCGCGCGGGCGTGACCACGCTGGCCGGCGGCATCATGCTGCCCTGCTACGCGCACGACGAGGCCACGCTGCGCACGACGCTCGAGGCCTGGGGCGCGGCGCTGCAGACGATCGCGCGCGCAGCACAGCGCGGCAACTGGGACGAGCTGCTCGAGATCCCGCTGCTCGTCGATGGCTGAGTCGCCCGAACTCCTCGAACGACTGCGCACGGCGCTGGAGCCGCGCTTCGAGCTCGTGGGCGCTGCCCCGGCGGTCGTACGGGCGCGCGAACGCAGCAGCGGCGCGCTCCTGCGCTTGCAGATCTTCGAGAGCGCTTCCGGACTCGACCTCGAGCGCCTGGAAGCAGAGCTCGCGCGCCACGCACGCGTCGTGCACGAGCACATCCTGCCCGTGAGCGCTCTCGGCCGTGGCGCGAATCTCGTGTGGCTCGCGCAGCCCGAGCTCGAGGGCGCCGTCAGCCTGCGCACCTGGCTCGAGCGCGAGCAGCGCCTGCCGTTCCTCGAGACGGTGCGCGTGCTGCGCGAGTGCGCGCAGGCGCTGGATCACGCGCACGCGCTGGGCAGCCTGCACCTCGAGCTCGCGCCCGAGCGCGTGCTCTGGCACCAGACGCACGTGCAGCTCTCGGGCCTGGGCGTTCGTCCCGCGTGCCTCTCCGCAGGCTTGCCCGAGCAAGCGCGCGATCGCGAGGGCGTGCAGCGCGACGTCTTTGCTCTCGGCGCGCTGGCCTTCGAGATGCTCACCGGCGCGCCGCCGCCGCAGGGCTGTGCGCCCTCTCCCGCACGCGTGCGCGCGCACATTCCGCCGGGTCTCGCGCGTCTGGTGGTGCGCTCGCTTTCGCCCGCCGCCAGCGCGCGGCCGCAGGACATGCGCGAGGTCGTGCGCCTGCTCGAAGGGCTCGTCACGCCCGTGCCCGACTGGCGCGCCCAGTCCGAGAACCAGGCGCGCTACCTGCGCGCACTCGGTCGCGCGCGCCCGGGAACCGACGCGCGCGATTGAGGCCGGGCGCTCGGCCCGCGTATCCTCTGGCGCCATGCGCGTTCCGACCCTGCTCGCATACGGCCTCGCGGCTGGCCTGTTCCTGGCCGGCGTCACCGCCGCCCAGAGCGCGCAGGAACTCGGACCCGAGTCCTATCGCGCCACGAGTTGGACGATCGCCAGCGGCTTGCCGCAGGGCTCGATCAACGACCTCGTGCAGACGAGCGACGGCGCGCTGTGGGCCGCGACTTTCGGTGGCCTGGTGCGTTTCGATGGCCTCGAGTTCCAGGTCTTCGATCTCGACAGCCTGCCGGCGATGCCCAGCAATCGCGCCACGGCGCTCGTCGGCGACGGGGCCGACGGTCTGTGGGTCGCGCTGCAGAGCGGGCACGTGCTGCACTTCCGCGCCGGAGAAGCGCTCGCCGTCGAGCCGATTCCCGGGCCGGACGCGGTGCCGCTCGCGCTTCTGCGCCATCCGGACGGAGCGCTGTGGGTGGAATGCAACGGCGGCTGCGTGCAGCGCTTCGCCGCGGGCAAGTGGTCGCTGCTCGTCCAGCCCGGCGCGGGGGGAAGCTACGAGGGCCTGTGCCTGAACCGCGACGGCAGCGTCTGTGCCGCGGTGGGCAGCGAGGTCGTGGTGTTCGAGCCCGACGGCACGCAGCGCGAGCGCGCGCGCGCGCCGGAGCGCATCCTCTCGATCGCGAGCGGCGACGCGCAGGGGCCCTGGATCGGACTTGCGAGCGGGCTCGCGCGCATGCGCTCGCACGCGGTCGAGCGCAGCCCGTTGACGCTCGATCCGCCCCGGCCGATCCAGTGCATCCTCGCCGGGGAGGACGAGGAGTTGTGGCTCGGGACTCCCGATGGCCCCGTGCACGTTTCGCCGCTCGGAGAACCCGCGCGCGGCATGCTGCTCGACTCGAACGAACCCGTGCCGGCCGTCAACGTGCGCGCGCTGATCCGCGACCACGAGGGCAACCTGTGGCTCGGAGCGGACGGCTTCGGGCTCATCCGGCTTCGGCCGCACCAGCTCGTCTCGTTCGGTTTGCCCGAGTGGCGCAGCGGCGTCAGCGCCCTGGCCGAGGATGGCGAGGGCGGGGCCTGGATCGCGCTCGGATGCAATGGACTCTGGCGCATCCAGGACGGGACCTGGATGCCCAAGGAAGTCCGGCTCCCGCCGGCGACGCTGCCGGAGGCCTGCATCGAATCGCTGTTGCGCGACGCGAGCGGACGAGTGTGGATCGGCCGGGCTGGCGCGCTGCTGCGCCTGGATCTGCACGTTTCGAGCGAGTTCCTGCCGGTGCTCGGGGACTTGAAGCTCACGGGCGTGATAGGCCCGATGCTCGAGCTGGGAGCCGGGGAAGTCTGGGTCTCGACCTCGAGCGGCCAACTCGTACACCTCGCGCCGGACGATCGCGTGCTCGAGCGCTACGAAGTGCACGGCGAGATTCACGCGCTCGCCCTGGCAGCGGACGGGAGCCTGTGGATCGGCGGCGACGGAGCGCTGTGGCATCTCGTGCACGGCACGCTCGTCCCGCCGGGCGGGGCAGGCGATCTTCCGCGCGGCGTGCTGCGCGACATCCTCGCGCAGGCCGACGGCGGGATCTGGGTCGCGAGCTACGGAGGCGGCCTGGGCTACCTGAAGGACGGCGTCGGCGTGACGCTCTCGCGCGCTCAAGGGCTTCCCGACAACTCGCTCTCCGCGATCCGCGACGACGGTGAAGGCAGGCTCTGGATCCTCTCCAACCAGGGCCTGGTCGTGGCGAAACGCGAGGATCTGCTCGCGGTGGCCACGGGCAAGGCAGCGAGCTTCGTGCCGGTCGTGCTCGGTCCGGAGGCCGGCATGCACGAGTCCGAGTACGGCTCGCCCGCGGCCATGCGCGACACGCACGGCCGACTCTGGTTCGGCACGATCGCCGGACCCGTGCGCGTCGGTCCGCACGACTTCCCGTTCAACCGCACGCCGCCCGCGGTGCGCGTCGAGCGCTTGCGGGCCGACGAGGTCGCGCTGCCGTGCGGCAAGTCGGTCGTGGTGCCGGCGCTCACGCGCCGCCTCGTGCTCGAGTTCACCGCGTTCGCCTTGACCGCTCCCGAGCGCACGCGCTTCCACTACCGGCTCGAGTCCTTCGACGAGAACTGGATCGAAGCCGGCGGACAGCGCTGGGCAGCCTTCACGGCACTCGCACCCGGGCACTACACCTTCGAGGTCGCGGCGCGCAACGAGGATGGCGTCTGGAGCGTCGCGCCCGCCCGGCTCGAACTCGAGGTGCTCGCGGCCTGGTGGCAGACCTGGAGCTTTCGCATCGCCGCCGTGTGCGCCGCGGCGGCGCTCTTGTTCCTCGCGCACCGCCGGCGCGTCGAGGTGATCGGCCGCCGCGCGCAAGCTCTGCTCGAGGCGACCGAAGGCCGCGCGCAAGCGGAGGAGCGCGAGTCGCGCCTGCGCGAGGAGCTGGCGCACGCGGGCCGCGTGGCGACGGCTGGCGAGCTCGCGAGTTCGCTGGCGCACGAGGTCAACCAGCCGCTGGCCGCGATCGTCACCAATGCGCAGGCGGGCCAGCGCTACCTCGCGCGCGAGCCGATCTCGCGCTCCGATCTCGACGAGGTGCTCTCCGACATCGCGCAGCAGGGACAGCGCGCCTCGGAGGTGATCCGCCGCCTGCGCACGTTCCTGCGCAAGCACGAGGCGCAGCGCGCGCCGCTGGACCTCAACGGAGTCGTGCGCGACACGCTGCCGCTCGTGCGGCGCGAGATCCAGGACCAGGGTGTCCGGACCGAGCTCGTGCTCGAGGAGCACTTGCCCGAGGTGCTCGCCGATCCCGTGCAGCTGCAGCAGGTGCTGGTCAACCTCGTAAAGAATGCGTGCGAGGCCCTGGCCGGCCGACCCGAACCCAGACTGATCGAAATCCGTTCGCGACGCTACGATGGGCGCGTGCTGCTCGACTTCAGCGACAACGGACCCGGGCTCGCGCCGGAAGTGGTGGGCAAGCTCTTCCAGCCCTACGTCACGACCAAGCCCGGAGGCATGGGACTCGGGCTCGCGATCTGCCGCTCGATCGTCGAGGCGCACGGCGGAAGACTCGTGACCGAGTCGCGTGCGGGAGGCGGCCAGGTGTTCCACATCGACTTGCCCGCAGCGGGGAGCGACGCGTGACGCTCGCCGCGGGAACCATCTTTCTCGTCGACGACGACGAGGCCCTGCGGCGCGCGACCACGCGCCTCTTGCGTTCGCACGGCCTGGAGGTGCAGGCCTTCGAGTCGGCGGAGGAGTTCCTCGCGCGCTACGACGCCGCGCTGCCGGGCTGTCTGCTGCTCGACCTGCGCTTGCCCGGACAGAGCGGGCTCGAGTTGCAGCGCACGCTCGCCGCGCGCGGCGCCACGCCGCCGATCGTGTTCGTCACGGGCCACGCGGACGTGCCCACGAGTGTCTTCGCGATGAAGGGCGGCGCGATCGATTTCCTCGAGAAGCCCGTGCCCGAGAAGGAACTCGTCGCGGCGCTGGTGCGCGCGCTCGAACTCGATGCGCGCGCGCGCCTCGAGCGCGGGCAGCTCGAGCGCATCCAGGCGCGCTATGCCAGCCTGACCTCGCGCGAGCGCGAGGTCTTCAGCGAGATCATCGCGGGACGGCTCAACAAGCAGGCGGCGCTCACGCTCGGGATCGCCGAGCGCACCGTCAAGCTGCACCGCTCGCGCGTGCTGGAGAAGATGGACGCGGGTTCGGTCGCGGATCTCGTGCGCATGGCCGAGGCGCTCGACCTGCGGCCCGCGAGCCGCTGAACGCGGCCTGCCCGAACGGGCAGTGGCGGGAGTGCGCGAACCGCGGCACGATTCCCGCATCAGGCGTGCCATGCAGGACTCCACGCAACCCGCGCGCGCACCGGCCGTCTTCATCGTCGACGACGACGCCATGGTGCGCCGCGCGCTGGCGCGCTTCCTGCGTTCCGCAGGCCACGAGGTCGAGACCTTCGGCTCCGCCAGCGCGTTCCTGGCGCGCGATCCGCGGGCGCAGAGCGGGTTCCTGCTGCTCGACGTTTCCATGCCGGACATGAGCGGTCCGGAACTGCACGCGCGCCTGCGCGAATGCGGGTCGCAGCTCGCCGTGCACTTCATGTCGGCGCTCGACGACGCGCACGTGCGCGAGCGCGAGCTGGCCGCCGGCGCGCGCGCCTGGTTCGAGAAGCCGATCGACGGCGAGTTCCTGCTCGAGGCGATCGCACGCGTCCCGCGCCGCGCCAGTTCCGCGGAGTGAGCACTTCAGCGCGGGCGCGGGTCGCCGCGCCACTCGCCCTCGAGCGCGCCCGGCTCGGCCACGAGTTCGAGCTCGAACAGGAAGCCCTTCTGCGCCGTGCGGCTCGCGATCCCGCACAGCATGTGCGCGCTGGCCTTGCCCTCGCGCTCCGAGAGCTCGATGCGCGAGTCCTTCCACGTGCCGAACTCGACGCTCTGGCGCACGGCGCGCAACGGCGTGCCGTGCAGGTCCGAGAAGATCAGGTGGTCGAAGCGCGTGTCGATCTTGAGCAGCTCCTCGAGCGGCGCGCCCTCGCCTGCGCTGCGACCGGCGCGCTTCTGCGGATCGAGCGCGGAGAGGAAGCGCGGCACGCCCTTCTGGCGGTAGGAGACGAGGTACGTGCCCGGCGCGAGCTCGGGATCGCTGATGCCGATGCTGGTCGTGAGGAAGCCGAGCTGCAGGACGCCCTCGTCGGAGCACAGGTCCTTGAACGTGCCCGGGTCGATGGCGCGGATCTGCTTCACGGGGCACCAGACGATCTGGTCGTGGCCGGCGAGCACGGCGTAGCCCGGAACGGTCGGCTGACCGGCGAACTCGCGTGTCGTCGCCGTACGCCAGCGTTCGAGCGCCGTCGCCGCGAGCGGCTCGTAGAGTACGAGCTGATCGTCCACGCGCGGGCGCCAGACCTCGGTCAGCTCGGCCTCGAGCACCCACTGTGCGGCGTCGACGCCTGGCCGGATCGAGCGCGCGCAGCGGAAGCCGAGCGCGTCCGTGGCCGTGCGCTCAGCCACGTCGCGGCGCGTCGTCGCGCGGCACATCAGGTTGCGCGTCTGGCACGAGCCGCCCACGACCACGCGTCGCGCCGGGTTGAAGTCGGCCAGCGCGTTGACCTGGCGCACCTTGCTGCCGTAGCCGAACTGGAACACCTGCGGTTCGTAGCCGGCGTAGGCGACGTAGGGACTGCGCGTCCACTCCCAGACATTGCCGGCGAGATCGAACAAGCCCTGCTTGCTCATGCCGGCGGGGAAGCTGCCGACGATGCACGGCCCGCCCTTGCGCTTCAAGAGATCGGTCGCGGCGTACTTCTGGTCGTCCCAGGCGTTGCCCCAGGGGTACTTGCTCTCGCTGTCGCCGCGCACGGCGCGTTGGTACTCCTCTTCGCCGAAGAGACGCAGGCCGGCCCAGCGCGCGTAGCGCGCGGCCATGCCGTAGTCGACGAACACGACCGGCCGGCGCTCGTCGCCCGCGGGCACGTTCCAGACCGCGCCGGCCCAGTTGGCGTCCCACCACACGCGCGGGTCGAAGACGGCCGGCTCGGGGATCGGCAGGCCTTGCGTCGTGGCCTCGCCGCGCGCCTGCTCCTGTTCGCGCTGGAACTGCTCCGCGCCGGCGCGGATCGCGGCCTCGCCCCAGGTCTGCGGCGGCTTCGTGCCCGTGGCGCGCACGAAGACCTCGTACTGCTCGTTGGTGACCTCGGTCACCATCGCATAGAAGCTCTCGACGAACTGCTCGTGCTGCGGCGTCTCGGCCGCCAGGGCGCCGGCGTATTTCTCGGAGTTCGGGTCGACCGAGAGCAGGCGCTTCAACTCCTCCTGCGTGATCCCGATCTTCGTCTTGCCGCCGGGAACGAGCACCAGGCCCGGCGGCGCGTCCTCCGTCCCGCCGAGGAAGAGCGGCGCGAGGCACGCGAGGAGCTGCGCGGCCAGCATGGCGGATCAGGCCTCGAGTGCCAGTCCGGCCGCCTTGAGATCCTCGGCCGGCGCGCGCATCCAGCGCTCGCCCTCGCGCTCGAGCATGCCGAGGAACGGATCGAGCACGAGCGGATCGAAGGCGCGCCCGCGCTGCTCGGCGAAGTGCGTCTGCACCTTCGCGAGCGGCCAGATGTCCTTGTACGAGCGCTTGGTGGCGAGCGAATCGAAGACCTCGACCACGCACAGGATGCGGCTCTCGAGCGCGATCTGCTCGCCGGTCAAGCGTTGCGGGTAGCCCGTGCCGTCCCACTTCTCGTGGTGCTCGGCGACGAAGCGCCGCACCTCGGCGAGCTGCGGGTGGTGGCCGAGCTTTCGCGCGCCGAGCTGCGGGTGGCGCTGCACGGCCTTGAACTCCTCGTCCGTGAGCGGACCCTTCTTCGTCAGGAAGCCGAGATCGTCGAGGTAGATCTTGCCGTAGTCGTGCGCGATCGCCGCGAGCTCGAGGTGCTCCGTGCGCTCGCGCGGCAGGCCGAGCTTCTCGGCCAGGAAGCGGCAGTACTTGCGCGTGCGCGCGCCGTGACCCGCGGTGTACGGATCGACGCGCTCGATCGTGTTCGCGACCATGCCCGAGAGGATCTCGATCAGGTCCTTGAAGGCGAGGTCGGGCTTCTCGAACTGCCGCTCCTGCAGCGCGCGGTGCAGGAAGGCCGCCAGCACGATCCCGTCGACCGGCTTCTGGATGTAGTCGAGCGCGCCGGCCTTGATGGCCGAGACGGCACCCTCGATCTTGGGGTAGCCGGTCATGAGCAGGATGATCGCGCGCGGCTGCAGGTCGCGCGCCGCGGCGAGCACGAGCGCACCCTCCGAGAAGCCGTCGAAGACGACATCGGTCACGACCGCGTCGAAGCGGATCGTGCGCAGGAGCTCGATCGCCGCCTTCGGGCTCTGGGCCAGCGCGGGCTGGAAACCCTGGTGCTCCAGGATGGCGCCGAGGAGTTCGAGGGTGCGCGGCTCGTCGTCGACGAGCAGTACGGAGGGACGGGCTTCGGTCATGGGAGTCGCACGAGCCAGGCCAGGACTGCGCCGATCTTGCCAGCGCGCCTGCTACAGTGGAAGGCCACGATGGAAGTCTCACGCGAACAAACCTTCACCCTGGGCGGCGAGCTCCGGGGCCAGCGCCTGGACCAGGTCCTGGTGGCGCACATGCAGGGCTGGTCGCGCACCCGCCTGCAGGAGCTGATCAAGGAGGGCCGCGTGCGGCTCTCCGGGGCCGAGGTGACGAAGCCCGGCCACCTGATCGAGGCCGCCTGCGAGCTCGTGATCGCGCTCCCGCCCGAGCAGGGCAGCGTCATGCCCTCGGGCCTCGAGCCGCGCGTGATCTTCGAGGACGAGCACCTCGCGGCGCTCGACAAGCCGGCCGGGTTGCTGAGCCACGCCAACTCCGGCGGCCGCGAGGGCGGGGTGGCCGAGTGGGCCGCCGCGCGCTGGGGCGAGCTGCCGCATCTGGAGGAGGAGGAGCGCGCCGGACTCGCGCACCGTCTCGACCGCGATACGAGCGGTGTGCTGCTGATCGCCAAGACGCAGGCGGCGCTCGAGAGCTTGAAGGCCGCCTTCCAGGCGCGCGCGGTGCAGAAGACGTATCTGGCGCTCGTGCAGGGCATGACGCGCTTCGACAGCGAGTGGATCGAGAACTGGATCGGCCGCGACGAGAAGTCACGCGACCGGATCAGGGTGTTGCCGGAAGGGGAGGGCAGGTTCTCGTCGACGTATTACGAGACGCGCGAGAGGTTCAAGGACTTCTCGTACCTCGCGGTCTTCCCGAAGACCGGGCGCATGCACCAGGTGCGCGTGCACATGGCCAGCATCGGCTTCCCCCTGCTCGGCGAGCACGTCTACAAGCCGGCGCGCAAGCATTTGACGCCGTTGCCGCCCGAGGCGCCGCAGATGGAGCGGCATGCGCTGCATGCGAGCGCGCTCGATCTCGTGCATCCGGTGAGCGGCGAGACGCTGCACTTCGAGTCGCCCATGCCGGCCGACATGCAGGCGGTGCTCGAGTGGCTGCGGAAGAATCGCCCGGAGTAGGGGAGCCGTTGAAATTTAGTCGGGCGACTAAATTTAGTCGTCGGCCTAACTCGGTCTAACTCCTTGGCCCTCCGGGGGGGTACGGAAACTCCCTGCGCCTCACTCGAGGCGAATCGCCAACTTGCGTTCGGGCTCGCCGGCGAGCGCAAACTTCTGCGTCGCGACGTGTCCGTCTCCCGTGCGCGCCTCGAGCGTGTAGGTGCCGGGTGGCAATGGCCCGAACCGCGAACGGTAGCCGAAGTCTCCGTGCTCGAGCGCGTCGTCGAGATCGCCGTTTCCGACCACGCCGCCCACCTCCAGCCCCGACTCGTCGAGCACTCGCAGTTCGCAGGGAATCGCTGCGCCTTCGCGATCGACGGCCTCCACGCGGAGCATCGATGCGGGCAAGGCAACTAGCTCGATTTCGGGACCGATACCGATGTGCAAGGAGTCGGCGGGCTCGCTGTGGAGTTCGACGAGTCCGCTCGGTCTGCTCGCCAGCGCGCAGCGCCCCGTCAGCGGCTCAGGCCCGCTGCGTGCGAAGAAGGAGTACTCCCCGGGGGGGAGGCCTACGCAGTAGAACCGGCCGCCTTCGCGGCTCGACCCGACAGGCATGGGCTGGAAGACTTCGCCCCCGGCTCCGCGCGCGTAGATCTCCATTCCTGGGCACGGAAGACCCGTTGCGTCGTACACGACTCCGTCGATGCGGGTGTTCTCGAGGAGCTTCAGCACGATGTCCTTGCGCAACTCGCCGGCCGCCAAAGTCAGGTCGCACCTTGCGCGCGCGCGCGCGCCCGACATGTCCCGCCAGTCGCGGCCACCCGCAAGCAAGGTGAGCTTGCCCGGCGCAAGACCCAGGAACTCGAACCGGCCCTGCGGATCGCTCTTCTCCTCGTGTGGAGCATGCGAGTGAAGTGGCAGGCGACTGCTGTCGACCGACAGCGCCCAGACCGGCACATTCGCTCGCGGCTTGCCGTCACTATCGAGCACGACGCCGCGAATACCGCATGTCACGAACTCCAGATCCAGCGTGAACTCGCGCGCGCGCGGGACGATCATGTGTGTGCGGGGCGCCTGCAAGTCGTCGTCGTTCATCGAAACGAGAAAGGTCGCGGATCCGCTCGCGCCGAGCACGAGCTCGTAGTGGCCAGCCTGGTCCGTGCGAGCTATTCGTGCAGACTCCAACGCGGATCTGCCGTCCAGGAAGGCCATGACGAAGGCGCCTGGCACAGGCTCCGCGTGCTGCAGCACCCGGCCTTGCACACGCACGGATTCGTCGTCGATCGCACCGAGCACGATGTGCGTGGTGCGTCCGTCCTGGACCATGCAGTGAGCGGTGAGGAAGGGTACAGCACCTGCGGCCGGACTTGGGTAGTCGGCGACGAGCCACCACGTTCCCGCTGGGACAGCATCGAAACGGAAACCGCCCCGTTCGTCGAGACGCGAACTGCGCTCGCGAATGTCCTCGAGACCCGCGCGCAGCATGACGCTTCCCTCCCGGAACTCCTCCCGGCGCGCTGCCGCGATCTCACCCGTGATCGTTCCGCCGCTCTGCAACTCGAGCCTCAGTCCTTCGATCGGCCTTCCAATTTCAAGCGTGCGGCGGACCGACGTGCTGAAGGCGAATATCTCGCCGCGACCGGCACGAAAGGCGTACTCGCCCGGCGGGAGATCGTTGAAGAGGAACTCACCCTGCGCGCCACACACCTCGCGCCGGGATTCACCGGGCGCTTCGTTCACGATTCGCGTGGCTTCGGCCTGTGCATCCGCCGCGGGGGCTCCCGCGGCGTCAATCACGACACCCCGGACGAGTGTCGTGTGCCGCATGCGCAGCAGCAGGGGATCTGTTGGAACCTTCACCCTGGGAGCGTCGCCCACGAGAACGAAGCCCGGCGCACGTGCTTCGATCGTCCAGGTCGCCGGCCTGAGCGATTCGACGAGGAACTCGCCCTTCGGTGATTGGAAGTGCCGCTTCAGTTGTTCGCTCGAGAGGAACCCGTTGCGCGAGAGAACGAGATCGAATTCCTCGACCGGAGTGTCGTCCTCGGCCAGCACGATTCCACGAAGTGCCGAAACCGCGCCCTTCGATGAAGTGGTTCCTTGGGCTGCATCGGCACCCCCCGGGACGAGTGCACGAACCCGGGACGGGTCAACCGTCGCCGCGGCATCCTCGGCAAGGGGGTCGAGGGTCTCACCCCCGACGGTAGGCACTGGCTCCGACCGCAACTCCTTGCTGGGCGACAGTGCGCGAGTCGACTGCTCGCGCATTGCAATCCAGACCGCCACTCCTCCGCCGAGGATCAGAAGGCTGACGAGCAGCAGCGAGCGAGCGCGCACGCTCTCATTCTAGCGCGTCACTCGACCCGGATCGTCAGCTTCCTCTCGGGCTGCCCCGTCAGCGTCACCGGCTTCGAGCCGCTCTTGCCGTCGGCCGTGCGCGCGCTGACCGTGTACTTGCCCGGCGGCAGCG
>Ga0302299_10000296_pt1 | contig 25787 bp, 26 predicted proteins | sample III_Fen_N3_4_FD_198795 | JGI IMG/M metagenome (GOLD analysis project Ga0302299, IMG submission 198795) | Peat permafrost microbial communities from Stordalen Mire near Abisko, Sweden - III_Fen_N3_4 | ecosystem: Environmental > Terrestrial > Soil > Wetlands > Permafrost | place: Sweden: Abisko...
CGACGCGATGGCCCGCGGCTGACGGGTTCGTCCTACGGGCGGCGACGACCTCCCTCGCCCGGACATGGAGCTCGTCGCCGTCGGGATCTGCCGGCCACGACTTATGGGCTCCAGGCGCCGGACACCTGCCGGGTCGCGGCATTGAGCCGGTTCCAGACGTTGATCGACGTGATGGCGATCAGCAGGGCGGAGAGGCCCTGCTCGTCGTACTGGCGAGCCGCCTGCGCCCACACCTCGTCTGGCACCGGGTCGCCACGGTCGGCTACGCGGGTCACGACCTCGGTGAGCTCCAGGGCCGCCCGCTCCGCATCCGAGAAGTACGGCGCGTCGCGCCAGGCGGCGATCGCGAACAGCCGCTGGTCGCTCATCCCTTCCTTCTTGAGGTTGGTCGAGTGCAGCTCGACGCAGACGCTGCACCCGTTGATCTGGCTGGCCCGCAGGTGGACCATCTCGATCGTCTCGGCCGGCACCCCGAGTCCCTCGCCGGCCCGGTGGTAGGCCCTCAGGGCGTTCAGGGCGGCGGGTACGACGAAGACCGGGTGGGTCATCCGTGCTTCCATGATTTCGTCCCCGAACGTCTCGCTCGGCTCGACCTGCCGAGCGTCGTATGAAGCCACCGCGAGCCCCGTCGGGGCGACGGAAAACCCGTGTCGGTCGACCCCACCCCGGTCCTACGCTCGTACGTCGTGGAGATCCGCGTGCTCGACCAGACGGCCCTGGCCGACGACGGGATCATGCGCGACTACTACGACCTCGACCGCCGCGCCGTCCTCCACGGCCGGCCAGAGGCGCCGTTCTGGGAGTTCCACGAGTTCCTGGGAGCGCTGCGCTCGCCCGACAGTGGCGAGCGGCAGGACCTGTTCGCGGCGTACGACGGCGAGCGGATGGTCGGCAACGCGGTGCTGTGGTCCTTCCTGCTCGACAACGTCGACAAGGCCGCCTTCAACGTGTCGGTCGACCCACCGGACCGGTGTCGCGGTATCGGCTGGGCGCTCGTCCACCGGCTCGAGCAGACCGCCGAGGACGACCACCGGTCCCTGATCATGGGCAGCACGATCCTGCCCTTCGACGACCGCGAGGTCCACGCACACCGGCGGTTCGCCGAGGCCTGCGGCTACGAGCTCTCCGACTACGAGGTGATCCGCCACCTCTCGCTCCCGGTCCCCGACGAGCAGATCCAGGTGTGGATCGACGAGGCCGCGCCGTACCACCGCGGCTACACGATCGAGACGTTCGTCGGCGCGGTCCCCGACGACCTCGTCGAGTCGCTCTGCCTGCTGCTCGGTCAGCTCGCGGTCGACGCCCCGACCGGCGTCGTCGACTTCGAGGAGGAGGTCATCACGCGGCAGCGGTACGCCGAGATGCTCGCGGCCGCGGCTGCCATGGACTGCGCCCGCTACGAGACGGTCGCCCTCACCCCCGACCGGCAGGTGGTGGCGCAGTCCACGCTCGCCCTGTCTCTTCGGGAGAACACGCGCGTCTACCAGTGGGGCACGTTCGTCCATCGCGAGCACCGAGGACGCCGTCTCGGACTGGCCACGAAGGCCGTCAGCCTCCGTGCCGTCCAGGAAGCGCGCGACGACCTGACCCTGGTCATCACCCAGAACGGCGACACCAACGCGTTCATGGTCGCCATCAACGACCAGATGGGTTTCCGGCCGATCGAGGTCTCGGCGGAGTTCGTCAAGCACCTGTGACCCCGGCGATGTCCCCTGCTCCCACCCAGATCCCGGTGCCACCGGGCGATACAGTTGCCAGTCGGCGAGAAGGAGTCCCCCATGTCAGCTGACACTCACGTGGACCTGCCTGACCACATCGACCGCGCAGTCCTCAAGATCGCCGGCGTGGTCGTGCTGGGCGCGATCATGTCGATCCTCGACATCACGGTCGTCAACGTCGCTCTGCCGACGTTCCAGACCGCCTTCGGCAGCCCGGCCCACCCGATCGCGTACTCCACGGTCGCCTGGTCGGTCACCGCCTACACGCTCGCCCTGGCGACCGTCATCCCGATGACCGGGTGGGCCGCCGACCGGTTCGGCACCAAGCGCCTCTACATCACCGCCATCGCGCTGTTCGTCATCGGCTCGGCGCTGTGTGCGACGGCGTGGAGCGTCGGCGCCCTGATCGGCTTCCGCGTGCTGCAGGGTCTCGGTGGCGGCATGCTGATGCCGCTCGGCATGACGATCATGACCCGGGCCGCCGGGCCCCACCGGATGGGCCGGCTGATGGCGATCCTGGGCGTCCCGATGCTCCTCGGACCCATCCTCGGACCGATCATCGGCGGCTACCTCATCCAGGTCGCGAGCTGGCACTGGATCTTCCTGATCAACGTCCCGATCGGCGTGATCGCCGTCATCTACGCCTGGCGGGTGCTGCCCCAGGACCGTCCCGAACCGTCGGAGTCCTTCGACTTCCTCGGCATGGCGCTGATGTCGCCGGGGCTCGCCCTCTTCCTCTTCGGCGTCTCGTCCATCCCCTCAGAGGGCAGCGCCAGCGCCCCTCGGGTCTGGGTCTCGATGCTGATCGGCACCGTGCTGATGGTGCTCTTCGTCTTCCACTCGTTCCGCCCCGAGCACCCGCTGCTCGATCTGCGGCTGTTCAAGAACCGCAACCTCACGGTCTCGATCATCACCATGTTCCTGTTCGCCGCGGCGTTCTTCGGCGGCCTGCTGCTGGTCCCGACGTACTTCCAGGAGGTCCGCGGCGAGTCGACGCTCCAGGCCGGCCTGCTGGTCGCACCCCAGGGCATCGGCGCGATGATCACCATGCCGATCGCCGGATCTCAGGTCGACAAGCATCCGATCGGCAGGATCGTGCCCTTCGGCCTGCTCTTCATCCTGATCGGCATGTTCGGGCTGACCCAGCTCACCGCCACCACGCCGTACAAGGTGATCATCGCGGAGCTGTTCGTGATGGGTCTCGGGATGGGGGCGACGATGATGCCGCTGTTCACCTCGGCCCTCAAGACGCTGAGGTCGCACGAGGTGGCGCGCGGGTCGACGCTGCTGAACATCACCCAACAGATCGCCAGCTCGGTCGGGGTCGCGGTCATGTCCGTGCTCCTCACCAACCACCTGCAGGCCTCCAAACTGGCCGGCCCGGCGATGGCGTCGCTGAAGGACCCGGCGCTCGCCGCGGCGATGAGTCCCGCCGCCATCGCGAAGGGACTGGAGGACGCCGCGAGCGCCTTCGCCGAGACCTACTGGGTGGCGTGGGTCCTCGTCCTGCTGACAGTGATCCCGGCGATGTTCCTGCCTCGGAAGCAGGAGGCCTCGCACCTGCTCGACGACGAGGGCATCCCTCCCGTCGTCGTGCACTGAGCCTACGTCGGCGAGGGATTCGTCCTGACGTTCATCCGCTCGCCGGGTCGCTCGAAGATGCTGAGGATCTCCGCCGGTCGGTCGCCGGTGCTGCCGAACCAGTGGGGCACGCGGGTGTCGAAGGCGGCGACGTCCCCGGGCCGGAGCACGGTGTCCTCGTCGCCGAGGATGAACCGCACGTCGCCCGACAGCACGTAGATCCACTCGTGCCCGTCGTGGGCGCGCGGCTCCGGGGTGACCTTGCCGATGGGGATCACGATCTTCCAGGCCTGGCGACCTTCGGGCTCCCGGGTCAGCGGGATCACCGTCCTGCCCTTGACCAGACCCGGCTTGAGCCGGATCCGGGGGTCACCCTCCTCGGGTGCTGCGACGAGGTCGCCGAGTGGCACACGGTAGGCATGCGACAGCGCCAGCAACAGCTCCAGGGTCGGCCGGCGTCCTCCGGTCTCGAGCCGGGACAGGGTGCTCTTCGAGATACCGGTCGACTCGGCGACCCCGGTCAGGGTCAGTCCCCGGCGGACGCGCAGCTGCCGGAGCCGCGGCCCGACCTGGTCGAGCGAGGCGGCGATGGCCGCTGATGTCTCCTGCACGGTGCTCATCTGACTCCCGATTCCCACACGCCGCAACGTCGGTTGGCGAACTGTCCACGCGGCCCGGCTCTGGGCCCATGAGTCAGTACGACGTGGCGATCATCGGCGGCGGTTCCGCCGGCCTTTCCGCAGCCCTCGTCCTCGCCCGAGCCCGGCCGCCGCCCGGTGACCGCGAGCGCTGACACGCCGGAACGGCCCCTGCCCTCGCTCTCTGTTGTAGATAAACTATAGTGACTTACTTCAGATTGAAGGAGAAGGTCATGCTCGCGGTCGATCTGCACCAGCACCTGTGGCCGGCGACGTTCGTCGAGCTGCTGCGTCGGCGCACGCGCGCGCCCTACCTGCGCGGCTGGCAGCTGGTCACGGAGGGCGAGCCGGCCCACGAGATCCAGCCTGGCGACCACGAGGTCGACCGCCGCATCGAGCAGGACCACCGCGCCGGGATCGGCCTCGCCTGTCTCAGTCTCTCCGCGCCGCTCGGGATCGAGTCGCTGCCGCCCGACGAGGCCGGCGTGCTCATCGACGCCTGGCATGCGGGCGCGCGTGACCTGCCGGAGCACTTCGCGGCCTGGGCGTCCGTGCCTGCGATCGAGCCCGATCTGGCGGTGCTGTCCGGCCTGCTGGCCGGGCCGTTCGTCGGGGTGCAGCTGCCCGCGACGGCGCTCGGCAGCCCGACCCGATGGCAGGCGGTGGGCGAGGTGCTGCGCGTGGCCGAGGTCAGCGGCAAGCCCGTGTTCGTCCACCCCGGTCCGGTGCCGCCCGACGGTGCCATGCCGCCGTGGTGGGCACCCGTCGTCGGGTACGTCGCGCAGCTTCAGGCTGCTTGGTGGGCCTGGCACGCCTTCGGTGGACGCGGACAGTTCCCCCTCCTTCGGCTCGTCTTCGCGGCCGGCGCCGGGCTCGCGCCGGTCCACCACGAGCGGCTGACCGCCCGCGGCGGCCGGCTCGGAGCGGTCGACCCGGACGTGTTCGTCGACACCTCGTCGTACGGCGCGCAAGGAGTCGACGCCCTGACGCGAGCCCTGGGGATCGAGGCCATCGTGCTGGGCAGCGACCGGCCGTATGCCGGGCCCCTCCAGTCGCTTCTCGGAGAGGCCGCGACACGGGCCATGCGTGTCGACAACCCGTGTCGGGCGCTCGGGCGCCTTCCCCACTCCGGTCGCGAGACCGCAGCACAGAGGGAGGCAGTGGCATGAGCGTCACCGTGCTCGGCGTACCGGCCCGTGGGGCCACCGCACTGGCGGGCGACCTGACCCTCGACACGCTGCCGGGCCGCGACCTCGACCAGGGCGAGCTGCGATCCCTCGCCTCGTCCCTGGCCCTGCACCCCGCGCTGTGGCGGCACCACCTCGCGTTCGACGACGACCACCGCGTCTACGTCTCGCTCTACCGCGACGCACACGTCGACGTCTGGCTCCTGTGCTGGACCCCCGAGAACGACACCGGCTTCCACGACCACGACATCTCCTCCGGCGCGGTCGCGGTCGTGAGCGGCACCCTGGCCGAGCACAACCTCGCGGTCGACAACCAGACCATCGAGACCCTCGTCGAGGCCGGCCAGGTCTTCAGCTTCGGGCCCGACCACATCCACCGGCTCGTCGGTGCCGTCCACGGGTCCGTGTCGGTCCACGCCTACAGCCCGCCTCTGTGGCGGATGGGCCAGTACTCCATCACCCCCGACGGCCGACTCCGCCGGCAGTCGGTCTCCTACGCCGACGAGCTGCGGCCGCTCGACCAGTGATGCCCGGCTAGCGCCTCGGCTCGTGCGCCGCCGAGATCGTGCCCGGGCACATGTCGTGGTAACCGTTCGGGGAGAGGTCGACCCAACCCGACCAGTGCGAGAGCCCGATGCGGCAGTGGCAGTAGCGACAGGTCGACTGCATCAGTGCCCTCGTCGTCATCTGGTCTCATGCCCCCTTCGCCACCCTCCACGGTGCTCGCGTGGAAGCCGGGGACCAAGGGACCAACGTCGATACGCGTGGGCCCGAAGGCCGTCAGGGGCGGCCGCCCCAGGCTCCGGACAGGAGCGGGGGGACGAGGACGGCATCCAACGACCGCAACGTGTCCGCGGTCCGCGCGGCGAGCGTGTCGAGGTCCAGCTCAGCCTCGGTCGTCAGGCCGTGCGCGACCATCACCGGTGCCAACGAGCGGACCACGGCGGCGAGCATGGCCGGGCCCACCGGATCGTCACTCGAGAGGTACTGCGCGATCGCCAGACCCCCGACCTCCTCGGCCCCCGCTGCGGCCAGGATGCTCTGCAAGCGCGACCCGATGGTGGGGTCGGCGCCGGCGGCGCGGAAGGCCCCCATGACGAGCGCGGCCATCCGTGTGGTGAAGGGGTCGCCGGGCTCCGTGCGGAGACCACCGATGTCGTAGTCGAGCATGACCACCCGGCCGCCGGGTCGGACCGACTCGAGGTGATGACGCAGGACGCCGACCGGGTCCTGCAGGTGGAACAGGATCAGCCGACCCACCACAGCGTCGAACGGCTCCGAGCCGCGCCACCGCGTCACATCGGCCTCGACGAGCTGCACGTGGGGCAGATGCTCGGTCCGGGCCCGAGCCAGCTCGAGCATGCGCGAGTCCACGTCGACGCCGACCACCTGGCCGTCGGGACCGACCATCTCCGCGACGGCGGCCGCCACGTGCCCCAGGCCAGTGCCCAGGTCGAGCACCCGCATACCCGGGGCGATGCCCGAGGCCTCCAGCAGCACCCGCGTCGGCTCCCGGATGAGCTGCGCCTGCCCTTCCAGGCGAGCGATCTCGGCGTCGTCGTAGCCGAGCGAGTACGTGGCCATGGATCTGCTCCTTCCGTCCACTCTGCGACAGGAGCGGGAGCCCAGCAACTCAGATACTGCGCGCGGTCAGGGTTCGGTCTGCTCTGCCCACGTCTCCCCCGATCGGTGGACGTCGAGCTCCACCGGCGTCCCGTCGTTGACGTCGCAGCGCCCGTTCAGGTCCGGCGGATGGCTCTACCGACATGGGCGTAGAGCGCGCGCCCGGAGCCGTCGTCGCCGAGGAAGGCGTGGAGGCGGTGCATGCCGCGTTCGGGTTCGAGGGCGATCAGCGTGTCGTCCCGATAGCGCACCAGCTCCTTGCGCTGCGGGAGATCACCCAGCTCGACGGCGATCCCCTTCGGCTCCTCCGCGAGCCAGACCCGGCCGTCGTCGTCCTGCGTGACGGTCAGCTCGGCGATGTCGCAGGAGTAGGTACCGAGGTAGCGGCTCGCGTCCATCCGCGGCGGGTCGGGCGGCGGGACCGCGAGCGGCGGGAGGTGCGTGTCGGTGAGTGCGTCCAGGACGTGGCCCACGACGGCGCGGTAGAGCGACAGGTCGTCGCCGCCGTTGGTGAGCAGCGCGACGGCGACGCCCGCGTCCGGGACGATCCGCAGGAACGACGTCTGCCCGATGGTCCCGCCGTCGTGGCCGATGACCAGACCCTCGGGAGTGTCGAAGCGCTCGAAGCCGAGGCCCCATGAGCCGGGGAGGTAGCCGAGCTCGGGCAGGTAGACCTGGTGCGCATGCATCCGCGCCGCTGTGCCCGGGGCCAGCAGCCGGGTGCCGTCCGGCGTCCGCCCGTCCTCGAGGTGCAGCCGCGCGAAGGCGAGGAGATCACGCGGGCTCATCGCGAGCATGGAGCCGGCCGGGGCGTTCGAGCGGACGAGCGCCCAGACAGGAGCGGGGTGGAAGCCGGCCCCCGGCTCGGCCTCGATGTGCCCGACAGCGGCCCGGAACAGGATCGCCTCGTAGGGACTGGTGGCCACGTGCGTGAGGCCGAGCGGAGCAACGAGGCGCTCGCGCAGGCACACGTCGTACGGCTTCCCGCGCAGCACCTCGACCAGCCGGCCGAGCAAGACGAACCCGGCGTTGTTGTAGGACCACAGTTCCCCCGGCGGGAAGAGCTGGGGTACGTCGTGCAGGACGCCGAGGTACTTCTCCACTGCGTCGTCACCGACACCGGTGTCGGTGAAGATGTCGCCCTCGAAGCCGGCGGTGTGGGTGAGCAGCTGGCGGACGGTGATCTGCTCCGCGGCACTCTCGTCGGCGATCCGGAACTCGGGGAGGTAGCTGCGCAGCGGGGTGTCGAGGTCGACCGCACCCTCGTCGACCAGCTGCATCACCAGCGTGCTCGTCCACAGCTTGGTGATCGAGCCGATCTGGAAGACCGAGTCGGCCGTGGCCTCGACCCCGGTGGACCTGCTGAGCAGGCCGGCGGCATGGTCGACGACCTCACCCTCGGCCAAGATCCCCACGGCTGCAGCAGGTACGTCGTACTCCTCCAGCAGCGCGGGCAACCGGTCGGCGACCCATGCGCTCACCTCGTCCAGCTTCGTCATGGCGCCAGCCTGGCACGCACCCGGCCCGGGCCGCGACGTACGACGGTCAGCCGCACTCGGCTGCGAACTGGCGGAGCCGGCCCTGGACGGAAGCGTCCTGTCCGAAGCTCGGGTCGCTCAGCTGGGCCACGGTGTAGGTCTCGGCCATGCGTCCGGCCATGCAGCGCGCCCCGGCCTGCGGGAGTCCTGAGCGCATGAGGCCGTCCCCGAGCCCGGTCCGCACGGCCGCCAACGCGATCGCCTCCTGGGAGTCGTCCTTCCCGACGTCGGCCGCGGCACGGGGGTCGCAGGACTGGAGACCCACGACGTCCCCGGCACGGGTGACAGAGGCCGACGTGCCCGACGCGGTCGCGTGCCATCCCTGCAACGCGGCGTACATCCGGGCGGTGTCCGCAGGCGTCCGGCCGGTGAAGGCGGCCCGGACACAGGTGGTGCCGTCATGCTGGAACCCGACGTACGCGTCACCACCCCAGCCGTCCGCGGCCGCGAGCGCCTGAGGGAGCGGCAGGCGCTGCGCGAGCATCACGTACCACGTCAACACCCCGAGCTCACCGGAGTCGAACGTCCTCTCGCCTGCCCGGAGCTTCGGCACGTCGACCCTGGTCGCCGTGGTGCCACCGGCCAGGACCCGGAAGGGGTCGAGCAACACGGACTCGTGGGTCGGGGGATGGCGGAACAGCCTGTTCACGGCGGCGTTGCCGCCAGCCTGCGCCACCGTCTGCACCAGGCCCTCACCGAGCGTGTACGGCGCGCCCATCATCGACATCACCACCTGCGGGACCTGGGAGGTCCGGTGGTCGGCCTCGGCCCCTTCGGCACGCTGGCTGGCGGCGAGGGCGCGCTGCTGCCGCGGCCCGAGCGACGCGGCGTAGAGGTGCGCCACCCGTTGAGCATCGCCCTCGACGATGGCGTCGAGCACGGACGCCTGCGAGGTGTCCGGCCCCTTCTCGGACTCCTTGCCGAGCTTCTTCAGCCGGGCACCCACGTGGAAGTGCTGGTCCTGGAGGACGTGGGTCAGCTCGTGGACCAGGGTGGCCTTCACGGCCGGCGTCACGTGATGCCCGCGCACCGTGATCCGCTTGTCCTTGAACGAGTAGTAGGCGTCCACCGCGCCCGCCTGGGCGTCGTTGGTGGCCTTCAGGAGGTTCACGTCGCCGGCGATGAGCCCCAGGGCGCGCAGCTGGCCGGTGGCCTGCTCGAGCTGGCGGCGGTCGTCCTTGCTGAGGTCCTTCTCGTCGGTCGTGAGGGTCCTGGCGAACCTCGCCGGCGACAGGAAGCGCACCGGGACCGCGTGGAGGAAGTCGAGACCGCGCTCGCGGGCGGCGATCTTCGCGTACGGCGCGATCCGCTGGTCCCAGCGCAGGGGGTACGACGGGGCGGGCGGCGGCGCAGCGGCCGGTGCGGTGTGATCCGGCTTCAGCAGCACGAAGGCCATGGCCCCCGCCAGCGCCAGAGCCACAGCAGCAGCGGCGACCACGACCCACAGCGGGATGTCGGAGGACGGCTCACCACTCGGCGGGGCCTCGTTCGGCGCAGCCGGAGGGGCCCCGAGATAGCTCATGGCCGGGAGGTTAGCCCCGCTCCGGCGGCCGTTCGGGCGAAATCTGGAAGTCGTTGCGGAGTCGGCATCGCGCTCAGTGGTCGTCGCCCTCGATCGGCGAGCGCAGAGCGCGGACGAACACGTAGGCCCCCGCCAGGGCGACGACGGGGCCGATCACTGCCCACACCGCATGGCCGCTCATCCCGGAGCCGTGCACGATGTCGAGGCCTTGCAACGTCCAGACGACGCCGAACAGGATCATCAGCGCTCCGGCGATCACGCGGATCCTGCGACTCATGCCGGCCACGGTACCGGGTTGCAGGAGTGGGCTACGTTGCGAACATGAGCCCTTGGCGGGCACGTCGCGCGACCGCGGGCCGGCAGGCGAAGGCCGGGTCGGGCGGCCCACCCGACGGCGGTTCCCCCGTCGGTCGGCGGGTCGTCCTCGGCCTGCTCGGGCTCGGTGCCCTCGGGATCGCGACCGGGACCCGCGGGCAGAACGCCCTGACCACTGTCCTGGCGCCGATCCAGCTCCGAGACCCGACCGGGCTCACGTCGCTGCTGCCGGTCGGCGACACTTTCCGCTTCTACTCCGTGACCGGGAGTGTGCCGACGAAGGACGCCTCGTCGTACCGGCTGACGGTCACCGGCCTCGTCGACCGCCCCACCACGCTCACGCTCGCCGACCTCCGAGCGATGCCGCAGACCTCCTTGGTGCGCGACTTCCAGTGCGTGACCGGGTGGCGGGTCCCCCAGGTGCTCTGGAGCGGGGTGCAGCTGTCCACGCTCCTCGACCGCGCCGGCGTCAGGGCCGAGGGACGGGCGATCCGGCTGACGTCGTTCGACGGCACCTACACCGACAGCCTGACCCTCGACCAGGCGCGTCTGCCCGACTGCATCGTCGCGCTGACGATGTTGGGGAACGACGTCACCCACAACCACGGCGGGCCGGTGCGGCTCTACGTCGCACCGATGTACGGCTACAAGAGCGTGAAGTGGCTGTCGGGTATCGAGGTGACGGACCAGGTCATCGAGGGCTACTGGGAGCATCGGGGGTACGACGTCGACGGCTTCGTCGGCTCGTCCAACGGCCGGGGCATCGATGAGCGCACCTGACGCGGGCGCACCCCCGGAGGCAGGACAGACCGTCGCCCGCTTCAGCCGTGGCTCCCGATGGGTCCACGGGCTGACCGGCACCTCCATGATCATCTGCATCCTGACCGCGGCGATCCTCTACAACGGGTCGATCGCCGTCCTCGTGGGACACCGCTACCTGGTGGAGCAGATCCACGTCTTCTCCGGCTTCGCGTTGCCGCTACCCCTGATCGCCGGCATCGTCTGCAGGTCCTACCGCGACGACACCCGGCGGCTGAACCGCTTCACCGCGAGCGACTGGGCCTGGCTCCGCTCACGGAGCCGCCGGGACGGCACGATCGAGGTCGGCAAGTTCAACGCCGGCCAGAAGCTCAATGCGTCCCTGTCCGCCGGCTCCATCGGGGCTCTGCTGCTGTCGGGCAGCGTCATGTACGCCACGAAGGTCACGCCGTTGGCCTGGCGCAGCGGCGCGACGTTCGTCCACGACTGGTTCGCCCTGGGCGTCGGGCTGCTGGTCGTCGGCCACCTCGTGATGGCCACCAAGGACCCGCACGCGATGACCGGCATCCGGACCGGTCGGGTGCCGCTGCGGTGGGCGCGCCGGGAGCATGCCGCCTGGGCACGCGAGGTAGCCGGAGACCCGCCACCGACCCACCCTTGACCGGACCCTGAGGCGCAGACCCCGACACCCCAGGGGAGAGTCAGGGCGGCGCCCGATGTGGCGGGGCGGTCGGAGGACGCACAGTGGAGAGGTCGGGGAAAGGCCCTGACCACACCACCAGAAGGACGTGCACCACCATGAACGACATCCGCCAGAGCTTCGCCCAGCACGGACTGGTCCGGTCGCGTGACCACAGGGTGCTGGGCGGTGTCTGCGCAGGGCTCGGCCAGCGCTTCGGCCTCACGCCCTGGACCGCCCGCCTCCTGTTCGTGCTGCTGCTCCTGCTCGTCCCGGGCAGCCCGATCCTGGTCTACCCGATCCTGTGGATCCTGATGCCGTCCGCCGAGGCCGTCGGCGCACAGGCCCGGGCCCAGGTCCCGGACTCGGGGCCGACGACCGCGTGACGGCTCAGCCGAGCCGGTCGCCCGCGCTCGCCTCTCGGGTACGCCGTACCCGACGGCGGGCGCGGCGCGGCGTCCGCCTGAGCTGGTCGTCGAACGTCTCGAGGGCGAGCGTCATGGCCATGGCCCGGCTGCTGGTGAAGGGGGTGCGCATCGGAGACTCCTCGTCTGGGTCGTGCCTTGCTTCGTGCTCCCCAGCCTGTCGCTGAGGCGGCCGTCAGGCATCAGGCATCCGCCGTAGCCCGCACCTCAGATCTCGCTCCGGATCGGCGCGACCACCTCAGGCCTCGTCTGAGGTAGACCCGTCGGCTCGGCTGGGTAGGGTCGAGCGGTGACCACGACGCCGTCCCGTCCGACCTTGCTACCGACCTCTCTGGTGGGCAGCTACGCCCAGCCCGACTGGCTGATCGACCGCGCCCAGCTGGCCGGTCGCTTCCCGCCTCGGGTCCGCGCCCAGGAGCTCTGGCGGGTCGACCCGAACCACCTCGAGCAGGCGCAGGACGACGCCACCCTGCTGGCGATCCGCGCCCAGGAGGAGGCCGGGATCGACATCATCACCGACGGCGAGATGCGTCGCGAGTCCTACTCCAACCACTTCGCCACCGCTCTCGACGGCATCGACATCGACAACCCCGGCACCGCCCTCGACCGCAGCGGACACCCCAACCCCGTGCCCCGGATCGCCGGCCCGATCCGCCGCACCCGACCGATCGAGGTCGACGACGTGCGGTTCCTGCGGGCGCACACCGACCACACCATCAAGATGACCGTGCCCGGGCCGTTCACGATGTCGCAGCAGGCACAGAACGACCACTACCCCGACCTCGAGTCGGCCGCGATGGCGTACGCCGCGGCCGTCAACGCCGAGATCAAGGACCTGCACGCCGCGGGTGCCCACATCGTGCAGATCGACGAGCCCTACATGCAGGCCCGGCCCGACGCCGCTCGCGACTACGGGCTCGCCGCCCTGCAGGCCGCGCTCGAGGGGGTGACGGGCACGACCGCTGTCCACCTCTGCTTCGGGTACGCCGCGATCATCCACGAGCGACCCGAGGGCTACTCGTTCCTGCCCGAGCTGGCCGGCTGCTCGGCCGACCAGATCTCCATCGAGACCGCGCAGTCCCGGCTCGACCTCGGCGTGCTGGCCGACCTCGCCGGCAAGACCATCATCCTGGGCGTGATCGACCTGTCCGACCACGAGGTCGAGACCGCCGAGACCGTCGCCGCCCGGGTCCGCCGCGCCTTCCCGTACGCCTCCCCGGAGAAGATCACGATCGCCACCGACTGCGGGATGAAGTACCTCCCGCGGGCCAGCGCCGAGGGGAAGATGCGGGCGATGTCGGGCGCAGCGGCAGCCCTGCGCGCCGAGCTGTAGCCGCGCCACGGGCCCACCGCCTCGCGTGCCCACCGTCGTACTCAGTGGGTCGTCCGCCTGAGAGGCCAGTAGGGGCTCCTGCCAGGCGGACGACCCGTTTCCGTCTGTCGGTCGTCCGCCTGAGAGGCCAATAGGGGCTCCTGCCAGGCGGACGACTCCTCGCGAGTCTCCGCCGAATGAGCCATCCCGGGCCTCGACCTCGTACACTGGCCGCATCGGCAACCCGTGGGGCGACTGACTGATCGAGGTCGCAGCCTGGCGGGGTGCGAGCGTCCGTCAGGCGCGGACGAGCCGAGGTGCACCCGAACTCCCGCCCAGGCAGGACCGGGTCCCGACATCAGAACCGCCGAGACCAGGCGGACGCCGAAGGCGGGCTGTGCTCGCACCGGCGGTGCACGCGCATCAGGAAGAGAGCTGCTGGTTGGCCACACAGCGACGGCGTCGATCCGGTGACAGCCGGACGGCTCAGCGTCCCCGGAACCGGAGCCAGAACCGGAGGCGGGACGACGAAGGCATCATCCCCGTGCTTGCGCAGGCGGTGCGCGAGGTCGAGCGCGCCGTCACGAACCGGCAGCTGACGTCGGGGCAGCGCTCGCGCTACCAGGCGGTGGCCCTGCTGGCCCGGGCCGAGCGCACGCGCGTGCGCGCCGACGACTCCCTGACCGAGCAGCAGCGCGACACCCAGCTCAAGCGCCTCGACGGAGTGGCCACGATCCTGGCGCAGACGGCTGCACGGGAGCCGTCCCTCTTCCACCTCCTCGCCGACGATGCCGAGATCTCCGACAGCACGCGCCGGCTGGAGCGCGAGATGCAGGCAGCGGCCGGCATGGAGCCGGAGCCCGAGCCCGAGGTGCCGAGCGGGCCCGTCGCGAACGGCGTACGGCCGGAGCGGAAGGTGCTGCCGCAGTCGGTGGTGTCGGCCCAGCTGGCCAACCCGTTCCTGGTCCCCGACTTCTCGCAGGCCGCGCCCCGCGTCCAGGGTCGGCTCGCCGGCTGGGAGCTGATCACGCCGCTGCTGAACTCGTTCGAGCAGGCGTCCCCGGGCTCACCGGCGTGCATGGAGCTCCCCGAGCCGCGCCCGATGCTGCTGCCCAAGAACCTCGACCTGATGGCCCACCAGTCGCGACTGCTGGCCTCGGTCGCCGAGGGCCACCGCACCTTCCTCCTGGCCGACGAGCCCGGCCTCGGCAAGACCGCGCAGGCGCTGCTCGCCGCCCAGGTCGCGAACGCCTATCCCCTGCTGGCGATCGTCCCCAACGTCGTCAAGACCAACTGGGCACGCGAGGCCGCGATGTGGACCCCTGGCCGGTCCGTCACCGTGATCCACGGCGACGGCGAGACCGTCGACGGGTTCGCCGACATCGTGGTCGTCAACTACGAGGTCCTCGACCGGCACGTCGGTTGGATGAGCGAGCACGGCTTCCGCGGTCTCGTCGTCGACGAGGCGCACTACATCAAGAACAAGAAGTCCCAGCGCTCACAGAACGTCCTCGAGGTCTCGCAACGGATCCGCCAACGCGTCGCGAGGCCGTTGCTGATGGCGCTGACCGGAACGCCGCTGATCAACGACATCGAGGACTTCCGGGCGATCTGGCAGGTCCTCGGCTGGATCGAGGAGCGCAAGCCGGGCAACGCCCTGATGGCGGCGCTCGAGGACACCGGGTTCACGCCCGCCGACCACGCGTTCTACCCGGCCGCCCGCCAGGCCGTGGTCGACCTCGGCATCGTCCGCCGCCGCAAGGTCGACGTCGCCGCCGACATCCCCGCCCGACGGATCGCCGATCTGCCGGTCGAGCTCGAGGGCGCTGTCGGGCGCTCCATCCGTGAGGCGGAGGACCAGCTCGCCCAGCGTCTGGTCGGTCGCTACCGGGCGGCGCTCGAGCACCGTCGTGCCGGCTCGTCCCACCTGGGGCTCGACGGCATCGACCACGAGCTCGTACGACGGGTGGCCGAGCGCGAGGTCGCCGAGGGCAGCGAGGCCAAGACCGGCGACAACGTCTTCACCATGGTCCGCAAGATCGGCCAGGCCAAGGCCGAGCTCGCCACCGACTACGCCGTGCAGCTGGCCCGCAGCGCCGGCAAGGTGGTCTTCTTCGCCAAGCACCTCGACGTCATGGACACCGCCGAGGAGATCTTCGCCAAGCGCGGCGTCCGCGCCACGTCCATCCGCGGCGACCAGACCCGCACGGCGCGTCAGGCCGCCATCGACGGCTTCGTGAGCGACCCCGACGTCAAGGTCATCGTCTGCTCGCTGACGGCTGCCGGCGTGGGGATCAACCTCCAGGTCGCGTCCAACGTCGTGCTGGCCGAGCTCTCGTGGACGAACGCCGAGCAGACGCAGGCGATCGACCGGGTGCACCGGATCGGTCAGCACGAGCCCGTCACCGCCTGGCGGATCATCGCCGCGCAGACGATCGACTCGAAGATCGCCGAGCTGATCGACAGCAAGGCAGGGCTGGCCGCCCGCGCCCTCGACGGGGCCGACGAGGAGGCCACGACCACCGCCGACGTCCAGGTCGAGACCCTGGTCGCACTGCTGACCGAGGCCCTGGCCGACGCTGCCGACCGGGACTGACCGTCGTACCCACCGGTCAGTGGACCAGGTGGAGGACCCGCGCCAGGCGCCATCGGGGCCTCACCGTCGTGCGGACGCGCGCTTCGGAGCCGCTCGGCTCAGCGGCGGCGATCCCCCGACGGGCACGCCTCTCCCGGCGTACCTCGGCCCGGCGGATGTCCTCCTGGATCAGGCCGACGGCGACCATCTGCGCCATCGGGCGGCTGTTGACGAAGGTGTGCATCACACGGCTCCTCGGTTCGGCTGTCGTTCGTGACCCGAACCTGTCGCTAAGACACCGGGGGCACATCGGGCATCTGCCGTAGGCCTGCGGGGCCGGCGTCGCGTCCCAGGACTCACCGAGAGCCATTTGGTGATACCCCTAGGGGTATGTAGAGTGAGCATCACAGACACCCCGCGGGGTATCGCACGAGCCGCTTTCCTCCGGCACCGACGTAAAGGAACCCGATGACCGCCACCGCCACCGCTGCCGCTGCCACCCATGGCCACGGCCAGGACGTCCTCGACGAGCTGAACCCCTTGCACCGCGAGCTGCGCCGTGCCGTTCCCGACGTCTACCGGGGCTTCGGCGCGCTGCACCACGCCGCCTTCGCTCCCGGCGCGCTCGATGCGCGTACCAAGGAGCTGATCGCGCTCGCGATCGGCGTCGTCGAGGGCTGCGACGGCTGCATTGCCTCGCACGCCCAGGCCGCAGCCAAGGCCGGCGCCAGCAAGCAGGAGGCCGCCGAGGCCATCGGCGTCACGTTCCTGATGAAGGGCGGGCCGGCCACCATCTACGGTCCCCGCGCCTACAGCGCCTTCTGCGAGTTCGCCGACTCACTCAGCTGATCACCCCGCCGGGGGTCACGGGGCGAGGCACGACGGGATCGAGTCGGTCCGGCCGGAGGGGTGCTCGGTCCGGCCGGTCGGGCTGTAGATCTTGACCCACTGCACGCTGGCGAGCGATCGCAAGGTGGGCTGGACCTCATCGGCGATCGTCACCCGGCCGGTGCCGCGCCGGCAGCCACCGGTCAGCTGCACCCGGGCGATGCCGTTCCGGATGGAGCGGAGCCGATACCCGGTCGCTCCGGAACGCACGAAGCGCAGAGAGTCCGCGCGCTCGCTGTCCAGGACGCCGGCGAACAGCCGGTCCAGCAGGCCGATGGCGGGGGTCGACGGGATCACCGGCCGGAGCGTCGGTACGACGAACGGGGGCGTGTTGTCGGAGACGCGCTGACCGTCGACGAACCAGACCTTGCGGAGGGACGTGCGGAACGCGGCGCGCACGTCTACCACCACGCGCGACGGGTTGCGCAACGTGAACACGTGGAACGGCGCCCGCTTGGCCAGACCGATGCCGTAGCTGACCACCCCCTCGAAGTCGCCGGAGAGCACCGAGGTCATCACGTTGGGCCACGCGTACGCCGTACGCATCGGCACCGTGGCCACTCCCGTCCGGGTGTGCGCCTGCGCCCGCTCCATCCGGACCAGGAGCATGGCCCGGCCGGCGATCGGCACGGTGTCTCCTGAGCCGTCCGCGATCAGGCGGTGGACGTAGCGCGCATGTCGGCTGGCCGGCAGACCTCCCCGGTACTCGAAGACCACACGGTCGAAGGAGCGGTGGTGGCTCGCCCGTACCGCCACCAGGACCGGCGTGGCGGGGGCGGCAGCCGATGCTGGCACGGAGGTGGCCCGGGTAGTGGCGAGACCGACCGAGGCGGCCGGCACGAGGGCGAGCGAGACGAGTGGGACGAGGAGACGAGAGACCGACATGTGACACCTCCGACGAGCGCGACGGCCGTTCCATGATGCGCTTCCCGGAGCGTTTTGGGCAGAGCAGTTCGTCCCGGGCGCCGCGCGCAGCCTCGAGGTTCCGGGCGGCGGACCAGGTCATCGACCTGCTCACGGCGGCACAGGGACGGCGGCACAGGGCACGGCCGCAGCGCGGCACCCGCTGTCTCGCCGATGAGGTGGCCCTCGGGCTACTGAGCGTCGCGGCGGAAGGCTCGCTTGGCCACCGAGGCCGAGCCGATGCACGCGAACAGCGCGATGAAGACAGCCGAGGGGATGGTCGTCGACTGTGATCCCGCGTTCACACTGGTGATGTCGCCGCCGTAGACGACGGTGAACAGCACGGCGAGCCACATGGAAGCGATCGCGACCGCTCCCCACAGCTCGGGCATCCGTAGCACGCCGCGCGTGGCGACACCCTCGGTCTTGGTCACGTCGGGCCGGTCCAGCATCGTGCTCATGTCCTCACCCTCCTCGCGTCACCCCCGGGCGCGAGCGAGGCCAGGGCGTCGCGGCCCGGGTTCGTCTCCATCGTCACTCTCCGCCCGCCGGCCGGCCAGGGCGCAAGGTCCCCAGACCATCGGGAGGATCAGGATCGCGGTCGTCCCACCTGGCCGACAGGGTGGGGACCTTCGTCTCTTCGCCCCGGCCGTCCCGCGGACGAGTCTGGAGATGAAGAGCCGGGCGACAGCGGACACAGGGACGGGCCCCGCCCGGGCCACCCGGTGACAGGAGGCATCCGATGAGCAGCGCGACATCCGAGACAGCCACGGGCGAGATCGTTGTCGGCGTCGACGGGTCACCCCAGTCGCGGCAGGCGCTGCGCTGGGCGGCCCATCTCGCCCGCACGTTCGGGGCACCGATGACCGTGGTCACGGCCTGGGAGTACCCCACCGTCTACGGTCTTGCCACACCGCTCACGAGCTGGAGCCCCGAGGACGACATGCGCCATGTCCAGGACGAGGTGATCGCAGGGGTGTTCGGCGACGACCCACCCCGCGACCTCGGCCGGGTGCTGCAGCCCGGGAGCACGGCACACGTCCTGCTCCAGGCGAGCGAGAGTGCCCTGATGCTGGTGGTGGGCAGCCGCGGGCACGGCGGCTTCGCGGGGCTGCTGCTCGGCTCGGTGAGCGCTGCGGTCGCCGAGCACGCCTCGTGCCCGGTGCTGATCGTGCACGGCGACCAGACGCCACCTCTGGAGCCGGCGTCCGCTCAGTCGGCGACGTAGAACATCCGCTTGTTGACGAACTCGTCCATGCCGAGCGGGCCGAGCTCGCGTCCGAAACCGCTCCGCTTGACTCCGCCGAACGGCACCTCCGCGCCCTCGCCGGCGGGCGTGTTCACGTTGGACATGCCCACCTCGAGGCGCTGGGCGACCTTGGTCGCCCGCTCGGTGTCGGTACTGAACACCGCGCCACCCAGCCCGTACGCCGTGTCGTTGGCCAGGGCGAGGGCCTCGTCGTCGTCGGAGACCTTGTAGACGACGGCCACCGGACCGAAGAGCTCCTCGCGGTAGGCCCGCATGTCCTTCGTGATCCCCGTGAGCACGGCCGGCGAGTAGTACGCCGCCGGGCCCTCGCCCAGCACGCCACCCGCGTGGAGGGTGGCGCCCTTGTCGACGGCGTCCTGCACCTGTCCGGCGAGGTTCTCCGCGGCCGCGCGCGAGGAGAGCGGCGCGAACGTGCCCTCCTCTTCGGCCGTCGGGTCGCCGGGCCGGAGGTCCTTCGCGTGCTCGGTGAGCCGCGCGACGAAGCCGTCGAAGACGTCGTCCATGACGATCATCCGCTTGTTGGAGTTGCAGGCCTGGCCGGTGTTGCTGATCCGGGTCTCCCAGGCAGTGTCAGCGGCAGACTCGACGTCGTCGGTGTCGAGGATGACGTAGGGGTCGGAGCCGCCGAGCTCGAGCACGCACTTCTTGAGGTTCTTGCCGGCGATCGCGGCGACGACCGCACCGGCGCGCTCCGAGCCGGTCAGGGAGACACCGGCGATGCGCGGGTCGGCGATCACGGTCTCGATCTGGTCGTGCGAGGCGAAGACGTTGACGTAGGCGCCGTCGGGCACCCCGGCGTCCTTCATCAGCTGGGCGACGGCGAGCGCCGAGCCGGGCACGGACTCGGCGTGCTTGAGGATGATGGTGTTGCCCAGCATCAGGTTCGGCGCCGCGAAGCGGGCGATCTGGTAGAAGGGGTAGTTCCACGGCATGATGCCGAGCAGCGCCCCGATCGGGAGCTTCTGGACGACGGCCTTGCCGCCCGAGAACGTCTTGATCGGCTGGTCCGCGGCGAGGGTCGGGCCCTCGTTCGCGAAGTAGTCGAAGATGTCGCCGCAGAACTCCGCCTCACCGACGGCCTCGCTGAGCGGCTTGCCCATCTCGCGGGTGGCGATCGCTCCCAGCTCGCCCTTGCGCTCCACGAAGAGCTCGGCGATCCGGTGGACCACCTTGGCGCGGTCCTCGATCGGGACGTCCTTCCACGCGTCGTACGCCGCATGGGCAGACGCCAGGGCAGCCTCGACCTCGGCATCAGTGGCCGTGTCGAAGGTCTGCTCCACCTCGCCGGTCGCCGGATTGAGGATCTGGTAGGTGGGGGACGTCTGGGTCTGGCTCATCGCACTTCTCCTTGTCGGGGCTCGCTGGGACGAAACTATCCGCTCGCCCCACGGGCGCGATACCGGGTCCGGCCCTGACCAGCCGGCTCCGTCGTCCGGAGAGGCCGAGGAGTTACCCATCGGTAACCAACCCCTGGCAGCGAGGTAGGGCCCTTTGGCCTGTGACATCACGCCGCGCTGTTCCTAACGTCGACGGTAGGGGGAACTCGAGGCACTAAGGAGCCGGACCGATGAAGATCGTCGTCCTCGTCAAGCACGTCGCCGATCCAGACTCCAAGTGGCGCTACGCCGACGACCTCACCGTCGACCGAGCGGCCTTGGAGGGCCGGCTGTCCGAGCTGGACGAGTACGCGGTCGAGCAGGCCGTGTTGCTCGTCGAAGGGGGACTGCCGGCGACGGTCACGTTCCTGACCATGGGCCCCGCGCCCGCGGTCGATGGCCTCCGCAAGGCCCTGGCCATGGGCGGCGACGACGCGGTCCATGTGCTCGACGACGCCTTGCCGGGCTCGGACGCGCTGGCGACGTCACTGGTGCTGGCCCGGGCCGTGGAGCGGATCGGTTTCGACCTCGTCCTGTGCGGGATGTCGTCCACAGACGCAGAGATGTCAGTGGTGCCGGCGATGCTCGCCGACCGCCTCGGCGTACCTCAGGTCACCTTCGCGAACGCCGTGTCGGTCCGGGACGGGACCGTCACGGTTCGCCGAGCGGGCGACACGAGCCTCGACGACGTGACGGCCACCCTCCCGGCCGTCGCCTCGGTGACCGACAAGAGCGGCGAGCCGCGTTACCCGGCGTTCAAGGCGATCATGGTCGGCCGGAAGAAGCCGGTCACCACCTGGACCCTCGGGGACCTCGGTCTCGACCCGAACCAGGTCGGGAGCGCCGGTGCCGCCAGCGTCGTCCGCAGCGCAGCTCACAACCCCCCGCGCCCACCTGGCGTCGTCGTGGTCGACGACGGTGACGGTGCGGTGCGGATCGCCGACTACCTCGTCGGCCGCAACCTCCTGTGACTGCGCGTCACCCCCCACCCTAAGGAGACTCCCGTGGCAGAAGTCCTGGTCCTGGCCGAGCGACGTGGCCCCACGCCCCGCAAGGCGACGTTGGAGCTGCTCACCTTGGCCCGAAGGCTCGGCGAGCCGGCAGCACTCGTGTGCGGCCCTGCTGACGACGCGTTCATCCAGGTGCTCGGCGAGCACGGGGCGAGCCGCGTCTACGTCGTGGACGACCCTGACGTCACCGGCTTCCTGGTCGCCCCCAAGGCGGAAGCACTGGTGCACGTCGTACAGCGCACCACGCCGGTGGCCGTGCTGGTCACCGCCAGCCGGGAGGGCACGGAGGTGGCGGCCCGGGCCGCCGTTCGGCTCGACTCCGGCATCATCACCGGCGCGACAGACGTGACGCCGGACGCAGGCGGCCCTCTGGTGACCCAGTCGGTGTTCTCCGGGACGTGGACGACGCAGAGCCAGGTGGTGCGGGGTACGCCGATCATCACCGTGCGCCCGAGCAGCCTGACGGCCGAGGTCTCCCCGGTCGAGCCGACCGTCGAGACCGTGACCGTCGTGTTCAGCGACACAGCCCGCGGTGCGCGGGTGAGCGAGGGCGCCCCGACGACCAGCGCGGGCCGTCCGGACCTCACCGATGCGGCCATCGTGATCTCGGGCGGACGCGGCATGGGCTCCGCGGAGGCCTTCGGGCTCCTCGAGCGGCTGGCCGACGAGCTGGGTGGTGCCGTGGCCGCGTCGCGGGCCGCCACCGACCTGGGCTGGTACGGACACGACTTCCAGGTCGGGCAGACCGGCAAGACCGTCACCCCGCAGCTCTACCTGGCCAGCGGCATCTCCGGTGCGATCCAGCACCGCGCCGGGATGCAGGGATCGCAGACCATCGTGGCGGTCAACAAGGACTCCGCTGCCCCGATCTTCGACATCGCCGACTTCGGCGTCGTAGGCGACGCCCACGTGGTCCTGCCCGCCCTGATCGACGAGATCGCGCGACGCAAGGGCTGACCCAGAACTGCGGAAGGAAACCGTCATGACCACAGCACCGACCCCCTTCGACGTGGTCCCGACCGAGGGCCTCGACCTCGGCACGTTGACCCTCATGCTCGAGGCCCTGGGCGAGTTCGTCGCCCAGGAGCTGCCGGAGAAGCGCATGCTCGAGCTCGACCACGAGGACGTGTGCCCCGAGGACACGGTGCGGGCCATGTGCAGCGACGCCCTGGGCGTCCAGCTGGTCTTCATCCCCGAGGAGTACGGCGGGATGGGTGGCAGCGCCTTCGACTCCTACCGGGTGTGCGAGCGGATGGCCCGCTTCGACATCGGCCTGGGCACCTCCGTCTTCGCCACGTTCCTGGGCAGTGACCCCATCCTGATGGGCGGCACCGACGAGCAGCGTGCGGAGTGGCTGGGGCGGATCGCCGAGGAAGGGATCGTCTTCGCCTACGGGGCGACCGAGCCCGAGGCGGGGAGCGACCTCGCCGCGATGACCACGGTCGCCGTACCTGTGGACGACGACGGCACCGGGAACCCCGGCTACCGGATCACGGGACGCAAGCAGTGGATCAGCAACGGCAGCATCGCCGACGCCTACTGCGTGCTGGCCATGGCTCCCGGTGGACCGTCCTGGTTCATCGTGGAACGCGGCACCGAGGGCCTCTCCTCGGCCCCGCCCGAGGACAAGCACGGGATCCGTCTGTCCAACACGGCCGCACTCTTCCTCGACGACGTCACCGTGCCGGTCTCACACCTGGTCGGCGGGGTGGAGGGCCGCGGACTGGTCCAGGCCCAGCACGTCTTCGGCTACACCCGACTGATGGTGGCGGCGTTCGGTCTGGGGGGCGGTTGGGAGGCCCTCGACCGCGCGATCCGGTACTCGACCGAGCGGGTCCAGGCCGGCACCCCGCTCAGCGAGAAGCAGGGATACACCCACAAGCTGATCGTCCCGCACGTCGTACGGCTCGAGGCGGCCCGCGCGGTGGTCGAGGAGACCGCCACCCGGATCGATGCCGGCGAGGGTGCCGGCGGAGCCCTCAACACCGAGGGCGCGATCGCGAAGTACCTCGCGACCGAGGCCGGAGTGGCCGCCGCGGACGCCGCGATCCAGGCGCACGGCGGCTACGGGTACACCCGCCCCTACATCGTGGAGAAGATCCGTCGCGACGTCAGGATCACCACCATCTACGAGGGCACCTCGGAGATCATGGAGATGACGATCGCGCGGGACCGTTGGCAACAGCACCTCAAGACCCGCGGGGATCACTACCTCGCCGTCGGCCGCGAGCTGTCGGCACTGCATCTCACGCATCCCCTGGTCGGCGCAGACGTGGCAGCCCTGGCGCTCGAGTGCCTCGCCGGCGTCCTGGAGGCCTGCCGCATCGGTCGCCTCACGCGCAACCAGCACGTGCTGCTCCGGCTCGGTGAGCTGGTCGCCCACGCCGAGGGAGCCGCCACCCTGGTACGCCGCGCGGCCGCGGCCGCGGACGGACGCCTCCCCGACAAGGGCGACCGCCGGTTCGGTCCGGACGTGCTGGCCGTGGTCAGCCGCGTGTATGCCCGCGAGGTCGCGCTCAGAGTGGCCGAGGAGGGCGTGCGCTGGGTCGCCGGAGCGGCCGACCCCGGCGCCGCCGTGCCGCTGGCCGACGACCTCCCTCTCGCACGCGTCCGCGCGGCCCAGGCGGGGTTGCTCGCCGACATGGACGCGCTCGCAGACGCCCTCTACGACCGCACCACCCCCGACAGCAGCTAGGACTGGCCATGAACGAGCACACCAACTCTCCCGTCGCCGTCGTCGGCCTCGCGGCGATCATGCCCGACGCACCGGACGCGACCTCCTTCTGGCAGAACCTCCGAGACGGTCGGTACTCGATCAGCGACGTACCCCCCGAGCGTTGGGACCCCGAGCTGTACTACGACCCGGACCCTGCCGCCACGGACAAGACCTACAGCCGCATCGGCGGCTGGGTCCGCGACCACCCCTGGGAGCCGCAGCAGTGGCGACTTCCGATCCCGCCCAAGGTGGCCGGGCAGTTCGACATCGGCCAGCAGTGGGCGGTGTCGACCGCCCGGTCGGCTCTGCTCGACGCCGGCTGGCCGCAGTGGGGAGTGGACCCGGAGCGGGTCGCGGTGATCATCGGGAACGCGATCGGCGGGGACAAGCACTACCGGACGTCCCTGCGGGTGCAGTTCCCCGAGTTCGCCCGGGACCTGCGGGAGGCGTCCTCCTTCACGGCGCTGCCCGTGGAGACACGCACGGCGATCCTCGAGGAGTGGCACGAGCGGTTCCTCTCGCACGAGCCCCCCATCACCGAGGACACCATGCCCGGCGAGCTCTCCAACGTCCTGGCCGGCCGGATCGCGAACTTGTTCGACCTCCGGGGCCCCAACTTCACCACTGACGCGGCCTGTGCCTCCGCGCTGGCAGCCACGTCGGCGGCTGTGCAGGGCCTCGCGAACGGTGACTTCGACGCGGCGATCACCGGCGGCATCGACCGCAACATGGGCGTCTACGGCTTCGTGAAGTTCTGCAAGATCGGCGCGCTCTCGGCCACCGGTACCCGGCCGTTCGATGCAGGCGCAGACGGCTTCGTCATGGGCGAGGGAGCCGCGCTCTTCGTGCTCAAGCGGCTCGCGGACGCCGAGCGGGACGGCGACCGTGTGTACGCCGTACTGCTCGGGCTCGGCGGCGCCAGCGACGGCAAGGGGAAGGGCATCACTGCCCCGAACCCCATCGGCCAGCGTCTGGCGGTGGAGCGTGCCTGGGCGAGCGCCGGGCTCAAGCCGGGCGCCGCCTCCGCGGTCGAGGCGCACGGGACCTCGACCCGCGTCGGGGACGCGGCCGAGCTGGAGAGTCTCGGCGAGGTCTTCGGCCGCTCCGGTGTCGAGCCGGGCTCGATCGCCCTGGGCTCGGTCAAGTCCAACATCGGCCACCTCAAGGCCGCTGCCGGGGCAGCCGGCCTGTTCAAGATGATCATGCAGCTCCATGAGCGGGTGCTGGTGCCGAGCCTGGGCTTCCACGACCCCAACCCCAACGTCGCCTGGGAGCACCTCCCCTTCCGGGTCAACACAGAGCTCCGGGACTGGCCGGCTGACTCTGACGGCGCACGCCGTGGCGGGGTGAGCGCGTTCGGCTTCGGCGGGACGAACTTCCACGCGGTGCTCGAGGAGCACGTCCCCGGGCTGCACCGCGACCAGTCCGCACCCCGGACGTTCGCCTCGGCGGAGGTGCCCACCACGCGCGCGTCGTCCGCGCCTGTGGGGCATGGCGCCGTCGTGGGGGCCTCGGCGCCGCTCCGCGGCGCGGTGGTGCTCGGGGGTCGCGACGACGACGACGTGGTCGCGCAGCTCGAGAAGCTCGCCCTAGCGGCCGCCGACGGGACGACACCGCCCAGCGTGGTTCCCGACCCTGAAACCCTGGCCGCCGCTGTCCGGGTCGCCCTCGACTACGCGGATGCCTCCGAGCTCGCGGTGAAGGCAGGCAAGGCGGTCAAGGCCTTCCGCTCCGGATCCGCGGCGATGTGGA
>Ga0302299_10000297_pt1 | contig 25762 bp, 30 predicted proteins | sample III_Fen_N3_4_FD_198795 | JGI IMG/M metagenome (GOLD analysis project Ga0302299, IMG submission 198795) | Peat permafrost microbial communities from Stordalen Mire near Abisko, Sweden - III_Fen_N3_4 | ecosystem: Environmental > Terrestrial > Soil > Wetlands > Permafrost | place: Sweden: Abisko...
GTCACGGCATCACAGTAACCGCGCCGGGCGCAGGACCCGTCAACCATCGGCGGGCAGGTCGGCTAGCTGCTCGAGACCGGAGCGCCGCGGTGGGTGAACAGCTCGTCGTGCAGGCTCGCCGAGAGATCGGCGTACAAGTAGACCAGATCGACGGCGGCCAGCCCGGATGCCGGCGCGGGGACCTCGAGTGGCGCATCGGTCTCGACGCGCGCGTGCCGGCCGAGGAAGACCGGGACCGTGGGCGGGGCCGCCACCGAAGCCGGGTCCGCCGGTCGACGCACCGGTCGGGAAGATGCGGCCGGCTCGGAACGCTCGAAAAGCAGGAACTCGGCGCCGGAGATGCGGGCATGCCGCGCGGTGGCCCATTCATCGGCGCCGCGCCGCCGGCGCGAACGCCGGCCGTCCGCCACCAGGGCGATGGTCGCCGCTGCCGCCAGCAGGCCGGCCACCAGAAGTCCGATCGGCAGCAGCCGCCCCGCCGATCCGGTGTCCCCCGCGGTACTGGTACCGGACAGTCGCGCTCGGCTGATGTCACCGGCCAGGTACTGGACGGCGACCTGTTGGCCGTCCCGGTACCCGCAGGCGTCGACCGTGGTCCGAACCGGGCGGACCGGCGATGCGCCGCCGACCACGTCCACCACGGTCAGCCGGCCACCCGCGGCCCGGTCGCCACCGTCGACGCAGGAGGGCGAGCTGGCCACGAAAGCCAAGGCCTGCACGGGGTTTTGATCAATCGGGTCGGACGGTGAGCCCAGCGCCCACCATGATCCCAGGACAATTGCGCCGGCGACCAGGCCCCCCAGCAGCAATGCCGGAATCCGAACCCGCGCCCGCCCGGCGACCCCGCCGTGCTTCCCCATACAAGAATGATGACACACAAGTCCGCTGCATTTCGTGCACGTTTCGTACACTCATCCCGCGCTGTGCGGGTTCGGCGTCTCCGCCCCCCGTCGCGGGAATTCGCCTCACCCGTCGAAGCCGAGTTTGCGCAACTGCTTCGGGTCGCGCTGCCAGTCCTTGGCCACCGCAACATGCAGGTTCAGGTATACCCGGGTGCCGATCAGTTCCTCGATCTCCAGCCGTGCTCGGCGACCGACGTCGGCCAAGCGGGAACCCTTGTGGCCCAGGATGATCGCCTTCTGGGACGGGCGCTCCACGAAGACGGTGACGTAGATGTCGGTGAGCGCGGCCGGTCCTGTCGCCGAGCGGGCCGACCGCTCGCGGGGTGCCATCTCGGTCACCAGGGCGGCCAGGGAATGTGGCAGCTCCTCGCGGACACCCGCCAACGCTGCCTCGCGGACCAGCTCGGCGATCCGGGTCTCGAGGGGCTCGTCGGTGATTTCGGCGTCCGGATACAGCCGGGGCCCGGCCGGCAGGTGCGCGATCAACACATCGGCGAGCACATCGACCTGCACTCCGGCCAGGGCCGAGACGGGGACGATATCGGCGAAGTCGGTCAGCTCCGTCATCGCCAGCAGTTGCGCGGCCAGCTGTTCGCGCCGCGCCGTGTCGGTCTTGGTGACGATGCCGACGACCGGCGCGCCGTGCGCCTGCTCGGCGATCTCGGCGGCGATCCGCCGGTCACCCGGCCCGATCTTCTCGTCCGCCGGTATGCAGAATCCGACGACGTCGACATCCGACCAGACGGTCCGCACCAGGTCGCCCAGCCGCTGTCCGAGCAGGGTGCGTGGGCGGTGCATGCCCGGGGTGTCAACGATGACGAGCTGCGCGTCGGGCCGGGTGATGATCCCGCGGACCGCGCGGCGGGTGGTCTGCGGTTTGTCGGAGGTGATCGCGATCTTCTGCCCGACGATGGCATTGAGCAACGTCGACTTTCCGGCATTCGGTCGCCCGACGAAGCAGGCGAAACCCGCTCGGTGCTGCGGTGCGGCATCGCCGGGAGCACCGGTCACGGTGCGAGCCGCCGCGCCACGATGCCGTCGGGACCGGCGAGCATCAGCAGCGGGGTGCCCAGATCGGCGGCCGCGGCGCGGGACGCCGGGTCGATCTCGGTGGCCCGACCGACCACCACGGCGGCCTCCAGCGCCTGCGCCCCGGAGGCGACGGCCGCCGCAACCGTGGCCTGCAATGCGGTGAGGGTCAGGGAGGGCAGAGCGACCGTGGCGGCCGCGTAGGTCCGGCCGTCCTCGTCCCGGACCGCCGCGCCCTCCGGGGCACCGGCCCGTGCCCTTGCCCCCCGGGCGAGCGTGATGAGCTTGGCGTCCTCCGGATCCAGGGGATCCACGGCAGCCGGATCCGGGGCAGCCGGATCCGGGGCGGGGCCGGGGGGCGCCCCCGACACGGGGAGCCGGTCGGGTTCGGCGTCACCGGCTGCCGGCGCGGCAGGATCGGCTTCGCTCATCGCGCGTGATCGCGTTCGGCCCGGGTGTTCGGTCGGTCGACGGCCTGCCCCAGCTCCACCGGCTGGGCGTCACCGCTGCTGCGTTGATTCCGATCGGCTCGGGGCACCGGACGCACCGGGCGTTCCCGGCCGCCTGCCTGTCGTGCGTCGCCCGGGACCTCGTGGCCACCGGTGCGCTCCGCGGCACCGTCGTCCGTCGCCCCGCCGGCCGCGGTCTCGCCGTCGTCGCCGGTGGTCCCCGGGCTGACCAGGACGGTCTGCACTCGCGGCCGGCCGCGCCTGTCCTCGCCGTACTCACCGAGCAGGTGCAGGCCCTGGATGGTGGCCTCGGAACCGGGCAACGGCACCCGGCCGAGCAGCTGGGCCAGCAGGCCGCCGACCGTCTCGACGTCCTCTGCCGGCAGCTCGACGTCGAAGACCTCACCGAGATCCTCCACCGGCAGCCGGGCCGAGACCCGGACAGTGCCGTCTTCCAGGTGCTCGATCGGCGCGGGAGTGTCCAGGTCGTACTCGTCGGTGATCTCACCGACGATCTCCTCCAGGACGTCCTCGATGGTGACGATGCCGGCCGTTCCGCCGTATTCGTCGACGACCACGGCAAAGTGGTTGCGATCGCGCTGCATCTCCCGGAGCAAGGCGTCCACGTTCTTCGATTCGGGGACGAACGCCGCGGCCCGCATCACCTCCGCGAGCATCGGGCCGCGTTCGCTCGGGTCCAACGACAGGGCCCTGGCGATCATGTCCTTGACGTACACCACGCCAAGGATGTCGTCGACGTCGTCGCCGATCACCGGGATCCGCGAGAGGCCCGACCGGGTGGACAGGTGCAGTGCCTGCCGCAGCGTCTTGCTCTCCTCGATCCAGACCACCTCGGTGCGCGGCACCATCACCTCCCGGACGATGGTGTCACCCAGATCGAAAACGCTCTGCAGCATCTCCCGCTCGGTCTCCTCCACCACCCCGCGGCTCCCGGCGATGTCCACCAGCTCACGCAACTCGATGTCGGAGGAGAAGGGGCCTTCCCGGAAGCCCCGGCCCGGCGTGATGGCATTGCCGATGAGGATGAGCACCGAGGTGATCGGGGAGAGCACCCGAGCCAGCGCCCGGGTCGGCCGCGCCGCGGCCAGGCCCACCAAGTACGGGTGTTGGCGGCCCAGGGTGCGGGGCAGCACGCCGATCCCGACGTAACACACCACCAACATGATCACCACGACGGACAGGCCGACCCAGAACGAGAAACCCCAGGTGCCGAGGGCGACGGCGGCGACCATGACCGTCGCGGTGAGTTCGGCTGCCACCCGCAACAACAACAGCAGGTTGGTGTACCTGGGCCGGTCCTCGGTGATGGCCAGCAACGCGACCGCGCCCGCCCGACCCTCCCGTTCCTTCTCCTCGACCCGCGCGGGAGAGACCATGGTGATCGCGGCGTCAGCCGCCGCGAACATGCCCGCGATGGGAACCAGGGCGGCCGCCAGCACGAGAAGTAGGACATCCAGAGCGTCCACGGCGGGTGTCAGCCCCGACCGCTCGGCTCGTTCCGGTCACCCGTAGGCCCGCCGGCCGGCTGGCCCAGCCCGACCGCATCCAGCACCGCCGCATCGACCTCGGCCAGCCGGGCCCGGCGCACGCCGGCCGCCAGCTGGTCGCGCCAGGTATCGAGCAGCTCGTTCTGCAACCGGAACATCTCGCGCTCTCCGGCCGGCTCGGCATGGTCGTACCCCAGCAGGTGCAACACCCCGTGCACGGTGAGCAGGTGCAGCTCGTCGTCGAGGGAATGGCCTGCCTGGGCGGCTTGATCGGCGGCCACCGCAGGGCAGAGCACCACGTCACCCAGCAGCGCCGGCCCTGGGCCGGCTTCGTCCGGCCGCCGAGCGGTGTCGAGTTCGTCCATCGGAAAGCTCATCACGTCGGTCGGCCCCGGCTCGTCCATCCACTTCACGTGCAACTCGGTCATCGCCTCGACGTCCATCATCAGGATCGACAGCTCCGCGAGCGGATTGATCCCCAACCCGTCCAGCACATACCGCGCCACCGACACCAGCAGGATCTCGTCCACCCCGATGCCCGATTCGTTGGCGACCTCGACGCTCATCGGCCGGTGTCCCGATGGGCCGGTCGCGGACGGGCCAGATGGCGTTCCTGGCGATCCGGCGCGGGACCGGTGTTGATCGCGTCCCAGCGCGCATAGGCATCGACGATGTGCCCGACCAACCGGTGCCGCACGACGTCGGCCGAGGTGAGCAGGGAGAAGTTGACGTCGTCGACGTCGTCCAGGATCTCCCTGACCACCTGCAGACCCGACCGTTGGCCACCCGGCAGGTCCACCTGGGTGACGTCGCCGGTGACCACGATCTTGGACCCGAAGCCGAGCCGGGTGAGGAACATCTTCATCTGCTCGGGGGTGGTGTTCTGCGCCTCGTCCAGAATGATGAACGCGTCGTTGAGAGTGCGCCCGCGCATGTACGCCAGCGGCGCCACCTCGATCGTGCCGGCCGCCATCAGGCGCGGGATGGCTTCCGGGTCGAGCATGTCGTGCAGCGCGTCATAGAGCGGTCGCAGGTAGGGATCGATCTTGTCCGACAGCGTGCCGGGCAGGAACCCCAGCCGCTCCCCCGCCTCCACGGCCGGACGGGTCAGGATGATCCGGTTGACCTGCTTGGCCTGCAGGGACTGGACGGCCTTGGCCATGGCCAGGTAGGTCTTCCCGGTTCCGGCCGGCCCGATCCCGAAGACGATGGTGTGCTGGTCGATGGCGTCGACGTAACGCTTCTGGTTCAGCGTCTTGGGGCGGATGGTGCGGCCCCGCCGGGACAGGATGTTCAGGCCGAGTACCTGGGAGGGCGAGTCGGCGGCGCCGGCCGGATCGGCCAGCATGCCGATCGTCCGACGCACCGCGTCGGGGGTGATCATCGAACCGGACTCCTGCAGGGCCAGCAGTTCCCGGATCGTGCGTTCGGCGAATGCGACCTCGCCCGCGCTGCCACGCAGGGTCACCCGGTTCCCCCGGACATGAATGTCCGCGGCCAGATTCTCCTCGAGCAGCCGCAGCAACATGTCACGCGAGCCCAACAGGCCGACCATCTGCCGTTCGTCGGCGACTACCAGGGTCGATTCGGCGCCGCCGCGGGCGCTCGACGGCCCGTCGGCACGCCGCGAGTCGGCGGCCACCCGATCGGCGGCGGAGCGGGCGGAGAGCTGGGCGGCGCTGGGCACGGGATTGGCCCCGGGAGCAATGTTGCGGGTGCCGGTGGTGGCCGCGTCGTCGAGGTCGGAGGCCGAGGGGCCGCCGCTGGGGAGGTCGCTGCGAGCGGCGGCCGAGGGGGAATCCGGCACCTGTTGCACTGCCTACTTTCGCTGGTCTGGGGGCTGGCCCGGGGTGAACTGAGCCGTTCTCGGGAACCGTGACCCATCGGGACGGGCCGGTGGCGTCATCACGATTCTACCGTCGAGCCAACCCCCGGAGCCATTTCCTTGATCGTGCGGAACTCAGGCCCTTCAAGGTCACGGCCCGGCTGCCGCAACGACGTCGGTGTGGGTGAAGCCCTGGCCACGAAACAGCAACGGCTCACCCGTGCCCTCGGCGAGGTCGCAGCTGAAGCAGTCGTTGACGTTCGGCCGAGCGTGACGGCCGGAGCCCTGGCCGAAGTCCCGACGCACCAGCCTCGCTTTCTGCATGGTCGGTAGGATTCTACGGCGCGAAGACTCGAACCGTCATCCCGGCGGCCACGTCATGGCGCGGCCGCCGAGCAGATGCAGGTGCGCGTGGAACACACTCTGTCCCGCGTCCGGCCCGGTGTTGAAGACCAGCCGGAAGCCGGATTCGGCGATGCCCTCCGACTGCGCCAATGCGCGGCCGGTCACCACAAGGGCGGCCAAGCCGGACGGATCATTCGTGGCCAACTCGACCGCGTTCTCGTAGTGCGTGGTCGGGACCAGCAGGATGTGCGTGGGCGCCTGGGGGTTGATGTCCCGGAAGGCGATCGCTTGCTCGTCGCGGTGCACCTCGCGCGCGGGGATCTTGCCCGCGACGATCTTGCAGAAGACGCAGTCGTCGCGGTTGTACGGCATGGCGTCAAACCTATATGGCGCGCCGGCGCCCGCCCGGACCAGGCACCCGACACCCCGAAACACGCGTCGGGCGCTCCGGCGCCACGACTACCCGGGCCGCGTGAGCGCCCGACGCCTCACCGGCAAGGAGCGGGATCGCGACCGACGGAGAATACCGGCCGGATTACCTGCAGGTGCTCCGCGAGGATTGGCCGGCGTGACCGTCGTCCTGGACGCGAGCGTGCTGATGGCACATTTCGACCCTCACGACGCACACCACGACGCGGCGACGCGCCTCCTGATCGAGATGGCCGGACAGGCCCTGATGGCACATCCGCTGACGATCGCGGAGGTCCTGGTCGGACCCGCGCGGGTGAATCGAGCCGTCGAACGACGCCAGAGCCTGCGGGAGATGCGGGTCGACGTCATCGACATCGACATCGACATCGACATCGACATCGAGGCACCGATCCGGTTGGCCATCCTGCGTGCACAAACCGGTCTGCGGATGCCGGATTGCTTGTGTGCTCGACGCCGCCACATCCCGCCATGCCACGCTGGCAACGTTCGACGATCGCCTTTCGCTGCTGTCCAGGGCCCGCTGCGTGCCTGTGCAGCCGACGTAGCCGTCCGCCCGAACGGCCGTCCGCGTCAGACCATCCGCAGCAGCTGGTCGCGACACGCCGCCCAGGCCGGATGGTCGACGTCGATCAGCTCGTAGTGGCCGGTCCCGGGCAGCACGATCAGTTTCACCGGATCGCCGGCCTCCAGTGCGGCCTCGAAATACCGCTCGGACTGGGACAGCGGCACCGTGTCGTCGGCGTCCCCGTGCACGCAGACCACCCGGGCGCCGTCACCGACGTGAGCCAGCGGCGAGGCATGGTGGTAGCGCTGCGGTAGCGACCTGGCCTCGCCCTCCATCAGGGCGGGGACGGCTCCCTGTCCGAGCCGCTCGTCGGCGGCCGACACCAGGTCGAGCAGCCCGGCCTGGGTGACCGCGCCGACGACGGGTACGGACGATTCGCCCGGCCCGACCGACCCCGCCGTGCCGGCCCGCAGCGATCCGCGGTGAGCGAGCCAGGCCGCCAGGTGGCCACCGGCCGAATGCCCTATCGCGGCGACCCGGTCGAGCAGCAACCTCCCTTCGGCCAGTTGCTGGCCGGCACCGGCCAACGAGTCAACCGCCCGCGCCGCGTCGGCGAGCGTGGTCGGCCAGCCGCCACCCTCGCCCACCCGGCGATACTCGATGACCGCCGCGCCCACCCCGAACCTGGTCAGGTCGCGGCCGAGCGGCTCGGCAAGTTCGGCGCCGACGGTGGACCGCCAGTAGCCGCCGTGGATGACCACCGCCACCGGGATGGACGAGCCGCCGGGCAGGATGAGCCGGACGGTCTGGCTCGGATGGGGACCGTAGGCGTATTGGTAGCTGCTGACCTTCATTCCTGGCCCCCGCCCGGCGATTCCTGGCCCCCGCCCGGCGATCCCAGGCCTCCGCCCGGCCATTCCGGGACGCCGCCCGGCCATTCCGGGACGCCGCCCTGCCGCTCGGCCCAGCGACCGGTCAGCACACCCAGTGCACCGAGCGCGACCGCGCCCGCGGTCGATGCCCGCAGCACCTCCGGCCCCAACCGCACGGCCTGCGCACCGGCCGCCCGGAACTGTGCCAACTCGTCATCGGTGATGCCACCCTCCGGCCCGACCACGAGCAGCAGATCACCCGAATCCGGCAGCGTTGGGCCGGTCAGCGACACCCGTGCCGCCTCGTGCAGGATCAGCGCGGCCGCGGCACCCCGGACGAGGGCGGCGACCGCATCGGTGGCCGCCGGCTCCCGCACCTGCGGCACGTAGGGCCGGCGCGACTGTTTGGCCGCCTCCCGTGCCGCGGACCGCCAGCGCGCCAGCCCGTGGTCGATCCGATCGCCGGTCCACCGGGTGACGCACCGGGACGCCGTCCACGGCACGATCTCGTCCACCCCGGCTTCGGTGGCCAGGTCGACGGCCAGCTCGCCGCGATCCCCCTTGGGCAGCGCCTGCACGATCGTCACCCGCAGGGACGGCGGCTCGAGGTGCGCCGCCGGCCCGACGTCGACGGTGAGCTCGCCGCGCCCGACCTCCCTGACGACGGCGTCGGCGGTGTCACCCCGACCGTCGGCCAGCACCAGCAGCTCGCCGACGTGCAGCCGCCGTACCGACGACGCGTGCCGGCCCTCGGGTCCGTCCAGCAGGAACGGACCGGGCGCGGGCACGGCGTCGACCAGGAAGAACGGGCCGCCCGTCATGTCCTGCACCCGGTGCCGGACCCGATCGGGTCCGGCTCGCCGAACTCGCCGGTCACCGCCCGGCGAACGAGTCGCGGAGCCGGGAGAAGAAACCGCCGTGCGCGCGAGCCGCGAGCTCCGGTTGCTCCTCGCCGCGCAGCGTGGCCAGCTCGCGCAGCACCTCCGCCTGCCGGGCGTCGACCCTGGTGGGGGTGACCACCTCGACGTGCACGTGCAGGTTGCCGACGCCGGACCCGCGCAGCCTGGGCATTCCCTGGCCGCGCAGGGTGATCACGGTCCCGGACTGGGTGCCCGGCTGCATGTCCAGGTCCTGGACCGACTGCAGGGTGTGCAGGGCCATCGACGTGCCCAACGCGGCGGCGGTCATCGGCACGTGCACGGTGCAGTGCAGGTCGATGCCGTCGCGGGTGAATCGCTCGTGCTGCAGCTCCTGCACCTCGACGTACAGGTCGCCCGGCGCGCCGCCACCCGGGCCGACCTCACCCTGACCGGCCAACCGGACGCGGATCCCGTCGCCGACGCCGGCGGGGATGTTGGCCCGCACCGTTCGGCGCGCCCGCACCCGGCCGTCGCCGTTGCACTGTCGGCACGGATCGGGGATGACCTCGCCGTAGCCGCGGCACACCGGGCAAGGCCGGGACGTCACGACCTGACCGAGCAGCGACCGTTGCACCTGCTGGATCTCGCCGGCTCCCTTGCAGGTGTCGCACGTCATCGGGGTCGTCCCTGGGTTGCACCCCGAGCCCTGGCACACCGAACAGAGGGTCGCGGTATCGACGGCCAGATCCTTGGCCACGCCGCTGGCGCACTCCTCCAGCGTCAACTCGATCGGGATCAGCGCGTCGTCACCCTGCCGCACCCGGGACCGCGGACCGCGGGAGCGCCCGCCGCCGCCGCCACCGCCGAAGAAGGCGTCCATGATGTCGCCCAGGCCCATGCCGCCGAACGGATCGCCCATCCCGCCGGGCGCACCGGCACCGCCGCCGCCGCCGGACGACAGCGGGTCACCGCCCAGGTCGACCACCTGCCGCTTGGCCGGATCGGAGAGCACCTCGTAGGCCGCAGTGACCTCCTTGAACCGCTGCTGGGCGGCCGGATCCGGATTGACGTCGGGATGCAGCTCCCGCGCCAGTTTGCGGTAGGCGCGCTTGATCTCGTCCGCCGAGGCGCCCTTGGGCACGCCCAGCAGGCCGTAGTAGTCCCGTGCCACCCTTTGCACCAGTTGCCTTCCCGCGGACGCCGGTCCGCACCGTTCACCGACATCCGCCGCGCGGACGCCGTTCGCCTGCGGAGATCTGGGAGATGACCCGGATCCCTACGCGGTACTCAATCCCTGACCACTGCTGACCGCGCTGACGTGCTGTCCGTGCCGTCACCGCCGTCACCGGCCCGCGACGATCTCCCCGACATACCGGGCGACCGCCCGGACCGCCGCCATCGTTCCCGGGTAATCCATCCGGGTCGGGCCCACAACGGCCAGGCCACCCATCAAGATGCTTCCGCTGCCGTACCCGGCGGACACCAACGCGGACGTGGACAGGTTGATGTCGGCATTCTCTCGCCCGATGGACACCATCACTGCGTCCGGGGCCTCCAGCGCGGCCAGCAGCTTGAGCAGGGTCACCTGCTCGTCCAGCGCCTCCAGCACTCCACGCAGGCTGGCCGGTTGGTCGGCCCAGGCGCCGGTGACGTGTGAAGTCCCGGAGAGCACCAGGCGTTCCTCCGGGTGTTCGACCAGCACGTCCAGCAGCACACCGACCGACGGCACCACGACGTGGCGAACGGCCGGGTCGGCGAGCGCCGCGAGGTTGGTGACAGCCGTGGCGGCCTCCGCCAGTCGCCGGCCCGCGACCTGGGCGGACAGCAACGAACGCAACGTGGACAGTGCCTCGTCGGTCACGTCGGCGTCCAGTTCGACGAGCCGCTGCTCGACCCGCCCGGTATCGGTGATGACCACCAGCAGCAGCCGCCGGGAGTCCAGCGCGACCGCCTCGACGTGACGCACCAACGAGCTGCTCAGCGTGGGATATTGCACCACCGCGACCTGCCGGGTCAGCTGCGCGAGCAACCGCACCGACCGGCGCAGCACGTCGTCGAGATCCACCGCTTCGGACAGGAACGCCTGAATGGCCCGCCGCTCCCCGGCGGACAGGGGTTTGACCTGCGACAACCGGTCGACGAACAGCCGGTACCCCTTGTCGGTCGGGATGCGGCCGGCCGACGTGTGCGGCTGGGCGATGTAGCCCTCGTCCTCCAGCACGGCCATGTCGTTGCGGATTGTCGCCGGGGATACGCCGAGCTGGTGACGCTCGACCAGCGACTTCGAGCCGACGGGTTCCCGGGTGGCCACGTAATCGGAGACGATCGCCCGGAGGACCTCGAACCGCCTGTCGTCCGCCGTCATGATCACCTCCCGGGTTGTCCCGACCGCGAACCGCCCGGTGGGGTGGCGGCGTCACCTGATCGACGGCTGGCACTCCGGTCGCCGCGCTGCCAAGTGTAATCGTCACCGACCGCCCGGGGACGCGTCCGTGCGAGCGGGCCGCCGTGGGCGGATTCGCCCGTCCGACCGCCGGAGTCGCGTGGACGACCTCACGTCGGGTTGGCCGACCGCTACCCTGAGACGCAGCCGGCGGCGGAGGGCCCCTCATGATCTTCAAGGATGTTCGCGAAGGTCGGCCCTACCCCGACCACGGGCTCTCGATGCGCGACTGGGCGCGGATCCCACCCCGCCAGATCCGGCTGGACGAGCTGGTCACCACGAAACGGGAACTCCGGCTGGACACCCTGCTGGACGAGGACTCCACCTTCTACGGCGACCTTTTTCCGCACGCCGTTCGCTGGGAGGGCGAGACGTATCTGGAGGACGGGCTGCACCGGGCCCTGCGCGCGGCACTGCAGCAGCGGTTCGTGATCCATGTCAGGGTCCTGAGTCTCGATGCGCTGCGGGCCGAGTCCCGGACCGCCACCGGGCTCGGCGAACAGGCACCGGAGGGCGGACCCGCGGCGCAGCGCGGACCCGGCGAACCGCAGCGCGCTCCCGGGGCGCCGATCGCGGGTCCCGGCCCGCAGGTCGCGCGTCCCGCTCGGCGCCGACCGGTGGTCGCGCCGCGCTGAGGTCACCGCCTCGCCGGCGCGGCGGGGACCTGGGTCGATGCGTCCGGCGGTCGGCGCGTCACGCGGCCAGCCGCAGGGCCAGGCCGTCGGCCAGCAACCGACCCGTGACGGTGAGCACGGCGCGCCCGCCGGCCAGCTCGGCGGGCTCGATCAGGCGCTGCTGCCCAGCCTGCCGGGCGTGCGCGATCCCCGCTTCGGACAGCACGGACATCGGGAGACCCTGCGCGAGTCGCAATCGCAGCAGGATCTCCTCCAGGCGGCGCTGCGCGGGGTCCAGCACCTCGCGCGCATGACCGGGAGAATGCCCCGCAGCCATCGCGGCGGCGTACTCCGCTGGGTGTTTGACGTTCCACCAGCGCACACCTCCGACGTGCGAATGGGCGCCGGGCCCGATCCCCCACCAGTCGCCGCCCGTCCAGTAGGCCAGGTTGTGCCGGCACCGGGCGGACGGGTCGGCGGCCCAATTGGACACCTCGTACCACTGCAGGCCGGCGCCGCTCAGCACCTCCTCGGCCAGCAGGTAACGATCGGCCAGCACGTCGTCATCGGTCATCGGCAGCAGCCCGGAGCGAACCTGCCGGGCCAGCCGGGTGCCCGGCTCGACGATCAGCGAATAGGCGGAGACATGGTCGGCGCCGCTGGCCACGGCGGCCAGCAGCGAGTCGATGAACTCGGCGTCCGACTCACCCGGGGCGCCGTAGATGAGGTCCAGGTTCACGTGATCGAACCCGGCCGACCTGGCCCAGCCGACGACCTGCAGGGCGCGGCCGGGGGTGTGGGTGCGATCCAGCACCCGCAGCACCCGAATGGATGTCGACTGCAGACCGAGCGACAGTCGGGTGAAGCCCGCCGCCCGCAACCCGGCCAGCAGCGCCGGGTCGGTCGACTCCGGATTCGCCTCGGTGGTCACCTCCGCGTCCGCGCGCAGACCGAACCGGTCCCGCACGGCGTCCAGCAGGCGGGCCAGCGGGTCCGCGCCGACGAGCGAGGGTGTGCCACCGCCGACGAACACCGTCGCCACCTGCCTGTGGTCCCCATTGGCGGCGAGAACCTTTGCGGCCAGGTCGATCTCGGCCAATGCTGCGTCGAGCCAGGATTCGGCTGAGGCCGCGGCGCCGAGCTCCCCCGCGGTGTAGGTGTTGAAATCGCAGTAGCCGCACCGGGTCGCGCAGAACGGCACGTGCAGGTACACCGAGAGGGTCCGCTCAGCCATCGCGACGTAGGCCTGATCCGGCAGCGAGCCGTCCGGCGGGACAGGATCGCCGTCGGGCAGGGTGGATGGCACGTCACCAGTGTGGACCGTCGCCGGTGGACCACCTGCCCGGTGCGAAATCATGGTGCGAAACCACGCTGGGAAATCATGCTGAGAAGGCACGCCGAGAACCACGCATTGGAGGCTGAAATGGCCGAGCTCGTCCGGTCCGAGACGAGGGCGGGCGTCGCCTGGATCACCCTCGATTCGTCGCACAACCGCAACGCGCTGTCCGCGAGGGTGCGCGCCGAACTGGCCGCCGCGCTGGACGCCGCGGCCGCCGACGAGGCCGCGCGGGTGGTGGTCATCGGGCATACCGGGCCGGTCTTCTGCTCGGGGATGGACCTGAAGGAAGAGGCCGTCGTCGGGCTCGGCAAGGAGGGGGTCCGGGAACTGCCCGCGATCCTGCAACGCATTGCGCGATGCCCGAAGCCGGTGGTGGCGCGGGTCGGCGGTCCCGCGCGGGCCGGCGGGATCGGGATCCTGGCCGCCGCGGATATCACCGTGGCCGCCGCGACCGCGACGTTCGCCTTCTCCGAGGTCCGGATCGGGTTGATCCCGGCCGTCATCTCGGTTCCGGTGCTGCACCGGGTGGCGCCCGCCGCGGCCCGCGAGCTGTTGCTCACCGGGGAATTGTTCGACGCCGCCCGGGCGCTGGCGATCGGGTTGGTCAACGTCGTGGCCGACGACGTCGACGACGCGGTGGCGGGCTCTGTGTCCTCGTTGCTGCGCGGCGGCCCGACCGCGCTGTCCGGGACGAAGGGGCTGCTGCGGGCCGATCTGGACGATTCGGACGAGCGATATGCCGCGCTGCTCGAGGTGTCCGCGGCGCAGTTCGGGTCGGCCGAGGCCCGGGAGGGGGCTCGGTCGTTCGCCGAGAAGCGGCCGGCGGCCTGGACGATCGACTGAACCGTGCCGACCGGCCGGCCCGGCGTGCGGGCCCGACCCCGGTGGCCGATCGGCCCCTCAGCGGGTCAGGGCGACCACGACGGCGACGAGCACCAGCGCGAGCAGCGCGACCGTCATCCACCGCCTGGTCAGCACCGGCAAAGGGCGCCGGCTCATGGGTCGGCCTTGGTGCGCTGACCGGCAGCGCTCGGGTGCCCACCGGCCGACCCGGCCGCCGTCAGGCCGGCCGCAGCCTGGTCGCGGCGGCTGTGCCAGGCCAGCACGGCCTCGACGACGCGGTCGATCAACCCGGCGAGCAGCCAGCACAGCGGGCCGAGGACGGCCAGCAGGACGACGACCTGCACCCAGTACGACTGCCCGGCGATCCACGACTCGATCGCGTCCACCACGTCGAGCACGCGCTGCCAGGTCACCGGGCCAGCGTATCGGCAGGATTCGGCGCCGCGCGGGGTTGACCGGGAGGTGCGGCGGCGGCGGCGCGGCGGCGATGTCGCGGCGGCGATGTCGCGGCGGCGATGTCACCCGCCCGCCGGGTCTGCCCACCGGGTCCGCCCACCGGGTCCGCCCACCGGGTCCGCCCACCGGGTCCGCCCGCCGGGTCCGCCCGCCGGATGTGCCCGCCGGATGTGCCCACGGTGTCGGGGGTGACTACCGTGACGCGCATGTTCGCCGTCTACGCCACCGCCCCGTACCCGGACACTCCCTTGGACGGCCTCGCCGTCGGGGACCGACCACTTCCCGACGTGCCCGCCGGCTGGGTGCAGGTGCAGGTGCGCGCGGCCTCGCTCAACCGGCACGACCTGTGGACCCTGCGCGGCGTCGGGATCCGGCCCGAGGCGTTCCCGATGATCCTGGGGTGCGACGGCGCCGGGGTCACCGACGACGGACAGAATGTGGTGATCTACCCGGTCGTCGGCGAGCCGGGGTACGTGGGGGACGAGACCATCGACCCGTCCCGCAGCCTGCTGACCGAGCGCTACCAGGGCACGTTCGCCGAATACGTCGCGGTACCCGCGCGCAACGTGCTGCCGCTGCCGGGATCGATGTCGCACGCGGCGGCGGCCACGCTCGGCACGACCTACCTGACCGCGTACCGCATGCTGATCACCCGCAGCGGCCTGCCCGCCGGCGCCACCATGCTCGTCCAGGGGGCCAGCGGGGGGGTTTCGACCGCGCTGATCCAGCTTGGCCGGGCGGCCGGCATGCGCGTCTGGGTGACCTCCCGAAGCGAGGCCGGCCGTGCCCGGGCCGCGGAGCTTGGTGCCCATCACGTCTTCGAGCAGGGCGCCCGGCTACCGGAGAAGGTTGACGGCGTGTTCGAGTCGGTCGGCAAGGCGACCTGGGCGCACTCGATGCGCGCGGTCCGCCCGGGCGGGGTGCTCGTCTGCTGCGGCGCGACCAGCGGCCCCGACCCCTCTGCCGACCTGCAGCGACTGTTCTTCCTGCAGATCTCGGTGATCGGTTCCACCATGGGCACGCTCGAGGAGCTCCGACGACTGATCGCTTTCTGCGACGCGGCAGGGATCACTCCGGTGGTCGACCGGACCTTCCCGCTCGACCGGGCCCGGGAGGCGCTGGAGCTGCTGGAGACCGGGACGCCGGGCAAGCTCGTACTCACCGTCTGACGAGCGCCGGCACACCCCGGCGGCCGCGGGGACGAATAGTGCCGTCATTCAGTTCCGTTCCGGCGGTTTCAGGACGGATAGTTCTGCACGTGAGCGCCGTACCACCGGGATCAGCCGTCCCCGCCCCGCAGCGCCGATCGGTGCTACCGCTGATCGGCGTGCTGGTGGCGACCGCGATGTCGGTGACGGCCAACAGCGTCGTGGCCATCGCGGTGCCCTGGCTGGTGCTGGAACGGACCGGCAGTGCGGCGCTGGCCGGTCTGGCCGGCGCGGCCGCCATCGCGCCGATCGTGTTCTCCGCGGTGTTCGGCGGCGCGCTGATCGACCGGATCGGCAAGCGCCGGTGCAGCATGATCGCCGACGCGTTCAGTGCCCTTGCGGTGGCCGCCATCCCGATCGCCGAGGCGACCATCGGTCTCGGGATACCTCTGCTGCTGGTGCTGGTGGCACTCGGCGCGGTGTTCGACAGCCCCGGCGCCGCCGCCCGGGAGGCGCTGCGCCCGGACGTCGCGCGGTCGGCCGGCCGGCCGCTCGCGAAGGTCAACGCCTGGGGTGAGGCCGCAGAGGGCATCGGTTACCTGGCCGGTCCGGCGCTCGCCGGGCTGCTGTTGTTGCTGGTCGGAGGCTTCGGCACGCTCTGGACCTCGGTCGTGCTGTTCGGGCTGGCGATGGTCGTCACCTTCGTCACCATCCCCGCCCACCTGTCGCCGAGCCCGCGGCCGGAGCCCTACCTGCGGTCGGTCAAGGAGGGTCTGAGCTACGTCCTGCGCGACCGGACGCTGCGGGCCGTCACGTTGGTCGCCGCGGTGATCTGGGTGTTCATCCTGCCGTTCGAGACGGTGGTGCTCAACGCCCACCTGCAGGCCACCGGGCAGGTCGCCGCGTTCGGCGCCATCCTCGCCGGCTATGCCGGTGGCGGCATCGCCGGCGCCCTGATCTACGGCGCGATCGCCCACCACCTGCCCACCCGGGCCACCCTGGTCGGGGCGCTGGCCTGTGCCGGGCTGTCCCTGGGCGCGTTCGCCCTGCTCCCCGCCGTCGGGGTGATGATCGCGCTGGCGGTCGTCGCGGGCATCGCCACCGGACCGATCAACCCGGTCTGCGCGGTGATCATCCAATCCCGGACGCCGGAACGGTTGCGCGGCCGGGTGATCGGCAGCTACACGGCGCTGGCCCTGGCCGCCGGACCCCTGGGGCTGCTGGCCTTCGGCCCCCTGGTCGACGCCTTCGGACCGGCGATCGGCTTCCTGGTCATCGGCCTGGGCTGTCTGCTGGCGGCCGCCGTCGCGGCGGCGTCCCGTGGGCTGCGGGGGCTGGGCCGACCGGCACGCGGCACCGAACTGCCGCCGGAGTCGATGCTCCGGCAGTCCGTGGAAGGATGAGCGGCCTGGACGCTGCCCGACATCGACCTCGTTCGCGAGAGCGCCGGTGGACGCCTACCCGATTCAGCCGAAGATCTCGTCGAAGAAAGCCAGCATCGCGGCCCACGACCGCCGCTCGGCCGTGGCCTGGTACGCCGCCCCGTGGTCGGGCGAGTTGACCTCCGGCTGGGTGAAGCTGTGCATCGCCCCGCCGTAACTGATCAGCTGCCAGTCGACGTGCGGCGCCGCGCGCAGCGCGTTCTTGAACTCGACGATCTGCTCGTCCGGCACGACCGGGTCGGCGCCGCCGGCCAGCACCAGGACCTTGGCCCGGATGTTGGTCGCGTCCCGCGGGCTGGCGGTGCGGAGCGCACCGTGGAAGGTCACCGCCCCGGTCAGCGCGGCGCCGCTGCGGGCCAGCTCGAGGGCCACGAAGCCACCGAAGCAATACCCGATGACGGCGGTCCTGGCCGGGTCGACCAGCGGATGGGCCAGGAGCTGCCGCAGACCGGCGGTCGCCCTGACCCTGGTCAGCGCCGGATCCCGGTAGAAGCCGGCTGCCACCTTGGGGGCGTCCTGCGGACCCGGCCGGACGTCGGCTCCGTAGATGTCCGCGGCGAGCGCGGCATAGCCGAGCCGGGCCAGCATCTGCGCGCGGACCTGGACATACTCGCCGACCCCGCCCCAATCGTGGATCAGCAGGACCCCGGGGCGCCGGTGGGCCGACGCGGAATCCACCGCGAGGTACCCCTGCAGCGCGGTGCCGTCCGAGGTGTAGTCGACGGTGCCGGTGTCGATCACCGCACCGGCCGGCAGCGGTGTGCCGGACAGCAGCCTGCTGTGCGCCGGGGAGAGTGACTGTGCTTGCTGGCCCATCGGTTTCCTTTTCGCGAGCTGCCCGTCGAGTACCGGCCTGGCTGTCCATGATTCACCCCGTCCAGCCGTGCCGAGCGGCCGCTACCCGCCGACGTGCTCACCCGCCGCCCCGGCCAGCAGCGCCCTCATCAGGATCGGCCCGCCGGCACCGATCAGCCCGACCGCGATCGCCGCTCGCAGCGAAGCATGCCATGAACCCTGGTACCGGCCTCGGCGCAGCGTCGCACTGAGCTGGTCCGCCGGCGGTCGGGGCCGGAACAGCCGCAGCCCGATGAGCACCAGCAGCGGAATCTGCAGCACCCAGGTCGGCGTCCGCCCAAACCCCTGCATTCGCACGTCAGAGCCGAGTGCCCTCGAGTGCCACAGGGCGGCGGCGTAGCTCAGCGCCGCCAATTGGTGAGCCAGCAACCAGGTCCGGCGGCCGACCCGGTCCCGGATGTGGTAGGAAGGGCGACCCACGACGGCCAGGTACAGCGCAAGCACGCCGAGGGGGTGTACCCAACGACTGCGGACCGGGTGCCGGGCAGGAACGCCACGAGTGGCGATCGCCGAACGTCACCGGCGCGAGCACGATCTTGATCATGAAGTAGCCGACGGCGCGCCAGCAGGAGGCGTCCGTAAGGACGGCTCGCATCGCGCCGATCGGTCCCGACCCAGCGGCCGTGATCGGTCCGGGCGATGACGTCGGCAGGTCCAGGAACGCCAGCGCCATGGCGCGCCGGGTCAGCCCGACAACAGCGTCACAACCCGTTGATCATGGGGCCCAGCCCGCATTCCATCGGCGTGTTGCGCGACACGCCCGGCACGGCCCCATGATCAACAACGAACCCGGCGGCGGAAACGCCCTGCCGCCTGCTACTTCTTCTCCCGGCCCCCCGCGGCGCCGGCCGGTTCGGTGGACAGCGCGGCGATGAATGCCTCCTGCGGCACCTCGACCCGCCCGACCATCTTCATCCGCTTCTTGCCTTCCTTCTGCTTTTCCAGCAGCTTGCGTTTCCGGGTGATGTCCCCGCCGTAGCACTTGGCCAGCACGTCCTTGCGCATCGCCCGGATGGTTTCCCGGGCGATCACCCGCGAACCCACCGCGGCTTGGATGGGCACCTCGAACTGCTGCCGGGGGATCAGCTCCCGCAGCTTGGCGGTCATCGACACCCCGTAGGAGTACGCCGTGTCGCGGTGCACGATCGCCGAGAACGCGTCGACCGGCTCGCCCTGCAGCAGGATGTCGACCTTGACCAGATCGGCGTCCTGCATTCCGATCTCCTCGTAATCCAGCGAAGCATATCCACGGGTGCGTGATTTCAGCGCGTCGAAGAAGTCGAAGATGATCTCGCCAAGCGGCATGGTGTACCGCAACTCGACCCGAGATTCGGACAGATAATCCATGCCGCCCAACGCTCCTCGTCGAGACTGGCACAATTCCATGATCGTCCCGATGTATTCGCTGGGAGTGATGATGGTGCATTTCACGATCGGTTCGAGAATTTCCTTGATCTTGCCGGCCGGCCAGTCACTCGGATTGGTGACGACAATGGGGCCGTTCGCCGAGTCCTCCATGTTCACCCGGTACACGACGTTGGGCGCGGTGGAGATGAGGTCGAGGCCGAATTCGCGTTCGAGGCGATCCCGGGTGATTTCCAGGTGCAGCAGGCCCAGATACCCACAGCGGTAGCCGAAACCGAGCGCCGCGGAGGTCTCCGGTTCGTAGGTCAGCGCGGCGTCGTTGAGCCGCAACTTGTCCAGAGCGTCGCGCAGCAGCGGGTATTCCGAGCCGTCAAGCGGATACAACCCCGAGTACACCATCGGTTTCGGTTCCCGGTAGCCGCCCAAGGGTACCGTCGCGCCCCTGACCGCGGACGTCACCGTGTCGCCCACCTTGGACTGCCGGACGTCCTTCACCCCGGTGATCAGGTACCCGACCTCGCCGACCCCCAGCCCGATGGTCGGGATCGGTTCGGGCGAGATCACCCCGACCTCGAGCAGCTCGTGCACCGCCCGGGTCGACATCATCTGGATCCGCTCCCGCGGGGTGATCTTGCCGTCGATCACCCGGATGTAGGTGATCACTCCGCGGTAAATGTCGTAGACCGAGTCGAAAATCATCGCCCGCGCGGGCGCGTCGGCGTCGCCAACCGGGTGCGGGACCTCGGCGACCACCTTGTCCAACAGTTCCTTGACGCCGGCGCCGGTCTTCCCGGAAACCCTCAGGATGTCGTCGGGCGAACCACCCAGGATGTGCGCGATCTCCAACGCATACCGCTCGGGTTGCGCCGCCGGCAGGTCGATCTTGTTCAGCACCGGGATGACGGTCAGGTCGTTCTCCAATGCCAGGTAAAGATTGGCCAGCGTCTGCGCCTCGATGCCCTGCGCCGCATCGACCAGCAGCACCGCACCCTCGCACGCGGCCAGCGACCGGGACACTTCGTAGGTGAAGTCGACGTGCCCCGGTGTGTCGATCAGGTGCAGGATGTACTCCCGCTCGACCCCTTCCGCATCGCGCGCCGCCCAGGGCAGCCGAACGTTCTGCGACTTGATGGTGATGCCGCGTTCGCGTTCGATGTCCATCCGGTCCAGGTATTGAGCGCGCATCGCCCGCCCCTCGACCACCCCGGTGGCCTGCAGCATCCGGTCCGCCAGGGTCGACTTGCCGTGATCGATGTGCGCGATGATGCAGAAGTTCCGGATCAGCTCCGGTGGGGTGAACGTGCGGTGCGCGCGGGCGGCGGGATTCGGAGAGGTCACGAAGATCATTTCCGGCGAAGGGTCGAGGACCGCTCCATCGTCCCACGTCGAGCCGATGCGCCGGCCGGGCCCGGATCGAGCGCTGTTGCCGAGCGTGCGGAAGCCCCGGCCATACCCGAGGTGAGCGGCGGGGACGGGGGCACGAGAACCGTGGGCGGTCGGTGGCCCGAACTCGTCGGCCGGCCGCCACCCCATCCGGGCGCCGCGCCGCTCGGCATCAAGGTGTTCCTTGGCGTCCGTGCCCCGCCGTCTTTCGTCCCCGGCGCGGGTCGTCCCGGTACTGCTGCGCAGCCGGCGGAGGTGATCGGCCGGTCAGCGCCGAGGGGCAAGGTGTCGGTCACGGCTGCCGGTCGGGTTGACCGCGGACCGCCCGGCCTCGGCGCCCGCTCCGGTTCCGCCTCGGGGCACCGGCGTCCAGCGATCGGAGCCGGCTGGCACAGTGGGGTCATGCCGTCGCTGGTCATCACCGGAGCCCACGTCGTTCCCGTGCAGGGCGATCCGTTCAACGGCACCGTGCTGGTCGGCGACGGGCGGATCACCGCCCTCGGCACGTCCGTCACCATCCCCGCCGACGCCGAGGTGCTGGACGCCGGCGGACGGTGGCTGCTGCCGGGCCTCATCGACGCGCACACCCATCTCGGGGTGCACGAGGAGGGTGAGGGATGGGCCGGCAACGACACCAACGAGCTGACCGATCCGGTGACGGCCGCGGTCCGGGCCATCGACGCGATCAACCCGGCGGACATCGGATTCGACGACGCGCTGGCCGGCGGGATCACCACGGTCAATGTGAACCCGGGTTCGGGTAACGCGATCGGGGGCCTGACGGTGGCCGTGCACACCCACGGGCGGGTCGTCGACGACATGGTGCTGCGCTCACCGTCCGGGCTCAAGTCCGCCCTCGGCGAGAACCCGAAGCGGGTCTACGGCGACAAGAAGCAGGCTCCCTCCACCCGGCTGGGCACCGCGGCGGTGATTCGCACGGCCTTCGTCGAGGCGCGGAACTACCTGGACAGGCACGACTTCGCCGAACCCGGAAAGCCCCCGCCGGCCAGGGATCTCACGATGGAGGCACTGGGACTGGTGCTGCGCGGGACGATCCCGTGGCGGCAGCATTCGCACCGGGCGGACGACATCGTCACCGCTGTGCGGATCGCCGACGAATTCGGCTACCGGCTGGTCATCGATCACGGCACCGAGGCGCACCTGGTCGCGGATCTGTTGGCCAGCAAGGGTATTCCGGTCTTGATCGGACCACTGTTCACCAGCCGCTCGAAGGTCGAGCTGCGCAGCCGCTCACTGTCCACTCCGGGCAGACTGGCGGCCGCCGGGGTGCAGATCTCGATCATCACCGATCATCCGGTCGTACCGATCAACTTCCTGGTGCACCAGGCCACCCTGTCGATCAAAGAGGGCCTGGACCGCGACACCGCACTGCGAGCGATCACCATCAACCCGGCAAGGGTGCTGGGGGTCGACGACCGGGTCGGCTCGATCGCCGTGGGCAAGTCCGCCGACCTGGTGTTGTGGACCGGCGATCCGCTGGACGTCCTGCAGCGGGCCGACACGGTCTTCATCGGTGGCCGGGAGGTCTACCGCTACGACGAGGTAGGGCGAGCCGGAGTGGTTGCGCCACGGTGACGCGCACGCCGCGCCCCTTCAGCGCGGCGGTCGGGGACGTGCGATCCGCAGACCCCACCAGATCAGCGGCACCTGCAGCGGCAACCGCGCCCATACCGCCGCGCGGTACCACCGGGACCGCCGGGTCGAGCGCAGCGCCATCGACGCGTTGGCCGGGAACACGGCGAGCAGTACCGTGGCCGACGCCGCTCCACCGGCCCGCCGGGTTCCGGGCGCCACGAGAAGACCCGCACAGACGAGTTCGGCGACTCCGCTGGCGGCCACCAGCGCCTCCTTGTGCGGCAGCGCGCGCGGCACGATGGTCACGAAGGGTCGCGGCAGCAGAAAATGCAGGATCCCGGTGGTGGTCAGTAGCGCGGCCAGACCCAGGGCGCCCCGTTGTCCTGTGACAACTGTCATGATCCTGATCATGCCCGGCGATACGTCAGGTATGACGCCACAGCTGCGGTGGTGGGTCGCGGCGGTCACAGCTGCGGCGCTGCTGCTGGTCGCCGGCTGCTCGTCCCCGGCGCCGCGGAGCGTCACGGCCGCCGAACCCCCGGCCGCGTCGTCACCGACGGTCCCACCGGGCCGGGACTCCACTGCCCTGCCCGCGGTGGGTGTGCCGGGCGTCAACGACTCGACATGCCGATCCCAGCAGCCGCCGCTGATCCTGTTGCACGGCACGTTCTCCACCGTCCGGTCTACGTTCGCCGCGATGGTGCCGGCGCTGCAGGCGTCGGGACGATGTGTCTACGCGACCCCCTACGGAGCCGGCGGCACCGGCCCGGTGCGCAGCTCATCGGAGCAGGTCGCCGGCTTCGTGCGGGACGTGCTGGAACTGACCGGGGCTCAACAGGTGGACGTCGTCGGGTACTCGCAGGGCGGCCTGGTGCTGCGCACCGCGCTGCGCGACGAGGGGCTTGCGCCGCTGGTGGGCACCGCGGTGTTGATCGCGCCGTCCTTCCACGGCACGACGTCGCCGCTGATCGGCCAGCTGCCGACCGGCCTGTGCCCGGCGTGCGACGACCAGGCGGCCGGGTCGTCGCTGCTCCGGAAGCTGAACGCCGGCGGTGACCTGGACGGCGATGTCCGGTACGCGGTGGTCTCTACCAGCAAGGACACGGTGGTGACCCCGGTGGCCTCGCAGGTACCCGACGGCCCGGCCGATCGGATCCGCTCACTCCTGATGCAGGATCGGTGCCCGGGATCGACGGTCGATCACGCACGGCTGCCCGCCGATCCCGGGGTGATCGGCTGGACGGTCGACGCGCTCGACACGCGGGGCCGGCCGGACCCGGGCGCCTTGACCTGCCGATGAGCGCCGGACCGGAGGCACAAGAGCGAATCACAGCTCCAGATGGACGCCGCGCGAGATTTGGGTGGTCCAGCGGCTGCTGGTAATCTTGAAGATCGCGTGCGCCGACATCGGTGCGGGCATCGAGTTTCCTACCTGACCAGTGCCGATTTCCAACTGCCGCACTGATCAGAAACCGCTCACCATCGACGAAACGAAGGCAATCCGGCGTGGCCAATATCAAGTCCCAGATCAAGCGCATCCGGACCAATGAAGCTGCGCGCCTGCGCAACAAGTCGGTCAAGTCGTCCCTCAAGACGGCCGTTCGCCGGGTACGGACGGCCGCGGACGCGGGCGACAAGGCGACCGCGCAGGCCGAGCTGGTCACCGCGTCGCGCAGCCTGGACAAGGCCGTGTCGAAGGGCGTCATTCACGCCAACCAGGCCGCCAACCGCAAGTCGGCCCTGGCTCACCGGGTGAACTCACTCTGACCCTCCGCCGGCTGCGCGGCCGGCGTCGCAAGATTCTCTGTTTCCCCCTGCACCCGCTTGGTTGCCCTGCGCCTGGGGCGCACGCCGGGCGGGTTTGCCCGGCCCGGTGGCTTCCGGCCCACCGCCTGCGCCGGGTGGTCACACATCCATCACCGCAGGCGCCGAGCCGCCACCAGGTCCATCACCGCCCTTTCCAGCGCGTACTCCGGATCGGCCGCGGCGCCCTTGACCGACGCGTTCAGATCGGCCACCACCGCCATGCCGGCCACCAGGCCGGCCGATGTCCACCCGCGCGCCGCCGTGCGGGCCTTGTCGATCTTCCAGGCCGGCATGCCCAGCTCCGCGGCCAGCGAATAAGAATTGCCGGGCCGGGCGCCGGACACCTTGGCCACGGTCCGGACGCCGTCGGCCAACGCATCGGCGATCAATACCGGCGCCACCCCGACGCTGGTGGCCCAGCGCAACGATTCCAACGCCCCCGGCAGGTCGCCGGCGACCACCGCGTCCGCGATCGTGAACCCGGAGACGTCGGCCCGGCCCCGGTGGTACCGGTGCACCGCGCTTTCGTCCACCATCCCGCCGGTATCGGCCACCAACTGGCTGGCCGCCGACGCGAGCTCGCGCAGGTCCGAGCCGACCGCATCGACCAACGACGCAACCGCGTCCGGTGTCGTGCTGCCGCCGGCGCGGCGGATCTCCGTCCGGACGAAATCGATCCGCTCCGCCGGTCTGGTGATCTTGTTGCAGGTCAGCACGGCCGCACCGGCCTTGGTCATCGCGTCGGCCAGCTGCTTGTTCCGGGCACCACCGGCGTGATGGACCACCAGCGTCACGGCGTCGACCGGGTCCGCGGCGTAGGACATCAACGAGGCCGCGAGTTCCTTCGTCGACTCCTGGGCGCCGCGGATCACCACCACCCGCGGCTCGGCGAACAGGCTAGGCGCGACTAGATCGGAGAACGCGCCTGGAGACAGCCCGGCGGCCGGCGATTCCCTGCGTTCGACCTCGGGGTCGACCCGGCGAGCCGCCGCCGCGGTGCGCTGGATCGCCCGATCGACGAGCAGCGGCTCGTCGCCGGCGATCAGCACCAGCGGGGGCGGACCGGGACGGCCCGCGTCGGGGTCGGTGGTCGGGCTCACGCGGCCATCGTGCCAGTCCAGGACGACAGGGTTGGACGCCGGGGGCGCGGACCGAGCCGCTATCCGAGCGCCCCCGGGCGAGCACGGCGTGCACGCTCATCACCTGGTTGACCATCTGGGTGATCCGCAGGTTCACCGCGACGCTGCACAGCGCCTGCGCCGTCGCTCGACCGCGACGGCCTCGCTCGCATACCCGCGACCCCGATGCGCGGTCGCGGTCACCCAGCACAGACCGACCTCCGGAATGTTGTCGGAATGCGCGATCCCGCTGTCGCGGTAGTAGCCGAGCAGCCCGAACGGCATCATCGACGGCACCAGCCCGACAAGGCCGATCAACTCCCCGGTGCCCTCCAGCACGACGGCGCACTCGCCGTACGGAGGCCGGTGGGCGCCGGCCCGCTGTTCGTAGTCCGCGACGGTCCAGCCCAGCTTGCGCGCCCGATCATCCAGGGACCGGCGCGCCCGATCATCCAGGGACCGGCCGTCCATGCCCGAGTCGATGTCCAGGACGGTGTGCACCGCGGACAGGTCGGACGGCTGCAGGTCGCGCACGCGCAACCGTTCGGTGGACAGGTTCATTGATCGCGCTTTCGGATCGGACGCCGGCCCGGGAGGCGCCCCGGTCCGGGAGCCAGGGTCGGACCG
>Ga0302299_10000299_pt1 | contig 25722 bp, 15 predicted proteins | sample III_Fen_N3_4_FD_198795 | JGI IMG/M metagenome (GOLD analysis project Ga0302299, IMG submission 198795) | Peat permafrost microbial communities from Stordalen Mire near Abisko, Sweden - III_Fen_N3_4 | ecosystem: Environmental > Terrestrial > Soil > Wetlands > Permafrost | place: Sweden: Abisko...
GCGGACCAGCCACTGTAAGGGGTGCAACGAAGGTTGCAACCCGTCGTCCAAAGGCCACTGGGAGAGATCCCGGGAAGGCGGACGGCGGGGCCTCGAGCCAGGAGACCTGCCTAGGGTGCCGACACAAAAGTGTCGGCTCTGGATCCATGCCTCTCGGAATAGGCACCACGGATGATTGGTCGCAGTCCTGCTGCCCAAGCGCGTTCCTTCCATCGCTGCCGCATGGCGCGGTCTCCCCGTGGAGACTGCCGGATGCTCGTGGCGATCCCAGGCAAGGACGGGAAGCGCGCGACATCATCACCGGTCGATTCCGGGACCTTTGCGCCAAGCGCGGACAAGGCCCGTTCATGCTGCTTTCCCTTGCGACGTCCCTGAGCGCCCTCGCGGGCTCCCCGTCCTCCCCCCCCGACACCCTGGGTGACAGTCTCGCCTCCAAGACCGTCGTGGTCAAGGGTTCCCGCCGTGATCGCCCTGTGAGGGAGATCGCCCAGAAGACGGAGGTCGTCACGCGGGCGGACATCGAGATGACCCCGGCGACGGATCTCTCGGACCTCCTGAAGAAGACCTCAGACATCGACGTCATCCAGTACCCCGGCCTGCTCTCGGGGGTCGGAGTGCGCGGCTTCCGTCCCCAGTATTCCGGGCTGAACCAGCGCACCCTGCTCCTGGTGGACGGCCACCTCGCAGGTGCGACGAACATGGCCACCGTAGGGCTCTTCGACGTCGATCACGTCGAGGTCCTCAAAGGACCCTCCTCGGCGCTCTTCGGGCCGATGGCCATGGGCGGCGTGATCAACGTGGTGACGACCAAGGCCGTGACCAGGCCGTACGTGCAGTTGGGCGCCGGTTCGTTCGGGCGGACCGAGGCCGGATTCGGCGCAGGGGGGCGCGATACCTCAAGCGGAGTCTTCTGGGATGCCGCCGGCCGCGTCATGAACCAGGGCGAGGACTACCGCATCGGTCGCAACCACCTGCTCAAGGACTGGCTTGGGTGGGACGAGAATCTTCCGACCACCGCCTCGGGTCAGGTCAAGGTCGACAGCGGGGACGGTGTGGTGCGCCCGTTCACCAGCTACCAGGAAGGCCAAGGAGCCGTCAGCCTGGGATGGAGCCGAGGTCCTTGGTACGTGCGCTCGCGCTTGACCGCCTACGATGCGCCCAGCGTCGAGAGCCCGGGAGACCTCGCCAACGGGACGGGTTCGCAGGGACTGAAGAACCTGGAACGCTACAGCGCGGACCTAGTCGCCCGGGGCAGGTTTGGCGACCATGCGGTCACCTTGCAGGGTTTCCGGTCCCGCGAGTATTCCGAGAACTGGTACACCGGAACCAAGAGCTACCGCTACTACGACAACACCATCGACTGGATGGGCGTGCAGGCTCGGGACAACCTTTCCCTCGGGGCGCATTCGCTGGTCTTCGGAGCCGATTGGAACACCCGCGAGACGGCGACCGAGAAGTGGACGAACTCCATCACGCGGACGGCGCCGTACAGCCCCGACTATGCGATCCACGATGTGGCCGGCTACGCCGAAGGGACGGTCGATCCCTGGAAGGGACTCTTGATCGCCACGGCAGGGCTGCGCTACGACCTGATCGGATTCGAGACCAGGGAGACGGAGATGCTTCCCAGCTTCCATCCCGAGACGCGTTGGTTCCATGTGCTGAGCCCATCGGCCGGGCTGGTGAGCCTGCTCCCGATGGGACTGCGCGCCCACGCCTCGTTCGGGCGCGGCTTCGTGACCCCCGACGCCTTCCAGGTGGCGGGGTACTCGGTGACCACTCCCAACGCCAAGCGTCCCGGCCAGGTCGCCGTGACCTACGGGAACTCCGACCTGGATCCGGAGAGCAACTGGACGGTGGACGGCGGACTGGGACTTGAGCTTGCCGAATCGGGCATCAGGGCCGACGTCACAGTGTTCGGCAACTTCGTGCAGGACAAGATCGCCTCGCGCGTGACCCGCACCTCCTCGGATGCGCTGGGCTATGCCGAGGGCGACACCATCGCAAGCGCCACCCGCTACGTGAACGCCGACGAGGCCACCTACCGGGGCGTGGAGCTCTCCGGGAGCTGGGACGTGGGCAAGCCGTTCGGCTGGCGCTGGGGAGCCAGGGTCTTCGGGAACTCCACCATCTACACGACCCTCGACGAGGTGACCTGGACGCCCAGCAAGGACGGCCTTCGCGACAGCGTGAAGACCACGGCGGACGCCATGAACGTGGGGACCAACTGGACCGGCGGCATAGAGTTCACCGCTCCCGACCGCAGCAGCGTGCGCCTCTCCAGCCGCTACGTGGGACGTCGCAAGGACACCGACTGGACCGACGCCACCTATCCGGTGATCCGCTATCCGGCCTTCCTGGTGACCGACGTCACGGTGCAGGTGCCGGTGGCCCAAGGCACGCGCCTGACCCTGGCCGTGAACAACCTCTCCGACGAGAACTACTACGAGAAGCGCGGCTACAACATGCCCGGCCGCAACTGGAAGATCAGCGCCCGGCACGAGTTCTGATGCTGCGGATCAAGACAGATCCTGTCACAAGGCTCGGCGTCCTCGCGGCGCTGGGCCTTGCCCTGTCCGGATGCGAAGGGGCGAGGCTGCCGTCCGGGGCCGAGGACGCGGCCTTGCTGGGATCCCCCTGCCGCGAGGTCCCGATGCGCGAGGCGCGGCGCTTCACGCTGGAGGACTGCGGGCAGGTGCGCCGCCTGACCGTGAGCCAGCCGTGGCGCGGTTCCAAGGACGTGTCGCGCTATCTCCTGGTGCCGCGCACCCGCCCCGACCTGCTGGAGCGGGCTCGCAGGCTCGCGCGCGTCCCCGACGTGACCGTGGTGGCGGTGCCGACCCGGCGCATCGTGAGCCTGTCCACCGTCTACGCGGCCTTCCTCCAAGAGCTCGGGATGGCGAACGCCATCGTGGGGATGGGCAACTCCGCCTCGGTGTGGACGCCCTCGGTGGCGGCGCGGATCCGCCGCAAGGAGGTCGCGGACTTGGGAAAGCGGGGCATGCAGGTGTCCCAGCGCATCGAGTCGATGCTGCTGCTGGCGCCCGACCTGGTGCTGGCCTCGGGATCGGGAATCCCGGCCTACGACCGCAACGACCAGTTCCGCGAGTTCGGCCTGCCCGTGGTGGTGGTGGCCGAATGGATGGAGGACACGCCCCTGGGACGAGCGGAATGGATCCGCTTCCTGGGAGCCTTCGTCGGCCGGGACTCGTCGGCCCTGGAGCTCTACCAGGGCATCGCGCGGCGCTACGATTCGGTGCGCCAGGCCCGTTCGGCTCCCGGCGCCCGTCCCAAGGTCGTGGTGGGCTCCAACTGGAGCGGGAGCTGGAACGTCCCCTCCGGCGGAAGCTACGCGGCGACGTTCCTGCGCGATGCCGGTGCCGACTATTCGTGGAAGTCCCTGCCCGGGGCGGGCAGCGTGCCGTTGGGCGTCGAACGGGTGGTGCTCCAGGCCCACGACGCCCAGGTGTGGGTCCACCCTGGACAGGCCAAGGACCTCAAGGGACTGGCGGCCATGGACCCGCGTAACGCGGTCTTCTGCGCCCTGGGCCGAGGCCGGGTCTACAACAACGACAGGCGCACGAACAAGGCCGGAGGCAACGACTACTGGGAATCGGGAGTCGTGAATCCCGACCGGGTCCTGGCCGACCTTGCCTCCATCTTCCATCCAACCTCGACAGGAGACACCTCCATGACCTACTACCGCCGCCTGGGGGCCAAGCCGTGAGCGCGCCTTCGATGCGCATCCGCTGCGCGGCCGGGGGCGCCCTGCTGATCGCCCTCTTCGCCGCCGACATCTGCCTGGGCGAGGCCGCCCTTCCCCTGGGAAAGACCCTTGCCGCCCTGTTCGGCCAGCTCCCCTCCGGCGACGTGCTGTCGCGCATCGTCTGGGACTACCGTCTTCCGCGGGCCCTCACGGCCATGCTGGTGGGAGCCTCGCTTGCCGTCGCCGGCCTGCAGATGCAGACCCTCTTCCGCAACCCGCTGGCCGGGCCGTTCGAGTTGGGGATCAGCTCGGGCGCCTCGCTCGGGGTCGCCCTGCTGGTGCTGGGAGGGGCCGGAAGCGCCGCTTGGAGCAGTTCCTTCTCGGGCCTGGGTTACTGGGGCGTGGTGGGGGCCGCCATCCTGGGATCGGCCGCTGTGATGGTGGCGATCGTGCTCCTGGCGATCAAGGTGAATGCCGGGGTGAACCTGCTCATCATCGGGCTGATGGTCGGGAGCATGACCGGGGCGGTGGTGGCCATCCTGCAGTACTTCACGGCCCCGGAGCTCCTGCAGTCCTTCCTGCTGTGGACCTTCGGATCGGTGGGGGGGCTGGGCTGGACCAAGCTCCTGGTGATGGGGCCGGTGGTGCTGGCGGGGCTGGCTCTCTCGTGCCTGTGGACCAAGAGCCTGGACGCACTGCTCATGGGCGAGTCGCACGCGCGCAGCCTGGGCGTGAGCGTCCCGGCGGCGCGTCTTCAGGTGGTGCTGACCACCAGCCTGCTCGCGGGCACCGTGACGGCCTTCTGCGGTCCCGTCGCCTTCGTGGGCATGGCCGTGCCGCACCTGGCGCGTCCCATGGTCGGTTCCGCCACCCATCGGCGCCTCCTGCCCGGATGCGTGCTGTGCGGGGCGGTGCTGATGCTGGCCTGCGACCTGGCGACCCATTGGCCGGGCAGTTCCACCACGCTGCCCCTCAATGCGGTCACTTCGCTCTTCGGGGCCCCGGTGGTGATCTGGGTGGTGACGGGAAGAAAGAACCTGCAGGAGGCCTTCGGATGACGCGCCATGGGGAACTGATCGCGGTCGGACAGGATCTGACCTTGGGATACCGCCACCGGCGCGGACCGGTGGAGATCGTCAAACACCTGGACATCGGGATCCGGGCGGGGCAGATGGTCTGCCTTCTGGGACCCAACGGCGCCGGGAAGTCCACGCTCCTGCGTTCGCTCGCTGGCATCGTCCCGGTCCTGTCGGGTCGGCTCGCGGTGGGTGGGCTGGATCCGTTCCGGATGCGGCCGGGAGAGCTCGCCCGCACCATGGCGCTGGTCTTCAACGAGCGTCCGGCCAACGGCGGGATCCGCGTGGAGGAGCTCGTGTCCCTGGGGAGGCTGCCGCACACCGGGGCCTTCGGCCGCCTGGAGGCCAAGGACCTGCGGGCCGTGGACGCGGCCCTGGAGGCCACCTCCGCCACGGGCCTGCGGCAGCGCAGCTACAGCGAGCTCTCGGACGGGGAGCGCGCCCGCGTGCAGGTGGCGCGGGCCCTGGCGCAGGACGCCCCCTTCCTCCTGATGGACGAGCCCACCGCGCATCTGGACTGGCCTCACCGCATCGCTCTGATGCGCCTGCTGCTTGCGCTTGCCCGCGAACACGGCAAGGCGGTGCTGCTGTCCACCCACGAGATCGACCTGGCGCTGCAGATGGCCGACCAGTGGATCCTCCTGGCCCCGGACTGCCCGCCCGTGTGCGCGGCCCCCGAGGAGATCGCCCTGCGTGGGGCCTTCGACAAGGCCTTTCCCGATGCCGGGTTCCGTCTGGATCCGCAGCACGGGCAGATCCGGCTCGATCGCCGCCCTTTCCGAGCGCTGCGCCTGTCCGGAAGCGGGGACGCCTGCGCCTGGACGGCCCGCGCGCTGGAGCGCATGGGATGGCGGATCGACGAGGCGGAAGGCCCGCTGGTCGAGGTGCTGGCAAGCGGGCAGGACGCGCTTTGGAGGATCGGGGAGCACGATTTCGACCGCCTGGACGCATTGCTGCACGCGCTCGCCCGGCACCGGACGGAAGCCGCCGAACCGGCACAGGCCAAGGCATGAGCCGCTCCCTGCGCCTGCGCTTCACCTTCACCTCGGGGAGCGAGGTCCCCAGCCTCTCGGCGGCGCTGCGCTCCTTGGCGTCCCCGTTCCTGGACGTGCAGGCCCGCACCTCCGACGACCTCTTCGACACACGCTCCGTGGAGGCCTGGGCCAGGGAGCTCGCCGACGCCGATGCCGCGGTGTTCGTGCCCCACGGCACCGCAGGGACGATGCCAGGCTGGCCCGTCCTGGATGCCGCCTCGCGCGGCCGCTGGCGCCACCTGCAGCCCAGCCGCGGCTGCGACGAGGAGCCCGAGGTGCTGCGGGACTTCGGATTGATGGAACCCGACGCGGCCCTGCGCCGTCGCCTTTCGTTCCTGCACCTGGGAGGCCCCGACAACTGGCGCGGCTTCCTGCTGGATCTCGCGCGCGACCTGGGACTGGACCTGGGACCGTCTCCCGATCCCGCGCGCCTGCCTGCGCACGGGATCTTCCACCCTGCGCTCTGCGATTCGCAGGCGCCGGTGGAGGAGTACCTCGCCGCCCGCCGCGCCGCCCTGCAGCTCGGGCCCGAGGCCCCGGTGGTGGGCCTGTTCCTCTACCACACCCATTGGAACAACGGCGAGACGGCGCTGGCCTGCGCGACCATCGCCGCGGTGGAGGCGCGCGGGGCCGTTCCCCTGTGCGTCTTCCACGATCGCTTCCCCGACGCCGAGAAGGGCCACGGCGGCACCGCCGAGGTGGTCGACCGCTATTTCCTGGACCACGAGGGGGTGTCCCGCATCGGCGTACTGCTGTCGTCCATGGCATTTTCCCTGGCGGGGCAAGGGGTGCACGGCGTCTACGAGCGGCTGGGCGTTCCCGTGCTGCAGATGATCTCCTGCAACGTCCCCTACGCCGTGTGGTCCGAAAGCCCGCAGGGCGTGGGGATGATGGACGTGTCGGTGTCGGCGGCGCAGCCCGAGTTCGACGGGTGCCTCATCACCACCGTGGCCGCCACCCGCGAGACGGGCAAGCGCGATCCGCTCACCGGCGCGACCCTCTCCACGCAGGTTCCCGTCCCGGAGCGGCTGGGGCGGATCGTCGACCTCGCCCTGAACTGGGCCAGGCTCGCGGCCACGCCGGTGGAGCACCGCAAGGTCGCCGTGCTCTTCCACCACAATCCACCCCGCGCCGACTGCCTGGGGTCGGGCTACGGACTCGACACCTTCGAGAGCATGAACCGCCTGCTCGCGCACTTCCAGGCCAAGGGATGGATCACCGAACCTTGGGAGAGCGGCGAGGTGCTGGCGCACGAGATGCTCGCGCGGCTCACCAACGACCGGCGCTGGTTGGATGTCGCCGCCCAGGCCGAGCGTGCGGCCGCACGCATCCCATCGGCAACCGTGCGCGAACGCCACGCGCAGTTGCCGAAATCCGTCCGATCGCGCCTGGAGACCGCCTGGGGCGATCTTCCCGGCAAGGTGTTCGGGCACGAGGGCGATCTCCTGGTGGGCGGCATCGTGCGCGGAAACGTGTTCGTGGGGATGCAGCCTCCCCGGGGCTGGCTGGCCCAGTTCGAGGACGAGGAGAACCCCATCCACGACCCCGACCTGCCGTTCCCGCACCACTACCACGCCTACTACCGCTGGCTGCGCGAGGACTTCGGAGCCCAGGCGGTGGTCCACGTGGGCACGCACGGATCGGTGGAATGGCTTCCGGGCAAGAGCCTGGGCCTTTCGCGCGAGTGCCTCACCGACGTGGCCCTTGCCGACCTCCCCAACGTCTATCCCTACATCGTGAACAATCCCGGCGAGGGCACCCAGGCCAAGCGGCGCGGTGCCGCCTGCATCATCGACCACCTGGCCCAGCCGCAGATGTCGGCCGACCTCCCGTCCGAGCTTCAGGAAGTGTCGGACCTGCTGGAGGAAGCACGCCGGGTGCGTCTGGACGATGCCGGCAAGCTGGTGGTGATCGCTCCGCGCCTGGTCGAGGCGGTCGCGAAGTCCCACCTGGACGCCGACCTTCCCCAAGGATGGGATTCCGACCCGATGGGCGAGGCGTTCGAGGCCGCTTGCCGCAAGCTGCACGGCTTCCTTCACGACGTGCGCGACTGCGCGGTCAACGACGGCCTGCATGTGATGGGCAATCCCCCCGAAGGCGACTTCCTCGCGCATCTGCTGGTCCATTCCACCCGCCTTCCCTTTGCCGATGCCCCCTCGCTCTGGGAGGAGACGGCCCGTTGGATGGGCATCGATCCCGAGCGGATCTTCTCGGACGCGGCGGGTACCGATCCCAGGACCGGAAAGACCTGGGGCGAGCTGCGGCGCGAGGTCATGGATTCCCTGGAAGACAGATTCCGTCAATTGGAAGAAGAAGGATGGACGGAAGACGCCTTCGCGGGCGCACCGGCCCTGCTGCGCAAGGGACTGCGCGCCGCGCACGAACGCCTCCGCGGCCCTCTGGCGCGCACCGTCGAGGAGCTCGACAACTGCGACCTCGCCCTCTCGGGACGCTTCGTGCCGCCGGGCGAGGCGGGATGCCTCACGCGCGGCGCCTGCGAGATCCTTCCCACCGGGCGCAACTTCAAGTCGCTCGATCCCTACGCGGTGCCCGGGAAGGATGCCTGGGACGTGGGCGTGCGGCTGGGCGACGCGTTGATGGAGCGCTACCGCGAAGACCACGGGGAGCTGCCGCGCACGGTGGGGATCATCCTGTGGGGAACGCCCACCATGCGCACCCGAGGCGACGACGTGGCGGAGATCCTCTACCTCATGGGCGTGCGTCCCGTTTGGCACCGGGGGTCCGAGAAGGTGACGGGCCTTGAGCTGTTGCCGCGCGAGCTGCGCCGGTGGCCGCGCATCGACGTGACCGTGCGGACCTCGAGCTTCTTCCGCGACGCCTTTCCCAATCTCCTGGAGCTGCTGGACAAGGCCGTGCGCATGGTCGCCTGCCTGGACGAGCCCGAGGACGAGAACTTCCTGGCCGCCGCCGTGCGGGAGGAGACGGCCCATTGGAGGGCCGAAGGGATGGACGAGGAGTCGGCCGCGCGCCGGGCGACGCTTCGCGTCTTCGGCGAACGCCCCGGCACGCACGGCCCCGGGATCGATACGCTCCTGGAGAACGGGAAGTGGACCAGGCCCGAGGACCTGGGGCGCGTCTGGACCGACTGGGGGTCCTACGCCTACGGCGAAGACCTGTACGGCAAGAAAGACGTGGCGGCCCTGGAACGACGCCTGAACCGCATGGTCTGCACGGTGCAGAACATGGACAGCCGCGAGTTCGACATCCTGTCCATGGACGACGTGATCCACTACCAGGGCGGCATGAACGCCGCCGTGCGCCACGCGGGCGGCCAGGCGGCCAGCTACAACGGGGACGCCAACGACCCCAAGCGGGTGCGCATGCGCTCCACCGACGAGGAGGCGCGCTTCGTGTTCCGCACGCGGCTGCTCAATCCCAAGTGGATCGAGGGCATGAAGCGCCATGGGTACAAAGGCGCCGGTGACATGTCAAAAAATGTCGACTACTGCATCTGGTGGGACGCGACCTCGGGAATCCTGGAGGACTGGCAGTACGAGCGCCTGGCCGAGACCTACGCGCTGGACCCGGCCATGCAGGAGTTCTTCCAGGCGCACAATCCCGACGCGCAGCACCACATCGCCGAGCACCTGCTGGACGCCATCGAGCGCGGCCTGTGGGAGAGGCCGGGAGACTACAAGGAGCGCCTGCAGGAGGCGCTGCTCCAGGCCGAAGGGGACATCGAGGAGCGCCTGGGGGCGCAAGGAGAGAAGCGATGATCGAAGTGCGCATCGTGGCGGGTCACTCCGTCCCCACCAGCCTCTGGGCTGCCGCCTCGGAGCTTCTGGCCCGGGACGGAATCCGACTTCTCGCGGGAGGCCAGGATGCCTGGCTCGGGCGCGAGGGATTTGAACACGACCTCTCCGGAGCCGACGCGGCGCTTGCCGACCTGACCGCGGCCATGCCCGGGGCCGATGTCCTCGAGGCCGCGTGCCTACGGGCAAGGCGCGCGTGGATCCGGCACTCCGACCGTCCCGAGGCCGCCGATCCGCTGCTGGCGCGCTTCGATGCCCACCTGCGTGTCGGGACTCCCTCGGAAGGGGCCAATGCCGTACGGCTGCTGCTGTTCGCGGCCGGTCTGGGTGCGGAGCCTCCCGCGCCCACGGAGCCGTTTCTGTGCGGGCTGTCCTTTCCCGGGGACACGATCCTCTCCGAAGACCTGGCCGCCCATCTGGCGCTTGCGACCCGGGCGGCGGACGTACCTGCCGGAGCCCCGATCGTCGCGCTCCTGTGGGCGCGCACCTCGTTTCTTGACGGCGACGACGCTTGGCTGGCTCCCGCGCTTTCGGCCCTGGCCGCGCACGGACTCCTGGGTGTCTCGGTCGTCTGCGACCACGAGATCGCATCGGGCCTGCTGCGCGAGGGGAACCCGCTGCGCGGGCTCATCGATTCCCTGTCGCCGCGTCTGGGCGCGGTCTGGAACGGCCTGATCTCCCACGGGGCCGGCGCCTTCGATTCGAGCCCCTTCGCGCGCTGGAACGTGCCGGTGCAGCAGCTGGTGCGCACCTACACCCAAAGCGCCGCCGCCTACCGCGAGAGTCCCGACGGCCTGTCGGCCATGTCCGCCACCTGGAGCGTGGCACTGCCCGAGCTCCTGGGTGCCATCGAGCCCGTGGTGTACGCCGGGACGGTGCGCGAACCCAACCCGGCCGGACCGGGAACCCGCATGCGCTGCGACCCGCTGCCCGAGGAGATCGGGCGCATCGCCGCCCGCAGCGCGGCCTGGATCCGGTTGCGGACCACGCCGGCCGCCGACCGCAAGGTCGCGGTCCTGCTGCACCACGCCACCTGCGCGAGCGTCGAGGGGACCCTGGGGACGGCCGGAGGATTGGACGGTGCCCACAGCTGCGTGGAGCTGCTGCGCGCCCTGAAGGGACAAGGCTGGTCGGTGGAGGGAATTCCCGAGGACGGCAAGGCCCTGGTGGCCATGCTCCTGGAACGGCGAGCCATCCAGGAGTTCCGATGGACCACGGTGGAGTCGATCGTCGACAAGGGCGGGGCGCTGGCGCTGGTGGGAGAGGAGGAGTACCGCACCCGCTACGACTCCCTGCCCGAAGCCTCGCGCGCAGCGGTCGAGAAGGGCTGGGGCCCTTTTCCCGGGAAGTCCATGGCGCTGGACAAGGATGGGTCCGATCCGCGCCTGGTGGTGAGCGGCCTGCGGTTCGGGAACGTACTGGTGATGACCGATCCCAAGCGCGGCTGTTGGGGTTCGCGCTGCGACGGGGAGGTCTGCCGCATCCTGCACGATCCCGACATCCCGCCGCCGCACCAGTGGCTGGCCACCTTCTGGTGGCTGCAGCGCGAGGTCGATGCGCTGGTGCCCCTGGGGGCGGAAGGCCCCATCGAATGGCTTCCCGGGCGCCGGATCTGTCCGAGCGCCCTCGACTGGTCGGGCGTTTCTGTGGGACATCTTCCCGTGGTCTACCCCTACCACAGCGAGCCCGCAGGCGAGGCGCTGGTGGCCAAGCGACGTGCCCTGGCCGTCACCGTGGGGCATCTTCCCGTGGCCTCGGCGGAGGTCGGCGAGGACGACGCGAACCTCGCCCAGCTCCTGGACCTCCATCGCCAGTGGCAGCAGGCGGCCTCGCCCTCGGAAGCCTCGCGACGCGGGCGGATCGAGGCGGACCTGCGCGAGAAGGTTCTGGCTGCGGGAATCTGGAGCGAACCCACCGCTGCCGACGGGAAGCCGGGATCCGATTGGGAGACGTTCCGCGACGACTTGCCGCGCCGGATCCAGGTGCTGGCCAGACGGCGCTGCAAGGGGCGGCTTCACGTGCTGGGGCGCATTCCCGACGCCGAGTCGACGGAGCGCTACCGCCTCATGCTCGCCGAAGGAACCGGGGAGGATCCCGATCCCGGGGCGCTCGCGGACGACCTGGCAAGGACGGGACAGGAACTGTCAAATGTGACGGGGGCCCTGTCGGGGGGCTTCGTGGCTCCGGGGCCCGGGGGATCGCTCCTGCGCGGGCGGCGCGACGTCCTGCCCACCGGGCGGAACCTCTTCGGCATCGACCTGCGTCGCGTGCCCACCGAGGCGGCGCAGCAGGTGGGCCAGGAGCTGGGAGCGGGGCTCCTCAAGGCGCACCTTGCCGGGGAAGGGCGCTTCCCCCGCCGCATCTCGATCGCCCTGTGGTCCAGCGACGTGTTCCAGAGCGAGGGCGAGGTGTTCGCCCAGATCCTCTGGCTTCTGGGATGCCGCCCGGTGCGCGACAGGAGCGGCGCGGTGTGCGGGATCGAGATCGTCCCCTGCTCCGGTCTGACGCTGGAGGATGCGACAGGATCCGTCATTTCCCGTCCGCGCGTGGACGTGATGGTGCAGATGAGCGGTGTGGTGCGCGACAGCCTGCCCGTCGTGTGGGGCCGCATCGACGAGGCGGTGCGGCGCGTGGCGGCCCTCGACGAGCCACACGGGGTCAATTTCGTGCGTGCCGCCCGGGACGAGAGCCTCGAGCGCCTGCGCGGATGCCTTGAGGCCGACGGGAAAACCCTCGAGCGTCTGGCGACCGCGCGCGTCTTCTCGAGCCGACCCGGGAGCTTCGGCACCGGAGTCGACCTTCAGCTGGCCGCCTCGGCCTGGAACGACGACAAGGACCTGGCCGAGACGTGGGTGAACTGGACCGGCCGGGCCTACGGCCAGGGGCTGGACGGACGCGGCGAGGCGGGCGGCGTGCAGGCGGGTCTGCAGGAATACCTCAAGCTCTCCGAAGGGGTGGAGGCGACCTTCCAGAAGGCCGTGGGTCCCGAGTGGGACGCCCTGTCCATCACCAGCTACGCCGCGTTCCAAGGAGGGGCCAGCCTGGCCCCGCGCCTGGCGGGAAGGCCCGCGCCCCGCACCTGGTGGGGATCCACCTCGCGTCGCGAGACCGCCGTGCGCGATCTGCGCGAGGAGATCGACCAGGCGCTCTGCGCCCGCCTTGCCAGTGCCGGATGGCTTGCCGAACGCAAGGAGGAAGGATACCAGGGAGCGATCGCCATCCTCCATTTGTCCGAGTCGCTCTACGCCTGGGAGGCCACGGCCAAGGTGGTGGAAAAGCGCCACTTCGACCAGTTCGCCCGCCGCGTCCTGGGTGACCCCGGGATGCGCGCCTGGCTGCGCGAGGTCAATCCCCATGTGCTGGAATCGGTGTCGAGACGGCTGATGGAGGCTTTCCAGCGCGGGCTCTGGAAGGCCGACGCCCAGGAGGCGCAACTGGTCCAGGACGCCTTGCTGGAGGCCGAGGGCGACATCGAGGCTGAGCTGGGCGAGGTGCGCGGCGAGATGCAGGGCAGCCTGGTCGACATCCGGACCCGGACGGACGTGGAGGAATGGAAGAATGACTTCCGGCTCTGAGCGGCGCGCGATGCCCTTCCCGCTGGCTGCCCTGGTGGGGCAGGAGGATCTGCGCCTGTGCCTGCTGCTGGCCGCCGTGGATCCACGGCTGGGCGGCGTGCTGCTGCGCGGCGAGAAGGGCACGGCCAAGTCCACTGCGGCGCGTGGGCTGTCGGAAATCGTCGGGGACGGTGTGCCCTTTGTCGATCTTCCCTTGGGCGCCACCGAGGACCGCGTGCTGGGCCATCTGGACCTGGAACGGGCGATCGCCGACGGAGAGGCTGCCTGGCGTCCGGGCCTGCTGTCGCGGGTCGACGGAGGGATCCTGTACGTGGACGAGGTCAACCTCCTGGACGACCATCTGGTCGAATGCCTCCTGGACGCCTGCGAAAGCGGCGTGAACCGCCTGGAGCGCGAGGGACTGAGCCATGCGCACCCGAGCCGCTTCACGATGATCGGGACCATGAACCCCGAGGAAGGCGACCTGCGCCCGCAGATGCTGGACCGCTTCGCGCTGTCGGTGCGCGTGGCGGGCGAGCAGGAGGACGGTCCGCGCATGGAGGTGATGCGGCGGCGGCTGGCCTACGATTCCGATCCGGCGTCCTTCCGCGGCCAGTGGCTCGATGCGACCCGACGCTTGCGCGAGCGGCTGACGCAGGCGCGCGAGATCCTGCCTTCCGTGGTGCTGGGGAGCTCCCTGCAGGACTTCATCGCCGAGGTGGCGGTGAAGAACCGGGTGGCCGGCCATCGGGCCGACCTCGCCATGGCGAGGGCCTCCCGGGCCTTGGCGGCCTGGGAGGGCCGTTCGCAGGTCGATGCGGACGACGTGGTGCGGGTCGCGCCTTTCGCGCTTGCCCACCGGATCCGCCCCGAGGAAGAACCTCAGGTCCCTCCTCCTCCGCCACCCCCTCCCGAAGAGGAACCTCGGGAAGACCCGCAGGAGCCACCTCCCGAACCTCCGGAGATGCCGCCCGAGCCGCCGTCCCCGTCTCCGGATCCGTCCGGGGAAGAAGATGGGGAGAATGCGCCGGGCCAGGAGGACCCGAACCGAAGCGAGGGGACGGAATCTGTCTTCGCCTCGGGCGAACCTTTCAAGGTGCGCCCCCTGGAGATCCCTCCCGATCGCCTGGCCCGCAGCGGCTCGGGGCGCCGCACCCGCAGCCGTTCCTCCACCTGCCGAGGCAGGACCGTGGGCTCCACCCTGCGCCGTGGACGCGACGACCTGGCCTTCGATGCCACCTTGCGCGCCGCCGCACCGCATCAGCGGGCACGCCGCGCTGCAAGCAGCTCGCCTCTGGCCATCCTGGTCGAGCCCCGGGACGTGCGGGAACGCGTGCGGGAGCGCAAGGTCTCCCACCTGCTCCTGTTCGTGGTGGACGGATCGGGATCGATGGGGGCCCGCAAGCGCATGTCCGAGACCAAGGCCGCCATCCTGAGCCTGCTCCTGGACGCCTACCAGAAGCGCGACCGCGTGGGGCTGGTGGTCTTTCGGGGCGAAGGGGCCGAGACCGTGGTTCCCCCCACGCCTTCGGTGGAGCGCGCGGCGCGGCTCCTGGAGACCCTTCCTGTGGGAGGGCGGACGCCGCTGGGCGCGGGACTGGTGGAGGCGGGAAAGGTGCTGGCGACGGCCCGCCGGCGCGATCCGCTGCTGCGCCCCTTGGTGGTCCTGCTCACCGACGGGCGCGCCAACCGGGCCTACGGAGCGGACTGCGGGGAGGCCCCCGCCGCCCAGGGCAGGAGCCTGGCGCGAGCGCTTGCGGAGAGGAACCCCCAGGCGCGCTTCGTGGTGATCGACACCGAGGCGCAAGGCCGTATCCGCCTGGGGCTTGCCGGGCGTCTGGCGCAGGAGATGGGGGCTCAGTGCCTTGCCTGCGAGGAACTGCGTGACCTGCACCCCTGACGGCGGACACAATGATCAGGTAGGTTAGTGCAATGATTGATCCGAATAGAAAGTCTCGCAAGAGCTACACACCCCAATTCAAGGAGCAGGCAGTGCTGCTTGCTCAAGATCTGGGGAGTATCGAAGCGGCCAGCCGACAGCTGGACGTTGGAGCGAGCCTTCTGGGGGGCTGGATAGGCCTTAGTAATGCCGCCAAGGCCCGAGGCAAGGGTCTGGCTGAGAGCTTGGACGAGACGTCCCGTAACGCAGCCCTGGAGAAGGAAAACGCTTACCTTCGGATGGAGATTGATATTCTAAAAAAAGCGACGGCGTACTTCGCAGTGGGCCATCTGCCCCACGGTACGCCTGGATCCAGGGACATCGGCCGGAGTACCCGATAGTTCTGATGTGCAAGGTTTTCGGGGTGAGCACTTCAGCCTTTTACGACTGGGAAAGACGGCCGCTTGGGCCTGATTTCCCTTTGGTTCGCCAGGCCATTCGAGCCGTTCAGATTGAATCCGACCGAACCTATGGGTATCGCCGGATGCTTCCTGAGTTGCGCTCAAATGGCCATGGCTGTGGCAAGAAGCTGATTCGACGTTTGATGCGGGAAGAGAGGCTGCAAGGGCGTTTGAAGCGCACCAGGCCTTATGGGAAGTCGAAAACGGCCGAAGTTTTGGCTGTGCCAAATGTATTGGATCGACAATTTGTGGTCGAGGCTCCGAACCAGGTTTGGGCAAGTGACATCACCTACATCCGGACCAGGGCTGGGTGGGTGTATTTGGCTGTGATCCTGGACCTGTATGCCCGGGTTGTTGTCGGTTGGAGCGTCTCGAATAACCCGGATACCCTGTTGGTTTTGGACGCTCTGACCATGGCTGTGAAGCAGCGGCGCCCAGGTCGAGAAGTGATGATGCACACTGACCAGGGCTGCCAGTACACCGCCAAGGCTTGGAGGGTGAGGCTTGAGCTGTTGGGCTTCAAACTCTCAATGAGCCGCCGAGGAGAGTGCTGGGACAACGCCCCTATCGAGAGCTGGAACGGGATCCTCAAGCGAGAATCCAGGGTGGTCACCACCCTCCAAGATGATGCAGAATCGGTCAGAGGACTACTCTTCAGGTGGATCCATGGTTGGTACAACACCCGCCGACGGCACTCCAGTAACGGCTACGCCAGCCCCGCCGAATACGAACGTAAGTGGGCGGCTTGAACTGTCCGGTTCAAGGGGAGCAGGTCAGCGCGCCGAGGACCTGGTGCGCTGGACAAGAAATGTCATGAACTCAGAGGAAAGGAACATCCCGTGAAGAAGCCCGTCTATCCCTTCGTCGCCATCGTCGGCCAGGAGGACCTCAAGCTCTCGCTGGTCCTCAACGTGGTCCATCCCGCCCTCGGCGGCGTCCTGATCCTGGGCGAGAAGGGCACGGCCAAGTCCACCGCGGTGCGCGGCCTCGGGCGCCTGCTCGGCGAGATTGAGGTCTACGAGCACGATCCCTTCAACACCGCGCCGGGCCAGCCCATCCCCTCGCAGGTCGCAAGGGTTCCCGGCCAGGGAGAGCCCCGCGTGGTGCGCCGGGCGGTGCCGCTGGTCGACCTTCCCATCTCGGCCACCGAAGACCGCGTGGTCGGGACGCTGGACCTGGAACGCGCCCTCAAGAGCGGGGAGTCGCGCATCCAGCCGGGGCTGCTGGCCGGGGCGCACAGGGGCATCCTCTACGTGGACGAGGTGAACCTGCTGGACGACCACGTGGTCGACCTGCTCCTGGACGTGGCGGCGATGGGCGTGAACACGGTGGAGCGCGAGGGCATCAGCTTCGCCCATCCCTCGCGCTTCACGCTGGTGGGCACCATGAACCCCGAGGAAGGCGAACTGCGGCCGCAGCTGCTGGACCGCTTCGGCTTGTGCGTGCGGGTGGAGGGGCTGCGCGATCCCTCCCTGCGCGTCGAGGTGATCCGCCGCCGCCTGGCCCACGAGTCCGATGCGCAGGCCTTCGCGGCGGGGTTCGCGAAGGAGGAGCGGGAACTGTCCGAGCGCATCGTCGCCGCCAAGGAGCGGGTGGCCTCGGTGGGATGGTCGGACGCGATCCTCCTGCAGATCGCCCGGACCTCCCTTTCGGCCGGGGTAGACGGCCACCGCGCCGACCTGGTGATGCTCCAGGGGGCCCGAGCCCTGGCCGCCTGGGAGGGGCGCACCGAGGTCTTGGAGGACGACGTGGAGCGCATCTCCCGGCTGGCGCTCCCGCACCGCATGCGCCGTCAGCCCTTCGCGGAGATGGGGACGTGATCGTGCTGCACGAGGACGGCAACCTGCGCATCCGTCGCGACGGGCGCTTCCTGGTCGCGAGCCTGCGCCGTCCCCATCGGGTGCTCTCCACCTCCATGGTGGGCGGAGGGCTGCGCGAGGACTGTACGCACGTGGTGAACCACCAATCCTGCGAGCCCAGCGGGGACGACGCGGCCATGCGCCTCTGGAAGGCCCTGGGTCCGGAAGGTTCGCACCGCGAGGCCTGCGGGGAGGCCGGGACCGATCCCGCCACCACGGCCCTGTGCGGGACGGCTGCGAACATGCGCTGCGCCAGCCTCTCCAGAAGGAGCTTCGAGGAGCTCGAGGTGACGGTGGTGTCCACGGCCGGGGTCGAAGGCAACGCCACCCGTGCCGGGGATCCGGCGCGCTGGCACGAGGTCGAGACGGGAAGCCGGATGGTCGAGCCTGCGGAGCTGTCCGGGACCATCGTGGTCCTGGGCTTCCTCTCGGTCCCCTGCACGGCCGGCTGCCTGACGAAGGCCTCCAGCATGCTGGTGGAGGCCAAGACCGCCGCGCTGTGGGACCTGCGGGTTCCCAGCCGCCAGTCCGACCGTCCCGCGACGGGGACGGGGACCGACCAGTTCGCCCTGGCATCCCCCCTGGCGGGCGAGGGGGAATGGGAACGGCGCTTCTCCGGGTCCCACAACAAGCTGGGACAGATCCTGTCAGAAGCCGTCCACGAGTCGGTGTCGCAGGCCCTGACCCTGCAGAACGGGCTGGTCCCCGAGCTGCGGCGCAGCCTGTGGGCCGCGCTGGGAAGGATGGGACTCGACGCGGGCCTGCTGCTGGAGACGGCCGCCCGTGAGCTGCCCCCGGAAGCGTGCGCGCTGCTGGCCGCCAACCTCCAGCCGCTGGCCCACGACCCGCAGGTCGCGGCCGCCGCCTTCGCCCTTGCCGAGACGCAGGAGCTGGGGCGTGCCGGGATCCTGGGCGCCGACGCCCTTCGGGAGGCCCTCGCGAGCCAGGCCGCGCTCCTGGCGTCCGCGACCTCGCTGCTTCCCGCCCGGTTCGGGTCCTTCCGCGGCGCGCTGATGGGAACCCCGCGCCCGCTTCGCGAGATGGCCGCCCACGCCCTGGTCCTTGGCTTCCAGGAGAAATGGCGCAAGGAGCAGGGAGCCGGCCTGCCTTCGGACCTCTGAACCATCCGTCCACGCATCCCGCACCATCCAACGAAAGAACGAACATGCCCATCGATCCGCGTCTTGCTTCGATCCCGCTTCCCCGTGAGATCCTCGACCTGCTGGCCAAGGCCCCTTCGCACCGGCTCCCCCTCGAGCGCACCGACCTGCTCGACTGGGCGCTGGGTCGCGAGTCCGGAACCACCGACTGGGCGCAGAGCAACCGCACCGATCGGGGCGTCTTCCAGGTCGCCTACGAGGTCCCGGGCCGAGGGACGGTCGTGGAGGCCGACGTGGCCAAGGCCCGCAACGGCCTGTCGGTCAACTTCCCCGACGTCGCCATGCGGCGGCGCGACCCCGAGGCCATGGTGATCGGTGACGAGCTGCCGACCGACAAGCCCCGCTTCCGTGAGCGCTTCGGCAAGGAGTTCGCGCCCCTGCGTTCCGAGATGCTGGCCTGGCTCGAGGCGCAGGACCTGATCGTGATGCCCTTCCATGCCGGGCCCGCAGACCTCAAGTACGGATCGCTCCTGATCTGTCCCCGCAACGCGAGCTTCTTTGCCGGCATGCTCGCCGACCTCCAGGGCTTCATCCCCGCCGACAAGGTTCCCGAGGACTTCACGTTGTCCGGAGGCTTGGTGCTGGTCGTGCCGCCCTTCCGCCACACGGCCTTCGACGGGGCGCAGGTGGTGGTGCACAACCGCCTGCACGAATGCCAGGAGATCTTCGCGACGAACCTCTATCCCGGCCCCAGCGCCAAGAAGGGCATCTACTCGTGCCTCCTGCACCAGGGCGAGAAGGAGGGCTGGGTCACCAACCACTGCTCCGCGGTCCAGGTGGAGACGCCCTACGACAACATCGTGACCTTCATGCACGAGGGCGCCTCGGGCGGCGGCAAGTCCGAGATGCTCGAGCATGTGCACCGCCAGGCCGACGGCCGCCTGCTCCTGGGCAGGCACATCGTCACCGGCGAGAAGCGCCATTTCGTCCTGCCCACCGCCTGCAAGCTCTATCCGATGATGGACGACATGGGTGCGGCCCACCCCAAGTACAGCCGGGGCTCCACGCGCCTTGCGGTGGCCGACGCCGAGGACGGCTGGTTCATCCGCACCGACAACATCCTGGGATACGGCACCGATCCCCACCTCGAGGAAATGTGCCTCAACTCAAGGATCCCTCTCATCTACCTCAACCATTTCGTGCAGCCCGGGGCGTTGGCGCTGATCTGGGAGCACATCGAGGACGCGCCGGGCAAGCGCTGCGCCAATCCCCGCGTGTGCGTGCCGCGCTCGATGATGCCCGGCATCCGCTCGGGGGCGGCCCAGGTGAACGTGCGCTCGTTCGGCGTGCGCTGTCCTCCGACCACCAAGGAGCATCCCAGCTACGGCATCATGGGCCTGTTCCACGTGATCCCGCCGGCACTGGCCTGGCTCTGGCGCCTGACGGCCCCGCGCGGCCACGCCAACCCCTCCATCCAGGACGTCGGCGGCGGCATGAAGTCGGAAGGGGTGGGATCCTACTGGCCGTTCTGCACCGGCCGCAAGGTCGACCAGGCGAACCTGCTGCTGAAGCAGATCGTGGAGACTCCCGACACGCGCAACATCCTGATCCCCAACCAGCACATCGGTGCCTGGAAGGTGGACTTCATGCCCTCCTGGATGACGCGCGAGTACCTGGCCCGCCGCGGAGGGGCGCGCTTCCGCGCCGATCAGCTGATCCAGGCCCGCTGCCCGCTCCTGGGCTACGTCCCCTGGCACATGCAGATCGAAGGCACGCTGATCCCGCGCTGGTTCCTGCAGGTGGAGACCCAGGCCGAGGTGGGGGAGGAGGCCTACGACAAGGGGGCCGAGATGCTCTACGGGTTCTTCCATCGCGAGCTTGCCGACTTCCTGGCGCCGGGCATTGATCCACTGGGCCGGAGGATCATCGAATGCTGCCTCCAGCGCGGCTCGGTGGCCGACTACGAGGCCATCCTGGGCGGATAGTCCACCGGACAATTCCTGTCATTCCGGGCGCCTCCCCCGGATCGTGGTGCCATGCGGCTCCCCGGTCCGGGGGCCGCCGTGCTGCGGGCTCGCCTGCCGGCTCGGTGCCGCCTTGTCCGCCGTAATCATTCCCTCGGTGGGCGGCACGGCCCAGGGCCCCCTGCGCATGGCTGGCGCGAACGCCTACCTCCCTCCGGAAGCGGACTTGCGGAACTGCACCGGACTGGCCCCGGTCCCGCGGCGGAAGGCGGTGCTGAAGTGGGAGACGTGCTCGTAGCCGCACAGTCCGGCGATCTCCTGCACGGACTTGTCGGTTTCCTGCAGGTAGCCGCGGGCAAGCTCCATGCGGTGCGAGAACAGCAGCCCGTAGATGCTGTTCCCGAAGAGCTCGCGGAATCCCTTCTTGAGCTTGCACTCGTTGATGCCGACCAGGCGGGCGAGCTCCGGGATCGACGGGGGATCGAGCAGCCTGCGCAGGAGGATCGCGCGCGCCTCGCGCAGCCGCTCGACATCGTAGCGCTGCACGCAGCCGTTCCTTCCCTGGAGCCGCTCCACGCCCTCCGTCTCCTTGATCTCGAGCACCAGGGAGAACAGCTCCATGAGCTTGGCATCGCGGTAGAGTCCGGCGGCGTTGCCCATCAGATCGCTTTCCCGCAGCGCCTGGAACACCGACAGGACCCTGGGCGGGATGGGGACGTTGCGAGGGAGCAGGGCGAAGGGGGATGTGCATGTCCTCGGGCCCGTGAGCAGTTGCATGCCTTCGAAGGCGGAGCACAGCCGATCCAAGCACCCTTCCGATGCGGTCACGGACGACATGAGGGCCTTGCTGCCGGCGCCGAAGCGGCAGTAGCCGGGCAGGTCTCCGGTCCAGATCTGGATGGTCCCGGCGCGGCAGATCTCCTCGTGCGCCATGCCCTCCCAGCGGTAGAGGAAATCCCCTTCCAAGGACAGGCTGACGCTCAGGCGGGGATGCCCCTCGTCGGAGGCGATCTCCAGGTCCCTCGTGGGACGGTAGGATTGGCTGGAGATGCTCAGGTCGCGGCTGCGGATGTTGTCGATGCGCGCCCGGAGGAACGGGGAATCGATCGCGGTGGTCTCCTGCGAGAGGTCCTTCTCCTGCGAGAACATCTCGAGTTCGGCCTCGCCCAGCATCTCCGTGAAGTTTCCCGCTGTGATCCTGATGTTCAACTGACACCCCTTCGCTTTGGCTATGGACAATCGTCCCCCTCGAAGAAGATATGCTCCCGATCGCGGATTTACAATGAGAATGAGTCGCAATATGTTGATGACGTCGGCCGGGTGGCCGTGGTCATAGGAAAGGTGGTCGGGATGAGCACGCTGCTGAAGCTGCAAGGCTACATGGGGGAGCGGAGATGGATGTTGCCGGGAGCGCTAGCGCTTTCCGGGGGAAGCGCACTGCTGGGCCTGGTCCCGTTCCTGTGCGTCTGGGAGATCGTGCATCGGCTGCTTGCGCACGGCAGCGGCGGAGCCCGTCCGGTCGTCTCGCTCGCCCTCTGGGCGGCCGGGACGTCGGTGGCCTCTGTCTTCCTCTACTTCTTCGCCCTGATGCTCTCGCACCTTGCGGCCTTCCGCGTCGAGACCCGGATGCGCTCGGAATCGATGGACAGGATCATCGGAATGCCCCTGGGGTTCTTCGACCTGCACCCAACCGGCAAGATCCGCAAGATCGTCGACACCAACGCCGGCATCACGCACGTGTTCCTGGCCCACCAGCTTCCCGACCTCGCGGGAACCGTGCTGGTTCCCGTCGCGACCCTCGCGCTGCTCCTGTGGTTCGACTGGAGGATCGGCCTGGCGAGCCTGGTGCCTCTGGTCTTGGCCATGACGCTGATGTTGCGGATGATGGGCGGCAAAGGGAAGAGCTTCATGGACAGCTACATGATGTCGTTGGAGGAGATGAACGGCGACGCGGTGGAATACGTGCGCGGGATCCCGGTCGTGAAGGTCTTCCAGCAGACGGTCCGCTCGTTCAAGAACTTCCACGGCAGCATCGAGCGCTACCGGGCGATGGTCGTGGCCTACACGAGGCTGTGGGAGACGCCCATGTCCCTCTACGTGGTGGCCATCCACGGCATCGCTTTCTTCATGGTCCCCACCGCCGTGCTGCTGATCGGGCGTGGCGACGATCCCACCCGGGTGGTTCGCGACCTGTTCCTCTACGCCTTGGTCACGCCCCTGTTTGCACGCTGCATCATGCGCAGCGCCTACCTGGGGCAGGCGATGGGCTTGGCGAGCCAGGCGATCGAAAGCCTGGACAAGCTCCTGGACCATCCGCCTCTGCGCGTGCCGACGACCAGCCGGCGGCCGGAGAGGTTCGACATCGATTTCGAGGACGTCTCCTTCGCGTACCCGGGAGCCTCGTCGCGGGCGGTCGACAACGTCTCCTTCGCGGTCCCCGAGGGGACCGAGACCGCCTTGGTGGGGCCGTCTGGAAGCGGCAAGACGACTCTCGGCCGTCTGGTCCCGCGCTTCTGGGACGTCGGTTCAGGTCGTGTGCGCCTGGGTGGCGTCGACGTGCGGGAGATCGACCCGTCCGTCCTGATGCGGCACGTCTCCTTCGTGTTCCAGAGCACCCGCCTGGCCAAGGCCACGATCCGCGAGAACCTCCTCTACGGCTCCCCCGACGCCTCCGAGGCGGACCTGCTGCGCGCGCTCGAGGCGACCCGGTGCGCCGAGATCGTGGCGAAGCTCCCGCAAGGCCTGGACACCCGGATCGGGTCCAAGGGGATCTACCTGTCGGGGGGAGAGCAGCAGCGCATCGTGCTGGCGCGCGCGCTGCTCAAGGACGCCCCCGTCGTGGTGCTCGACGAGGCGACCGCCTTCGCGGATCCGGAGAACGAGCACTTGATCCAGGCGGCCTTGGCCAGGCTCATGGCAGGCCGCACGGTGCTCATGATCGCCCACCGCCTGACCAGCGTGGAAGGGGCCGACCGCATCCTGGTCCTGGACCGGGGGCGGATCGTCGAGCGGGGGACGCACGCGCAGCTGCGCGCCGAAGGCGGGAGATACGAACGGATGTGGAACGAATACCAGCGGTCGGTGAAGTGGACCATCAAGGACGGATCGATCCGGGAAGGGAGCGTGCAGCATGCTTGAGTACACACGGCGAAGGCTCGCCCTTTCCGAGCAGGGCGCCCGGGATTTCCTGCGCGGATCGGCATGGACGACGGTCCTGGATCTCGCCTTGCTGCTTCCCGCCATCTACCTGTTCCTGTTCCTGCGCGATCGCCTGGATCCCGTGCCGGGTGCCGGTCACGGGATCGGTTTCTACCTCGTGCTGGCACTGGCCTTCATGGCGGTCCTGTTCCTGGTCGCGCTCCGCCAGTACCGCTCCACCTTTTCGAGCGTCTACGACGAGAGTGCGTTGCGGCGCCTGGGGATCGCCGAGACGCTGCGGAAGCTGCCGCTCTCCTTCTTCGGGAAGAAGGACCTCTCCGACCTCACGGCCACCATCATGGAGGACTGCACGGAACTGGAGCACACCTTTTCGCACGCGGTCCCGCAGCTGGTTGCTTCCTTGGCGAGCCTGGGGTTGATCGCTGTGGGCCTGTTCCTGTACGACTGGAGGATGGCGCTGGCCGTGCTGTGGGTCGTTCCCGTGGCTCTGGCCATGATCCTCGTGTCCAAGCGCTGGCAGAGGCGATGCAACCGCGCCATCTACCTGATGAAGAGGGAGGCCAGCGAGACGATCCAGGAAGGGCTCGAGACGGTCCACGAGATCAAGTCCTGCGGACAGGAGGCCCGCTTCCGGGACGAGCTCGGGGCGAAGCTCTCCGAGTACGAGCGGACTCTGACGAGGGTCGAGCTGATCACGGGGATGGTCGTCAATTCGGCGCAGAGCGTCCTGCGTTTGGGGCTGGCCACCACCGTCCTCGTGGGGGCGTGGCTGTTCGCCGAGGGATCGCTTGCGGTCTTCCCCTACCTGGCCTTCATGCTGGTGGCGTCGCGGATCTACGGGCCTGTCGAGGAGGTGCTCAACAACCTGGCGGCGCTCTTCTACCTGGACGTGCGCATCGATCGCATGCGGGAGATCGGATCGCTCCCGGTCCAGACCGGAGCGCGCGACGTCCATGTCCCGAACCACGACATCGAGTTCCGCGGGGTCCATTTCGCCTACGACGAGGGGATCCCGGTGCTGCAAGGGGCGTCCTTCACGGCTCGGCAAGGCGAGGTCACGGCGCTGGTGGGTCCGTCCGGAAGCGGCAAGACCACTGCGGCCAAGCTGGCGGCGCGCTTCTGGGACATCCAGGCGGGCGAGATCATGATCGGAGGAGTGCCCGTCTCGGGCATCGATCCGGAGGAGCTCCTGCGGCACTTCGCGGTGGTCTTCCAGGAGGTCGTGCTGTTCAACTCGAGCGTGATGGAGAACATCCGCATCGGGAGAAGCGGGGCAAGCGACGAGGAGGTGCGCCGGGCCGCCCGGCTCGCCCGCTGCGACGAGTTCGTGGAGCGCCTGCCTGAGGGCTGGGACACCGTGATCGGGGAGAACGGGCAGACGCTGTCGGGAGGCGAGAGGCAAAGGCTGTCCATCGCCCGCGCCATCCTCAAGGACGCTCCCATCGTGCTGCTGGACGAGGCCACGGCCTCGCTGGATGCCGAGAACGAGACGCGCATCCAGGAAAGCTTGTCGGAGCTCACGCGAGGCAGGACCGTGCTGGTCATCGCCCATCGCATGCGCACCGTGGCCGATGCCGACAAGGTCGTGGTGCTGGACGGGGGGCGCGTCGCGGAATGCGGGACGCCTGCCGAGCTGGCGGCGGCGGACGGCCTGTTCGCGCGCATGCTCGACCGGCAGAGGCGCGGTGCCGCGGCTTGAGCCGGGCCAGCCCTTCCTGCTTGGATCTCGGCGCCCCAGCCGACAAATGGAGCGAATCACCCTTTCAGAAGAAGAACCATGTTGCAAGCTCAGTTGATTTCCGCCCTCGGCCCCGTCCTTCTCGTCATGGAGAAGGGCATCCTCTTCCTGCTCATCGCGCTGGGCGTCTGGGAGCTGGCCATCTTCGTGTGGCGTTGGCGCGCCATCCGGGCCAACCAGGGCGATGCCGCCAAGTGGATGACCGTCCTCTCCAAGGACTTCGACCAGGGCGTCGCTGGCATCGAAGTGACGCCCGCCGACCTCAAGACCATGCCGGGCCGGGTGGTCAAGACCGCCGTGGACAACGCCGGTCTCTCGCCCGAGGCGTTGGAGCAGGTCTTCGCCGTGCAGGAGTCGGCCGAGAAGCGCGCCATGGAAGGCGGCGTCTCGTTCCTTGGCACCGTGGGCGCCAACGCCCC
>Ga0302299_10000300_pt1 | contig 25693 bp, 25 predicted proteins | sample III_Fen_N3_4_FD_198795 | JGI IMG/M metagenome (GOLD analysis project Ga0302299, IMG submission 198795) | Peat permafrost microbial communities from Stordalen Mire near Abisko, Sweden - III_Fen_N3_4 | ecosystem: Environmental > Terrestrial > Soil > Wetlands > Permafrost | place: Sweden: Abisko...
CGCGGGGGGGGCCGGCTGGTGCTGCGCCGGTCGGCGGGCCGCACCGCCGCCAGCGCGCTCGAAGGGGCGTTCCGCGTGCGCGCCGCGGGCCGCACCGTCGAGATCAAGGCCGGCGAGGGCACCGTGGTCAATGACGGGCGCCCGCCCGAGCCCGCGTCGCCGCTGCCCGACACGCCGAAGGGCCTGCGGCCCGGGGGCGATCCCGTCTACGTCCACCCCGGCCAGGCGGTCGAGCTGCGCTGGTCGGGCGCGAAGGGGGCGCAGCACCACGTGGAGCTGCTGGCGCTCGCGGGCGAGTCGGTGCTGCTCGCCCGCGAGACGGGCGGCTCGCCGCTGCGGGTCGAGGTGCCGTGGGTCGGCACCTACCGCTGGCGCGTCTCCGCGCGCGACACGCGCGGCGTCGAGGGCCGGCCGTCGGCCGAGGGCCTGATCTGCGCGGTGGAGAAGTAGCGGCCGCCTAGCGGCTGCCCGCGAACTGGTTCGGCAGCACCGGGCTGCCCGGAGGCAGTGGCGGGATGATCGGCGGGGGGACTGGTCCGCCGCCTCCGCCGCCTCCCCCTCCTCCGCCTCCAGGAGTGCCGCCTCCGCCTCCGGTGTCGCCCCCGCCCGTCCCCGTCCCGCCGGGACCGGTCGTCGCGAGCTCGGCCACGAGCGTGCCGGGGCGCAGGATGTCGCCGCACAACTCGGCGTTCAGCGCCGCCCGGCGGTGCTCGAGGAAGCGCCGCGCCTCCTCGGCTTGCTGGCGAGTCACCGGCCCGGCGGGTCCGAGATCCAGGCCGAGGCGAGCGAGCGTCCCGGCGTAGTCGGCAGGGGCGTCCTTCTTCGGCTCGAGGCGCACGCGCTCGACGACGGTGTCGGGCCCGAGGCTCGCCGTGAACAGGTGCCGGCCCTTCTGGAAGCGGCCCGACAGGATCGTGCGCCAGCGGGCCAGCGGGTCGTTCGAGGGGCAGGCCAGGCTCTTGCGGCAGCCGTCGACGACCCAGCGCTCGCCACCCGCCGGCACGCCGAAGACCGACAGCGTGTACAGGCCGTCCGCCGGCAGATCGGCCGCCAGCATGAACCGCGCTCCCCGCGGACCGCTGCGGAAAGAGCTCGAGTCGGTGACTGCCTGCAGGGCGCGCGCGCCGTCCTCGACCTGCAGGTCGCGGGCGTGGTACTCGACGGGAGGCCCGGCCGGCGGCAACTCGGCCTCCAGGTCCAGGGCCTGGAGCACGGTGACCGCGACGTCCTCGGTCGTCGTGATGCTGGTCGCCTTCCAGCCGCCAGGAGGCTCGATCGGCTCCTGGCACGGCGGCGCGAACTCGACGTGCTCGAGCGTCCCGCCCTCGGGCAGCAGCACGGTCGCGTCGTAGGCGCCCGGGTCGAGGTGCACGCTGCCGCCGTCGACCCAGCCCATTGCGGGAGCCGCCGGGACGCTGAGGCGGCGGAAGACCGCGTCGTCGCCCGCCTTCGTCAGCTCGGCCTCGGCCGCCGCCGGGCCCGCGACCTGAAAGCGCAGGCGGTAGTCGCCGCCACGCGCGATGCCCAGGGCGTAGACGACCTCGCCGATGCCGCCCGAGGCGCGGATCCGGCGCGCACCGGGCTCGCCCTCGGCTTCGACGCGCGCCCCGCGCACGTACTGGTCCGCGGGGAACGAGCGGCTGTCGCGCCCGGAGAGCGTGGCGAACGCCTGGCCGGCCGTGTCGTTGACGCCCGCGGCCTCCGTCAGCAGCCCGAGGCCGCGCAACGCGAGGCGCGCCCACTCCGGATGCGACACGGCTGACGTGGGCCTGGTATCCCCGTAGAGAGGCAGCAGGGCGACGGCGGCGATGCCGGCCAGCAGGCCGACGGTACGGGATGCGCGCACGTCCACCCACCTTCCGGCCCCGGGCGATTCAAGCGGCCCGGTTGACACTCCACCAGCTCAAACCTACGCTGGTTCGATGGCCGAGTCAAAGGCGCGGGGCCTGCTGCGGGACCTCGTCGCCGTTGGGGGCGTCCCCGTGCTGCTGCCGGCGGGCCTCACCGGTCCCGAGCTGGCCGTGTCCGCCCGGGAGCAGGGCCTCTCGGGCCTGCTGCTCGCCGCGCTCGAACGCGAGCGCCCGGCCTGGGCCGGGCCGCTTCTCGAGGGCCTCGCCGCGGAGCGCCGGCGCCTCCTCGTGCGCGGGCTGGCGCAGCTCGAGCTGGCCGCCCGCGTGGTCGCAGCGCTCGCCGCGCGCGAGATCCGGGCCCTGCCGCTCAAGGGCGCCGCCCTGAGCGGGATCCTCTACGACGTCGAGTCGGATCGGCCGATGTCCGACGTGGACGTGCTCGCGCTCGAACGCTGGCCGGAGGGCTTGGCGGCGCTCGCGGCGGCCGGGTACACCACGGTCGCGCGCGCGGACCACGCCTGGGCGCTGCGCGACCCCGAGTCGGGCGGGATCGTGGAGTTGCACCGCAGCATCACCTCGGCCCCCGGCCTCTTCCCGCTCGACGTGGATGCGCTGTGGCAGCGCCGGCGCGAGGGCGGCGCCCCGCTGCGCGCCCTGCCCTCGACCGAGGACCTGCTGCTGCAGCTCGCGCTGCACGCCGCCTTCCAGCACGGCCTCGTGCTCTCGCTCGTGCAGTGGCTCGACTTCCGCCGCTTGCTCGAGCGCGAGCCGCCCGACGTCTCCCGCCTGCTCGCGCTCGCCGACGCCGCGCGCGCCCGCTCGCCGCTCGCCGCCGCTCTGTGGGCGGCAGAGGCCGTCGTCGCCGCGCCGCTGCCCCCGGCGCTGCGCGAGGCGCTCGACCTGCCCGCGGGTGCCAGGGCCTGGCTCCTGCCGCGTCTCGCCGGGCCGCTCGCATTCGTGCTGCCCTCGCGGCCGGCGCTCGGCCGCCTGCGCTGGGAGCTGCTGGCGGGCCGCCGCGCCGAGCTGCTCTGGCGCACGCTCGTGCTGCCCGAGACGCCGGCGGGCGACACCCGTCTGCACGAGCGCGTGGCGTTCGCGCTCGGGCGCGGGCTGCGGCTCGCGCGTGGTCTCGCGGACGAGCCGCCCGCCGGCGAGGTCCACGACCTCGAGCCAGCGCCGGCGGCGCCCGGCGTCGTGGCGCCCGAGGTCCCCTTCGCGGAGGAGCTGCTGCGCGACTGCCTCGCGTCCTTCCCCCACGTCCGGCTCACGGTGAGCGGTCACTGCATGGAGCCCGTGCTCGCGCACGGCGAGCGCGTGCAGCTGGTCGCCGTCGCGCGCCGCGGGGCCCGGCTCGGCGACGTCGTGCTCGCGCGCCACAGAGACGGCCTGCGCCTGCACCGGCTGGTCTGGGGACCGCCGCTCGTCTCGGCGCGCGGCGTCTGGCGCACCAGGGCCGACCGCGGTCGGCTGCTCGACCCGCCGCTCGCCGCCACGGACGTGCTCGCGACGGTCGAGCTCGTCGAGGGCCGTCCCTTCGCGCGCCCCCGGCGGCCGGCGCGCGCGTTGCGCTCGCTCGCGCAGGCCGCCTTCGCGCGGCTGCGCCCGGGTGTCGCCGCGCGAGCGGCGCAGGTGGTTCCGTGAGCCGTCCCGCCCGAGCCGCGCTCGACACCGCCTACGCGCGCTCGCCGCGCGTCGTCGGGCGCCGGATCGGGGACGAGTTCGTGCTGGTCCCGCTCGTGGGCCGCGGGGCCGATCTCGACGCGATCCTGAACCTGACCCGCGTGGCCGCCTTCATCTGGGAGCAGCTCGACGGCGAGCGGGCGGGCGCCGACGTGGTGGACGCCGTGGTCGGCCGCTTCGAGGTGCCGCGCGCGCAGGCCGAGGCCGACTACCTCGAGCTCGTCGCTGCGCTCGTCGAGCTGAAGACGCTCGTGCCGGCGCCGCCTGGGGCGCCGGGCGATCGTTGACAGGCCTTCTTCCCGGAGACTAGTCTCAGGCCGCATGGGCACTACCGCCGGCCGCGAGGAGCGCGAGGTCCTGACGGCCTACCTCGTGCGCCATCGCCTGAAGCGCAGCGCGCAGCGCGAGCTGATCCTCGAGGCCTTCCTGCGCGGCGGCCAGCACGTCTCGGTCGAGGATCTCCTGCGCAGCGTGCGCCGGCGCCACCCCGACGTCGGCCGCACCACGATCTACCGCACGCTGAAGCTGTTCCAGGACGCCGGCCTCGCGAGCGAGCTGCTGCTCGGGGACGAGGCGCGCTTCGAGCCCATCTGGAAGCGCGACCACCACGACCACTTCGTGTGCCGCGGCTGCGGGGCGATCTTCGAGTTCCACAGCCCGGAGATCGAGACGCTGCAGGACGAGATCGCCGCCGGCATCGGCTTCACGGTCGAGGGCCACCGGCACCACATCTTCGGCCGCTGCCGCAAGTGCGCGGCAAAGCCGCCGCGCGAGACGCGCGCGAAGTAGCGCGGGCGTGACCCGCCTTTCCCCGGGGGCGAGCGTGTGAGGATCGAGCGCATCGAGGTGCGCGGGATCTCGCTGCCACTGCGCTTCCGCTTCGAGACCTCCTTCGGCGCAACGCGGGAGAAGAAGTTCCTGCTCGTCTCCGTGTCCGCCGACGGGCTCACGGGCCACGCCGAGTGCGTGGCCGACGTGGACCCGTTCTACCTGCCCGAGACGAACGCGACCGCGCTGCACCTGCTGCGCGACTTCCTCGCCCCGCTCGTGTTCGCGAGCGACCTCGCGCACCCGCGCGAGGCGCAGGCGGCGCTCGCGCACGTGCGCGGGCACGAGATGGCGAAGGCCGCGCTCGAGATGGCGCTGTGGGAGCTGTGGGCGCGGCGCGAGGGGCAGCCGCTGTGGCGGACGCTCGGCGGGCGGCCCGGGCGCATCGCGGCGGGCGTCTCGATCGGGCTGCAGCGAGACGAGTCGGCGCTCGTCGAGAAGGTGGCCGAGGAGGTGGCGGCCGGCTACCGGCGCGTGAAGCTCAAGATCAAGCCCGGCCGCGATCGCGCGCTGGTCGAGGCCGTGCGCGCGCGCTTCCCGCGGCTGCCGCTGATGGTCGACGCGAACAGCGCCTATACGCTCGCCGACGCCGAGTCCCTCGCGGCGCTCGACGCCTACGGGCTGACCATGATCGAGCAGCCGCTCGCCTGGGACGACATCGTCGACCACGCCGTGCTGGCGCGGCGCCTGGCGACGCCCGTCTGCCTCGACGAGTCGATCCGCTCGGCCGAGGACGCGCGGCGCGCCGCCGACATCGGCGCCTGTCAGGTGATCAACGTCAAGGTCGGCCGTGTCGGGGGCTTCAGCTCCGCGCTCGCGGTCCACGACCTATGCCGCGCGCGGGGGATCCCGGTCTGGTGCGGCGGCATGCTCGAGTCGGGCATCGGCCGCCTCGCGAACGTGCACCTGCAGACGCTGCCCGGCTTCACGCTGCCCGGCGACACCGCCGCCAGCGCGCGCTACTTCGAGGAGGACCTCGTCGACCCGCCGGTGGTGGTCGACGCGGACGGCACGATCGCGGTCCCCGACGCTCCCGGTATTGGGCACGCGATCCTGTGGCCGCGTGTCGAGCGGGCGACCACGTTTCGCGAGACCTGGCGCCGCCCCTGAGCTTCGGCGACCCGCTACAATCGAAGACGCATGAAGAGCCTGCTGCGCACGCTGGGCCTCGTCGCCGCCGTGGTGGCCGTGGCCTTCGGCTACGTCTACCTGGCCGAGAACAAGGGCTACGCGCTGCGCGCCGGCACGGCCGTGCCCGAGCTGCGGCTGCCCGCGCTCGCGGGCGGCGAGACGGCGCTCGCCTCCTACCGTGGCCGTGTCGTGCTGCTCAACTTCTGGGCCACGTGGTGCCCGCCGTGCGTGGCCGAGCTGCCGTCGCTCGAACGGCTGCACCGCGCGCTCGGACCCGAGGGGCTGGTCGTGCTCACGGTGGCGACCGACGAGGACGAGACCGAGTTGCGGCAGTTCGTGGCGCAGCACGCGCTCACGCTGCCGATCCTGAAAGACCCGGGCGGCCGCCTCGCCGCCAGCCAGTACCACACCACCGGCTACCCGGAGACCTTCCTGCTCGACCGCGAGGGGCGGCTCGTCGAGCACACGGTCGGTCCCGCGGAGTGGGACGAGCCGCAGCGGATCGCCCGCTTCCGCACGCTGCTCGCGCCTCTAGCCGCGGCGCGCTGAGCGCGCCCGCGCCTTCGCCAGCAGGCCCTTCACGGCGCCGACCAGGTACAGGCTGCCGGCCACCACCACCAGCGTGCGCGGGCCGTGCGCCCGGGCGAGCCGCCGGGCGAGCGCGAGCGCGCGGCCCACGCGTGGCTCGCGCCGGGCGCCTCGCGCATACGGCGCGGCCCGGCGCACGAGCGCGTCGGGCGCCTCGGCGCGGGGCACGCGCGGTGGCCGCGTCAGCACGACCGCCTGTGCGAGCGGGAACAGCTCGCGCGCCAGGCCCTGGACGTCCTTGTCGGCCATGGCGCCGAAGAGCAGGACGAAGGGCGGCCCCTCGCGCAGGTGCGCGGCGAGCGCGCGCGCCCCGGCGGGGTTGTGCGCGCCGTCGAGCAGCAGCGCCGGAGCGCCCGCCACGCGCTCCAGGCGGCCGGGCCAGCGCGTGCGCGACACCGCCGCGGGCAGCGCGGAGAGATCGACCGCCACGCCCGCGGCTCGGGCCTCTTCGAGCAGGCGCACCGCGACGAGCAGGTTCGCGCGCTGGTGCGCTCCGGGCAGCGGGCGCAGGCCTCGATAGAGCGCCCGCGGCGTGCGCAGGTCGAACCCATCGCCGGCCGGCTGCCAGCGGCTGCGCGAGGCGGCGTCCACGACCCGCGCGCCGATCGCGCGCGCTTGCGCCCTCACGGCGGCGCTCGCCTCGGGCGGCAGCGGGCCCGTGACGGTCGCGCGGCCTTTCCGCAGCACGCCGGCCTTCTCGCCGGCGATCGCCGCGAGCGTGCGGCCCAGGTAGACCTCGTGGTCGAAGTCGACGCTGACGATCGCGGAGGCGAGCGGCTCGACCACGTTCGTGGCGTCGAGCCGCCCGCCGAGGCCCACCTCCAGCACGGCCAGCTCGACGCGCGCGCGGCGGAAGTGCTCGAACGCCGCGGCCGTCAGGACCTCGAAGAAGGTCGGGTGCGCCGCGAGCGTGCCGCGCCGCACGAGCCGCTGCGCCGCGTGGCGCACGGCCGCGACCGCGGCCCCGAGGGCGTGGTCGCCGATCACGCGGCCGTTCACCGTGATGCGCTCGTTCACCCGCACCAGGTGGGGTGACGTGTAGCGGCCCGTGCGCAGGCCCGAGGCCCGCAGCGCCGCGTCGCAGTACGCGGCGACCGAGCCCTTGCCGTTCGTGCCCGCGATCAGCAGCGAGGGGTACGCGCGCTCGGGGTGGTCCATCTCGGCGACGAGCGCCCGCATCGTCTCGAGCCCGAACTTCATCCCGAACAGCGTTCGCTGCGCCAGGTACGCGCCGGCCAGCCTCGTCATCGCCGTGAGCCTACACTCCCTCGCGTGTGGAAAAGTGGAAGAAAGTGTGGAATACTCCTAGCGCACTGTGTTCAAAGGGACTTATCACCACCGCATCGACCCCAAGGGACGGCTTCCGATCCCCGCCGCCTTCCGCCGGGGCCTCGGCGACGCCGCCAGCGTTGTGGTGACGTCGCTCGACCAGTGCCTCGCGGCCTACGCGCCGGGGGAGTGGGCGAAGCTCGAGGCCCAGCTCGCGTCGCTGCCGGCCTTCAGCAAGCCGGTCAAGGCCCTGACGCGGCTCCTCGCGAGCCGCGCGGTCGACTGCGAGATCGACGTGCAGGGGCGCATCCTGCTGCCTTCCGCGCTGCGCGAGGCGGCGGGGCTCGCCCGCGACGCCGTCGTGATCGGCGTGCTGAACCGCTTCGAGGTGTGGTCGCCCGAGGCGTGGGACACGTTCACGCGGGAGTCCGAGCGCCTTCTGGACGACGTCTCGCTCGACGTGCAGTGGCCACCCGCCCCAGGGGGCCCGGTCTACGCCCCGCAGCCTCACTCCGCCGGCGAACATCCACAGGCGAAACCCAAGAGCTAGTTCGGGTTTCGCCTTGACAGTCCCTCCGAGGGGCGTCTAGACTCCCTGTGGAAATTTGTGGAGCGAAATGGTCTCCGTCCGGGCCCGAGTGGTCCGGCGGAGCCCATTCCATCCAAAGCGGGTGTCGAGATGCTGCGGGGCAATCATCCGGCGCGCATCGATGACAAGGGACGGCTCAAGGTCCCAAACGGCTTCCGCGCGACGATCGAGTCGCAGTGGGGCGCGGAGCTGTTCGTCACGAGCGTGACGGGCGAGTTCGTGAGGCTATACCCGATGGCGGTGTGGCTCGAGATCGAGCGCCGCCTCGCGGCCGTGCCCTCCGCGCATCCCTCGAAGGCCCGCTTCCTCGACCGCGTGAACTTCTTCGGCCAGGTGACGACGCTCGATCGCCAGGGCCGCATCGTGATCCCGCCGCTGCTGCGCGAGAGCGCGGCGATGACGGGCGAGGTGAGTGTGCTCGGGCAGCAGAACCACCTCGCGATCTGGAACGCCAAGCGCCTGCAGGAGCGCCTGTTCAAGAAGGAGCCGTTCACGGAGGAGGACGGGAGGCTGCTCGCGGAGTATGGGATCTGATGCGGGGCACACGAGCGTTCTGCTCGCGGAGACGCTGGAGCTGCTCGCCGTGAGGCCGGGCGGGCTCTGGGTCGACGGCACCGTGGGCCTCGGCGGCCACGCCGCGGCGATCCTGCGCGCCAGCGCGCCCGACGGCCGCCTGCTCGGACTCGACCGCGACGGCGAGACGCTCGAGCGCGCCCGCGAGCGGCTGGCGGAGTTCGCCGGCCGCGTCCGCCTCGAGCAGGCCGACTACCGCGAGATCCCGCAGCGGCTCGGCGATGCGCGCGCCGACGGCATCCTGCTCGACCTGGGCATCTCCTCGGCGCAGCTCGACGACCCCGAGCGCGGGTTCAGCTTCCAGGCCGAGGGCCCGCTCGACATGCGCATGGACCGCTCGCGCGGCGAGAGCGCCGAGGAGGTCGTCAACCGCACGCGCGAGCGCGAGCTGGCCGACCTGATCTTCGCCTACGGCGAGGAGCACGCCTCGCGCCGCATCGCGCGCGCGATCGTGTACGAGCGCGAGCGCGAGCGGATCCGCAGCACGACCCGCCTGGCCGAGATCGTGCGCCGCGCCGCGCCGCGTTCGCGGCGCCCGGGCCTGCACCCGGCGACACGCACGTTCCAGGCCCTGCGCATCCGCGTCAACCGCGAGCTCGACGGCCTCGGCGAGGCGCTCGAGCGCGCGGCCGGCTGCCTCGTGCCCGGCGGGCGTCTCGCGGTGATCGCCTTCCACTCGCTCGAGGACCGCGCGGTGAAGCTGGCCTTCCGCTCGCTCGCAGCCCGGGGCTTTTGCGCCCTGACCAAGAAGCCGCTGCGCCCCGGCGAAGAAGAGACCCGGAGCAACCCGCGCGCCCGCAGCGCCTGCCTGCGCGCGCTCGCGCGCGAGGAGGCCGTGGCATGAGGGACGAGGGCTTCGTGCTGCTCGGCAAGCCGATCGACAACTCGCGGGTGGTGCGCCAGGTCGACCCGCGCTCACGCCGCGAGATCTGGCTGATCCTGCTGCTGGTCGCCCTGCTCGCGGGAGGGCTCGCTCTCTACGCCTGGCCCGCGCTCGAGATCCGCCGCTCCGGCCAGGCCACGGTCGATCTGTTCCGCGAGAAGGACCGCCTGCTCGAGGAGAAGCGCAAGCTGCAGCTCGAGAAGGCGGCACTCGAGAACCTGGGCCGCGTGGAAGCGATCGCCTCCCACGAGCTCGGGCTGCAGCCGCCGCTGCCCGCACAGTCGATCGTGGTCGAGGTCCCGCGCACGACGCCGGCGGGGCAGTCCGTGGCCCGCGAGGGCGCAGCCCCGCGCGAGGCGCGCGCGGAGCGTCCCCGCGCGCGGGAGGCGCGACCCTGACGCGCGAGCACGCCCCGCTCGTCTCCCCGGCGCTGGCCGGGGCGGCGCCGTCGTCGCGCGAGCGGCAGACGCGGCTGCGGCTGATGCTGCTCGCGCTGTCGATCTCGCTGTGGGCGGGCGTGATCGGGGTGCGCCTCGTGCACCTGCAGGTGCTCGGCCGCACGTTCTTCGAGAAGCAGGGCACGCGCCAGAGCGAGCGCACCGTGGCGCTGCTCCCGCGCCGCGGAGCGATCCTCGACCGCCACGGCCGGGCGCTCGCGGTCTCGGTCGACGCCGAGAGCCTGTACGCCGTGCCGACCGACGTCGTCGACGCGCCGGCCACCGCCGCGGCGCTCGCGCGCGAGCTGAGGCTCGACCCCGCCCGCCGGCACGAGCTGCTGGCGAAGCTGCAGCGCGACAAGGCGTTCGTCTGGCTGGAGCGCAAGCTCGACCCCGCGACGGCGGGCCGCATCCGCTCGCTGCAGCTCGACGGCCTCGGCTTCGTCTCGGAACACCGCCGCTACTACCCCCAGCGCGAGCTGGCGGCGCACGTGCTCGGCTCGGTCACGCTCGACAACGAGGGCATGAGCGGTATCGAGTACGCGCTCGAGGACGAGATCCGCGGCCGCGCCGCGAAGATCGTGGTGCACACCGACGCCCGGCGGCGGCCGGTGGCCCAGACCGAGCGGCCCTCGACCGAGGGCTCGACCGTGATCCTCACGCTCGACGAGGCGATCCAGCACATCGCCGAGCGCGAGCTCGACCGCTCGATGGCCGAGACCCAGGCGCTCGCGGGCATGGTGATCGTGGTCGAGCCGTTCAGCGGCGAGCTGCTGGCGATGGCCGGACGGCCCGTGTTCAACCCGAACCGCCACGAGGCCTACCCGAGCTCGCGCTGGCGCAACCGCGCCGTCTCGGACGTCTTCGAGCCGGGCAGCATCTTCAAGATCGTGACCGCGGCGGCGGGGCTGCAGGAGAAGGTCGTCGAGCCCGACGAGGTCCTCGACTGCGGCAACGGTCACATCGAGATCGCGGGCATCACGATCAACGACCACGCGATCTTCACAAAGCTCACGTTCGCGCAGGCGGTGGCGAAGTCGAGCGACATCGGCATGATCCGGGTGGCGCAGCGGCTGGGCAAGGAGAACTTCGCGCGCTACGTGCGGGCGTTCGGCTTCGGCGCCCCGACCGGCATCGAGCTGCCAGCCGAGTCGGGCGGGCTGCTGCGCCCGGTCCCGCGCTGGAGCGCGCTGTCGCTGCCCTCGATGTCCTTCGGGCAGGAGGTGGGCGTCACCGGTCTGCAGGTCACGATGGCGGCCGCGGCGGTCGCGAACGGCGGCTACCTGATGAAGCCGCTGTTGATCAGCCGCGTCGAAGACGCCTCGGGCCGCGTCACGCGCGACGCCAAGCCGGTCGTGGTGCGCCGCGTGCTCGAGCCGGACACCGTCGACCGCCTCGGCGAGCTGCTGCGCGGGGTGATCACCGACGGCACCGGCCGCCACGCGAAGGTGGAGGGCTACGTGGTCGCGGGCAAGACGGGGACCGCGCAGAAGATCGACGCCTCGGGCCGCTACTCGATGGTCGACCACGTGGCCTCCTTCGTCGGCTACCTGCCGGCCGCCCGGCCCGCGCTGGTGATCCTCGCCTCGCTCGACACGCCGCGCGGGCCGGCCAACCAGGGTGGCGACGTGGCGGCGCCGCTCTTCTCGCGGGTGGCCGAGGGGGCGCTGCGCGTCCTGGCCGTGCCCCCGGACGAGCCCGCGCGGGTGCTGCGCGCCGTGCTGGCGCCACCCGAGGCGCTGGTGCCGGCCGCCTACCGCGCGCAGCCCGCCCGCCCGCTGGTCGCCGCACCGGAAGAGGAGTCGGGCCTGATGCCGGACCTGCGCGGCCGCTCGGCGCGCGAGGCGGCGATCGCGGCGGCACGCCGCGGGCTGGTGGTCGAGCTGCACGGATCGGGACAGGTCGTCGCGCAGAGCCCCGAGCCCGGCGCGGAGCTCGAGTCCGGAGCGACCTGCGTGCTGACGCTCGGCCGCGACGCGGGGATGCCGTGAGGCTGCGGGAGCTGCTGCTCCGCCTGCCGGGCGCCGAGCTGCGCGGCGACCCGGACACGTCTGTCAGCGAGGTCACGCACGACTCGCGCCGAACGGCGCCGGGGACGCTGTTCGTCGCGATCCAGGGGCAGGCCACGGACGGCAACCAGTTCGTCGAGGCCGCGCGCCGCAAGGGCGCCGTCGCGGTCTGCTCGCAGCAGGAGCCGCGGGGCGAGGGGGCGTGGGTCCGCGTGGCGGACGCGCGCGAGGCGCTCGCCGTCCTGTCGGCCGCGGTTCTCGGCGACCCTGCGCTCGCGCTCGACCTCGTCGGCGTCACGGGCACGAACGGCAAGACCACCACCAGCTACCTCGTCGACGCGGCGGTGCGCGCCGCAGGCGAGAGCTGCGGGCTCGTGGGCACGGTCGAGTACCGCGTCGGCAACCGGGTGGCCGAGTCGGTGCGCACCACACCCGAGTCCTCCGACCTGCAGGCGCTGTTCCGCGAGATGAAGGACGCGGGCTGCCGGCGCGCGGTGCTCGAGGTCTCCTCGCACTCGCTCGCGCTCAAGCGCGTTTACGGCCTCGCCTTCAAGGTGGCGGCCTTCACGAACCTGACGCGCGACCACCTCGACTTCCACGGCGACATGGACGGCTACTTCGCCGCCAAGCGCACGCTCTTCGATTCGCTGCTGCGCGAGGACGGCCACGCGATCCTGAACCTCGACGACGACCGCGCCCAGGAGCTGCGCAAGGCGAGTCGCGCCGCCGTCTGGACCTACTCGATCAGCCAGCCCGCCGCCGACCTCTTCGCCGAGGACGTGCGCCTGACGCTCGACGGCACGCGCTTCCTCGCGCGTACGCCGCAGGGGGCCCTCGCGATCGAGACCCCGCTGCTGGGGCTGTTCAACGTGCAGAACACGCTCGCCGCGCTCGGCTCCGCCCTGGCGCTCGGCCTGCCACCGGAGGCCGTGCAGCGGGGGATCACCGGCCTGCGCGGGGTGCCGGGGCGCATGGAGCGCATCGTCGCCGGGCAGGACTTCACGGTGATCGTCGACTACGCCCACACCGACGACGCGCTCAAGAACCTGCTCGAGACCGTGCGCGGCCTGCGGCCGCGCCGCGTGATCACCCTCTTCGGCTGCGGCGGGGACCGCGACCGCAGCAAGCGCCCGCTGATGGGGACCGTCGCCGCTCGGCTCTCGGACGTCGTGGTGCTGACCTCAGACAACCCGCGCAGCGAGCCGCCCGAGGCCATCATCGACGAGATCCGCCGCGGCATCCCCGCCGCGCGCGCGGCGGACACGTTGGTGCTGCCGGACCGGCGCGAGGCGCTCGCGCGCGCGCTCGAGCTGGGCCGCGAGGGCGACGTGGTGGTGCTCGCCGGCAAGGGCCACGAGGGCTACCAGGTGCTGCGCGACCGCAGCGTGCCGTTCGACGACCGGCAGCTGGCGCGCGAGACGCTCGCCCGCATCGTCGGCTCGCGGGGACGCAGGTGAGCCCGGTGACGCTCGCGGCACTCGCGCTCGCGGACGTCGTCGCCGCCACCGGCGGCACGCCCTCCCCTGGGGCCGCTCCGCTCGCCTTCAGCTCCGTCTCGATCGACTCGCGCACGCTCGAGCCCGGCGCGCTGTTCGTCGCGATCCGCGGCCCGCGCTTCGACGGCCACGAGTTCCTGGCCGCGGCCGCGGCCAGCGGCGCAGCGGCGGCCCTGGTGGACCACGAGCCGCTCGCGGCCGCGGGCCTGCCGCTCGTGCGCGTCGCCGACACCACGCGCGCGCTCGCCGAGCTCGCGCGCCACCTGCGGCGCCGGGCGGCGCTGCCGCTGGTGGCGGTGACCGGCTCCGTCGGCAAGACCACGACCAAGGACATGGCCGCGCGGCTGCTGGCGACGCGCGGGCCGGTCCTGAAGACGGAGGGCAACCTCAACAACCAGTACGGCCTGCCGCTGACGCTGCTGCGCCTGCGGCCCGAGCACACGGCCGCAGTGGTCGAGCTGGGCATGTCGGCACCGGGCGAGATCCGCGCGCTCGCCCGCGTCGCGGAGCCGGACGTGGCGATCATCACGAAAATCGCCCCGGTTCACCTCGAGTTCTTCGCGGACGAAGATGCGATCGCGGCGGCGAAGGCCGAGATCCTGGAGGGTCTGCGGCCGGGCGGCGCCGCGGTCCTGAACGGCGACGACCCGCGCCTGCGCCGCGTCGGCGAGCGCTTCGGCGGGCGCGTCGTCTGGTTCGGCCACGACCGGCGCTGCGACGTCTCGGCCGAGTCCTGGCTCGGCAGCGCGTCCGGCATGCGCTTCGACCTGCGCGTCGAGGGCCGCAGCTTCGACGTTGCGCTGCCGCTCGCCGGGCCCCACTTCGTCTCGAACTTCCTGGCGGCGGCGGCCGCCGCCCACGTGCTCGGCGTCGCGCCCGAGGCGATGGTCGAGGCAGCGCTCGGGCTCGTGCCGGGGCGCCACCGCGGCGAGCTGCGTCCCCTGGGCGAGGGCGTCACGCTGCTCGACGACTGCTACAACTCCTCGCCGGCCGCGCTCGAGGCGGCGGTGGTCGCGCTCGGCCTGCTGCCGGGCCGCCGCGTCGCGTTCCTCGGCGACATGCTCGAGCTGGGCCCGACCGGGCCGGCGCTGCACCGCGAGCGCGGCCGCGCGCTCGCGGGCCGCGTCGATGCCGTGATCGGGGTCGGCCCGCTCAGCCGGGAGCTCGTGGACGGCGCGCGCGAGGCGGGTCTGCCCGCGGACGCGCTGGCGCACTTCGCAAGCGCCGCGCAAGCCGCCACGGCGGCGGCCGGGATCGTGCGCCGCGGCGACGCCGTGCTGGTCAAGGCCTCGCGCGGCCTGAGGCTCGAGGCCGTCGTCGACGCGCTGGTGGCGCGCTTCGGGGAAGGCAGGGGCTGAGCCGTGCTCTTCCACCTGCTCTACTCGCTGCGCGGCCAGCTCTCGCTGCTGAACGTCACGCGCTACATCACGTTCCGCACCGCGGTGGCCAGCCTGACCGCGCTCGTGCTGGTGCTCGTGCTCGGGCCCTGGATGATCGAGCGCCTGCGCCGTTTGCAGGTCGGCCAGTACATCCGCGACGAGGGCCCGCAGGGCCACAAGGCGAAGGCCGGCACGCCGACGATGGGCGGCGTGCTGATCCTCGTCGGCATCCTGGTGCCGACGCTGCTGTGGGCCGACCTCAGCAACCGCAACGTCTGGATCGTGATGGCCTCCACGCTCGCGTTCGGCGCGGTGGGCTTCGCCGACGACTACATCAAGGTCGTCAAGAAGCGCAGCCTGGGCCTGACCGCCCGCGTCAAGCTGCTCTGCCAGTTCGCGATCGGTCTCAGCGTGGGCACGGTCGTCTACCTGCTCGCCGTCACGGACCCGCGCGAGTACTCGACGCGCATCGTGTTCCCGTTCTTCAAGCAGGTGGTGCCGGAGCTCGGCCCCTTCTACATCGTGTTCGCGGTGCTGCTGCTGACGCTGGCCAGCAACGCAGTCAACCTCACCGACGGGCTCGACGGCCTCGCGATCGGCACCACGCTGATCGCCGCCGCCGCCTTCACCGGGCTCGCCTACGTCTCGAGCCACGCCCGCTTCGCCGACTACCTCGACCTGCTGCACCGCCCGGGCGCGGGCGAGATCACGGTCTTCTGCGGGGCGATGGTCGGGGCGTCGATGGGCTTCCTGTGGTGGAACTGCTATCCGGCCCAGGTCTTCATGGGCGACGTCGGCAGCCTGGCGCTCGGGGGCGCCCTCGGCACCGTGGCCATCCTGATCAAGCAGGAGCTGGCGCTCTTCTTCGTGGGCGGGCTGTTCATGGTCGAGGCGTTCTCCGTGATGATCCAGGTCGCCTCGTTCCGGCTCACCGGCAAGCGGGTCTTCCGCATGTCGCCGCTGCACCACCACTTCGAGCTGGTGGGCTGGAAGGAGCCGCAGATCATCATCCGCTTCTGGATCGTGGGCTTCATCTTCGCGCTGATCACGCTGATGACGCTGAAGCTGCGGTGAGGTGAGAGGGACCTTGGAGCGCCCGGTGCTGGTCGTCGGTCTCGCGCGGTCGGGTCTCGCGGCGGCGGAGTTCCTCGCCCGCCGGGGCACCGCCGTGGTGGCCGTCGACCGCAAGCCGGAGGCCGAGCTGCCGCCGGAAGTCCCGCTGCTGCGCGAGGCGGGCGTGCGGCTCGAGCTCGGGCCGCACCGGCGCGACAGCTTCACCGGCGCGGCGCTCGTGGTCGTCTCGCCTGGCGTGCCCTGGGAGCTGCCCGAGCTCGTGGCGGCGCGCGCCGCGGGCGTGCCGGTGATCGCGGAGATCGAGCTCGCCTTCCGCCACCTGCAGGGTCGCGTGGCGGCGGTCACGGGCACGAAGGGCAAGTCGACCACCACCGCCGCGCTCGGGGCGATGCTGCGCGAGGCCGGCCTCGACGCGCGCGTCGGCGGCAACATCGGCACGCCACTCATCGGCCTCGTCGAGGGCTCGACGCCGCGGAGTGTCTTCGCGGTCGAGGTTTCGAGCTTCCAGCTCGAGGGCACCGTGCGCTTCCACCCGAACCTCGCCGTCTGGCTCAACCTCTCGCCCGACCACCTCGATCGCCACCCGACCCTCGAGGCGTACGTCGCGGCCAAGGCGCGCGTGTTCGCGAACCAGACGGCGTCGGACTGGGCAGTCGTGAACGCCGACGACCCGGTGGTGCTGGAGGCCGCTCGCCGGGGCGCCGCGCGCCGGCTGGCCGTGCGCACGACCGACGCGCCGCTCGCCGGCGACGGCGCCTGCTTCGAGAACGGCCTCGCACGTGTCCGCGTCGACGGACGCGAGCAGACGCTCTTCGCGCGGAGAGACGTCGCGCTGCCGGGCGACCACCTCGCCGGCGACCTGCTGGTGGCCGCGGCCGCCGCGCACCTGCTGGGAGCAGCACCCGAGGCCATCGCCCGCGCGGTGCGCGGCTTCCACGGGGTCGAGCACGTGCTGGAGCTGGTCGCCACGATCGACGGCGTCCGCTACTACAACGACTCGAAGGCCACGAACGTCGACGCCGCGCGGCGCAGCCTCGAGGCGTTCGCGCAGCCGGTGGTCGTGATTCTCGGCGGCCGCTACAAGGGCGGCGACTTCGCCGAGCTCGGGCCGGCCCTGCGCGCGCGCGGCTCGCGCGTCGTCGCGATCGGCGAGGCGCGTGAGCGCGTCGCGGCCGCGCTCGCGGCAGCGGTCCCGGTCGAGCCGGCCTCGTCCCTGCCCGAGGCGGTCGAGCGGGCGCGGGCGCTGGCGCGTCCGGGCCAGGTCGTGCTGCTGGCGCCCGCCTGCTCCTCCTTCGACATGTTCCACGACTACGCCGACCGCGGCCGCGCCTACAAGGAGGCCGTGCGACGGCTCGAGACCGCCGCCGGCGAGCGGAGCGCCCGTGGCTAAGAAGCTCAGCACGGACCTCACCCTGCTCGCCGTGGCCACGGGGCTGATGTTCTTCGGCGTCGTGATGGTCTGGAGCGCCTCCTCTGCCCTGGCCCAGGAACGCCACGGCAGCGCCTACTACTTCGCGCTCAAGCAGGCGCTCTGGGGCATGGTCGGCCTCGCCGGCATGGTGGCCGCGCTGCGCCTCGACTACCGCGTGCTGCGGCGGCCGGCGGTCATCTACTCGCTGCTTGCCGCCTCGACGCTGCTGCTGATCTGCGTGCTGTTCTTGCGACCGGTGAACGACACGCACCGCTGGCTGCGCCTGGGCGCCCTCTCGTTCCAGCCCGCCGAGCTCGCCAAGCTGTCGATCGTGGTGTTCCTCGCCTACTTCGTCGAGCGCCGGGGCGAGCGCATGAACGACTTCCTGCAGCTGTTCCCGGCGCTGCTGCTGCTCGGCTGGTTCGGCTTCCTGGTGCTGATCCAGCCCGACCTCGGCACGGCCTTCTGCCTCGTGCTCACCGGCGCCGTGATGCTGTTCGTGGCGGGGGTGCGCCTGCGCTACTTCGCGGTGCTCGCGCTGCCGGCGCTCGCGGTGCTCTACGTGGCGATCGCCTCGGTCCCCTGGCGCCGCGGGCGCCTCGTCACGTTCCTGGACCCGTGGGTCGACCCGCAGGGCGCCGGCTACCAGGTGATCCAGAGCCTGATCGCGGTCGGCACCGGTGGCGTCACGGGCGTCGGGCTGATGGAAGGGCGGCAGAAGCTGTTCTACCTGCCCTATCCCTACAGCGACTTCATCTTCGCCGTGATCGGCGAGGAGCTCGGGATGCTCGGCGCGCTGGCGGTGGTGCTCGCCTTCGTGGTGCTGCTCTGGCGCGGGCTGCGCGCGGCCTGGGGAGCGCCGGACGAGTTCGGCCGCTTCCTCGCGGTCGGCATCACGCTCTCGATCGTGTTCCAGGCGCTGATCAACGTCTCCGTCACGCTCGGCCTGCTGCCCACCAAGGGCATCCCGCTTCCCTTCATCAGCGCGGGCGGCAGCTCGCTCGTCTTCGCGCTCGTGGGCATTGGCCTCGTGGCCAACGTGTCCCAGCACGCCGACTGAGATGACCCGCACGATCCTGATCGCGGCAGGCGGCACCGGCGGGCACCTGTTCCCGGGCATCGCGGTGGCGGACGAGCTGGTGCGCAGGGACCCGGCGACGCGCGTTGTCTTCGCGGGGACCGCGCGTGGGCTGGAGACGCGCCTGGTGCCGCGGGCGGGCTACGCCCTCGAGCTGCTGCCGATCCTGCCCCTGAACGGCATCGGCCTCGCTCGCCTGCTGAAGGGCCTCGCCCTGCTGCCCTGGGGCCTGGCGAGGGCGGCGGCGCTGGTGCTGCGCCTGCGCCCGGCGGCGGTGCTCGGCGTCGGCGGCTACGCCGGCGGGCCCGTCACGCTGCTGGCGGCGCTGCTCGGCGTGCGCGCGATCGTGCTCGAACCGAACGCGAAGCCCGGCTTCACGAACCGGGTGCTGCGGCCGTTCGCGCGCGCGGCCGCCTGCGCGTACGAGCAGGCCCGCGCCAGCTTCGGCAGCAAGGGCGTGCTCACGGGCAACCCGGTGCGCGGCGGCTTCGCGGCGCTGCCGCGCAAGCAGCACCGCGAGCCGCTGACGCTGCTCGCCTTCGGCGGCAGCCAGGGCTCGCGTGTGCTCAACGAGGCGCTCGTCTCGGCGCTGCCGCGGCTGCCGCCCGCCTCGCGCCTGCGCCTCGTGCACCAGACCGGGCCCGCCCAGTGCGACCGCGTCGCGAAGGCCTACGCCGACGCCGGTCGTGAGGCCGAGGTGGTGCCGTTCATAGACGACATGGAGCAGCGTTTCGCGGCGGCCGACCTCGTGCTCTCGCGCAGCGGCGCCACGACGTGCGCCGAGCTCACGGTCGCCGGCAAGGCGGCCGTCCTGGTCCCGTTCGCGCAGGCCACGGACGACCATCAGCGCACGAACGCGCTCGCGCTCGCCAGCGCCGGGGCCGCGGTCGTGCTCGACGAGCGGGAGCTGTCCGGCGAGCGGCTGGCGGCCGCCGTGACGGCGCTCGTCGACACGCCGGAGCGGATCACCGCCATGGAGGACGCCGCGCGCGGGCTCGGCCGCCCGGACGCCGCCGCGCGTGTCGCCGACCTGCTGCTCGGCACGGGGGAGGCGCCCCGTGTTTAGGAAGTACCAGCACGTGCACTTCGTCGGCATCGGTGGCTCCGGCATGAGCGGGATCGCCGAGCTGCTGCTGAACCTCGGCTACAAGGTGTCCGGCTCGGACCTCAAGCGCACGCCGGTGACGGATCGCCTCGCCTCGCTCGGCGCGCGCATCGCCGAGGGCCACGCCGCCGACAACGTGGGCGACGCCCACGTCGTCGTCACCTCGACGGCCGTGCAGCGCACGAACCCCGAGGTGCTCGAGGCTCGCCGGCGCGGCGTCACGGTGATCCCGCGCGCCGAGATGCTGGCCGAGCTGATGCGGCTCAAGTACGGGATCGCGGTGGCGGGCAGCCACGGCAAGACCACCACCACCTCGATGCTCGCGCTCGTGCTCGACCGCGGGGGCCTCGACCCCACGGTGGTGGTGGGCGGCCGGCTCGGTGTGCTCGGCTCGGGCGCGCGCCTCGGCCGCGGCGACTTCATGGTGGCGGAGGCCGACGAGTCGGACCGCTCGTTCCTCAAGCTCACGCCCACGATCGCGGTGGTCACGAACATCGACCGCGAGCACCTCGACGCCTACCGCGACCTCGCCGACATCCAGGACGCCTTCGTGGGCTTCCTGAACAAGGTGCCGTTCTACGGCGCCTGCGTACTGTGCCTCGACGACCCTCCGGTGCAGGACGTGCTGCCCCGGCTCGAGCGCCGCGTGGTCAGCTACGGCCTCACGCCGCAGGCGCGCGTCTCCGCGCGCGAGCTCGAGCTCGGACCGACCGGCTCGCGCTACACGGCGACGTTCGACGGGGCGCCGCTCGGGCCGGTGACGCTGGCCGTGCCCGGGGCGCACAACGTCGCGAACTCGCTGGCGGCGATCGCCGTCGCGCTCGACATCGGCATCGGCTTCGAGCCGATCCGCGCCGGGCTCGAGTCCTTCACCGGCGTCGACCGCCGTTTCCAGGTGCGTGGCGAAGCGGGCGGCGTCCTGGTGGTCGACGACTACGGGCACCACCCGACCGAGGTGCGGGCGACGCTCGAGGCGCTGCGCAGGCGCGCGGGGCCGCGGCGCACGCTGGTGCTGTTCCAGCCGCACCGCTACACGCGCACGCAGGCCCTGTGGGACGAGTTCTGCAAGGCCTTCCACCAGGCGGACGTGCTGCTCTTGACCGACATCTACGCCGCCTCCGAGGAGCCGATCCCCGGCATCTCGGCCCAGGGCCTGGCGCTCGCGATCGGCGAGCGGGGCCACCGCCAGGTGGCCTATGCGGGTGACCTGAAGGCGGCGAGCGAGCGGCTCGCGCAGGAGGCGCGCGAGGGAGACGTGGTGCTCACGCTGGGAGCGGGGAGCGTGTGGACGGCGGGAGACGAGCTTCTGCGGAGGCGAGGCGCTTGAGCCGATGGACCCACGCGTGAGCGCCGCTCTGCGGCAGGCCGCGATCCCGCACCGCGAGGGTGAGCCCCTGTCGCGCCACACCACCATGGGCGTCGGCGGCCCCGCGGCGGTGATGGCGTTTCCGCGCAGCGCCGCCGAGCTGCAGCGCACGCTGCAGATCCGGGCCGAGGCGCAAGCCCCGCACCGCGTGCTGGGCGGCGGCTCCAACCTGGTCGTGGTCGACGAGGGGCTCGACGAGCTGGTGGTCAACACCGAGGCGATGAAGACGCTCACGCTGCACGAGGACGGCCGGGTCAGCGCCGAGGCGGGCGCCAACCTGATCAACACCGTGGTGCGCTGCGGCCGCGCGGGCTGGCGCGGACTCGAGCGCGCGGTCGGCATCCCTGGCTCCGTCGGCGGCGCGGCCGTGATGAACGCGGGCGCCTACGGCTTCTCGATCAGCGACGTGCTGCACGAGATCGTGGTCTACGACGAGAACGGCGCGCGCGCGCAGCCGCCGGAGGGCTGGCGCTTCGGCTACCGCGGCTCGTCGATCCCGGAGGGCGCGGCGGTCGCGTCGCTCACCGTGCAGCTCGCGGCGGCCGACCCGGCTGCCCTGCGCGAGGAGACGCGCGCGCTCACCCAGAAGCGCGTGGCGAGCCAGCCCGGCGGGCGCAACGCGGGCTGCGTGTTCAAGAACCCGGCCCAGGCCGCCGCCGGCGGCCTGATCGACGGCCTCGGGCTCAAGGGCACGCGCCGGGGAGGCGCGGTCGTCAGCGCCCGGCACGCGAACTTCGTGGTCAACGACGGCGGCGCGACGGCCGCGGACGTGCTGGCGCTGCTCGAGCTGGTTCACGAGCGCGTGCAGCACGAGACCGGGATCGACCTCGAGCTCGAGGTCAAGGTGTGGAGGGCGCGCGCATGACGCGCCACGGGCTCCCCGTCGGGCCGCCCCCGCCCCAGGAGGACCTCCTGGACCTGCCGCTCGACGCGGCCGTCCCCGAGTCCCCCTTCCTGCGGCCGAAGCGGCGCACGCGCCTCAAGCCCCGGCGACGGGGGCTCGCTCCGCGCCTGCTGCTCGGCCTGCAGGTGGCGGCCGTGGGCCTGTTGGCGGTGGTCGGGGCCTGGACGGCCTGGCAGCGGGTGTTCGCGAGCGATCGCCTGCGGGTCGGCCGGCTGGAGGTGCGCGGCAGCCACTTCCTCTCCGAGGGCGAGGTGCGCGGGCTGCTCGGCCCCGCCGTGGGCGAGAACATCCTCGGCCTCGACATCGAGGCCCTGAAGGCGCGGCTGCGCGCGTCGCCCTGGGTGGCGGACGCGAGCGTGACGCGCACGCTGCCCGACACGGTGCGTGTCGAGATCCGCGAGCGGCTCCCGCTCGCGCTGGCCGAGCTCGACCGGCTCTACCTGATGGACGGCGACGGCGGCCTGATCGACATCTACGGTCCCAAGACCGGCGCCTTCGACCTGCCGATCGTACGCGGGCTGGTCGGGGTCGAGGAGGCGTCGCGGCGCGAGCGGGCGCGTCGCGCCGGCGCGCTGCTGAGCGACCTCGCGGAGCTGGGCAGCGAGGTCTCCGAGGTGTACGTGCTGCCGAGCGGCGACCTGCGCGTGGTGCTGCGCGGTCCGGGCGAGGTGCTGCTGTTCGGCGAGCCGCCCTACCGCGAGCGGCTCGTCACGTTCCTCAGCCTGCGCAAGGACCTCGCGGAGCGCGTGCCAGGGGCCGAGCAGTTCGACCTGCGCTACCGCGGCCGCATCTACGCGAGGCGTGCCCCGCAGGCCGCGGCGAAGCACCCGGCCGCGCCGGGGGCCCCTGCCACGGTGGGCTCCCCGGCGCAGACGGCCGGCGCCGCCGCGCCCGCCGTGCGCCAGCTGCCCGCGCCGCCCGCCGCGAGCCGCCCGCGGCCCACGGCGCCCGCCGGCGACGTGGTCGCGCACGCCCGTCCCCAGGACGTCGAGGACATCCACTAGGAGCGCGTTTTGGCCAAGAAGAAAGACCGCTACATCGTCGGGCTGGACGTCGGCACGCACAAGATCTGCGCGATCGTCGCCGAGGCGACCGACGAGGGCCGCCTCGACGTGATCGGCATCGGCCAGGCGGAGTCGCGGGGCCTGCGCAAGGGCGTCGTGATCAACCTCGAGGCCACGGTCGACGCGATCAAGCGCGTGCTCGAGGAGGCGGAGCTGATGGCCGGGGTCGAGATCGGCTCGGCCTACGTGGGCATCGCCGGCACCCACATCAAGGGCTTCAACTCGCGCGGCGTGATCGCGGTCTCGAGCAAGAACCGGGTGATCGAGAAGGAGGACGTGCGGCGGGTGATCGACGCCGCCAAGGCCGTCTCGATCCCGATCGACCGCGAGATCCTGCACGTGCTGCCACAGGAGTTCGTGGTCGACGACCAGGACGGGATCGGCGATCCCAGCGGGATGACCGGCACGCGGCTCGAGGTCAACGTGCACGTGATCACCTGCTCGACCACGGCGGCCCAGAACACCGTCACCTGCGTCAACCGCGCCGGGCTCGAGGTGGTCGACACCGTGCTCACCCAGCTCGCGGCCGCCGAGGCCTGCCTCACACCGGACGAGAAGGAGCTCGGGGTGGCGCTCGTGGACATCGGCGGCGGCACCACCGATCTCGCGATCTTCGAGAAGGGTTCGCTCTGGCACACGGCGGTGCTGCAGGTGGGCGGCGAGCATTTCACGAACGACGTGGCGGTCGCGCTGCGCACGCCCGTGGGCGAGGCCGAGAAGATCAAGAAGAAGCACGGCTGCGCGCTCACCTCGATGATCCCGGAGGAAGACTCGATCGAGGTCCCGAGCGTCGGCGGCCGCAAGCCCCGGATCATGGCCCGGCAGGTGCTCGGCGACGTGCTGCAGGCGCGCGCCGAGGAGATCTGCCAGCTGGCGCTGACGGAGATCCGGCGCGCCGGCTTCGAGCGCAGCCTCAACTCCGGTGTCGTGCTGACCGGCGGCGGCGCGATCCTCGAGGGGCTGCCCGAGATCGCGGAGCAGATCTTCGACATGCCGGTGCGGCGCGGGACCCCGGTGGGCATCGGGGGGCTGGTGGACGTGGTGGCCAGCCCCGTCTACTCGACGGCGGTGGGCCTGGTGCAGTGCGGCTACCGCAACCGCGCAGGGCGCGGGATTTCTTCGGGGCGGCAGGCGGCGACGGGGACCTTCGGCCGGGTCACCGGGCGCCTGATGGGTTGGCTGTCCGACTTCTTCTGAAGGAGGGGGACGTGGACGAGAAGATCGAGGGCGCTGCCTTTCCGCCGCTGGCCATCGCCGACCCCCGGGTCGCGCGGGCCCGGCGCGGGCCCGTCCTGGCGCGCGATGCCGGCGAGCTGCCGTGTGAGATGTGCGGCTCGCCCGTGGTCGCTTACCACTGCAAGCGGATCTGCCTCCAGTGCGGGTTCATGACCGGATGTTCCGAAGGGATTTGAGGATGAGCAACGAAACCGACCGGCCGGGCCGCATCGAGTTCGCAGAGGAGGAAGTCCACGGCGCCCGCATCAAGGTGGTGGGCGTCGGCGGAGGCGGCGGCAACGCGATCAGCCGCATGATCGCCTCGGGCCTCCAGGGCGTCGAGTTCATCGCAGTCAACTCCGACCTGCAGGCGCTGCGCGCGAACCGCGCGCCGGTGAAGATCCAGATCGGCGGCAAGCTCACGAAGGGCCTGGGCGCCGGCGCCAACCCCGACGTCGGCCGCCAGGCCGCGGTCGAGGACACCGAGAAGATCTGCGACGCCCTCGAGGGCTCCGACATGGTCTTCATCACCGCGGGCCTCGGCGGCGGTACCGGCACCGGCGCCGCTCCGGTGGTGGCCTCGATCGCCAGCCAGCTCGGCGGCGAGAGTGCCAACGTGCTGACGGTGGCGGTGGTGACGCTGCCCTTCTCGCTCGAGGGCAAGCGGCGCATGGGCCAGGCGCTCGAAGGGCTCGCGCAGCTGCGCGACTGCGTCGACTCGGTGATCGCGATCCCCAACGACCGCCTGCTCAACTCGGTCGCGCGCAACACGCCGGTGGCCGAGGCCTTCCGCGTGGCCGACGACGTGCTGCGCCAGGCCGTGCAGGGCATCTCGGACATCATCACCGTGCCCGGCCAGATCAACCTCGACTTCGCCGACGTGCGCGCGGTGATGCGCGGCATGGGCCAGGCCGTGATGGGCACCGGCGTCGGCCAGGGCGAGAACCGCGCGGTCGAGGCCGCCCAGCGCGCGATCTCCAACCCGCTGCTGGAGGACTCCTCGATCGAGGGGGCCAAGGGTGTGATCGTCAACATCACCGGCGGCTCGGACCTGTCGCTGTCGGAGGCCTCGGAGGCCACGGCACTCATCACCAAGGTCGCCGATCCCGACGCGAACGTCATCTACGGCATCGTGACCGACGAGTCGATGGGCAATGCAGTCAAGGTCACGGTGATCGCGACCGGCTTCAGCCGCGGCGCCCACAAGGCCGCGGCGACACCGGTCGACCTCGCGAACTACCGCGCGACGCCGGCGTCCGTGACGCCGTCGGCCGCTGTGGCCGCCGCCGGCGGCGCGCCGGGCGACTTCTACCGCAAGACGCCGAACGCGAAGGCCGCCTCCGGCGGCTCGCGCTTCGACCTCGACGTCCCCGCCTTCCTGCGGCGCAAGGGCGGCGACGGCGGCAGCGAGTAGCCGATGGCGCCATTCGCCCGCGACGCCCGCTGCTCGAGATGCGGCCAGGACTACGTGATCTCGGGGGCCTCGGTCAATCCCGGCTCGGAGACCGAGGCCTCGCGGGTGTTTCCCTGCGGCTGTGGCGGCTTCCTCGAGGCCTTCATCCCCGGCAGCGTCAACCTGGAGCGGTTGGTGGTGACGGCGAAGGCCGAGGTCACGAGCTAGCCGCAGCCTGCCAGGGGCGGGCACGGTTCGGGGTACCGGTGCGGGGAGCCGGCCGGGGAGCGAGCAGGGCGCGGGGTACTGGTGCCGCTACGGCCGGGCTGTACCTGGCGATCTTGTCCTGGGGGGACTCCGTCCCCCCAGAG
>Ga0302299_10000301_pt1 | contig 25688 bp, 24 predicted proteins | sample III_Fen_N3_4_FD_198795 | JGI IMG/M metagenome (GOLD analysis project Ga0302299, IMG submission 198795) | Peat permafrost microbial communities from Stordalen Mire near Abisko, Sweden - III_Fen_N3_4 | ecosystem: Environmental > Terrestrial > Soil > Wetlands > Permafrost | place: Sweden: Abisko...
CGCCTGCACCCCCACCTGCTCGAGCAGGGCGAGAGAGGATGCCGTCCCCACCCAAGCGTGCCACCCGGGTGAGACGTCGTAGCGCCGGGCGTCCGCGGCCAGCCGCAGCGGCGAGCCGTAGATCGAGGACCACGGGTACTCACCGGCATACCACCCGGCAGCGGCGGGGACCAGGCCGTCCCACCGGTCTGCGCGCACGGTGAGGAACGCGGTGCCCCGGGGCGCGAGCAGCCACTTGTAGGCCGCGCACACCGTGTAGGCGAACCGCCCGGCCCGCACCGGCAGCCACCCGGCGGCCTGGGTCACGTCGACCAGGACGTCGACCCCGTGCCGCTCCGCGGCGGCGTCGACGGCATCCAACGGGGCGACCGTGCCGTCCGACGACTGCACCGCCGACAGGGCCACCAGCCCGGTCGAGCCGTCCACGTGCTCCGCGAGCTGCCCGAGCGGCACCTCCAGCACCCGGATGCCGCGCGCCTCCTGCGCGAAGAAGGGGAACGTCACGCTGGTGAACTCCCCCTCGGGCACGAGCACCGTCGACCCGTCCGGCACCGTGGCCGCGACCATCGCGACGAGCGGCGACACCTGGCTCCCGATGGCCACCGTGCTCGGGTCGACGCCCACCAGCCGCGCATACGCAGCGCGGGCGGAGGCTACGTCGGCGTCGTACCCCGGGGCGTGGGCGGTGCCGCGGCGCCACTCGTCCTGCGCGACGGCGAGCGCCGCCAGTGTCGCGCGTGGGGGCAGCCCCATGGTGGCCGAGTTGAGGTAGGTGCCGTCGGGCTCGAACTCGAGCGCCCAGGGCCAGTCGCTGCTCATCGCCCCAAGGTAGACGCCCGACGATCAGCCTCGAGTGCGGAAGTGGTTGCCATGGCGACCGTTTCCGCACTCGCGGCGGGGTCAGACAAGGTCTGCCAATGGCCTCGCCAGGGCCGCGGCGGCGCCCGGGTAGCCGTCCGCGAGCAGCCCCACCGCGAAGAGCACGTACGCCGAGTCCACGCGCCGGCGCGCGGACTCGGGCACCCGCCATCCGCCGCCGTGGTCGTCGGTGACCCGCGCCAGCACACGGTCGCCAACACCTCCGGGCGCGTGCCGCAGCACTCCCCCCGAGCCCACGACGAGCTCGACCTCGGCGAGCGGACGTGGCCGTTCCGACGGGTGCGGCGGGCGGCCGTGCCGGCGCACCGCGACCACCGCAGCCGTGGCGGCGATCTCCTCCTCGGCGGCCCACTCGGCATCCGAGCTCGCGAGGTGGGCGGTGTCGCGGGCGACCTCGGCGGCATACCGTGAGGTCGCATCACCAACCGAAAGACGTTCTCGCGCAGCCGCATCCACGACCCCCTCCGCGGTCCACCGCATGCCGAGGTCGGCCTCCACTGTGCGAGCGTGCCACAGGGTGCCGACGACCTCGCGGTGGATGGTCGCGTCCTCGCCCTGGGGGGTGATCACCGAGTAGACATCGGTCGTCGCCCCACCGACGTCCACGACCAGCACGTCGCCGCCCACGACCGCGGCCAGAACCTCCACGCCGCGCAGCACGGCATCCGGCGTGGGGGCGCGCACCAGCTCGGCGAACCCGCGACCGCGGGAGAGCCCCTTGCCGCCGATCACGTGGGTGAGGAACGCCTCGCGGATGGCGCCGCGCGCCGCCTCGGGCGCGACGACACCGATGCGGGGCAGCACGTTGGCCGTGACGACGTGCCGCCGATCGGTCGAGGCCAGCAGCGCCCCGACCTCGTCGGCGGCCTCGGCGTTGCCCGCGACGACGACCGGGGCGGACAGCCGCGCCTTCGCGATCCGCTCGGCGTTGTGCAGCAGCACGTCGGCGTTGCCGCCGTCGGTACCCCCGACGAGCAACACCAGGTCCGGCGATGCCGCCCGCAGTGCGGCGACGTCGGCGCCGGTCATCGGGCCGCAGGCCACGTGCACCACCTTGGCACCGGCCGACAGGCCCACCCGGTGGCCGGCCTCGGCGGTCACCTCCCGCTCGTACCCGACGACCGCCAGCCGGAGCCCACCCCCGGCGCTCGAGCAGACCAGCACCTCGTCCGGCTCACCGTGCGGAACGAGCGACGCGCGCACGGCATCCACGCCGTCCATGACGTCGGTGTCCACCGTCGTCGGTGAGCTCGCGGTGCCGAGCACCGCACCGGTCGAGACGTCGACCAGCACCGCCTTGGTGAACGTCGAGCCGACGTCGACGCACAGGACCGCGGGCACGGCGGGTCAGGTGAGCCGGTCGAGGGCCTGGCCCAGGTCGGCAATGAGGTCCTCGGCGTCCTCGATACCGACGGACAGGCGGATCAGGTCGCTGGGCACCTCGAGCTCCGTGCCCGCGACGGACGCGTGCGTCATCCGGCCGGGGTGCTCGATGAGCGACTCGACGCCGCCGAGCGACTCCCCGAGGATCCACAGCTGGGTCTCGGCGCACACCTTGGTGGCGACGTCCTCACCACCCTTGACCCGGAACGCGACCATGCCGCCGAACCGCTTCATCTGGCGGGCGGCGACCTCGTGGTTGGGGTGGTCGGGCAGGCCTGGGTAGTGCACGGCGGTCACGCCCTCGTGGCCCTGGAGGAACTCGACGACGGCCTCGGCGTTGTCGCAGTGCCGCTCCATCCGCACCGCCAGGGTCTTCAGGCCGCGCAGCACGAGCCAGGCGTCGAACGGGCCGGCGACGGCGCCCATCGCGTTCTGGTGGAACGCGACCCGCTCACTGACCGACGCGCCGTCGCGGGTGGTGGCACCGGGTGCGACGACAACGGCACCGCCGACGACGTCGCTGTGGCCACCGGCGTACTTCGTCGTGGAGTGCACGACGACGTCGGCGCCGAGCGCGATCGGCTGCTGCAGGTAGGGCGAGGCGAAGGTGTTGTCGACGACGAGCAGGGCGCCGGCTGCGTGGGTGACCTCGGCGATGGCCTCGATGTCGGCGATGCCGAGCAGGGGGTTGGTCGGGGTCTCGACCCAGACCATCCGCGTCTCGGGCCGGATGGCGGCGCGCACCGACTCGACGTCGGCGACCTTGGCGATGGAGTGCTCGACCCCCCACGGCTTCACGACCTGGTTGAACAGGCGGTAGGTGCCGCCGTAGGCGTCGGACGGGACGACCACGTGGTCGCCGGGGGCGAGCAGCGCGCGCAGCACGGCATCCTCACCGGCCAAGCCGCTGGCGAAGGCGAACCCGCGCTCACCGCCCTCGAGGGACGCGATGCACTCCTCGAGCGCGGTGCGGGTGGGGTTCGCCGAGCGGGAGTACTCGTAGCCGCCGCGCAGGCCACCGATGCCGTCCTGCTTGTAGGTGCTCACCTGGTAGATGGGGGTGATGACGGCGCCGGTGGTGGGTTCCGGCTCCTGCCCGGCATGGATGGCGCGCGAGGAGAAGCCCAGGTTCTCGGAAGTCATGGCCGACAGCGTATGACGGACCGGGGCCGCCCCCGGCGCCGGGCGACGGGCCGGCGGGGATGACAGAGGGGTCCTTGCGCGTTGGGCTGTACATGCTCTTCGGATCCCGCGCCAAGACCACCATGCCCGCCCCCGACGACGCCCTGCCGGGCCACGAGCGCCGGCTGTTCGTCGTGCCCACCACCCACGAGGTGCTCGGCACCCCGCTCGAGGGTCCCTGGCCCGACGGCACCGAGGTGCTCTACGTCGCGATGGGCTGCTTCTGGGGTGTGGAGCGGATCTTCTGGAAGCTGCCCGGTGTCGTGACGACCGCCGCCGGCTACATGGGCGGCTACAGCCCCAACCCGACCTACGAGGAGACCTGCACCGGGCGCACCGGTCACGCCGAGACGGTGCTCGTGGCCTACGACCCCACGGTCACCTCACCCGAGCTGCTGCTCAAGGCGTTCTGGGAGAACCACGACCCCACGACCCCCAACCGGCAGGGCAACGACATCGGCACGGCCTACCGCTCGGCGATCTTCTGGACCACCGACGCGCAGGAGGCCGCGGCGGGCACCACCCGTTCGGCCTTCCAGGACGTGCTGACCGCCGCCGGCCGCGGCGAGATCACCACGCAGCTCGCCTCGGCCGGCGAGGCCGGGCCGTTCTACTACGCCGAGGACTACCACCAGCAGTACCTGTACAAGAACCCCGGCGGCTACTGCAACCACGGCCCGAACGGCCTGACCTGCCCGGTCGGCGTGGCGAACCTCCCGGCCCAGACCGACGTGCTGCCTCCCGCCTGAGCGGTCCGCCCCTCCGCCCCCTCAGGCGCGGGCGGTCGCCGAACCCATCGAGTCGAGCAGCTCGTGCCCGGCCTCCTCGGCCGGGGCCACCTCGACGTTCGCGGTGTCCCGCAGCGGCAGCGCCTTGATCGCCAGCGTCGCGAGGAAGATGACGACCACCAGCGGCAGGGCGATGAGGAACACCTCGTGGAGCTGGTCCGCCAGGCCCTGGCGGACGGCATCCGCCACGACCGCGGGCAGCCCGGCGAGCGCCGACGGGTCGAGCACCGAGCCGGCGTCGACGGCGCCGGCCGGCATCCGCGCGGCGACGTCGGCCGGCAGGTGCGAGCTGATGGCGGCGGCCAGACCGCTGGTCATCACCGTGCCGAAGACGGCGATGCCCACGGTGGAGCCGACGTTGCGGAAGAACTGCGTCGAGGCGGTGGCGACCCCGAGGTCGGCGCGCTGCACGGAGTTCTGCACGACCAGGGTGTACTGCTGCATCGCCAGGCCGAGACCGATACCGAGCACGACCATGGCCGAGGTGAGCTGGCTCTGGCTCGAGGTGGCGGTGAGCCGGGTCAGCAGGTAGAGGCCGGCACCCATCACGACGACGCCGGTGAGCATGACCGCCTTGTAGCGGCCGGTGCGGGTGATGACCAGGCCGGCCAGGATGCCCATGACGATGAGCCCCAGCATGAGCGGCATCAGGATGAGGCCGGAGTTGGTGGCGTCGACGCCGAGCACGCCCTGGGCGTAGACCGGGATGTAGATGATCGAGCCGAACATCACCATCGCGACCGCGAAGCTCGCGACATTGGCGGCGGTGAAGATGCGCGAGCGGAAGAGGCGCAGCGGGATGACCGGCTCCTCGGCGCGGCGCTCCACGAGCACGAAGGCGAGCAGGGTGACCACGCCCACGGCGTACAGGCCGAGGATCTCGGGCGAGCCCCAGGCCCAGGTCGTGCCGCCCAGGGAGGTGGCGAGCAGCAGGCTGACCAGCGCGACGGTGAGCGTGGTGATGCCGAGGTAGTCGATGCGGGCCTCGCGGCGCTCGTGGGGCAGGTGCAGGAACCGGGCGATGACGGCGGTGGTCACCAGGCCGATCGGTACAGCGGCGAAGAACAGCCAGCGCCAGCCGAAGTGGTCGGTGATGAAGCCGCCGGCGAGCGGGCCCGCGACCGATGTCACGCCGAACACGGCGCCCATCAGGCCCTGGTACTTGCCGCGCTGACGCGGGGGGATTATGTCGCCGATGATCGTCTGCGACAAGGGCATCACCGTGCCCATGCCCAGACCCTGGATGGCGCGGCCCAGGATCAGCATCCAGAAGCTGCCGGCGAACCCGCTGACGACAGAGCCCACCATGAAGACCCCCAGGCCGGCGAGGTAGAACCCACGGCGGCCGTAGAGGTCGGAGAGCTTGCCGACGATCGGCACGGTGATGGCGGAGACGAGCATGGCGGCGGTGGCGACCCAGCTGTAGTGGTCCATGCCACCGAGCTCGGCGACGATCCGCGGCATGGCCGGCCCGACGATGGTCTGGCTGATCGAGGCGACCAGCATGCCGAGCATGAGCCCCACGAAGACCCGCCGGGCCTCGGGGCTCAGGCGGTAGGGCTCGACCCGCGCGCCGGCGGGCGGTGCCTCGGTGAGGGTGGCGGTCATGCAGGGGTCCTTTCGATGGTGGCGGCTCGCTCCCCCAGGGAGGCGCTGAGCCGGACGAGCAGTCGGGTGAGCTCGACGCGGTCGGGCTCGGGCCAGTCGGCCAGGGCCCCGTCGACGAGGTCGGCGCGGCGACGGCGCTCGGCGGAGAGCACCTCGCGGCCGCGGTCGGTGAGGGCGACGGGATGGGCGCGCGCGTCATCCGGGTCGGCCGTGCGCACGAGCAGGTCGCGGTCGGCCAGGGCGGCGACCCGGCGGCTGACCGTCGAGGCGTCGGGGCCGTCGGCGTCGGCGAGGTCGCAGACCCGGCGGGGACCGGTGCGGTCGAGCACGGACACCACGGCGTAGTCGGCGTGGCTGAGCTCGCCCCGGTCGCGCGCGACGGCTCGCGACAGCTGCCGGAAGAGCACCGCGAGGTGATCGCTCAGCGGCGCGTCGGCAGGAAGTTGCATGGCACAAGCATATGTCGTTATTGCAGTCACTGCAAATTTGCGGAAGGTGCATACTGGCAGGGTGAGCATGACCGAGGCGAGCCTCGACCCGGCCGCGACCGCCGATCCGCCCCTGGCGGGCGCCACCGTCGGGCTGGGGCTGCGCGACCGTAAGAAGCTGGCGACCCGGGCCCGCATCCACCGCGAGGCCGTCACCCTGGCGCTCGAGCACGGGGTCGACCGGGTCACCGTCGAGGGGATCGCCGCGGCCGCGGAGGTCTCGCCGCGCACGTTCTTCAACTACTTCGCGACCAAGGAGGACGCGTTCATCGGCGCGGACCCCACGGTCGCCGAGCGGCTGGCTGCGGCGGTCGTCGCCCGTCCCGCCGCGGAGTCGACGCTCGCGGCGGTACGCGTGGTGCTGGTCGAGCACCTCGCGGCTCTGGAGGCCGACGAGGAGCTCTGGCGGATGCGGCGTCGCCTCGCGGCGGGCGAGCCCGCCCTGGCGGCCCGGCTGGCCGGCGCCAACGACCGGCTCGAAGGCGCCTTGGTGGATGCCGCGTACGAGCGCACCGGCACCGACCCTGCCCGCGACCTTCGCCCGGCCCTCGGTGCGCGCGTGGCCATGGCGGCCGTTCGGGCCGCCGTGGGGTCCCATGTGGCCTCGGGCTTTCGGGGGTCGCTGCGGCGACGTCTCGACGAGGCGTTCGCGGTGGTCGACCCCGGCTGACCAGGTGGCCTGTCAAGGGTGTGGCGGCGAGATACCCGGGGTATCGGACCTGCGTGGGTTCCAATGACGTGAACCCCGCCGCCAAGGACCCCTCCGACGGGGCCACCGGTGACGAGCCGGCCACCGCCGCCCAGCTGTCCTACCTGACCACGCTCGCCCACGACAGCGGTCGCGATGTGCCCTCGGAGGTCACCAAGGCCCAGGCGGCGCAGCTCATCGACGAGCTGCGCAACGCCTCGCTGCGGGGTCAGATCCGGGCAGCCAGCTCGGTGCCCTGGCGGATGGCGTGCTTGGCGTCGAGCTCGGCCGCCACGTCGGCGCCGCCGATGAGGTGCACGGTGACGCCCCGCTCGCGCAGGACGTCGGCGACGGTGCGCACCGACTCCTGGCCGGCGCACACGACGACGCTGTCGACGGCATACGTGCGCTGTTCGGTGACGACCTCGGCGCCCGACGCCGGGCGTTGGCGCCTGAGCCGGCCGACCCCCTTGCGGGATGCCGTGCCGCTCCCCTTCCGCGGGACGGCGATGGTGACGTGCAGCCCCTCGTCGTCGATCCGGTCGTAGGACACGACCCCGGTCACCTGCTCGACACCCTTGGCCTTCAAGGCTGCCCGGTGCACCCAGCCCGACGTCTTGCCCAGCCCCTTGCCGATCGAGCCCGCCTTGCGCTGCAGCAGTACCACCTGGCGCGGGCTCGGCTCGGGGTGCGGGCGGGTCACGCCGCCACGGGTCTGCGCCGGGTCGCCGACCCCCCACTCCGCCTTCCACGCGTCGAGGTCGAGGGTTGCGGAGTGCTCGGTGGTGAGGAACTCGCTGACGTCGACCCCGATGCCACCGGCGCCGATCACGGCCACCCGCGCGCCTGCGGTGCGCTCCCCACGCACGAGCTCGGCGTAGGTCATCACCATCGGGTGGTCGATGCCGGGAATGGCCGGCATCCGCGGCACGACACCGGTGGCCACGACGACCTCGGTGAAGCCGGCATCGACCAGCTCGTCGGGCTCGACCCGGTGGCCCAGGTGCAGCTTGACCCCCGTGAGGTCGAGGCGCCGGTTGAAGTAGCGAATCGTCTCGGCGAACTCCTCCTTGCCGGGGATGCGCATCGCGATGTCGAACTGCCCACCCACGTGGTCGCGCGCCTCGAACAGCTCGACCTCGTGACCGCGGTCGGCCAGCGTCGTCGCGGCGGCGAGCCCGGCGACACCCGCCCCGACGACGGCGACCTTCTTCACCGTGCGGGTCGGCCCGAGCAGCAGCTCGGTCTCGTGCCCCGCTCGCGGGTTGACCAGGCAGCTGGCGGTCTGCTTGAGGAAGGTGTGGTCCAGGCAGGCCTGGTTGCACGCGATGCAGGTGTTGATCTCGTCGGCGCGCGACTCGGCCGCCTTGCGCACCCAGTCGGGGTCGGCGAGGAAGGGCCGGGCCAGCGAGACCAGGTCCGCGCCTTCCGCGAGCACGGACTCGGCCACGTCGGGCATGTTGATCCGGTTGGTCGCGACGACCGGCAGCGACACGTGCTCCTTCAAGCGGGCGGCATACGAGGTGAACGCCGCGCGGGGCACCGAGGTGACGATGGTGGGAACCCGGGCCTCGTGCCAGCCGATACCCAGGTTGAGCACGCTCGCACCGGCCGCCTCGATCTCCTGGGCGAGGGCGGTCACCTCGTCCCAGGTCTGCCCCTCCTCGACGAGGTCGAGCACCGAGATGCGGTAGATGAGGATGAAGTCCGGCCCGACCGCCTCGCGCACGGCGCGCACCGTCTCGACGGCGAACCGTCGGCGTCTCTCGGGCGTGCCGCCCCACGCGTCGGTGCGCTGGTTCGTGCGCGGCGCGAGGAACTGGTTGATGAGGTAGCCCTCGGACCCCATGACCTCGACGCCGTCGTAGCCCGCCTCGCGAGCCAGCCGCGCCGCCCGGGCGAAGGCGGCGATCTGGCGGCGCACCCCGCGGTCCGACAGGGCGCGCGGCCTGAACTTCGAGATCGGGCTCTTCACGGCGGACGGCGCGACGCACCACGGGGTGAACGCGTAGCGGCCCGAGTGCAGGATCTGCAGCGCGATCCGCCCACCCGCCTCGTGCACGGCATCCGTCACCTGGCGGTGCTGGCGCGCCTCGCGGTGCGTCGTCAGCTTCGACGCCAGCGGGTAGAACGTGCCCTCGACGTTCGGGGCGAACCCACCCGTCACGATGAGCGCGGCCCCACCCCGGGCGCGCTCGGCGAAGTAGGCGGCGAGCTTGGGGAAGTCGCGCGCGTGGTCCTCGAGGCCGGTGTGCATCGAGCCCATGACCACCCGGTTGGGCAGCGTCACGTGGCCCAGGTCAAGCGGCGCCAGCAGGTGGGGGTAGTCGCTCATCGGCCCTCTTCGTCGTCGGTGTCAGGTCGCGTCGTGCCTCCGGGTGCCGAAGGAGCCAGCCGGATGCCGCGTGCCGGCACCCGCTCGCGGCTCACCGCCGACGGCGCCACCAGCGTCGTGCGGGTCGAGCCTCCCCCGATGTTACCGGCGGGTCAACCTCGGCCCGCTGTGAGGCTGCTCGCAGGGCCCGCCACCGCTGCACCATCACGTCGACGTCGACCGTGGGGGCGAGCAGCTGCGGCATCCCGCGGTCTGGGGGCCGCAGCCGGTCACGCCGGACCCGGGCGTTGAAGTCCTCGAGCACGCGGCGCACCGCGTCCTCGGTGCGCAGGTCGGCGAGGGACTCGGGGTACGAGGCGGCCTCCTTGCGCAGCTGCAGGGCGGGCGGCAGGGCGCCGGTCAGGTCGAGCTGCTCGCGCTCGGCGTACTGGCGCAGCCACCACATCGGGTCGTCGGCGTCCCCGAGGTCGCGCAGCGGCTTGCCGGCGCCGGGCAGGTCGTCGAACTCACCGCGTTCCTGGGCCTCGCGGATCGCCTTCTCGACGGGGCTCTCCCACCGGGGTCGCTCGGGCTTCACCGCATCAGTCTTCCCCGAGGCAGCCAGGTCAACCGTGCCAGCGCCGGCTCAGTCTGCTAGGAAGGCCAGCAGGTCGGCGCGGGTCAGCACGCCGACGGGCTTGCCGTCCTCGACGACGAGCACCGCGTCGGAGTGCTCGAGCTCCTGGCGGGCGGTGGCGATGGGCTCCCCGGAGCCGACCAGCGGCAGGCCGGGGCTCATGTGCGCCGACACCGAGTCGGCCAGGTGCGCCTTGCCGGTGAACAGCGCCTCGAGCAGGTCGCGCTCGGAGACCGCGCCGGCGACCTCGCCGGACATCACCGGAGGCTCGGCGTTGACCACGGGCATCTGCGACACGTGGTACTCGCGCAGGATCTCGATGGCGTCGCGCAGCGTCTCGGTCGGATGGGTGTGCACCAGGGCCGGGAGGTCGCCCGCCTTGGCGTGCAGCACGTCGCCGACGGTGCGCCCGCCGTTGGTGCGCAGGAAGCCGTAGGACTGCATCCACTCGTCGTTGAAGATCTTGGACAGGTAGCCGCGACCCGAGTCGGGCAGAAGCACCACGACGACGGCATCCGCCGGCAGGTCCTTGGCGATGCGCAGGGCGGCGACGACCGCCATCCCGCACGAGCCGCCGACGAGCAGGCCCTCCTCGCGCGCCAGCCGCCGGGTCATCTCGAAGGACTCGGCATCGGAGACGGCCACGACCTCGTCGACCTGCGAGGGGTCGTAGGCCGAGGGCCAGAAGTCCTCGCCGACGCCCTCGACGAGGTAGGGGCGACCGGAGCCCCCGGAGTAGACCGAGCCCTCGGGGTCGGCGGCGATGACTCGCACCGGGCCCCCCTCGCGGTCGGCCGACATCTCGTGGAGGTAGCGGCCGGCGCCCGAGATCGTGCCGCCCGTGCCGGCTCCGGTGACGAAGTGGGTGACGAGGCCGTCGGTGTCGCGCCAGATCTCGGGGCCGGTGGTCTCGTAGTGCGAGAGCGGACCGTTGGGGTTGGAGTACTGGTCGGGCTTCCACGCCCCGGGGGTCTCGCGCATCAGCCGGTCGGAGGTGGAGTAGTAGGAGTCGGGGTGCTCGGGGGGCACGGCAGTGGGGCACACCACGACCTCGGCGCCGTAGGCCTTGAGCACGTTGCGCTTGTCCTCGGAGACCTTGTCGGGGCACACGAAGATGCAGGAGTAGCCCCTGCGCTGGGCCACCAGGGCCAGGCCCACGCCGGTGTTGCCCGAGGTCGGCTCGACGATGACGCCACCGGGCTTCAGCTCACCCGACGCCTCCGCGGCCTCGACCATCTTCAGCGCGATGCGGTCCTTGACCGAGCCGCCGGGGTTCAGGGACTCCACCTTCGCCAGCACCGTGGCCGCGATGCCCTCGGTCACCGTGTTCAGCTTGACGAGGGGAGTGTTGCCCACGAGGTCGACGATGTGCTCCGCAAATTTCACCGGCCCATCCTCGCACGGCCGAGATGCCGTCCCGTCCGACGATCGCGCCACCGATTGCTCGCGAACGTGGGTCTGAACCGTCGTCCGGACGGCGATCTTCACCCACGTCCCGGTTGCCCGCGGCGGTGCGCCACCATTGGGGCATGGACGACTACCTCGAGGTCAACCGGCGCAACTGGGACGAGCGCGCCACGGTGCACGCCGAAAGCGCGGAGTACGGGTTCGACCGGTTCGTCACCGACCCCGACCACCTCAGCGACGTCGTGCGTTTCGACCGGCCGCTGCTCGGCGACGTGACCGGTCTGACCGGCATCCACCTGCAGTGCCACATCGGCACCGACACCCTGTCACTGGCGCGGCTCGGTGCGCGGATGACGGGCCTGGACCTCTCACCGGTGTCGCTGGAGCAGGCCCGGCGACTCGCGGGCGACGCCGGGGCCGACATCGACTTCGTCCAGGCCGACACCTACTCCGCTCCCCGGGCGCTGCGCGGGCGCACCTTCGACCTCGTCTACACCGGCATCGGGGCGCTGTGCTGGCTGCCCGACATCGACCGCTGGGCCGGCGTGGTCGACGACCTGCTCGAGCCCGGCGGGCGCCTGTTCGTCCGCGAGGGACACCCGATGATGTGGGCCGTCGATGAGACCCGCACCGACGGCCTGACCCTGGGCTACGCCTACTTCGAGACCCCCGAGCCGTTCGACCTCGAGGAGGACAGCACCTACGTCGAGAACGACCACGAGTTCGTCAACACCCGCCAGCTCTCGTGGAACCACGGCATCGGCGAGATCCTCACGGCCCTGCTGTCCCGCGGCTTCGAGGTCACCGGGTTCGTGGAGCACCGCAGCGTTCCCTGGGACGCCCTGCCCGGGCGGATGGTGCGGCACGGCGAGCTCGACGAGTGGCGCCTCATCGACGAGGCCGAGCGGCTGCCGCTCACGTACACGCTGCAGGCACGCAAGCCGGGCCGCCGGGCCGGCTGACCCTCACCGCAGCCGGGCGAGGAACCGCTCGTCATCCACGACCACCCGCTGCACGGTGCCGTGGCCGACGACGGTCCCGCCGGCATCCGTCGCCTCGACCTGGAACGCGACCCGGCGCCCGTCGACGGACGTCACGGACGCCACCACGGTGACCTCCTGCCCCACCGCGCTGGGCGCGAGGTGCTCGAGCCGCACCGAGGTGCCGACGCTCGACACCCCGGGCGGCAGGCGTCCCTCGAGCGCTGAGCAGGAGGCCGCCTCGCACCAGGCGAGCAGGCGTGGCGTGCCGAGCACCGGGAGCCCGCCGGACCCGAGTGCGAGCGCGGTGTCCTCGTCGTTCACGACGGCGCGGATGACGCCCCGGTCACCCACGTCGACGTCCACGGGGACCACGGTATGCCGGGTGCCGAGAACGTGGAATCGGTGCGAGCACCGACCGCGTTACCGTGGGACGAGGACACGAGGAGGATGCCGATGGGACGGGCACGTCGAGCCCGCAAGATCGCGGCCACCGCCGCGTACGGCGGTGGCGGGCTGGCGGCGATCGGTGCTGCGCTGGGTGCGGCCGGCTGGGGCGTCATCAAGGGTGAGGCGGCGCTGGCACGGCGCATCATCGGCACCCCGTTCGACGACTCGCCCGACGACAACGGGGTCTACGGCGCCGGCCGTGGAGAGCCCTACGACATCGTGGTGCTCGGTGACAGCTCGGCCGCGGGGATGGGCGCCGAGGCCCCGCACGAGACGGTCGGCGCCATCGTGGCCAGCGGCATCGCGGCGCTCACCGGACGCCGCGTGCGGCTGACCAACCGGGCCGTCGTCGGCGCTGAGTCCAGCGACCTCGAGCGCCAGCTCGCCAACGCCCTCGAGGACGTGCTGCATCCCGACGTCGTGCTGATCATGGTGGGCGCCAACGACGTGACGCACCGCATCGAGCGCAGCGCCGCGGTGCGCCAGCTCGAGCAGACCGTGCGCCGCATCCGGGCCCTGGGGTCCGAGGTGGTCGTCGGCACCTGCCCCGACCTCGGCACCATCGCGCCGATCCGCCAGCCGCTGCGCTCGCTGATGAAGCGGTGGTCGCGCGACCTCGCGGCGGCGCAGACCGTAGCCGTGGTCGAGGCCGGGGGCCGCACCGTCTCGCTGGCCGACCTGATCGGGCCGGAGTTCGCGGAGTCACCGCACGAGATGTTCAGCAAGGACCGCTTCCACCCGTCGGCGGCCGGTTACGCCCGGGCTGCCGCCGCGCTGCTGCCGAGCGTGTGCGCCGCCCTGGGTGTCTGGGGGGCGGACACTGCTGACCGGGCCCCCGAACCACGCCGCGGCGAGGGTGTCGAGCCGGTCGCGGTGGCGGCGGGCCACGCGGTCAAGGAGCCCGGCACCGAGGTGTCACCGACCGAGATGGCCGGCCAGCCCCGTGGGCCGCGCGGACGGTGGGCGGTCACGTTGCGGCGGCGGCGCGACGACGTGCCGCCCGCCTCGGACACGCCGGTGGAGACTCCCGGCGAGCCGGCGAGCACCGACGACGCGGAGCCGGCGGCCCCGGCCTGACTCCGGCCCCTGCGGCGGCCGGGCTATCCGGTGACGATGGCCTCGAGCTCGACCTCGACCTTCCAGCGGGGGTCGACCAGCCCGGCGACGACCACCATCGTGCTCGCGGGGCGGATCTGGCCGAAGATCTCGCCGTGCACCGACGAGACGGCGTCGACCACCTCGGCGTCGCCGTCGGTGATGTAGTGACGCGTGCGGATGACGTCCTCGGGGCCTCCGCCGAGCTCGCTCAGGGCCGCGAGCGCGATCTCCCAGCAGCGACGCGCCTGCGAGGCGGGGTCGACGCTGACGTGCCCGTCGGCGTTGATCGGCGCGGTGCCCGAGACCGCGATGTGCTGGCCGACGCGGACGGCGCGGGAGAACCCCACGCTGCCCTCGTACGGAGACCCTGACGATGCGAGGCTGCGCGTGGTGTCCATGTCCTCATCCTGTCGGATCACCGCCCACCGTGGCAGCCCCAGATGCGAGACCGAGGCCACACCACACGCGGCGCCGGCGCGGCATACCCTTGGACCCTGCACTGAGCGAGCGCTTAGTGACGCCCCGACGTCGTGCGCCTCTCGCACGACGCCCTTCCCGAGGAGCACCCGTGACCGAAGCCGTCATCGTCGCCACCGCCCGCACCCCCATCGGCCGCGCGTTCAAGGGGTCGCTGAAGGACCTGCGGCCGGACGACCTGTCGGAGCAGGTGGTGCGCGGGCTCCTCGAGAAGCTGCCCGCCCTGGACCCCGAGACGATCGACGACCTCTACTGGGGCTGTGCGGACCCCAGCGGCGCGCACGGCTCGAACCTGGCCCGGGTCATCGCGGTGCTCGCCGGCATGGACCACCTCCCCGCCGCGACCGTGAACCGGTTCTGCGCCAGCTCGACCCAGACCATGCGGATGGCGTTCCACGCGATCAAGGCGGGCGAGGGCGACACCTTCCTCGTCGGCGGCGTCGAGTGCGTCTCGCAGTACACCAGCTTCGCGGGGGCCGGCGGCAGCGACGCCGAGGCCCAGAACCCCCGGTTCGCGGATGCCGCCGCGCGCAGCGCCGAGATCGCCCGCGCCAACGCGATGTGGACCGACCCGCGCGAGGACGGGCTGCTGCCCGACGTCTACCTCGCCATGGGCCAGACCGCCGAGAACGTCGCGACCTCCCGTGGCGTCTCGCGCCAGCGCCAGGACGAGTGGGGCGTCACCAGCCAGAACCGCGCCGAGAAGGCCATCGCCGACGGGTTCTTCGCGCGCGAGATCCTGCCCGTGACGCTGGCCGACGGGTCGGTCGTGGCGCGTGACGACGGCCCCCGCGCCGGGGTCACGCTCGAGGCGGTGCAGGGGCTCAACCCGGTCTTCCGCGAGAACGGCACCGTCACCGCCGGCAACTGCTGCCCGCTCAACGACGGCGCCTCGGGCGTGGTCGTGATGAGTGACGTGCGCGCCAACGAGCTCGGGTTGACGCCGCTGGCGCGGATCATCTCGACCGGCGTGTCCGGTCTCTCGCCGGAGATCATGGGCCTGGGTCCGGTCGAGGCGTCCCAGCAGGCGCTGTCGCGGGCCGGCATGTCCATCGGCGACATCGACCTCTACGAGATCAACGAGGCCTTCGCGGCGCAGGTGCTGCCCAGCGCCGACGACCTCGGCATGGACCTCGACAAGCTCAACGTGCACGGCGGCGCCATCGCGCTCGGTCACCCGTTCGGCTCCACCGGCACCCGGATCATGACCACCCTGATCAACGGGCTGCAGTCGCGCGACGGCCAGTTCGGTCTCGAGACGATGTGCGTCGGCGGCGGCCAGGGCATGGCCATCATCGTCGAGCGCCTCAGCTGACCTTTCTCATCCCGCGATGAGTGCGGAAGTGGCTGCTAGGACAACCACTTCCGCACTCGCCGCGAGGTCGGGGCTCAGCGCTAGGTGACGATGACGCTGGCCAGCATCACCAGCGCGAAGCCGAACACCGAGATCACCGTCTCCATCACCGACCACGACTTGATCGTCTCGCCGACGGTCAGGCCGAAGTACTCCTTGACCAGCCAGAAGCCGGCGTCGTTGACGTGCGAGAAGAACAGCGACCCGCAGCCGATCGCCAGCACGAGCAGCGCGAGGTGGTTCGCGGTCAACGTAGGGGCAAGCGGGGCCACGATGCCCGCGGCCGTGATGGTGGCCACCGTGGCGGAGCCGGTGCCGAGGCGGATCAGCACCGCCACCAGCCAACCGAGCACCAACACTGAGATGCTCACGCCCTCGGCCCAGTCCTTGATGACGTTCCCGACGCCCGCATCGATGAGGGTCTGCTTGAACCCACCGCCCGCGGCGACGATGAGGATGATGCTCGCGATGCCGGGCAGCGCCGAGCCCACCGAGTCGCTCACCTGGCTCTTGTTCAGGCCCGAGCCGAGCCCGAGGGCGATGTAGCAGTAGAGCACCGCGATGAGCAGGGCGACGATCGGGGTGCCGATGAAGTCCATTCCCTTGCGGATGCCGGCGTCCTCGTCGGTCACCACGAGCTTGGTGATCGCGTCGACGAGCATCAGCATGACCGGCAGGGTGATGCCGATGATGGCCGGCGCGAAGCCGATCCGCTTGCGACCCGGGGCGAGTGGCTCGTCGGCCCAGTCGAAGCCTCGCCCGCCCTCGGTGCCCTGGTCCCCGTGGCCCTCGCCCGGGTGGCCCTCGCCCGGGTGGCCGGTCTCGGTCAGGGCGGAGTCCGACCTGCTCGTGGTGCGCGTTCCCCGGTCGTCGTCGTCCCGGGAGTCGAGCGCGACCCCGCCGCTCCCGGCATCCCGCGCGCTGCGCTCGCCCTCGGTCGCGTGCGCGTCGCCTTGCGCCGCGCCACGGCCGGCCGCCCCGGCACCGGACGCCCCCCCGAACAGGGCGAGGTCGTCGGCCGACTTCGGCACCCACTGGTCGACGAAGCGCGCCAGGATCGGCCCGGCCACGATCACCGTCGGGATCGCGATGATGATGCCGAAGATGAGCGTGCGCCCGAGGTCGGCGTTGAGCAGCCCGATGGCGGTCAACGGCCCGGGGTGCGGCGGCACCAGCCCGTGCAGCACCGACAGGCCGGCCAGCGCCGGGATGCCGACCTTCATCAGCGAGACCCCGGTGCGCTGGGCCACGAGGATGACCACCGGCACGAGCAGCACCACCCCCACCTCGAAGAACAACGGAAGCCCGAGGATGGCCGCGATGGCCGCCATCATCCACGGCAGGCCGCCCGGGCCGACCCGGCTGACCAGCGTGGCGACGATCCGGTTGGCGCCGCCGGAGTCCTCGAGCAGCTTGCCGACCATGGCCCCGAGGGCGATGAGGATGCCAACGGCCCCGGCGGTCGCCCCGAACCCGGCGACGAAGCTCTTCACGGTGTCGCCCGGCGGCATGGTCGCGATGACGCCGAGCACGGCCGAGCCCAGCATCAGGGCCAGGAAGGGGTGCACCTTGCCCCACGTGATGAGCACGACGACGGCGAGGATGCCGAGCACGCACGCCAGCACCAGCTGGGCGCTCCCGGCATACACCGGTGGCGCGTCGGCGAACGGGAGGGTGGTCGGGACGGCGGTGCTGGCAGCAGACAGGGACATCAGGCGTGCTCCTTGGAGTGACCGAGGGCTGCCAGCGCGCGGTCGAGGACCTGGGCGGCGCTGCCCTCGTTGGTGATGACCACGCCCGGCTCGTCGTCCCCGAGCGGTTCGAGCGTGGCCAGCTGGCTGGGCAGCAGGGATGGCGGCATGTAGTGGCCGGGGCGGTGCTCCATCCGGTCGCGGATGACGTCGGACTCGGCCGTGACGTGCAGGAAGCGCACGTGGGGGCGGCCCTCGCGCAGCAGGTCTCGGTAGACCCGGCGCAGGGCCGAGCAGGTGACGACGGCCGACTCTCCGGCCGCCTCCTTGGCGGAGATCCAGTCGCCGAGCGCCTCGAGCCAGGGCCAGCGGTCCTCGTCGGTCAGCGGCGTGCCGTTGCGCATCTTGGCGACGTTGGCCTCGGGGTGGAAGGCGTCGCCCTCGGCGAACTCCCAGCCCAGCACGGTGGACAGCCCCTTCGCCACCGTGGACTTACCGCACCCGGACACGCCCATGACGATCACGACGTCAGGATCGGGGCCCCCAGGTCGAACATCGCTGTCGGCCATGCCCGACAAGGTAGCCCGGTCGGCGCGCCTGTGGCCCCTTGCGCGCAGGTCAGATCGCGGGGGCCCGGCCCGGGGCTAGGCCAGCCCGCGCCGCAGCGCGGTGAGCAGCTGCGGGATGCCGTCGCCGCGCCCGCTCGCGTAGGCGTCCCAGACGAGCACAGTGAGCTGGTCGACGGCGACGGCCGGTCCGAGGTCAGGCACGTCGACTTCTGGCGATCCACCCACCTCTTCAGGCCTTGGATCGACCTCTCCAGGTGGGTGGTTCGCAATGAGTCGGGATGAGCGGGGCGCGAGGTCGGCGAGGAGGCGGCGGAGCAGCGGCATCCCGGCCTCGGCCTGCGCGAGCGGCAGGTCGGCCCAGCGCCGGCGGATCCGGTCGAGCTCGACACGGGCTTCGGGCGCGACGACGTCGACGGCTGCCGGCCGCCCGTCGCCGGCGCTCGGTGCCCCGGCGGCCGGCAACGCAGACGACACCGCCGGGGCAGGTGAGCCTGCCCCGGCGGTGTCGGTGGTGCGGTCTGTCGTCACTGACGCAGACGCGCGAAGAGACGGAGGAACTCGATGTAGAGCCACACCAAGGTGACGATCAGGCCGTGCGCGAGCAGCCACGAGTACTTCTGCGGGGCGCCGCTGGCGATGGCGCGGTCGATCGAGTCGAAGTCGAGCACGAGGGTGAACGACGCCAGGCCGACCGCGAACACCGAGATCGCGATGCCGATGGGGCCGGAGCCGCCGAAACCAAACGGCGAGCTGCTCCAGAACACGGCGAAGATGAAGTTGACGACGGCGAAGATGGCGTAGCCGATGATCGCCAGGGTCATGATCTTGCGGAACCGGGCGGTCACCTTGATCAGGCCGAACTTGTAGGCCAGGAACATGCCCGCGAAGGTGGCGAGCGTCGCCAGGACGGCCTGGGGGACGATGCCCTCCCAGCCCGGGACGTTGTCGAAGTAGTAGCTGACGGCGCCCATGAACAGGCCCTCGACGACGGCGTAGATCAGGATCAGCGGAACGCTGAGCGTCTTCTTGAAGGCGATGACCAGGCCGAGCACCAGCGTGCCGATCATGCCGCCCATCCAGAGGGCGAACCCGCCGGTTGTGCTGTTGGCGGCGACGGCCCAGCCGCCCGCGGCGAAGACGATCACGATCGCGAAGAGGCCGAGCGTCTTCATGATGACGTCGTCCATGGTGACGCGACGGGTGTCGGCCGGGCCGGCCGACGGCTGGTTGTACAGGTCCTGCAGCTGCTGGGCGCTCATCCCCGCGGTGGCTGCCGAGCCGGCGGCAGCCTGCTGGGCGGCGCTCGCGCCGGGACCGCCGAAGCCGGCATAGCCGTCCTTGGCGTCCTTCTCGATGCGGTTGAAGGCCGGGTTGCTGGCCATCGTTCCTCCGTGATGGTCATGGCGGTGTCGTCACCGCACGTGTCACCAGCCTAGACGTGCGGTGGGGCCGCGATGTTCCCGCCATGGCCCGGCACCAGCGAACCCATGTCGAAGGTGAAGGGCACTCCACCCGGATCGACGAGTCGGCGGCACGTTCCCCGCTCGTGACCGGGCGGACGCGCCCTGGTGCCCCCGACGGGGGTCGAACCCGCACCTGTGGCGATTTTAAGTCGCCTGCCTCTGCCAGTTGGGCCACGGGGGCCTCGTTACTGTAGCCGGATCCCCCGTGCCGGGTCGGGTGCTCAGCCGGTCGCCGGAGCAGCCACCTGGGCACCCGACTCCCGAGGTCAGGGCGTCGGGGTCGCAGTCGGCGAGGGGCTCGCGGAGGGGCTCACGCTCGAGCCCGACGACGCCGACGCACTGACCGACGGCGTGGGCCCGCCCCTCCCGGCGACAGCCGGGAGGGTGAGCGGCGGCGTCCAGCCGAAGCCCGCATCCTGCCAGGCGTCATGGCCCGGCCAGGTGAGGGGGAAGACGTCGAGGGCGACATCCGGCATCCCGTCCTCGGGGCGGATCGGCACGTCCGGGTTCCGGCCGTCCATCAGCCCGTCGGTACCCACGACGAGGGCTCGGCCGTTCTGGTCGAAGACCCGTACGCCGTCCAGGCGGTTGCCGGCGGCGTCATAGGCATAGAGGTTCTGCGCCGGTTCCCCGTTGGCGACGACGTTCGGCGGGTACCCGGGCGACTGCAACGCTGGATCGTCGTACGTCTCGCCGGACAAGGACGTGTAGAAGGCCAGAATCGGCAGGAGCAGGACGACGGCCAGCACGTTCCCGGCGCCCAGCGCGGCCTGTGCCATGGTGCCCAGCGGCTCCCGGCGGCGCAGCGCCAGGCCCAGCCACAGCGACAGTGCCGCACCCACCGTCGGGAGCAGCAGCGTGCGACCGGTTCCGAGGATGGAGGCCACGGCCCAACCAGCCACGGCACCCCGGGCCAGCCACCACGTGGGGCGCAGCTCACGCAGCCACGGATGCTGCTCCACCAGTTCGTGCGCCTCGCGCTCCAGCCGGTCGGTCCACGGCTCGCGCGGCACGGCATCCGGCGTCAGCACCTCGACGCGCGGGGGCAGGCCGGCCGCGGCCCGCAGCTCGGCGGCATACGCCTGCGGCTCACCGAGCAGGCTCCCCAGCGGCCCCCCCGACTCGGCCGCGCGCTCGGCGAGATCCGCCTCCATCCCGGCGGTGAGGTCCTCGACCTCGTCGGTCGGCAGGTCCGCTAGCCAGGCCCGCACCGCCGCCACGTACGCCCGGACGTCCTCGACCTGCCCCGCCGAGCCGATCACCGTCGTGTCGTTCATGACCCCACTCCCGCCCGGTCGAGAAGACCGTCCATCGTCGCGGCGAACGCCGCCCACGTCTTGCCCTGCGTCTCGAGCACCGTGCGCCCCTGCGCGTTGATGCCGTAGTACTTGCGGTGCGGTCCCTCGTCGGAGGGCACGACGTACGACGTCAGCGCCCCGGCCGAGTACAGCCGGCGCAGGGTGCCGTAGACCGACGCGTCACCCACCTCGTCGAGCCCCGCGGCGCGCAGCCTGCGCACCACGTCGTAGCCGTAACCGTCCTCGCGGGCCACGACCGCGAGCACCGCGAGGTCGAGCACCCCCTTGACCAGCTGGGTTCCGTCCACCGGCCCACCGCCCTCCATCCAGCGCATCGCATTGGTGCGAACCGCACACTACCGCGCATTCCGCATTACTGCGAGAGGCAGAACACCACCGGCGTATTCGGTGTACCGGAGCCGACCTGCTGGACGAAGCCGCCCCAGCACCCCAGGACGGCCGGTGGGACAACATTGACCTATTGGTCGAAGTCGCCCCAGCTGCCCGCCGACGGTTCGGAGCCGAGCGCTCAGCTCAGATGAGGGAGAGGGCGATTCCGTCGAGGATGTCGTGCTCGGAGGTGATGACCAGGGCGCCGGGCGAGCGGTCGAGCGCCCGCTCGAGCACGGCCTCCCAGACCAGCGCCCCACCCGCGATGACATCGACCCGGCCGGGATGCAGGTACGGCAGCGCGGCCCGCTCGTCGTGCCCCATGGTCAGCAAGGACTCGCACGCGGCACGCATCACCTCAACGGGGATCCGCGCCAGGTGCACCTCGTCAGGCTGGTAGGCGGGCAGCGCCAGGGCGTGCGCGGTGATCGTCGTGATGGTGCCGGCGAGGCCGACGACGGCACCGATGCCGGTGAGGTCGACGGTCTCCTCCACCGCGTCGAGCGCGGCCGACACGTCATGCCGGGCAGCCGCCACCTCGTCGGCAGTCGGCGGGTCGCCGTGCAGGTGCCGCTCGGTCATCCGCACGCTGCCGACGTCGACCGAACGGGCCGCTTCGACGTCGGAGGTACCGCGCACCAGCTCGGTCGACCCACCACCGAGGTCGACCACCAGGTAGGGCCCCGGCACGCCGACCGCCCGCAGGTCACCGGTCGCGCCGGTGAACGAGAACCGTGCCTCGGTGTCGCCGTCAACCACCTCGGGCGCCACGTCGAGGTCGCCGAACGCGTCGCGCACCCCGGCGACGAAGTCCCCGGCGTTGCGGGCGTCGCGCGACGCCGAGGTCGCGACGAAGCGCACCCGCGGCGCCCCGAGCGAACGGCACTGCTGCGCGTACTCCCGGGTCACGGCCAGCGTGCGCTCCATCGCCTCCGGCGCGATGACGCCGGTGCGGTCGATGCCCTGCCCGAGCCGCACGATCTCCATCCGGCGCACGACGTCGGTGAGCCGGCCGTCGTTCCCGACGTCGGCGACGAGCAGGCGCAGCGAGTTGGTGCCGCAGTCGATGGCGGCGACGCGGGGCCGGATGCCGTCGCTCACGGCGCGCTCCCGGCATCCGTCATGGCGGAGCCGGCACGGGACGCAGCCGGCGCGTCGGCCGAGCAGGGGTGCCGTTCCCACCACGGGTCGAGCAGCGCGAGGGCCTCGTCGCCGAGCGGGTTGACGCCCGGGCCGGCGGCCAGCGAGTGGGCGACGAGGACGTGGAGGCACTTGACCCGCGACGGCATCCCCCCGGCAGACACCCCGGCCACCTCGGGCACGTCCCCGAGCTCGGCGCGGCGCTCGAGGTAGTCGAGGTGCGCTGCGGTGTACCGGTCGCGCAGGTCGGCATCGACCTCGAGCCGCTCGGTCATCTCGCGCATGACGCCCTCGCTCTCGAGGGTCGACAGGGCTCCGGTGAGCCGGGGGCAGGTGGCGTAGAACGACGTCGGGAACGGGGTGCCGTCGGGGAGCCGGGGCTCGGTGCGCACGACGTCGGGCTCACCGCAGGGGCAGCGGTGCGCCACCTCGGCGACCCCCCGGGCGGTGCGGCCGAGCTGTCGGGAGACGGCGTCGAGATCGGCCTGCGTGACGGGCGGCAGGTCGGGCCGAACGGTCACCGGCGCGCCCCGGGGACGTCTGCGGTGCGGGTGGACTGCCACACCGTGTCGTACCAGGGCAGCGGCACGTCGGGCGAGGCGACGTCCGGCACGGGGTCCTTGGTGCTGGCGCCCCTGCCGGTCGAGGGCGCGGCGTCGAGCACGGTGTAGGACCGCTCCCCCGGCTTGACGAACTTCAGCCGCTGCCGGGCCTGCTGCTCGACGTACGCCGGGTCGCGCCAGCGCGCCTGCTCGGCCTTGAGCGCGGCGACGTCCTGCTCCTGACCGCCCACCTTCTCCTGCAGCGCCGAGATGTCGCCCTGCTGTCCGACGTACGCGGCGACGGTCGAGCCGAGCAGCACCATCAGGAAGAGGGCGATCGACAGCAGCACGGCACCGCGGCGGGCGCGGCGGTCCTTGGCGGCCGTCGTCAGCCGACCACGCCAGCCCGAGCGGACGACCACGGGCGCCGGCACTGCGGCGCCACCCCGCCCGGTCGCACGCGGGCGCCCGCCGCCCGGACGTCGCGGAGGTCGCGACGCCGGACCGCGGGAGCGCCCGGGAGCCATCGGCGGGCTCAGCCCTGCTGGCGGCGGGCGAAGCGGGGGAAGGCGCCGGCGCCGGCGTAGACCGCGGCGTCGTCGAGCTCCTCCTCGATGCGCAGCAGCTGGTTGTACTTCGCGACGCGCTCGGAGCGGGCCGGGGCACCGGTCTTGATCTGGCCGCAGTTGGTGGCGACGGCGAGGTCGGCGATCGTGGTGTCCTCGGTCTCACCGGATCGGTGGCTCATCATGCAGCGGAACCCGTTGCGCTGGGCGAGCTCGACGGCATCCAGGGTCTCGGTGAGCGAGCCGATCTGGTTGACCTTGACGAGCAGGGCGTTGGCCGTGCCGGTCTCGATGCCGCGGGCGAGACGCTCGGGGTTGGTGACGAAGAGGTCGTCGCCGACGATCTGCACGTCGTCGCCCATCCGGTCGGTCATCGCCTTCCAGCCGTCCCAGTCGCTCTCGTCGAGCGGGTCCTCGATCGACACCAGCGGGTAGGACGCCACGAGGTCGGCGTAGTAGTCGATCAGCTCGGCCGAGGTCTTGGTGCCACCCTCGAAGGCGTAGCCGCTCTCGTCGTGGAACTCGGAGGCGGCGACGTCGAGCGCGAGGCCGATCTGCTCGCCGGGCACGTAGCCCGCCTTCTCGATCGCCTCGAGGATGAGGTCGAGCGCGGCTCGGTTGCTGGGGAGGTTGGGCGCGAAGCCACCCTCGTCGCCCAGGCCCGTGGCCAGGCCCTTCTCCTTGAGCACGCCCTTGAGCGCGTGGTAGACCTCGGCCCCCCAGCGCAGCGCCTCGCGGAAGCTGTCGGCGCCGATCGGCGCGATCATGAACTCCTGGATGTCGACGTTGGAGTCGGCGTGGCTGCCGCCGTTGAGGATGTTCATCATCGGCACGGGCAGCACGTGGGCGTTGGGGCCGCCGACGTAGCGGAACAGCGGCAGGTCGGCGGAGTCGGCCGCCGCGCGAGCCACCGCGAGCGAGACACCGAGGATGGCGTTGGCGCCGATCTTCTCCTTGTTGGCGCTGCCGTCGATGGCGAGCATCTCGGCGTCGACCAGGCGCTGCTCGCTGGCCTCGAAGCCGAGCAGCTTGGGGCCGAGCTCGTCGATCACGGCGTCGACCGCCTTCTGCACGCCCTTGCCGAGGTAGCGGGCCTTGTCACCGTCCCGGCGTTCGACGGCCTCGAAGGCGCCGGTCGAGGCCCCGCTGGGGACCGCGGCCCGGGCGAGCGTCCCGTCGTCGAGGGCGACCTCGACCTCGACGGTGGGGTTGCCGCGCGAGTCGAGGATCTCGCGGGCGCCTACGGCTTCGATGCTGGCCACGCCGGACTCCTGTTGCTACTGGGGGAGGGGGAAGGTTCGGGTCCGAGCCTAGTCCTCGGCGCCCGGCATCCCGCCGAGCGACTCGGGATGCCGTGCCGCGGACCGTCACCGCGCGAGGTCAGGCCAGGGCGGCGTGGGCCACCGCGATGGCCGTGCCCACGACGGCGTTGTGGCGCACCAGGGCCAGGTTGGTCTCGAGCGACCGGCCGCCGGACAGCTCGACGATGCGGCCGAGCAGGTAGGGCGTGATGTCCTTGCCGGAGATGCCGTGGGCGTCGCAGTCGGCCAGCGCCTGCTCGATGACTGCGTCAATCTCCTCGTGCGCCATCTCGTCCTGTGCGGGAACGGGATTAGCGAAGGAGACCCCGACGCCCAGCCCCAGACCCCACGTGGCGGCCATCAGCGCGGCTGCCTCGTCCGGGGTGTCGACCCGCATCGGCACCGCCACCCCGCTGGTGCGCGAGAAGAACGACGGGAACTCGTCGGTGCCGTAGCCGACCACAGGTACGCCGAGGGTCTCGAGCACCTCGAGGGTGCGCCCGATGTCGAGGATCGACTTCACCCCGGCGGAGATGACGGCCACCTCGGTGCGCGAGAGCTCGGTGAGGTCGGCCGAGACGTCCATCGAGCTCTCGGCGCCCCGGTGCACGCCACCCAGGCCACCGGTGACGAACACCCGGATGCCGGCCAGCCCGGCCAGCCGCATCGTGCTCGCGACCGTCGTGGCCCCGTGCACGCCGGTGGCCACGACGTGCGGCAGGTCGCGGACGCTGACCTTGCGGATACCGCCGTCGGCCCCGAACAGCTCGAGGTCGTCGTCGGACAACCCGATCATCGGACGCCCGTGCAGCACGGCGATGGTGGCCGGCACGGCCCCGCCGTCGCGCACGATCTGCTCGACCTCGCGCGCCATCGCGACGTTCTGCGGGTACGGCATCCCGTGGCTGATGATCGTCGACTCCAGCGCCACGACGGGAGCGCCGGCCGCGAGCGCCTCGGCGACCTCGGGGGCCACCTCGAGCATCGGGTGCGGC
>Ga0302299_10000303_pt1 | contig 25681 bp, 21 predicted proteins | sample III_Fen_N3_4_FD_198795 | JGI IMG/M metagenome (GOLD analysis project Ga0302299, IMG submission 198795) | Peat permafrost microbial communities from Stordalen Mire near Abisko, Sweden - III_Fen_N3_4 | ecosystem: Environmental > Terrestrial > Soil > Wetlands > Permafrost | place: Sweden: Abisko...
GGCCGCGACCGTCGCCGCGAGACGCGTCGTCCCGAATAGGCTGAACCCGATCCCGAGCTCCCCGAGCTCGGCGAACCCGTACCCCCTGAACAGCCGACGAGTCGCCACGACGCACATCTCGTCGTAGAGCTCAGGCCATCCGACGCGCCTCCGATTGCGACAGAAGCGAACGAACTCGGCGGCCTCCCGGTCGGGCGTTCCGGGCATGCGGGCGCGGGGGTCCATCAATCTCTACTCTCCCTCCGCCGGGCAGCGCGTCGCGCGGCCTGGCCACCGTGGCGTGCGCAGCTCCCCGCGAGTTCGTGCGGTTCGGCCGCTCGTGTGGGACGACGAACGTCCCGCCGGTGTCGCCATCAGCTCCCTCATCCGGCAACCCCGGAATCCTACTCGTCCGGGGAGGTTCGCTGAAAGGGCCTTGTCCACCATCTGCGGTCCCGACTTGTCCACAGGAACAGGCGTTCGGTGGACGACACGACGCCGTCGGGTGGACGGCACGCTCAGGCGCGGCGCGTCACCCCATGGCCAGGCGCATCGGTCAGGCGCCAGCGACTGGTCGCATCAAGCTCGAGACCTGTGAACGGGTCGTCGGCGAGCAGCAGGCAGCCGTCGAGGTCGACCCATTCCGCGAGGCTCGCGACCGCGGCGGACGCGGCGATCCCGACCGACGTCTCCTCCATGCATCCGAGGAAAGTCCGGAAGCCAAGCTCCCGTGCGCGAGCGAGCATGCGCGACGCGGGACCGACGCCGCCGCACTTGGCGAGCTTCACATTGACGCCGTCGACGACGCCGACGAGCGCATCGAGGTCCTCGATGAACACGGCCGACTCGTCGGCGACGATCGGCAGCGGCGAGATCGCCTGGAGGTCGCGGAGCCACCCGTAGCGCCGCGGCGGAAACGGCTGCTCGATCAGCTCGACGCCCAGGCGGACGAGCTCCGGGACGATCGCCGCCGCGCTTTCTGGCGTCCAGCCGACGTTCGCGTCGACCCGGATCGGCCCACCGAAGACGGCTCGCACGGCCTGCAACGTGGCCAGGTCGTTCGCGCCGCCGACCTTGATCTTGAGCGCGGGGAAGCGCGCCCGGCGGCGCGCGCGTTCTGCCACCACCGCCGGCTCGTCGATGCCGAGCGTGAAGTCGGTCGGCGGGATCTCGGAGGAGAGGCCAAGCAGCCGGTGGATCGGCACTCCGAGGGCTTTGCCGGCGAGGTCGTGGAGAGCGATGTCGAGCGCGCACTTGGCAGCGCCGTGACCGCGGATTGTGCTCTCGAACGAGGCGCTGATGGCAGCCAGCGAGGCACGGGCCGCTTCCAGGTCATCCAGGTGGAGCATCTCGGGCGCAGCTGCGACAAGAAGCAGGTCCATGACAACCGCCATGGTCCCCGGGTTCTCGCCGTAGTAGGTCTCCGGGCAGCCCTCGCCGATCCCAACGAGGCCGGGCAGCGCCGGCGAACGGAGCTCGACGACGACGGTGGTGACGGCCTGGCCCTCGCCTGGCGCGGCCCGGGCGATCACGAACCGATCCCCGAACGGCAGGCGCAGCGTCTCGACGCGGAGGTCCCAGCCAGCGTTCACGCGCCAGCCTCCGCGCTGATCACGCGCTCGCCCCGGCGACCCACGGGAGCGCGTCCACCGCGACGCGGATCGCCTCCCAGAGCGGCCCCGCTCCGAAGCGGACCGGGTCGTCGGTCGGGAGCCCCGTCTCGGCGGCGACCTGTGCGATCGCGCGCCGGGCGGCCGCCTCGTCGGGAATGAGCGACGTGTTGACGGCAACCGCGACAACCCTGGAGGGCGCCACGGTCGCGGCGATCTGCTCGTGCAGGTCGATGAACTGGCGGAGCGGCGCGATCGGGAAGGACCGGTCCGGGAGGTGGTCGAAATCGTGCGCGGCGAGACCGACCTTGTGGACCAGCACCATGGCGTGTGGCGTCGCGCCGTGGATCAGGCCGAGCGTCACCGAGCTGTAAGCCGGGTGATCGAGCGAGCCCTGCCCTTCGAGGATGATCCAGTCCCCCATCGCTTCGCCCTGCTCCACGAGCCATTCGACGGTGCCGTTGAGGAAGTCACTGACGACGCGGTCGACGGCGACGCCCCACCCGTCGATCATCATGCCCGTCTGTCCGCTGGGCACGAAGACGGCCCGGTCGCCAGCCTCGAGCGCGGCCCGCCGGAGATCGAGCGCAACGGACATCTTGCCGATGGCGCAGTCCGTGCCCACCGTCAGGATCACGCGCCGGCCGGGCAGGTGACGCCGGCCGACCGCGCAGTCCATCCGGTCGGGTGCGCGCCGGTAGTCCACGATCCGGACGCCGGCCGCCCCTGCCGCGGTCGCGATCTCCGGGTCATCGCCGAGAAGCGTGTGGAGCCCCGAGTGCAGCTCCAGGCCCTCCCCGATCGCCTCGAGGAGGACCGTGCGCCACGCGTCGGGGAGGCGGCCGCCGGTCGGTGCGATGCCGATGAGGAGCGCGTTCGGGCGCGGGCGGCCTGGGATGGCGAGGGCCTCGCCGAGGGTCGCAACAGCCGGGATGTCGTGGCCGGGCAGCCACTCGTCCACGTTGCGCCCCGCGATGGTCGAATCGAGGATGGCCACGATCTCGTCGCGGCCGTAGCGGATGACGCCCCACGCGGTCTTGGCGTGGTGGGGGCCGAACTCGCCCTCGGTCAGGATCACCAGGCGGCGCGGCGCCGTGGGTTCCATCGATCCTCCTGGCTGGTGGCGGGTCCCGCTCGTGGCCGCCGAAAAGGTACCGCCCCCGGGGCGCGGACCGGGGGCGTCGGGAACTTCGGTTGGTACCGCATACCGGATTCGAACCGGTGATCTCCGCCTTGAGAGGGCGGCGTCCTGGGCCTCTAGACGAATGCGGCAGGGCGGCCCGCACGGACCCATCAGAGCCCCGACCGGGCCACGATGCTACCAGAGCGCCCGGCGCGTTGGCAAACCGCGGTGACTCCCGGGTGGCCCGCCGCGAGCGGGGCCGCATCGCTACAGGTGGTGCGTCTCCAGGAAGGTCCGGACCCGGTCGACGACCTGCCGGTGGCTCTCCGCCCCCAGCACCAACCCGTAGTGCGAATGCGCGCCGTACTGCTCGTGCTCCGCGCCGAGCCAGCCGGCCAGCAGCTCGGCCGCAACCGCGGCCGCCGATCCGTCGAGGCCGGAGCCGACGACCAGGCGCGGCACGTCCGAGAGGCGCTTCGGGTCGACCGGCACACCCGCCAGCATGTCCGCGCGGGCGCGTCCCGACTCCCGGGCCTTCTGGCCCAGCAGGTGCTGGACGCGAAGGACGTCGTCGAGCGTCATGTCGCGGTTCTCCCGTTGGAGCTTCTCCGGCAGCGTGTCCCAGCCGATGACCGCGCGGCCGTAGGCGATGGGCACGTCGCGGACGACGTGGGGCTTCACCGGCGGCCGCAGGCCGGCCGGGAGCTCGGCGTCCACGAGGATCAACCCGGCCACGCCTGCCCGCTCCGCTGCGGCCTTGAGGACGAGCAGGCCTCCCATGCCATGCCCCACGATCACCGGGTTGGGGCCAAGCCGGTCGATCCCTGCGACCACGTCATCGAGGTAGGTCTCGAACGAGAGGGTCGCGGGATCCGCCGTCTTCGACCAGTAGTGGTTGCGCAGGTTCAGGGCGTGCCCTTCCCAGCCGCGGCTTGCCAGGTGGCGGAGCCAGCGCTCCCAGAGCCACGAACCGGCAAGCTCCCCGTGGACGAAGAGGAGCGGTCGGCGCCGCGAGCGGCGCTCCGGCAGCCACGACTCGATGTAGAGGCCGCGCTCCTCGAGCTCGATCTCGTCCTTGCGAACCGGCCGCCCGGGGCCCATGCCGCCGGGACCGCCACCGGGCTCCGCCGGGACGGGCCGCGGGTACTCGCGGTCCAGCGGGTCGTCGAACATCTCGTCCCCTACCACTCGAGCGGATTGATGACGAAGCCGCTGAGCGGCTTGGGGTAGAAGTAGGTGGACTTCTGGGGCATCACGTCACCGGCAGCTGCGACCGCAACGATCTCCGCGACCGGTGTCGACTCCAACAGGAACGCTGCATCCGCTCCCTCAAAGGCCTCATCCACCCAGGCGATCGCCTCGGCCGCGGACTTCGTGTATGCGATGCGGCCCCCGGACGCGGTCGCAGCCCGGTCGATCCCGCTCAGCTGCTCGAGCGCCACCGCGAGGATCGTGACGTCGAGACGGCGCAGCGCCTCGCCGCCGGGCGGCAGGAAGGCGGCAATGGCGTCGCGGCGCGCCGTCAAGATCGCGCCGCCTTCCCTTGTCCAGAGCCCGAACCGGCCGGCACCGCCCGGCGCCGATGCAGCGGGCCCGAATGCTCGCTCGAGCGTCCCTGCGTCGGCAGCCTCGACATCGAAGAGCGAGCGCGCGGATGCGAGCAGGCCTGCGCCATCGGCGACACCCCGGGCGACGCGGTGGGTCGGGAGAACCGTCAGGCTGCCGCTCGTGGCGAGCAGCAGCATGAGCACGTAGTCGAACGGCGGATCCTCCTCGTTCGAGCTGGTCCGCTGCCGTTCGTCGCGGTAGTGCAGCGCAGTCTCGTAACGATGATGCCCGTCGGCGATCGTGATCGGGGCTCGCCCGGCGGCTTCCCGCAGCACCGCCGTTGCTGCCGCTGTCGGACCGTCGTCGGGCAGCATCCAGAGCCGATGCCGGACGCCCTCGTCGTCGGTCACGTCCGCGATCGCGCTGCCGGCCGTCGCCTCCGCCAGAGCTCGTGCCGCATCGCCGGAATCGTCGACGTAGAGCCCCATGACCCCGGAGAAGTTGGCGCCGGACGCCCGCATCAGCTTGTGACGATCCTCGCGCGGACCGCTGAGCGTCCGCTCGTGGGGAAGAATCCCCGAGCCGGGGCCGAACGGCTCCAGCTTGACCCGTGCGTAGAAGCCGCGCTGGACCACGCGTACCAGCGAGCCGGGGGGCGCGTAGGCCTGCTCGTACACGTAGAGCGCCGGGCGCGGGTCCTTCGCGAGCGTCCCGTTCGAGCGCCAGCTCGCGAAGGTGCGGGCCGCGGCGCGGTACTTGTCGTCTGGGTCGGTCGCGCCGGGCAGGTCGACGGGCAGGTCGATCGCGACGACGTTGCGTGGATCGCGCGCAGCGAGGGTCGCCCGCTGGGCGGGCGAGATCACGTCGTACGGCGGCGCCACGACTCGCGCGAGGTCCGGCACCGCGTCGCGGTTGTAGCGCAGGGCGCGGAACGCGCGGATCTCGGGCACGCGACCTCCTGGAAACCGGGCTGGAACCGTGCGGCGCACCGGCCGGACGACGCGTCACGGCCGCGGCTGGGCGTCGTGGAGAGTGTACTGCCCCCGGGCCGTCCGGCCACGTGCTAGCCTCCGGGCCATGTCGACCCGCCTTTCCGGGATGCGTGCCCGCGGCGCCGGTCGTGCCCGTCTCGGGGCGCTGGCTGCCATCATCGCCCTGCTTCTCGGTGCCTGCAGCGCGTTCACGCCGACCACTGCGCCGGCCACGCCGACCGACTTCGCGGGCGTCGTCGCGGAGCTGGAGAACCTGGGGATCGACGTGAACCGGGTGGTGAGCGGCGAGGCCGGGTGCGATGACCAGCGTCTCTCGCGGACCGCGATCGGGTTCGATGCGCGCGGGCTGGACCAGGCGACCCCGGTCCGGATTCACCTGTACGCGTTCAAGGACCAGCAGGTCTACGACGAGCTCCGGGCGACCGTGGACGCGTGTGCCCGCTCGTACGTCACCGACCCGGCCACGTTCGGAGCGGTCGACGAGCCGCCGTACGTCCTGGCCGGCAGCGGACCCTGGGCGCAATCGTTCAAGGATGCCCTTCGGACCGCGCTCCAGCGGGCCGCCGCCGGCGGATGATGGCGACCACTGCCAGGGTCACGTATCGGCCCGTCCGCGACGGATGGCCGGCGCGGACGCTGCCGGCGGCTTCGAACCGGCTCCGGTGCTAGCCTGTTCGACATGACCGACCCCAGCGGCCATCTCCTCGCGACCGACGCACCGCGCGCGACGGCACGGGGTACCCACGACGGACTGGACCGGGCGATCCTCGTGGCCCTGCGCGACATGGGAGCCAGCGCGCCCGATCGGCTGGCGACGCGGGTCGGCGCGAGTCGCGCCAGCGTCCTCGCGCGGCTGCGCTCGCTCGAATCGCGCGGCTCGGTGATCCGCCAGGCGATCCGTCACGGCGTGGGTCGGCCGCGCCACCTGTACGACGTGACGGCGGAAGCCCAGAGGAGCCTTCCTGCCAACTACGACGGGCTGGCCACGACGCTCCTCGAGTCGATCGCGGAGGTGGGCGGCGACCAGCTCGTGGATGCGGTCTTCCAGGCACGCCGCCGGATCCTCGCCGAGCGGATCCGGACCCGGTTCGCGGCAGCGCTGGGGCCGTCGCCCTCCCTCGCCGCTCGCGTCCGGGAGCTGGCCGTCATCCAGGACGAATCGGGCTATCTCTGCCGCGCCACGCCGCTCGACGGGCTCGAGGGGCCGCTCGAGCTGCGCGAGGCGAACTGCGCGATCCTCGGCGCTGCCGCGGGCCACCCCGCCGCCTGTCGAGAGGAGGTCCAGCTGTTCGAGGAAGTCCTCGACGCTCGGGTCACGCGGATTTCGCACATCGCAGCGGGAGATCGGTCCTGCACGTACCGGATCGAGCCGCGCGAATCCTGAGCGGGCGACAATGGTGTCGCGCGAAGCCTCGTCGCGCGAAGCCTCGTCGCTTGAAGCCTTGTGTGGCGCGAAACCCGAGCGGCGAATCATGGAGCCGTCCGGCCCGAGGCGCTATGCCTCTTCCCGCTCCACCACCACGCGGGACGGCGGCTCCAGGCGTGGAAGCGGCACATCGCTCACGTTGGGCACGAACGAGGCCTGCATTGCCGTCCGGGCCACTTCTTCCTGCTCGTCGAGGCTGAGAATCCCGAGCCGGCCCAGCGTCGCCAGCTCGTCGCGGATGTACGTCTTGAGCATCTCCGGGCCATCCGTGTTGATCGTGAAGCGGATCTGGTTGCGCCGGAAGGTGTCGAGGATCCAGCGGAACTCGTCCCAGCCCGAGACCACGCGCGTATTCAGGTTCGACGTCGGGCAGATCTCCAGGACGATCCCTCGCTCGCGGATCATCGCCATCGTGCGCGGGTCGTAGGCGGCCTTGACACCGTGCCCTATCCGGTCCGGCTCCAGCTCCTCGATGACCTCCGCGATCTCCTCGACAGGCCCCGATTCGCCGGTGTGGACGGTGATCCCCAGGTGGTGCCGCCGGACGCGCTGGAAGAGCCGCCGGTACTCCTTCACCCGGAAGCCCGACGATTCCGGACCGGCGATGTCGATGCCGACGATGCCCCGGTCGCGGCCGCTGATCGCCTTCTCCGCGATGATCTCGTTGAGCTGGTATGGGAACGCGCGGTCCAGGCAGAGGATCAGGCCGGGCCGGATCGGGTACTCGAGGACCGCCCGGTCCATGCCGCGCATGGCGGCCGCGATGATATGGTCCAGGTCCTGCTCGCCGCCCCGATTTCGCTTCATCGGGTTGAAGCGAAGCTCCATGGTCGTGACATTGTTCTTGCGGTAGGCGCCGCCGACGACCTCGTACACGGAGCGCTCGATCGCGATCGGCGACGACTGGATCAGCTCAGTCCAGCGGAACAGCTCCAGGTACCCATCGAAGGAATGGCCGTGCCGGCTGGAGACCGTGATCATGTCCCGGAACTCCCAGTAGTCCTTCGTCGGGAGCCGGATCCCCTGGCTGTGGGCGATCCCCCACATGATCGCGGGCGTGACCGCGCCTCCCAGGTGGCAGTGCAGCTCGGCCAACGGCACTTTGCGCGAGAGCGGACGGGTCATGCCCACAGGATATCGCGCCGACGCCTCGGGCCGACCGAAGGCTGCGGTCTGGTTGCGGGATGGGACGTGTTGCGCACACGCGGATGCATTCACTACCCTAGAGACTCGAGCAGGGGGCTACGGAGCTCGCAGGCAGCTCTGGCGACGCCGCGGCGATCGTCGAACGTCAAACGAGGAGGAGCAGTTCATGTCCATCATGCGTTCCCGCGCGCTTGCGCTCGCGGGTGCGATGGCCGTCTTCGTGGCCGCATGCTCGGGCGGCGCGACAGCGGTACCGTCGGCAGCACCGGCCGCTTCCGCGTCTGCGGCGGCGTCGCCGAGCGCGGCCGGGGTCCCCGTCCCGGATCGGATCAAGACCGCAGGCACCCTGATCGTCTGCAGCGACGTCAGCTATGCGCCCGAGGAGTTCTACGCCGCTGACGGAACCACGATCCAGGGTTCCGACATCGACATCGCGGGGGATATCGCCAAGCGCTGGGGCGTCACGCTCCAGGTCGACAACACGCCGTTCGACGGGATCATCGCGGCCCTCAAGGCCAAGAAGTGCGACATGATCCTGAGCGGGATGAACTCGACCGACGAGCGCAAGAAGGAGGTCGACTTCGTCGACTATCTCAAGGTCGGCCAGGGCCTCCTGGTCCCGACTGGCAACCCCAAGAACATCAAGACGCTCGACGACCTCTCGGGCAAGTCCGTCGCCGTCCAGCTCGGCACGTCCAACAAGGACGCCCTCGACGCGAAGGACAAGGCCCTGAAGGCCGCGGGGAAGCCGGGGATCGACGTCGTGGGCTTCGAGAAGGACACCGACGCCTTCCAGCAGCTCGCCCTCGGGCGCGTCGATGCGTACTCGACCGACTCGCCGGTCGTGGCCTACTACAACACCCTCCCCAACAACGCGGGCAAGTTCGAGGTCGGCGGGACGCCGATCGATCCGATCGCGATCGGGGTCGCGATGCGCAAGGACGACCCTGGAATGAAGGACGCGGTCCAGGCGGCCATCGACGCCATGTATGCCGACGGAGCCCTGAAGGCGATCGTCGCCAAGTGGGGCATGACGAATGCGGTGGTGATGCTCAAGTAGCCTCGTGATCGGGTAGCGTCGTGATCGATCGGGCGCGGAGCGGCGGCGACGCCGTCTCCGCGCCCCCACCGGAAGCGGGCAAGCCTTGAACTTCAACTTCGACGACTTCCTGCCATTCACCTTCCAGCCGTCGACGGCGCTCATCGGCGGGCTTGCGATCACGATCTACGCCGCGATCATCGCCCAGCTGCTCGGCGTGGCCCTTGGGATCCTCGCGGCGCTCGGTGGCCGCTCTCGCAACCCGATCATCAACACGATCAGCGGCTTCTACGTCTGGATCTTCCGCGGCACGCCGGTGCTCGTCCAGATCCTCCTGCTCTATACCGGCCTGCCGGTGCTGCTCGGGATCGACCTGTTCCCCCGCCTCTACGAGCTCGGCCCGATCGACTTCCGCGGCGCGGTCGTGGCGGGCATCCTCGCCCTCGGCGTGAACGAGGGCGCATACATGAGCGAGATCGTCCGGGCGGGCATCCTGTCGGTCGACCCGGGCCAGGCCGAAGCGGCCAAGTCCCTGGGCATGACCCCGCGCAAGACGATGCGCCGGATCGTCCTCCCCCAGGCCCTCCGGGTCATCGTCCCGCCCCTCGGCAACGAGTTCAACAACATGCTGAAGACGACCTCCCTGATGAGCGTGATCGGCGTCGGCGAGCTCCTGCGCGTCGCGACTGACCGCTCGTCCTCGACGTTCCGCCCGTTCGAGCCGCTCCTCGGCGTCTGCGTCTACTACCTGGCCCTGACGACGATCTGGGGCTTCATCCAGGGTCGCATCGAGAAGCGACTCGGGGTGGGCCAGGCGACCGGCGAGCCGGTCCTCGGCTTCTGGGCGCGGATGCTGTCGATCCGCACGGGCCGTCACGCAGAGGGACCGATGCGATGAGCGGCAACCAGGCACCGGTTGGCGGCGCCGTCAGCCACGATCTGCTCGGCGCGATCGGTGGCGTGCCCGTGCCGTCAACGGACGTCGTAGTGGACGCGCAGGACGTCGACAAGTGGTTCGGCAAGCTCCACGTCCTCAAGGGCGTCAGCCTCCAGGTCCGGCGACAGGAGGTCGTGGTCGTGATCGGGGCATCGGGCTCCGGCAAGACGACCTTCATTCGCTGCGTCAACCACCTGGAGAAGATCCAGAAGGGCCGCATCTTCGTGAACGGCCACCTGATCGGCTACCGCGAGGTCGAGGGCCGCTTGGTCGAGGACCGCGAGAAGAACATTGCCCGCCAGCGCCAGGAGATCGGGATGGTCTTCCAGCGCTTCAACCTGTTCCCGCACAAGACGGCGCTCGAGAACATCATCGAGGCCCCCATCGAGGTCCGCGGGACCCCTCGGGACGAGGCCATCGAGATGGGTCGGGCGCTGCTATTGCGCGTGGGATTGGCCGCGAAGGAGACCGCGTACCCGGCCCAGCTCTCCGGCGGCCAGCAGCAGCGCGTGGCGATCGCCCGGGCGCTCGCGATGAAGCCTGCGCTCATGCTCTTCGACGAGCCGACCTCGGCCCTGGATCCCGAGATGATCGGCGAGGTTCTCGAGGTCATGAAGGAGCTCGCGCGCGAGGGCATGACGATGATCGTCGTGACCCACGAGATGGGCTTTGCCCGCGAGGTGGCCGACCGGGTCGTGATGATGGACGACGGCCAGATCATCGAGGATGGCACGCCCGAGCACTTCTTCACGAACCCGACCCACGATCGGACGAAGAGCTTCCTCTCCAAGATCCTCTGAGGCGGCTCTCACGTCCGGCCGGGTCGTGGCGGGCCGGCAGTCGGGCGGGCCGTCAGGCGAGTGCGCTGCCGACCACCCGACCGTCGGCGTCGAGCTCGGCCCGCCGGCGAAACGCGCGCAGCGCGGCGCCCGGGACCTGGTCGCGGGCGTGGTACGACGAGCGCACGAGCGGTCCCGATTCCACGTGGCGGAAGCCGAGCGCAAGCGCCTCGGCCTTCATCTCGGCGAACTCCGAGGGGTGGTAATAGCGGACGAGCGGCAGGTGGGCGACGGTGGGGCGCAGGTACTGCCCGATCGTGAGGATGTCACAGTCGACCGCGCGCAGGTCCCGGAACGCCCGCGAGAGCTCGGCGCGCTCCTCGCCGAGGCCCACCATGATCGAGCTCTTCGTGTTCGCCGCCTGGCCCAGCTCGGCCGCGTACGCCTTGGCGCGCTCGAGAACGCCCAGGCTGCGGTCGTAGCGGGCGCGCTTCCGGACCGGGGCCTGGAGTCGCTCGACGGTCTCCAGGTTGTGGTTGAGGATGTCGGGGCCGGCCTCCATCACCGTCCGGAGCGGCACCTCATGGCCGTTGAAGTCGGGGATAAGCACCTCGACGCCCATCCCGGGGCAGCGGTCGCGCAGGCGGCGGATCGTCTCCGCGAAGACGCTCGCTCCCCCGTCGGGCAGGTCGTCGCGGGCGACCGAGGTGACGACCACGTGCTCGAGGCCCATCGCGGAGACGGCCTCCGCCACACGGCGCGGCTCGTCGGCGTCGAACCAGGTCGGCCGGCCGGTCTTGATGGCGCAGAATCCGCAGGCCCGCGTGCAGGTGTCACCCAGGATCATGACGGTGGCGGTCCGCTGGTCCCAGCACTCCCCGATGTTCGGGCAGCGCGCCTCCTCGCAGACAGTGTTGAGGTTGAGGCCGCGGACGAGGCGGCGGAGATCCTGGTACTCGTCGCCGGCGCCGATCTTCGCCTTCAGCCAGTCGGGGTGGCGACGCGACGCCAACCCTGTTGCCTCGAACCCCGCCCCGACCGGGCCCGGCGCCCCGTCGATCGCGGTGGACAGGCCGGCTCCGGTGCCGTGACCGTCGTGGCCGTGGTGCCCCGTGACGGGCGGGGTGAAGATCGGCAGCTCGCGGCTCATCGCCGTCCAGTGTAGGGCGCCAGCCGGCTCGTGCCCCCAGGGCTCAGCATCCCGTCGCCTCGTGATAGGCGTAGCCGGCCATGGCACCGTCGCTCCAGACCATGACCTCCTGCCTGGCGCGCCCGGCCGGCGTGTTCTGCAGGAGCACCAGGAAGAGGTGGTCGAGTCGATATCCGCTGTCGACGTACGAGACTCCGTCGATCAGGCCAGGCCGGACGGTGTCCGTCCGCAGGTAGAGCCGGCCCCCGTAGCGCAGCCAGTTCGGATAGGTCTCGACCTGGGCGATGGTGGTCAACTCCGGGCAGGAGTCGAGGCGCTGACCGGACGTCACCGTGGCAGTCGGACCGGTCCACGTCGCGACGGTCCGCTCGCGCACCCAGTCGCCGCCGAGCTTGGCGCCGACCGCCGCGAGCACGATGACGGCGACCACGATCGTCAGCCGGGTCGCGATCGGGTGCCAGGCCAGGTCGTCGAGGAAGGCGAGGCGACGCCGGCGGTGAGGCTGGAGCGGGATCTCGCGGCCCGCGCGCAGCACCCGCACGAGGCTCGAGTAGCGGTCGCGGTCACCGACGATCCGGTCGCGCCGCGCGGCCCGCTCGGCGATCGACATCCGCTCGCGCTCCCGCTCGAGGCTCCCCTCCGAGACGTCGCCGGGCGGGTCCGCCACCGAGCCTCCTAGTAGATCGGCGTGTCCGGGCCGACGCCTTCCAGCCACGCCTTCACGTCGCGGAGGAAGAACCCTGCCTGGGCGCCATCGTTCGCGCGATGATCGATCCCGATCACCATGTTCATGACAGGTCGGATGGCGATCACGTCGCCCTGCGGCGTCTCGAGCACGACGGGGCGCTTCGTGATCGCCTCCATCGTGAGGATCGCCACCTCGGGAACGTTGATGATCGGCATGGTCAGGTTGCTGCCGAACCAGCCCGTGTTGTCGACGGTGAAGGTCCCGCCGCCGAAGTCATCCGCCCGGAACCGGTTGGCGCGCGCACGGACCGCCACCTCGGCGACGGCGCGGTTGATCCCGTTGATGGAGAGCTGGTCCACGTCCCGGACGATCGGGACGATGAGGCCATCGTCCACGGCCACGGCAACGCCCAGGTTGACGCGGCGCCGCGCCAGCAGCCCTTCGTCGGTCCAGACCGCATTGAAGGTGGGCTGCCGACGGAGCGCTTCGACGACGGCCTTCATCACGAACGGCACGTAGCTGAGGGGTATCCCCTCCCGGGACTGGTACTCCCGCCTTGCGGAATCGCGGAGCCGGACCAGGTTGGTGACGTCCACCTCGACGTGCACGTACGCATGCGGCACCTGGAGCGCCCGCGTCATCTGCGCGGCGATCCCCTTCCGCATCTTCGTCATCGGCACGAGGACCTCGTCCGCGCCGGGCGGAAAGATCACGACCGGGCCGGCCGACGCCTGTGGCGGACGAGCCAACGGTGCGGGCATCCCGGTGGAAGGTGACTGGCCGGCGGCAGCGGGCGCGGCCGGGGTCGCAGCCGGCGCTGCCAGGGCCGGGGCCGTGCCCCCGGTCCGGATCGCCTCGACGGCCACAAGCACGTCGTCGCGCGTGATCCGGCCTCCCCCGCCGGTGCCGGGGACCTGGGCGGCCGAGAGGCCGTGCTCGCGGAGCAGGCGCCGGACGGCCGGGGTCATGCGCGCGTCGGGGTCGCGGTGCTCGGGGAGCGTCGATGGGGCGGTGGAGGCCGGGGCAGCGTGGGCCGCCGCGGTGGTCAGCACGTCTGTGGACTGGCTGGGCGTCGGGGCCGTCTCGACGTGCGCGTTGGCGGCCGGTGCGGCAGGTGCGGCCGCCGCCGCTGGCATAGGCGCAGGCGCCGCGTCCGCCTCGGAGGTCTCGATCTCCGCGATCTCGGCGTTGTTGGGAACGGTCGCGCCCTCCTCCGCGAGGATCGCGGTCAGGATTCCTGCGAATGGAGACGGCACCTCGGCGTTGACCTTGTCGGTGACCACCTCGACGATCGGCTCGTACTTCTCGACCCGGTCCCCGGGTTTCTTGAGCCAGCGGCCGATCGTGCCCTCGGCGACGCTCTCGCCCAGCTGCGGCATCGTCACCTTTGCCACGGAATCCCTCCTCCACGGGACGAGGTCCCGCGTTCAGTGTTCGTACGCGTCGGGCGCCCCGCCGGTTCAGCGGCACCCGGACCCCGGTAGTGTGGCCCATCCCGCGCCCATCGGCACTCGGCCATTCCTGCCGGCCCGATGGCGGCCCCATCGAGTGAACGGCGCAGCCCGCCCTGCTCAGTAGGCCGCCAGCGTCCGGATCGCCGCGGCAATCTTCTCGGGCGTGATGAGGAACGCGTCCTCCAGGACGCTCGCGTAGGGCGCGGCCGGCGACTCCGGGCCTGCGAGGCGCGTGACCGGGCCGTCGAGGTAGTCGAATGCGTCCTCGGCCACAAGTGCCGCAATCTCCGCCCCGAAGCCGCCGAAGCGGTTGTCCTCGTGGACGACCAGGCACTTGCCAGTCTTCCGGACGGAGGCGAGCACGGTGACGGCATCGAGCGGGCGGATCGTGCGGAGGTCCACGACCTCCGTCTCGATCCCCTCCCCCGCCAGGCGCTCCGCCGCGTCGAGCGCGTAGTGGACCATCAGCCCGTATGTGACGAGCGTGACGCGGCTTCCCTCGCGGGTGACGGTCGCGCGGCCGAGGGGCACGGCGTACTCACCGTCGGGCACTTCGCCGCGGACGCTCCGGTACATCTTCTTGTGCTCCAGGAAGATCACCGGGTCGGGGTCGCGGATGGCCGACCGCAGCAGCCCCTTCGCGTCGTACGGCGTCGACGGGATCACGACCTTGAGACCCGGCACATGGGCGAAGAACGCCTCGACCGACTGGCTGTGGTACAGCGCTCCGTGGACACCGGCCCCGAAGGGCGCCCGGATCGTGATCGGGCAACCGAACGTCCCGTTGCTGCGGTAGCGGATCCGGGCCGCCTCCTGGATGATCTGGTTCATCGCCGGGAAGATGAAGTCGGCGAACTGGATCTCGGCGACCGGACGCAGCCCGTTGGCGGCCGCGCCGATGCTCACCCCGGCGATCATCGACTCCGTGAGCGGCGTGTCGATCACGCGGTCGTCCCCGAACTCCGCCCACAGCCCGTCCGTGGCGAAGAAGACGCCGCCCTTCTTGCCGACGTCCTCGCCCAGCACGATCACCGCGGCGTCGCGGCGCATCTCGTCCCGGAGCCCCTCGCGGATCGCCTCGATGAGCGTCCGGACGGCCATCAGGAGCGGCCTCCGCCGAGCGGGGGCGGCGGCGTCCAGGACGCGTCCACCTCCGCGTAGACATGGCGCGTCAGCGTGGCGGGGTCCGGGTCGGCGGCCGCCTCCGCGAAGTCCGTGGCGTCGTCGACGAGGTGGCGGACCTCGGCGCCGATCGCCGCCTCGTCGGCGGCGTCCAGAAGTCCGGCCGTTCGAAGCTCGTCGCGGAAGGCGGGCAGCGGGTCGCGCCCGCGCCCCTCCGCAAGGTCGTCCTCGGTCCGGTACTTCGTCTGCTGGTCGTCCGACGAGTGGCCCGTGAGGCGGGTGACCTTGGCCTCGATGAACGTTGCGCCGTCCCCGGCCAGCGCGCGGGCGACCGCGTCGCGCATCGCGAGGTAGCAGCCCAGGACGTCGGTGCCGTCCACGGTCACGCCGGGCATGTTGTAGCCGGCCGCCCGGACGGCGAGGTCGCGGACCGCGACCTGCTTCTCGGCCGGCACGCTGATCGCGTAGCCGTTGTTCTCGACGAGGAGGACCATCGGGAGGCGGTGGATGCCGGCGAAGTTGAGCGCCTCGTGGACGTCGCCCTGGTTCGAGGCGCCCTCGCCCATCATCACGACCGCCACCTGCGACTCGCCGCGGAGCTTGGATGCGAGCGCAATCCCCGCCGCGTGGAGCGCCTGCGTGCCGACCGGCGACGAGCTGCTGAAGATCCGGTACGCCGCGCCGCCGTAATGGGCCGGCATCTGGCGCCCACCCGAGCCGGGATCGTCGGCCTTCCCGAACTGCTGGAGCATCAGCTCGCGCGGCGTCATTCCGAAGGACAGCATCGCGGCCATCGAGCGGTAGTAGGGCAGCAGCCAGTCCCTGCCCGGGGTGAGGGCGGCACAGACCCCGGCCTCCGCGCCCTCGTGTCCCTGGGCGCTGATCACGAAGTGGACGCGGCCGGACCGGTTGAGGATCCAGGCGCGCTCGTCGAGCGCGCGGGCCAGCGACATCAGTCGGTAGATCCCGCGAAGTCGCACTGCCGGCAGCCCGGAACGTGCGACGGGATCCACGCGCTGGCCGGTCGTCATCGGGCGCATGCTACAAGGGGTCGCGCGGCGTGGCGAGGGGCAGTGACCGGATCAACCCGACGGGGCGGTGCCGTCCCACGGCGGCTCCGTTGACCGGCCCCGAATCCGGGTCCGGTGCGTCATGTCCTGCTCTGCCCGGCCCGGAGCCGCCCGGCGGCCGCGAGGAGAGGGACCCCCATCACGAATGGGGCGATCACGGCCAGCTCGGCCGGCCCGCCGGCCACCATGTTGGCGACCATCATCGAACCGTAGGCGACGAGCGGGAGGGACCGCACGAAGAGCCCGCGGGGTGCGCCGCCGGGCGCAGGGCGCACGCGCTCGTAGCCGCGATAGAGCGCGAAGACCGTGAAGGTCGTCACCAACCAGCCCACGTAGTTCTGGACCGGCACGCCGAGATACGGCCCACCACGCTCCCAGACCCAGGCGCGAAATGCGGGCCCGGACAGGATCGGATCGACGACGACGTCCCAGGCGGTCATCACGGCCGCTCCGACGACGGCCAGCCAGACAACGTGCTGGAATCCCCCGCGGGTGCCGAACGGGCGCCCGTCCACCAGCAACCCTGCGATCACGTAGCTCGGGTAGATCATCATGAACCACGCCCCGGGGATCAGGAGCGGCACGTCCCCGAGCATCGGGCCCAGCACGGTCGTGTAGTGGTAGGGCCCGTAGACCAGCCCGGTCATGACACCGACCTGCTCGAACACCCACGAAACCACGGCACTGGCGACGAAGAAGAAGCCCGCGTGGCGAGCCCCCAGGACGTGGACCGCGTGGCAGAGGCTGAAGACGACGAGGAGCGACGTGAGCCCATTCAGGCCGCCGGGCAGGGCGGGGAGGCCCGCGGCGGGGACGAGACCCCGGATGGGACCGTCGTAGATGAAGAGGGCGAGGGCGACAACGCTGGCCCAGATCCAGCGGCCGCGAGTCGCTCTCATCGTGCCGCGAGCCGTCAGAAGTTGATCGAGCGCCCGTCGACGGCCATGGCCGCCTCGCCCAGGATCTCCGAGAGGGTCGGGTGTGGGTGGGTTGCCGCGCCGATCTCCCACGGCTGCGCCTGGAGCGAGCCGGCCAGCGATGCCTCGGCGATGAGGTCCGTCGCGTGCGGCCCGATCAGGTGCACGCCCAGCGTGTCGCCGGTCTCCGCGTGGCCGATCACCTTGGCGAAACCCTCGTAGTCGCCGCCGATCACGGCCTTGGCGATCGCCTGGAATGGGACCCTGCCGACCTTGATCGGCAGGCCGCGCTTCTCGCACTCCTGCTCGGTCAGGCCGACGGACGCGATCTCCGGTCGGCAGTAGGTGGCCCGCGGTTGCGCGATGTAGTCCATGGCGTGGACGTCGGGATCGCCGGCGATCGTGTGGACCGCCGTCAACCCCTCGTGCGCAGCCGTGTGGGCCAGCCAGAGCCCGCCGACGATGTCGCCGATCGCCCAGATGTGCGGCTCGGCGGTGCGCATGTGGCCGTCGACCACGACGATCCCGCGGTCGGTCACGGCGCGCGTGGTCTCGAGTCCCAGGTCCTCGATGTTGGCCGCCCGCCCGGCCGCGACGAGCAGGACGTCGGCGGTGATCTCCTCCGCCTCGCCGCCTTCGGCACCCACCGTCAGGCGGATGCCGTCGTCCCCGACCACGAGCGACTTCGCGTCGAAGCGCGCATTCGTGATCACCTCGATCCCGCGCCTCGCGAAGCTCTTCCCCAGCTCCTTCGAGACGTCGCGATCCTCGAGCGGGACAATCGCCGGGAGGTATTCGAGGAGAGTGACCTTCACGCCCAAGTCGTGGAAGCACGAGGCGAACTCGCAGCCGACCGCGCCCGCCCCGATGATGACCATGCTCGGCGGGAGCTCGACCAGGCGCAGCACGTCATCCGAGGTGAGGACCCGGACACCGTCGGGCGTGATGCCGGGCAGGCTCTTGACGCGGGATCCCGTGGCGAGGATGACGTCCGTCGCCTCGAGCACCCGCTCGCCACCCGCACCCGGGGCTCCGTCGTCGCCGTGGAGCCGGACCCGGACCTTGCCAGGGCCCTCCAGGCGGCCGCGCCCGGCGACCCATTCGACCTTGTTCTTGCCGACCAGGCTCTTGAGGCCGGTCCACATCCGGCGGACCACCTGGTCCTTGCGAGCCGCGATCACGGCGTAGTCGATCGCCGCCTCACCGGGAATCATCACGCCGAGGTCGCGGCTCTTCGTCCGGACTCGGTTCGCGAAGTCGGCCGACTCCAGGAGCGCCTTGGTGGGGATGCAGCCCCGGTGGAGGCACGTGCCGCCGATCTTGTCCTCGTCGACGAGGGCGACCTTCATGCCCAGCTGTGCCGCGCGGAAGGCGGCCGAGTAGCCCCCGGTCCCGGCCCCCAGGACCACGAGATCGAACGAGTTGGACGAGCCGACAGCCATGGGTCAGGGCACCTTTCGGGCGCCGGCGTGGGGGCGCGCGGGGGGCGCGCAACACGGTCCGGACGCCGATCCGGGGACGGCCACAGCCGATCGGCCGGTTGGGGGAGGGATCACGCCGTCGATGGTAGCGCGGGCCCTCCCCGGGTGCGCGGGCGCTCGGCGGCGGCTCCTATCGTCCGGAGTCGGCGCGAATGGGCAACCTCGATCTCCCGCTCGCGCGACAATGGTCCTCCGCGGCGGTCGCCGCTCCCCACATGAGATGGCCTTCACGATGTCGACGCTCACCGCTCCACGGACCCGCCGGTCATACGCCGCGCGCACGGCGGCCGGGCTCGCCGGCGCGCTCCTGCTGATCGCTGCACTCGCCTCGGCCGTCCTCGGGGCGAGCCCGAAGCACCTCGCGGCACAGGTGACTGACGACGTCGGCGCCGTCAGCGGTGGTGCAGGCTCGGTGCAGCCGGCGCTCGACGACCTCCAGCGCGCGGCCAACGTGCAGCTCTGGGTCTGGTTCACCGATACCACGGGCGGCCTTTCCGCCGCGGACTTCGCGACGCAGACGGCCAAGCTCAACGGCTTCGGTGGCAACGATCTCCTGCTCGTCCTCGCGATGACGGACCATGCCTACGGCTACTGGAAGTCGGATGCGGTCCCGCTCTCGAACACACGGCTCGACTCCATCCTTGGCGCGGACCTGGAGCCTGGCCTGCGCTCTGGCGAGAACGGCGCGGCGATCGTCGCCACGGCGGCCGGAATTCGCGCCGTGGTCACGGGTCCGGCACCGACGACCGGCGGGCCGGCGGCGAGTGCCTCGACGGGTGGCGGCGGCGCGACAGGCTCCACCGGCGGCTCGCCACTCGGCACGCTGCTCACGGTGCTGCTGCTCGTCGGGCTGCTCGCGGTCGCCGGGTGGTGGGTCCTCTACCGCTGGAAGCGCCCCGTCGGCGCCGCTGGCGGGAGCGGCGCCACGCCCTCGGGCGCTCCGGTCGACGACATCGCCGCCATGAAGACACCTGACCTGGAGACGCTCGCCAACCAGGCACTGGTGCAGACCGACGACGCGGTTCGCGACAGCGAGCAGGAGCTCGGGTTCGCCCAGGCGCAGTTCGGGGATGCCGAGGTCGCGCCGTTCCTGGCCGTCATCGTGGACGCAAAGGGCGACCTGGCCGCCGCGTTCAAGCTTCGGCAGCAGCTCGACGACGAGATCCCCGAGGACGCGGCCACCCACCGTCGCATGCTCGAGGAGCTCGTTCGCGGATGCCGCCAGGCGCAGGCGCGGCTCGACTCCGTGAAGGAGGAGTTCGAGCGGCTTCGCGAGATCGAGGCGAAGGCTCCCCAGATCCTCGCCGCGCTGCCGGCCCAGGCCGATGCGCTCCAAGCGCGCATCCCCGCAGCCCAGGCCGCGATGACGCGACTTGCCGCGTACGCCGATGCCAGCTGGCACGCGGTCGCACCGAACATCGACGAGGCCCAGAAGCGCCTCGCAGCCGTCCGGGAGGCCGTCGGCGAGGGCGCCAGGGCGATCGCCGCGAACGATGCGCCGACCGCCGGCCGCGCCGCACGGCTCGGGCAGGACGCGCTGGGCCAGGGCACGGCGTTCCTCGACGGGATCGACCGCCTGGCGACAGAGCTCGACGAGGCGAAGGCGAAGGTCGACCAGATGCTCGTGGACGCGGATCGCGACCTCGCGCAGGCAACGGAGGCGTCTGCCACCTCGCCCGACCCGGCGCTGGCGGCGAAGCTCGCGCAGGCCGTCGCGCTCCTGTCCGGGGCGCGCACCGCGCTCGCCAACCCAAAGCCGGACGTCGCGGCGGCGTACCAGCAGGCCCGCAACGCCCACACGATCGCCGACGACGCACTGGTTGCGTTGCGGACCGCGACCGAGCAGCGCGCCCGGGACGCGGCCCGGCTTGACGCCTCGGTCAAGGCGGCCCAGGCCACGCTGACCAGGGCCGCCGACTTCATCGCGACGCGACGCGGCGCGGTGGGCACCGAGGCCCGCACGCGGCTCGCCGAAGCCCAGCGGCACCTGGACCAGGCGGTCGCGTTGGGCGCCGCCGACTCGGTCGGCGCGACGCGGGAAGCGGACCAGGCGACCCAGCTCGCGAATGCCGCGTACCAGGCCGCCCAGGACGACTACGGTCGGTATGACGACCCCTGGCACGGCGGAGGTCGCGGCGGCGGTGGAGGGGGCGGCGCCGGGGTCGGCGGCAATATCGCCGGCGCGATCATCGGGGGGATCATCGGGGGGATGCTCAGCGGCGGCGGACGCGGCGGCGGGTTCGGGGGCTTCGGCGGCGGCGGCTTCGGCGGCGGCTGGGGCGGAGGCTCGTCCGGGGGCGGCAGCTTCGGCGGAGGTGGCGGAGGCTCGTCCGGGGGCGGGCGGTGGTAGTGGCCGTCGGGCCGTAGCGGCGGTCGGCTAGCATGGATGGACGGAGATCGATCGTGGCGCCGGAACGGCCGGTGCCGCCGGCACGGAACAGAAGGGACGCACTGCGATGAGCGACAACATCCTTGGGCGGATCGGGAACCTGGTCAGGGCCAACGTCAACGCGCTGATCGACGGCGCCGAAGACCCGCAGAAGATGCTGGACCAGCTGGTCCGGGATTACACGAACAACATCGCCGAGGCGGAGCAGGCCGTCGCGCAGACGATCGGCAATTTGCGCCTCAGCGAGGATGACGCCAGCACGGCCCAGGCTGGCGTCGCGGAGTGGGGCGGCAAGGCCCTCGCCGCGTCGCACAAGGCCGACGAGCTCCGGGCAGCCGGCAACACGGCCGAGGCCGACCGGTTCGACAACCTGGCCAAGGTCGCGCTCAAGCGCCAGATCGGCTTCGAGGACCAGGCAAAGAGCCTCGCGACACAGATCGCGAGCCAGACCGAGCTCACGAACAAGCTCAAGGACGGCCTCAACGGGATGCGCGCGAAGCGCGAGGAGCTCGTCCAGAAGCGCAACGAGCTGGTCGCCCGGGCAAAGATGGCCGACGCCCAGTCGAAGGTCCAGCAGTCGCTCAAGAGCATCAACGCGACCGATCCCACCAGCGAGGTCTCGCGGTTCGAGGAGAAGATCCGACGCGACGAGGCACAGGTGCGCGGGATGGAGGAAGTGGCGGCGAGCTCGCTCGATGCGCAGTTCGACGGCCTCGAGGAGATCTCTGCCGACGCCGATGTCGAGGCGCGGCTCGCGGCGCTGAAGGGCGGCGGAACACCCGCGTCGTAGCAATCACCGCGTCTCGTTCCAACGGCCCGGGCCACGTGTCCGGGCCGTTTCGCGTCAGCGCGGGCGCCCGAGGATCGCGAACGCGAGCACCCCGATCGTCCCTGCCACCAGGACCACGATCGTTGTCGGGAAGCTGACGAAGGCAGCGTGAACGGGCGGCAGGATGGCGCTCGCGAGCTCGAGCGCGAAGACCGCCGCGATCACCGCGGCCGCGATGACCAGGACCTCGCGCCAGCCCGGGCTCCGCGAGCCATCAGGCACGATCCGCCTCGGCAGGGATCCCGATCGGCGCGACCAGGACCCGGCCCGCGACGAGACGCCCGCGCCGCGTCAGCAGGCCCTTCTTGGGCCGGTGGAAGGTCAGCGTGACATCGGCCCGGACCACGGGTTCGGAGAGTTCCCCCGAGGTCAGGTCGCAGGCCGTCGGCGTATCCACGGCGAGGACCGGCACGCCCGCGGCCCGCGCCCGGAGGCATAGCTCGACGGCCGCCCGGACCGGCTCGCGGAGGGCGCCCTGCACGCCAGTCCCCAGCAGGGCGTCGATCACGAGCGCGGCACGCTCGATGCCCTGGCCAAGGGTCGCGATGTCCCGGGACGAGGAGGCGTGGATCCGCTCCACCGACCCCAGCGCGCCGAGCCGATCCCAGTTCCGGGCCGCGTCGACCGTTCCCGGGCGCGCGCTGGTCGAGACGAGGACGGCCGCAACCTTGAACCCGTGGGCAGCAAGGCGCCGGGCGGCGACCAGACCGTCGCCGCCGTTGTTGCCCGGGCCGCACAGGATCAACACCGTGCCCGGGTCATGAGGCGCGGGCGCTCGAGGCTCGAGCACCTGCGGCTCGGGCATCACCGGCTCGGCCGCCGACCCCAGACCCGCTCCCGCGACCGCGCCGGCCCCGGACACCGCCTCGGCCGCGGCGATGAGTGCGCGCGCCGTTGCCGCGACGGCGGTCCCAGCGTGCTCCATGAGCCGGCTTCCCCGCACGCCGAGGCGCTGGGCCTTCGCGTCGGTGCCTGTCATCTCGGCCGCCGTGATCGGGGAACGGCCCATCGCGTTCGCCCATCGCGCGGCCAGCCCCGCGAGGTCCAGCTCGAAGAGCGTCGGGTCGTCGGCGGGAGGCCGCGGTCCACGTGGCACGCGGGCGGTGCGATCCGGGGTCGTCATGGGCGGAGGCAAGGGTAGCGGGTCGGTCTGCTTGGCGCTGCCCTGCCCGACCTGTCATCGGTCCCCGATGCGCTCCCCGGGCGCCGCCCTACCCGGTCCCCTGGACGCCGGCCGCGATCCCGCTGATCGTCAGCCCGACCAGCCGCTCGAGCTCGGGGCGTGAAGGGTCATCGTCCGGCAAGCCCCGAAGTCGCCCAAGCAGCAGGACCTGGAGCTCGTTGAGCGGATCCAGGTACGGCGCGCGGAGGGCGATCGAGCGCTGGAGAGCCGGCACGCCGTCGAGGAGCGCGGCGCGCCCGGAGATCCGCAGCAGGAGGCGAACGGTCCGGGCATGCTCGGCCTCCACGTGCTCGGCCAGGCGGGCGCCGTCCGCACCCGCCAGCACGACGTAGCGGCGGCCCACCGCCACGTCGCTTCGCGCGAGGGCGACCTCGGCGTTCTGGAGCAGGCCCCGGAAGAACGGCCAGCTCCGGTGGAGTGCCGCGAGCCGGGCCACGCCCGCCTCGCCGTGAACCCGCTCGAATGCCGCGAGCGCGCTTCCCAGCCCGAACCAGCCCGGCAGATTGAGCCGCACCTGCGTCCAGGCGAAGACCCACGGGATCGCGCGCAGCGAGGCGAGCGAGGCTCTCGCCTGCGGTGTCAGCGCCTGATCCTCGGTCCCTTGCGTCTCCGTGCCCCGGGCCGCGGGCCGCGAGCCGAGCCGGAGGCCGGAGATGGTCGCGATCGGGGTCGCCAGGGCGAAGACGCGCTCGAACGCGCGCTCTTCCCAGACGAGCGCGCGGTAAGCGCGACGTGCCTCAACTGCCAGCTCCTCCATGACGGCGCGTCCATCCGCCGAGGCGGCCGGCGCGACGCCATCGTCCGCGACGTTCGCCGCCGCGAGGAGCGTCGCGGAGGTGACCTGCTCCAGGCCGCGTCGCGCGATCACCGGGTTCGCGTAGCGGGCCGCGATCACCTCGCCCTGCTCGGTCAGCTTGAGGCGCCCGTCGACCGCGCCCTCCGGCGCCGCGAGCACCGCGCGATGCGTCGGACCGCCGCCCCGCCCGATCGCACCTCCGCGGCCGTGGAAGAGGGTCAGCTCCACACCGCCCGCCCGGGCCGCAGCGACCAGGTCCTCCTGCGCCCGGTAGAGCAGCCAGTTCGCGGCAAGGTAGCCGGACTCCTTGTTCGAATCCGAATAGCCCAGCATCACCTCCTGGCGATCGCCGCGCTCGCGAAGGTGTGCGCGGTACGCGGGATCGGCGATGAGCTCCGCGAGGATCGAGCCTGCCGTCTCCAGCGCTTCTGCGGATTCGAAGAGTGGAACCACGTCGAGCGTCGGTGCCCCGGGCGGAAAGCCGCTCGTCATGCTTGCCGGGATGGCCGGATCGGCAGCGCGGGCTGCCAGCCACCGGACGGTCGACACATCCCCCGGGCGCGTGGTGAAGCTGATCACGTAGCGATGGCAGGCGGCCTCGCCGGCACGTCGCTGCAGGGCGGCGATCGCCCGGAACGTGGCGACCACCTCGGCTGCCATGACGCCGGGCGCGACCTCGCGTGCGAGGTCGGCTGGCATCGCCTGCAGCGCCGAACGCGCGGCCACGTGCACCGCCGCGTGCTGGCGGACCTCCAGCGACGCGAGGTGGAATCCGAACGTCTCCACCTGCCAGCGAAACTCCTGGAGGGCGCCGAACGCCAGCCGTTCGAGACCATCCGCGACGAGCGCGTCGCGCAGCTCCGCCAGCTCCACGAGCAGCTCTCCGGCGCTCGCATAGCGCCCGCCCTGCGGCCCGGGCTGCTCGGCGAGGTACGCCCTCGTTCTCCGGAGGCGCTCGGCGATCGCCCCGAGCCGCCGGCGGTACGGCTCGTGCGGGAAGCGGGCGGCCATCTCGCGCATCGATTCAGGCAGGTCGTCTTCGTCGCGGGCCAGCCGGCGCGCCAAGGCGGGTGCCAGGACCACGCCCGGCCGCGGCCGCGCCGCGAGCGTGACCATGAGGCGAGACGCGACCGCCTCGTAGCCATGAAGAAGGTGGTCCGCCTGGATCCGGAACGCCTCGGATGTCGTCTCGGCGGTCACATACGGGTGGCCGTCGCGATCGCCGCCGATCCAGGAGCCCCATGCAAGGAAGGCGGGGCTCTGGGGCGGGCGCGTCCCGGTCCGACCCTCGTCGGCGGCCGGCCCGGTCGATGGGGCCGCGCCGGTGCCCGCGTTGACCTCGTCGCCGCCCGCGACGTCGAGGGCGCCATCGGCGGCGCGGTACAGCTCGGGCGTCGCCGTGAAGAGCGTCGCATCGAAGAAGACCATCGCCGAGCGGACCTCGTCGAGCGGGGTCGGGCGCGCCTGACGTAGGTCGGCGGTGCGCCACAGGAGCGTGATCTCCTCTCGTAGGCGGCGTCGAACGGCCAGGTCGTCGGCCGGGGTCAGGCGCGGGTCGTCAAGGCGGTCCACCAGGTCGTACGCGCGCCGGAGCGCGACGAGGACCGTCCGACGCCGGGCCTCGGTGGGGTGCGCCGTGAGAACCGGCGAGATGCGCAAGCCGGCCATCCGATCCACGATCTCGTCCCGCGACAGCCCGCTGCGTCGCAGCATGACCACGGCCTCGTCAAGCGAATCGTCCATCGGCGTTCGTCCGGCGACCCGGGCGCGCCGCCGAAGCTGGCGGACGCGTTCCTTCTCCTCGGCCAGGTTGACCAGCTGGAAGTAGGTCGAGAACGCGCGCGCCAGCGTGGCGATCTCGGGGCTGCTCATCGCCGCGAGCTCCGCATCGAGGGCAACCCGGAGAGCCGGGTCCGCGTCGCGACGCAGCGCGATGGTCCGCCCGCGGACCCGCTCGACGAGATCGAGGGCAGCCTCGCCCTCCTGCTCCGCGATGACCTGGCCGAGGAGCGCGCCGAGCAGC
>Ga0302299_10000304_pt1 | contig 25665 bp, 26 predicted proteins | sample III_Fen_N3_4_FD_198795 | JGI IMG/M metagenome (GOLD analysis project Ga0302299, IMG submission 198795) | Peat permafrost microbial communities from Stordalen Mire near Abisko, Sweden - III_Fen_N3_4 | ecosystem: Environmental > Terrestrial > Soil > Wetlands > Permafrost | place: Sweden: Abisko...
GTCGGGCCTCGCCATGACGTGGCGCTCTACACGGCGGACGGGCACACCCTGCTCGGGCGCTGGGGCGCGTTCACGACGCGGACGCGGACGATCTCTACCACGATCTGCGGCCAGCGCTCGGTACAGGTGCGCGTCACGCGCGGCACGGCGACGGGCCTGTTCGCCGTCGCCGTCACCGCTCCGTAGCCCGGCGACGCTTGCGAGAGCGCCAGAGTCGGGCGATGCGGTAGCTTCCGGGAGATGGAGCCTTCCTACGATGTCCTCGTCGTCGGTGCCGGGTGCGCCGGCATGCGCGCCGCCATCGAGGCGCACGACCGGGGCGCGAAGGTTGCCGTGATCTCGAAGCTCCATCCGACCCGCAGCCATTCGGGCGCGGCGGAGGGAGGGATCAACGCGGCGCTCGGCAACAAGGCCGAGGACAGCCCCGAGAAGCACGCCTTCGACACGGTCAAGGGATCCGACTACCTGGGCGACCAGGACGCGATCGAGATCTTCACGGCCGAGGCGCCCGGCGACATCTACCAGCTCGAGCACTGGGGCTGCGTGTTCTCGCGCAACGCCGACGGACGGCTCGACCAGCGCCCGTTCGGAGCCGCCGGCTCGCCGCGCACCGTGTACGCGGCCGACATCACCGGGCACGTGCTGATCCAGGTGCTCTACGAGCAGCTGCAGCGACGGATGGCCGAGGGCATGGTCGTGTACGAGGAGTTCTTCGCCTTCCGCCTCGTGATCGAGGACGGTCGCTGCACCGGCGTCATCTCCTGGGACCTGATGAACGGCGGCGTCCAGGTCGTCACGGGCAAGTCCGTGATCCTCGCCACGGGCGGCGTCGGCCGCCTCTACCGGGCGACCACGAACGCGTACGCGTGCACGGGCGACGGCATGTCCATGGCGCTCCGGGAGGGGCTGCCGCTGAAGGACATCGAGTTCATGCAGTTCCACCCGACGACGATGTACCCGAGCGGGATCCTGATCACCGAGGGCTGCCGCGGCGAGGGCGGCTACCTGATCAACAAGGAGGGCGAGCGCTTCATGCAGCGCTACGCACCGAACGCGCTCGAGCTCGCCTCGCGCGACGTCGTCTCGCGCTCGGAGACGACCGAGATCGAGGCCGGCCGCGGCGTCAACGGCTCGGTGTTCCTCGACCTGCGCCACCTCGGGCCCGAGAAGATCCTGACCAAGCTGCCCGGGTCGCGCGAGCTCGCGATGACGTACGCCGGCGTCGATCCGATCTACGCACCGATTCCGGTCCGGCCAGGCGCCCACTACCACATGGGCGGGGTCGAGACCGACAACTGGGGCCTCACCGCGGTCGAGGGCCTCTACGCGGCAGGCGAGGTCGCCTGCGTGTCCGTGCACGGCGCCAACCGGCTCGGCGGCAACTCGCTCATGGAGACGATCACGTTCGGGCGGCGCTCGGGTCATGCCGCGGCGGAGTATGCGCTCGGGGCAGCGCCGCCGCGCAGCGACGGCGAGGCCGCGCGGACGGATGCCGAGACCTGGGTCAAGTCGCTCCTCGGGAACACCGAGGGCGAGCGACCGTGGGCGATCCGCGACGAGCTGGGGCAGTCGATGCTCGACAACTTCGGCGTCTTCCGGCGGCCCGAGAAGATGGAGAAGCAGCTCGGCATCATTGCCGGGCTCCGAGAGCGCTACGACCGTGGCGTCGTCGTCGAGGACAAGGGCGACGTGTTCAACAGCGATCTCACCCAGGCGATCGAGCTCGGCTACCTGCTCGACATCGCCGCGTGCATGCTCCAGGCCGGCATCGCGCGCAAGGAGAGCAGGGGCGCCCACTCGCGACCGTATGATTTCCCGGACCGCGACGACGAGAACTTCCTCAAGCACTCGATCACGCGCTGGAACGGCGACGGGCCGGAGCTCTCGTACGGCGAGGTCCGGATGACGCAATGGGAGCCGATGGAGAGGAAGTACTGATGCAGGTTGGGTTGAAGATCTGGCGGTACGACTCGAAGACCGGCGACCGCGCGCTCAGGGAGTACGAGGTCGACGCGCCCGAGGAGGCGACCCTCCTCGACTGCCTCGACCTCGTCAAGGACAAGCACGACGGCTCGCTCGCGTACCGGAAGAGCTGCCGGATGATGATCTGCGGCTCATGCGGGATGCGCATGGACGGCGGCGCCGTGCTCGCTTGCCGCGTCCGCATGTACGACGTCGTGCAGGAAGGCCGTGTGCCGGTCATCTCGGCGATGGGCAACCTGCCGATCGTCAAGGACCTCGTCGTCGACATGGATCCGTTCTGGCAGAAGATGCGTGCCGTCGATCCGTACCTGCAGCCTCGCTACGACCAGGCGCAGGAGCGCGAGAACGTCGTCGCGCAGGCGAAGATGGACGTGATCCACAAGGAGTCGCTCTGCATCAACTGCGGGTGCTGCGTGTCCGAGTGCAACTCGATGGAATCCGACCCCGACTTTCTCGGGCCGGCCGCACTCGCGAAGGGCATGCGCTTCGTCGGCGACCCGCGCGACGGCGCCACCGTGGAGCGGCTCGAGAAGTACTCCGAGCCGCACGGGCTCTGGGACTGCACGCGCTGCTACTTCTGCAACGAGCGCTGCCCGAAGGGCGTCGACCCGCGCGACGCGATCGCGAAGCTCGGGGCCGAGGCGATGAAGAACGGGATCGACCGTGACATGGGCGCGAAGCACGCCAAGTGGTTCGTGACGTCGGCGAAGACCACGGGCTGGCTGCGCGAGACCGAGCTGGTGCCGAAGACCCAGGGCATCGTCTCGTCGATCAAGGAGATGAAGTTTGCGATGGGCCTCGCCCTCAAGGGCAAGGTGCCGCCGCCGTTCCCGCCGCACGTGGCGGCCGAGGTTCACGAGTCACGGGCGCTCTTCGATCTCGTCAAGACGCAGGGTCGCGACGGCGCCGCCGGCATCGTCCAGGGCGAGAAGGCTCTGGGGCGGATCGAGTCGCACCACGAGGCCTCCGAGGGCCGGACACCGTACGACGAGGCCGATTCCGCGCCACGCCCGTTCCTCCCGAGCGAGCGAGAAGAATCCGAGGGGGTCACATCGTGAAGAAGCTCGCCTACTACAAGGGCTGTCTCGCATCGCTGTCTGCGAAGGAGCTCGACATCTCGACCCGGGCGCTCGCGCCCAAGGTGGGCTACGAGCTGATCGAGCTCGAGTCGGTCACCTGCTGCGGTGCCGGCGACATCCACGAGGCGGAGCCCGACTACTACCTGCACCTGAACGCGCGAATCCTCTCGTACGCCGAGGCGACCGGCTGCGACACGCTGATGACGGTGTGCAACGTCTGCACCCTCAACCTGCGCCAGGCGAACCACCAGCTGAAGATCGACGACGATCTCCGCGACCGCATCAACGACAACCTCGAGCAGGTCGGCGTGCCTCGCTACAACGGCACGGTCGAGGTCAAGCACTTCCTCTGGCTGATCGCGGGTGAGTCGTTCGACACCCTGCAGACGGTCGCGCACAAGGGCCTGAAAGGGCTGAAGATCGCGCCGTTCTACGGCTGCCAGATCCTGCGCCCGTCCAAGCTGATGGGCTTCGAGGATCCCGACAAGCCGAGCTCCCTGGAGCGGATCATCGAGGCGTGCGGCGGCGAGGCGATCGACTATCCGGCCAAGATCAAATGTTGCGGCTTCCCGATCATCCAGGCGCGCGAGGACACGGCGCTGGCCGAGCTGATCCAGCCGATCGAGCAGGCGATGGAGGCCGGTGCCGACGCGATGGTGACGCCGTGCCCGCTCTGCCACCTCTCGCTCGACGCGTGGCAGTCGAAGCTGAAGAAGCAGACCGGCAAGGACTTCGCGATGCCGATCCTGCACCTCTCCCAGCTCGTCGGCGTCGCGGCCGGGCTGACCGACTCCGAGCTCAAGTTCAAGCGCCACGTCGTCTCGGTCGACCCGGTCATCGAGAAGCTGAGCGTCTGACGGGCGCTGACGGCGGGGTGACAGGCTTCGGCCTGTCTCCGGGGTTGGTCGAGCGATGATCTGGATCGGTACCCTCGCTGTCGTCGCGCTCGCCCTGCTCGCCTACGGACTCTTCGAGGCCGGCTGGCTCAGGACACGCGTGCTCGAGGTGGAGATCGACGGACTGCCCGCCGACCTCGACGGCTTCAGGATCGCGCACCTCTCCGACTTCCACCTCGGCACACCCTCCCGCGGCCGGGTGGCGACCGAGCGGGCGGTCGCGTGGGTGGCCGGGAGACGACCCGACCTCGTCTGCATCACGGGCGACCTCGTCTCCCATCCGCGCGGCGTTCCGCTCCTCGTGCGGTTGCTCCGCACTCTCGAGCGGCCGTTCGTCATCCTCGGGAACCACGATGTCGCGGTCACCCGCGATCCGTTCTCCCGGGCCGCGGAGCTCGACGGTCTCGACGACGTCGGCGTGTTACTGCGGGACGAGGTCGCCGTCGTCGAGTGGGGTGGACGTCGCGTCCAGATCGTCGGGACCGACCCCGAGAGCTTTCCCTCCGGGACGGCCCGACCCTGGGATCTCGTCGACGACGCCGCCGATCTCCGCATCCTGCTCTGCCACTTCCCGGACATCGATCGCAGCCTTCCCGACGGCGCGTTCCACCTCGTGCTCGCAGGGCACCTCCACGCGGGCCAGATCGCGATCCCGGCGCCCGGCCGCAGGGTCACGCTGGCTCATCCGCGGGAGCGGTTCGTTGCCGGCTTGTACCCGGCCGCCGGCGGCGTGATGCACATCTCGCCGGGTACGGGCACCACGTTCGTGCCGTTCCGGTTCTTCGCCCGGCCCGAGGCGACGGAGCTCGTTCTGCGCTCCGCAGCACCGGGACTGCAACAATCACGGTGATGGAAGGGCATTCCCTCATCTCGACGGACATCCTCGCGAGCTATGCGGCCGATGCCGCGCTCGAGATCGACGGCGTGTCCCGGCTCGTCGAGGGCACGCGACCCAGGCATCACGGCGTGAAGATCACGAACACCGACGGCGTCGTGGCCGTCGAGCTTCATCTCGGCGTCGACTGGGGCGTCAACATCCCCACCGCCGGGGACGCCGTGCAGGTGAGGGTGGCGGAGTATCTCGGGCGCATGGCCGATCTGACCGCGGCCACGGTGGACGTGGTCATCGACGACATCGGGCCGCCGCCGGAAGGCGTCTAGGCACGTGCCGTCGCGGGTCGCCGGGCTGACGCGCGGCACGATCGAGACGGCGCCCTCCGTGTGCCGTGACTGTGTCTGGTGGCAGTCGCGGGGCAACAAGACCGCGTCGAAGGAGCGCTGGATCGAGCGCATCGAAGAGGAGTCCGGGGAGTGGGGGACGATCTACTACGACGACGACGGCTCGGTACTCGGGTCGATGCAGTACGGGCCGGCCGGCTTCTTCCCGCGCGCGGCCGATCTGCCCGCCGGCCCGCCGTCGGACGATGCCGTGCTCGTCACGTGTGCCTACCTGACCGGCGAGGGGTCGGAATGGGTCGAGAGATCGCTGTTCCTGGCCGCAATCGGCGAGGCCCGCGACCAGGGAGCGAAGGCGCTCGAGGCGTTCGCGTATCGCTACCCCGAGCGGGATTCGATCGCGTCGCGTTTCCTCGCCCACCGCACGGTGTTCCCACGCGACTTCCTGGACGACTTCGGGTTCGTGACGCTGCGGTTGCAGGGCCGGGTCGAGCTGTGCCGCCTCGAGCTCGCGGGCCTCGCGCCCGTCGAGGAGGGGCGGCGGGCGAAGGTGCTGCGGGTCGTGCAGGAGGCGTTCGTCCCGACCGGCGCGTCCGTCCCCGCGCCGTAGGCCCGCGAGTCAGCGGCAGACCGACGTGCCGGCGTCCGTGAAGGTGCTGCCGCGGACGGGCAGGAACCTCCAGTCGTAGCCCGTGGGCCGTAGCGTCAGGCGCAGCACGCCGAATGTGGTGCTGTTGCGCACCATGCTGCCCGGCTGCGGCAGCAAGGTCGGGTAGTGGCTCCTGCCCCCGGTGCCGACGACGAACGACCGGATGCCCCTGATCGGGGCGAAGCGCTCGTAGTCGTGGTCGTGCCCCTGGAGCACGACGTCGGCCTTCGCGCGTGCCAGCAGGTCCCAGAACGGAGCGACAGTCACGTCGGAGCCGTGGATGCCCGAGCTGAACCGCGGATGGTGCCAGTACGCAAGCGTGCACCGGCTCGGGTGCGCGGCGAGATCGGCCTGCAGCCACCGCCACTGCGGCGAGCCGCGCTCGCAGCCGCCCACCTGGCTGCAGTTTGAGTTCAGCACGATCACGTGCCAGGCGCCGAGCGAGTAGCTGTACCACCCGTTCTGCGGCAGTCGGAAGAGCCTGATCGCGACGGCTGCGGTGCCGGTGTTGTATTCGTGGTTTCCGAGGGCCGCGCGGATCCGCGGCACCAGCTTGCCCCAGCTCGGCTCGAAGCAGTTCGCGAAGTCGGACGCGCTGCCGTTCTCGTAGGCGATGTCCCCGAGCACCGCGATCGGCCCGGGGAGCTTCGAGACGAGCGCTGCGGTCTGCTCGTCGCCGTTCGAGGAGCACGACGCGATGTCGCCGACCGCGAGCAGCGTGCTCGAGGTGGGGGTCGTGGCGCCGGCGCCGCCCGTGAGGGCGAGCGCGCAGGCGAGGGCGAGCAGCGCGAGGCTAGGCCGCAGCGACACCGGCGAGCAGCACTTCCGCGATCTGGATCGCGTTCAGCGCCGCTCCTTTCCGCAGGTTGTCGCAGGCGAGGAAGAGCGCGAGTCCATTCGGCGAGCCCTCGTCCCGGCGAATCCGGCCGACGAGCACCTCGTCGCCTCCGGCGGCGTCCTTCGGCGTCGGGAACTCCGGTAGTCGCAACACGCGCACGCTCGGGGCCTCGCTCAGGATCGCGGTCGCATCCTCGGGTGAGAGCGACTCCTCGAACTCGACCCAGACCGCCTCGGAGTGGCCCACGAGCACCGGCACCCGGACGCACGTGGCGCTGATCGCGAGATCGGGCAGCTCGAGGATCTTTCGGGTCTCGGCGCGGAGCTTCGACTCCTCGTCCGACTCCGAGCCTTCCCAGTCCCAGTCCATCACGAGGTTGTGCTCGGACGACGGCTCGGCGCGGAGCTGCTCCATCCGCAGCGCGCCCGCGCCGGAGACGGACTGGTAGGTCGCGACGTGGACGCGCCGCAGCGGCACGACGTCGTGGAGCGGCTTGAGCACGCAGGTGAGGGGGATCGTGCAGCAGTTCGGGTTGGCGACGATCCGGTCGCGCTCGAGCGACTCGAGCGCCCGCTCCGCGTTCACCTCGGGCACGACGAGCGGGTAGCCGTCCACGAGCCGGTAGGCGGAGGACTTGTCGATGCAGATCGCCCCCGCCGCGGAGGCGATGGGCACCAGCTTCCGGCTCGCTCCCGTGCCGACCGAGAAGAGGAAGAGGTCGACGTCGCCCTCCGAGAGCGCCTCGGGGGTCGCCTCCTCGACGAGGATCTCGTCGTCGCGAAACGGCAGTCGCGAGCCGGCCGATCGGGCCGACGCGAAGGCACGCACGTCGTACCCGCGCTCGGCGAGCAACTCGAGCGTGATCGATCCGACAGCGCCCGTGGCGCCGACGACTCCGATGCGCGGTTCGGCCATTGCGAAAGTGTAGAGACGCCGATCGGGTGGGCGGCGGGACGAACCGGCCGTTCGCTCAGGGCTTGAAGTAGCGCGCCGTCTCGTCGGACGCCAGCTCGGAGCCCTCGAGCTCCAGGTGCCGGTCCTCCTCGGGATGAGCCGCCCGCCATTCGCTGAACCAGGCAACGCTACGCGCGATGCCTGCGTCGAGCGGCACCGCCGGCTCCCAGCCGAGCAGCCCCCGGGCCCGGCCGATGTCGGCGACGTAGCGCGTCACCTCGCCGAGCAGCGGCGGCGCCAGCGTCACATCCGGCTCCTTGCCGGTCGCCTCGCCGATCAGCTCCGCGACGCGCACGAGCGTGTTCCCCTCACCGTAGGCGAGGTTGATCGTCTCGTTGCGCACCCCTCCTTCGGCGAGGCCCCGGATGCCGCGCACGATGCCCTCGACGCAGTCGTCGACGTAGGTGAAGTCGAGCACCTTGTCGTTGCCGCCGAACACCGTGATCGGCTCGCCTCGGAGGATCCTGTGGGTGAACAGCGGGATCACGCGGATCATGCGCGCGAGGTCGTTGTCGTAGCGTCCGTAGACGTTCGAGAAGCGGAAGACGATGTACGGCAGCTGGTAGCAGCGCGCGTACGAGTAGACGAGTGCCTCACCGGCGATCTTCGAGGCGGAATACGTGCTCTCCGCATACGCGAAGTCGGCCGTGCCCTCCTCCGTCTGGAACCGGTGGACGTCGCCGTACACCTCGCGGCTCGAGCTGAAGATGATCGGCGTGCGCGTCTGGCGGCAGTACTCGAGCACGTTGAACGTCATCGTCATGTTCTCGAGCGCGCGCGCCGGCTCGCGCACGAGCTGGTGCACCTTCGCGTGCGCGGCCAGGTGGACGACGACGTCGGCAGCGGGGTACTCGACGCCGCCGATGCCTCCCTCCATCGCGGCGTAGTGCCCCGACAGGTCCTGCAGCAGATAGCGGAAGTCGTCCGTCCAGCCGTTCAGGCGCTTGTCGACGCCGAACACCTCGTGCCCATCCGCGAGCAGGCGGAGCGCGAGGTTGGTGCCGATCTGACCGCTCGAGCCCGTGACGAGGACGCGCATCCGGCGAGGATACCCGGCCTCCGGGCACGCCGACGATCCGACAGCCGGCCGCGAGACGCGTTCGGGGCCGTCGAGAGTCGCCGATCGACTGCTCGCCATTTGTTACGATCGCCTCCACTTGCTCGAACGCCGGCACTCCTCCACTCGTTCTCGCCGGCTGTTGATCGCGGTTGCGGCAACGCTTCTCGTCGGCCTCGCCCTCGTGGGAGGCACGGTCCGGGCGGCGACGGCGGCGCTCCCGGCCGGGACGCCCGACCTCGCGCAGATCGCGCTCGGGCCTGCCGACCTGCCCGGCGCGAAGGTCTCGCGCCAGCGCTATGTCGACAATCCCGACGTCGTCGCCTCGTACGAGCGCGAGTTCAAGGCCGGTGTCAGGGTCGGGAACGGTACTGCCCTCTCGCTCGAGAACGACATCGACGTTCTCGGCAGCGCGGACACGGCGCACTCGTACTACGCCTCGATCAAGTCGCTCTTCGGCTCGAAGCAGGGGCGACTGCTCTTCACGAAGAGCATCCTGGCCGGGGTCGAGAAGGACACGAAGGCGAAGGGAACGACGAAGGTGACGTACGGCCGCCTGCGAACGCTCGGCGTCGGCAGCGAGACGTTCGTGCAGCCCGTCACCGTGACCATGAAGTCGCTCCGGTTCCCGATCGCGCTCAGCGTCACCCGGGGCGACCGCATCGTCTCGTGGGTGTTCCTGACGGGCTTCCCAGGGGGCCGGGTCGCAACAGAGGACGTCGCCAGGCTGCAGCGCATCGTCGCCGGCCGCATCACGACGGCGCTCACGCCCGCGAACACGGTGCTGCCGACGGTGACGGGAACCGCGATGCAGGGCCAGGTCTTGACGGGCACTGACGGGGCGTGGACGAACAAGCCGACCACCTTCACCCGCCAGTGGCAACGATGTGACGCGAGTGGAGCCGCGTGCGTCCCGATCCCCGGCGCGACCGCGCAGGCCTACACGGTCGCACTCGAGGACGTCGGCGCCACGATCCGCTACTCGGTCGTCGCTGCGAACACCGCGGGCACGTCGATCTCGGCCGTCTCCGCGCAGACGGCGGCCGTCGTGGCCGCTCCGGCCCCGCCGCCCGCGGGCTAGGCGGGACGACGGCCGGAGAGCGCCCGGCCGAGCGTCACCTCGTCGGCGTACTCGAGGTCGCCACCCACGGGCAGGCCGCTCGCGAGCCGGGTGACCCGGACGCGATCGCGGAGCCGGTCGGCGAGATAGGCGGCCGTCGCCTCGCCCGTCATGTTCGGGTTCGTCGCGAGCACGACCTCCTCGATGCCACCCTGCTCGACGCGGTAGAGCAGTTGGCCGACGCGGAGATCAGACGGCTCGACGCCGTCGAGGGGGGAGAGCGAGCCGCCGAGGACGTGGTAGAGCCCGCGATACTCGTGCGTCCGCTCGAGCGAGACGACGTCGACCGGCTGCTCGACGACGCACACGATCGTGCGGTCGCGCCGCGGGTCCGTGCAGACCGCGCAGAGCTCCTCCTCGGTCAGGTTCCCGCAGTCGCGGCAGAAGCGCACCCGCTCCTTCATCTCGACGATCGCCTGCGCGAGCGCCAGCGCCTCCTCCTGCGAGACCGAGAGCAGGTGAAAGGTCAGCCGCTGGGCGGTACGGGTGCCGATCCCGGGCAGACGGGTCAGCTGGGCGACGAGGTTGTCGACGGCAGGGCTCAGCATGGGCTTGCCAGAGTACTAGTCCGTCTCGGACGTGCCCGCGGCGTACAGGGCCGCTTCGGCCACCCGCTCGAGCCGCCGCTCGACGATCTCGACGAACGCGCGCGCCGCCGGTGAGAGGGGCGCGTCCGAGCGCGCGATGAACGCGAACGTGTCGTAGAGCGGCTCGGCGAACGACGCGAAGTGGAGGCCGCGCCCGCCCTGCCGGCTGATCGCGGCCCGCGGGACGATGGTGTCACCGAGGCCGCGCCGGGCGAGCCCGACCGCCGCCTCGATCCCCTCGACCTCGATCACCGGCCGCAGCGTGATCCCCGCACGCTGCGCGCGGTCGACGAGCTGCCGGCGCATCGGGTCGTGGGCGCCGTACTGGGCGTCGTAGAGGATCAGCGGGCCGCTCGCGAGCGCCTCGATCGTCACGGGCTCGCGCGCCCGCTCCGCATCGCGGCTGACGACCACGAGCTCCTCGAGCCGTGCGACGCGGAGGTCGAGCCCGGCGTCGTCGACGGGAAGGACGATGAGACCCGCCTCCAGCGTCGCATCGCGCACCTGGTCGGCCACCTCCGACGAGTTGAGGCCGACGAGCCTGAGCCGGACGTCCGGGTACTTGCGGCGGAAGTCGGCTGCGAGGTCGGCGATCAGGTACGCGGAGGCGGTCCCGAACATGCCGAACCCGAGCGTGCCGCCGCGGAGGTCGCGCACCTCGGCCACCGCGTCTCGCGCCCGCTCGACGTCGGCGAGCACGCGCTCCGCCTCGGGGCGAAAGCGGCGGCCGGCCTCGGTCAGCACGAGCCCGCGGCCGGCGCGGGCGAAGAGGGCGATCCCGAGCTCGCCCTCGAGCTGGCGCACCTGCTCGGAGATCGAGGGCTGGGTCAGGAAGAGCGAGCGGGCGGCGCCGCTGAACGACCCGTGCTCGACGGTCGCCAGGAAGTAGGTCAGCTGCTGGATCGTCATATAGGAAAAACCTTTAGAGAGAGAAGATAACTCAGGGAGGGCTTTTTGTTCAACCACCCGTACATTTCAAGGCATGGCCCGCCTTCGCCTCCCTCACGTCCGTGGCACGCTCTTCTGCCTGGCCGCCGGCGTGGCGTTCTCGATCTCACCGATCCTGATCCAGGTCGCATATGCGCACGGTGCCGCCGTGACCGGCGTGCTCGCCTGGCGCTACCTCGCGGCCGCCCTGCTGCTCGTGGGAATCGCCCGGCGCCGGCTGCTGCACGTCCCCGTGCGGGCTGCCCTCGCCGCCTTCGCGCTCGGCGCGATCGTGTACGCGCTCGACTCGGCGCTCTTCTTCGGCTCCCTGCAGCGGACGTCGGCTCCGCTTGCCTCTCTCGTCCACTACGCGCACCTCGTGCTCGTCGTCGGCGTCGCCGCGATGATCGGCCGCGAGCGGCTCACCCGTCGGCGCGTGCTCGCGCTGGTCGGCATCTTCGGCGGCGTGGCGCTCGTCGGCGGAGCTGCGGTGAACCCCGACATGGTCGGCGTCGGCATGGCGCTCGGATCCGCTGCCGCCTACGCCGTTTACATCCTGCTCTCCGACCGGCTTCTGCGCGACGCGGATCCGATTGCGCTCGCGGCCTTCCTCACCGCGGGCGCCGCGACGTCGTTTTTCGTCGCGGGCGGACTGCTCGGCTCGCTCGGCACCGTCGGCGGCCCGGCCGGGCTCGCCTGCCTCGGGGGCGCGGCACTCGTCGGCTCCGTGTTCGCCGTGACGTCGTTCCTCAAGGGCGTCCGCCTCGTCGGCCCCTCGACGGCGTCGTTGCTCGTGACGGTCGAGGTGCCGGTCACGATCGCGCTCGCGGCAGTCGTGCTGAAGCAGCACCTGACCCCCGCGCAGCTCGCCGGAGCAGGACTGGTCGTCGCCGCGATCGTGACGATGCAACTGAGGCGCCGGCCGAAGCTTCGCCTCGTGCCGCAGCCCGTTGCCGTGCCGCTCGCGCTCGAGCCGGTCGAGCAGATCGCCGCGTAGGCGCGGAGCTAGAGCCCGAAGGCGCCCAGGTCGGGCATCTGGCTCCTGACCTTCGACTCGACGAGGTCGGCCGCGGAGCGGAGCGCCTCGTTGGCTGCCGCCATCACGATGTCGGCGAGCATCTCCGGGTCGTCGGGATCGATCGCCTTCGGGTCGATCCTGATCTCGACGAGCTCACCGCCGCCGTTCGCCTTCACGGTCACCATGCCGCCGCCGGCCGAGGCCTCGACGACCTCCTGCTTCGCCTGCTCCTGCGCCTCCATCATCTGAGCCTGCATCTGCTGGGCCTGCTTCAGCATCGCGTTCATGTCGAACTTCGCCATCAGCTCTCCTCCACTTCCTCGGCGTCGAATGTGTCCTTCAGCAGCGAGATCACGTCCTCCTCGGAGAGCTCGCGCACGTCCTCCGGCTCCGTCGGCTCGGGCGGAGCGCCGACGATGGTCTCGACGACGAGCCGCCGCCCGGTGACCTCGTAGAGCGCCTCGCGGAGGAGCGCCAGGTTCTTCGGATCCTCGATCTGCGCCCGGTGGAACCCGGCCGCGGGCGCGAACTCGATCGTGACCGTGTCGCCCCGGATCTCGACGGGCCGCGCCTCTGCCACGAGCGTCGAGATCGGGATCGAGCGAGCCTTCACGGCGTCGACGACATCCCGCTGCCAGGCGTCGCGGAGCTGGTCGAGCTCGAGCGGTGGCAGGGAGGACGGTGCCTCGGGCGGTGCCGGCGTCGTGGGCTCCGGGGCCGCCTCGGGCGCGGCGGCCGGGACCGCGACGGGTGGGACGACGCGGGGCTCGGCAGGGGCAGGTGCCCCGTGCGGCCGCGCCTCGAGCACCTCGAGCCGGAAGGCGAGCGAGTCGCGCGAGAGGTCGGCCTGGGGCCGCGTGATCTTGACGAGCGCGAGCTCGAGCGGCAGGCGCGGGTCGCCGCCCTGGCGCATGTCGTCGACGGCTATCGCGAGCAGGTCGATGAGGCGCAGGACGGTCGGCTCGGGCAGCTGGTTCGCCTGCTCGCGCAGGCGCTCGCGGGTCTCCTCGGTGACGGGGAGCGACTCGGGCACGTGGCCGACGTGCTGCACGAGCAGCAGCTGGCGGAGGTGCTCGATGAGCTCGGTCACGAGCCGGCCGATGTCCTGCCCCTGCTCGGCGAGCTCCTCGATCTGGACGAGTGCTCCGGCCGTGTCGTGGTCGACGATCGTGTCGCAGAGCCGGAACAGGGAGTCTTCCTCGATGCCGCCGACGAGCTGGAGCACGTCCTGGACGGAGATCGTGCTGCCCGTGGCCGCGGCGAGCTGGTCCAGGGTCGAGACCGCGTCGCGGAAGGAGCCGTGGGCGCCGCGCGCGATCAGGGCGAGGGCGGCGTCGGGTGCGTCGATCCCCTCGCCCTCGCAGACGCGGCGTAGGACGGCGACGAGCTCCTGGAGCCGGGGCCGCTGGAAGACGAAGGTCTGGCACCGCGAGCGAACGGTCGGGAGGACGCTCGCGAGGTCGGTCGTGCAGAAGACGAAGACGAGGTGGGGCGGGGGCTCCTCGATCAGCTTCAGGAGGGCGTTCCAGGCCTGCGAGGTCAGCTGGTGGGCCTCGTCGATGATGTAGACCTTGTAGCCGCCCTCGACGGGCTGCAGCACCGCGCGATCGCGGATCTCTCGGACGTCGTCGATGCCGCGTTGAGAGGCCGCGTCCATCTCGATCACGTCGAGCGAGTTGCCGTTCGCGATCGCCTCCGCCAGGGGGCTCCCCGGGTCGAAGTCTGCGTTGGGGCCACCCTCGGCGTTGAGGGCCTTCGCCAGGATGCGCGCGAGCGACGTCTTGCCCGTCCCGCGTGGGCCCGCGAAGAGATACGCCTGCCGCACCTGACCGTGCTCGATGGCGTTGCGGAGCGTCCGCACGACCGCCTCCTGGCCGACCACGTGGCCGAAGTCGAGCGGGCGGTAGGTGCGGTAGAGCGCGGCCACGGGGCGATTGTCGCAGACGGCGACGGTCGCCCGGTGTGGGTCAGGCGACCGGCTCGAAGCGGGCCGTGAAATGCCGTAGCTGCGACGGCTCCGCGACGATGCGGAAGCCGGTCAGCTCCCGTGCCCGGCCGGCCACCTCGGCACACACCTCGATCACGTAGTCGACGTGGCTCTGCGTGTACGTCCGCCGCGGGATCGCGAGGCGGACGAGATCCATCGCGGCCGGGCTCTCCGACCCGTCGGGATGGCGGCCGAACATGACCGTGCCGATCTCGCAGCCGCGCACGCCGCCCGTCTCGTAGAGCGCGACGACGAGCGCCTGCCCGGGATAGGCGAGCGGCGGCACGTGCGGGAGCAGCGCGCGGGCGTCGATGTAGACGGCGTGGCCGCCGACCGGCTTGACGATCGGCATCCCGGCCCGCTCGATCCCGTTGCCGAGGTACGCCGTCGATCTCGTCCGGTAGTGGAGGTAGTCGTGGTCGACTGCCTCGGCGAGTCCCTGCGCGATCGCCTCGAGGTCGCGCCCGGCGAGGCCGCCGTAGGTCGGGAACCCCTCGGTCAGGACGAGGAGGGCGCGGCACTGCTCGGCGAGGGCGTCGTCGTTCGTGGCGAGCCAGCCGCCGATGTTCGCGAGCGGATCCTTCTTGGCACTGATCGTCATCCCGTCTGCGAGGCCCGCCATCTCGCGGACGATGTCGGCGACGTCGCGACCCGCCTGGCCCGGCTCGCGCTCACGGATGAACCACGCGTTCTCGGCGAACCGGCACGCGTCGAGGTACAGCGGCACTCCGTGCCGGTCGCAGACGGCGCGGACGGCGCGGATGTTCTCGAGCGAGACCGGCTGCCCGCCGCCGGAGTTGTTCGTGATCGTGATCATCACGAGCGGCACGTTTGCGGCGCCGCGGGCGGAGATGAGCCGGTCGAGCGCCTCGACGTCCATGTTGCCCTTGAACGGGTGTTCGGCCTGGGGGTCGTGTCCCTCCGCGATCACGAGGTCGACGGCCTCGGCGCCAGTGAACTCGATGTTCGCGCGCGTCGTGTCGAAGTGCGTGTTGTTGGGGACGACCTTGCCCGGGCCGCCGATCGCCGTGAACAGGATCTTCTCCGCGGCCCGGCCCTGATGGGTGGGGATCACGTGGGGGAACGGGAACAGCTTGCGGACAGCCTCGAGGAAGACGAACCAGGAGGGTGAGCCGGCGTAGCTCTCGTCGCCGTGCTGGATCGCGGCCCACTGGTCACGGGACATGGCGCCGGTGCCCGAGTCCGTGAGCAGGTCGATGAGCACGTCGGCGGAGTGGAGGCCGAAGACGTTGTAGCCGACGGCCCGGATCGCCCCCGCCCTGTACTCGGGCGTCGTCAGGTGGAGCGGCTCGACGGAGTGGATCCGGAACGGCTCGATGATGGTCTGGAACACCGAGATGTCATAACGCGTCGGACCCCAACGCGTCATCGGCATTTCCCCGCAGCTGAGCTTCTCCCATCTAACGCTTCTCCGCGGAGCGGAGAAGCTTCTGCCCGGTCGCGCGCTCCGTCGTCGAAACGAGCTTCCCCGGAGGAATGTGCGTCGCCGGCTCGGGTCGGGCGGAACCGCGGCACCTGAGAGGGAGTCCTTAGCGCTGCTTCCTTCCGGACCTGACGCGGTTCGAACGCTCTCAGTGCGCGGGACCCGACCTGTCAACACCTCGTGCGCAGACCCAATCCCGATGAAACCGTCCCTCGGACGGCGTTCGGTCCCGCTGGAGCGGATTTCGGGTTCAGGGAACCGCTGACTCCCCACCTAGCGCGACCGGGCAGGCGCACGGTAGCAGGGTGGCGGGTGCCCGGCCTCAACCGGACGCCAGGGTTGCGCGCTCGAAGGCGAGCAGCGCCGCCTTCACCTCGAGCCCGCCGGCGAACCCTCGCAGCGCGCCGTCACTCCCGATCACGCGGTGGCACGGGAGGACGATCGAGATCGGGTTGCGTCCGTTCGCGCTGCCGACGGCCCTCGTGGCCGCCGGTCGCCCGAGCGCTGCCGCCTGCTCGGCGTAAGTGCGCGTCTCGCCGTACGGGATCTCGACGAGCGCCCGCCAGGCGGCGACCTGGAACGGCGTGCCGTGGAGGTCGAGTGGGAGATCGAAGGTCGTGCGGCTACCGGCGAAGTACTGCTCGAGTTGCTCCACCGTGTCGGCGAGCACGTCGAGCGCGCCGCGACGGGTGGGGACCCCGGCGAGCCCGGCACGCGCCGGGTCGTCGTCGGGCCAGAGGATCGCCCTCACGCCGGCGGTCGAGCCGACGAGCGTCAGGGGGCCGACGGGGCTGTCGACGCGACGGGCGGTGAGCGAGGTGGGGGTCGCGAGTGTCGTCATGCCATCTTCAACGAGTGGTACCGCCCGTGCGTGAGATCGGCCGCCGGACGGCCCTCGTATCGGTCCGCGGGGTTCTACGGATGCCGTTCCACCCGCCCTCCACCTACCGTCCGGGTGCCGGATGCTGCGCCTGGCATTCGATGGGGAGGAAGCACCGTGCAGGGATCCACCGAGTACATCGTCGCGGCGCGCCCGCTCGCCGCTTTCGAGGCCCTTGCGGCCGTCGTTCGCGACCGGGCCCTTCCGGTCATGCGGGCCAACGAGCGGCACCTGACGATCGTGTTCCGCCCGGACGGCGACGAGCCCCTGACGGTCATGTGCGCCGTCCTCGATGCGGGGCACGGCCTGTCGAAGCTCGTCGCGACCGGGGTCGACGGAGAGGACGGGCGCATCGTCAGCGTCGACGGCTACGCCCCGAGGCTGTTCGCGGATGTCGAGCGACGGCTCCGGGAGAAGGCCGTCGACCGGAGCGGGAGCTTCGCTCGACCCTGAGGCTGCTCTACGATTCGGCGCGTGCTCTTCCTCGTCATCGAGCAGTTCCGAGGTGGTGACCCGGCTCCCGTCTACCGGCGCTTCGCCGAGCGTGGTCGGCTTGCGCCGGCGGGGCTCGGGTACCGCGGCAGCTGGGTCACGTCGGACATGAGCCGCTGTTACCAGGTGATGGAAGGCGCCGATCGTTCGTTGCTCGAGCAGTGGATGGCGCAGTGGGACGACCTCGTGCAGTTCGAGGTGGTCGAGGTGATGACCGCGGCCGAGGCGGCCGCGGCCGTCGAGCTGCTCCCGTAGGGCGCCGCCGCTGCGCGAGCGTCTGCGCTCTGTGAGACTCCTCACCTCTCAGGCTGCTCACAGATGCAGCTGCTTCAATCGTTGGAGGTGTTCTTCCTCGGCTATTTGCGGAGCGAGCTCGTCCGACGAAAGAGCCGGACGATTCTGACCGTGCTCGGCCTGGCCGTCGGCGTGTCGCTCGTGATCGCGGTCTCCGCGCTCTCGCGTGGGCTCGACCGGGCGCAGGCGAAGGCCCTCGATCCGCTCTCGAGCATCGGCACCGACTTGACGGTGACGCTCGCGCCCCAGAGCCAGGACACCTCGCAGGGTGGAGGTTTCGGAGGCGGAGGGTTCGGCGGCAGTGGCCGCGAGGTGATCCAGGCGAACCAGTCGGCGATCACCGACCTCTCGAAGCTGGGTAAGCCCGGCACACAGTTCGTGCACGATTTCTTCCTGCCGGGTACGCAGCTGACCTTCCCGGAGAGCTCGGCGGCGCAGATCGCGAAGGTGCCCGGGGTGGCGTCGGTCTCGAGCGGCCTGATCCTGGCGGCGGTGCACCAGTCGGGGACGGTGCCGAAGATCGTCGCGACGATCAAGACGGGTGGTCAGCGGCTCCAGGTGAACCAGGCGATCAAGCCGCCGTCGGCGGCCGATTTCGCGGCGATGCGGGCGTGCCTGGCGAAGGCGGGCGTCACGTTCGGCGGCGGCGGCCAGGGTGGTGCCGGCCCGGGTGGTGGAGGCCTCGGCGGTGGTCAGCAGGGCGGCGGCGACCGGAGCGCGTTCCAGAAGTGCCTGCCGGCGGGCCTGCGGCGCTTTCGTGGCTCGGTGACGACGCCGGAGCAGACGCTGCAGCAAGTGGTCAACCCGCCGCAGACGAACATCAAGAGCTCCGCCTACTCGATTGCGGGCGTCGATTCGACCACGCCCGGCATCGGTGTCGTGACGGCGTCGCTCGTCTCGACCGGCAAGTTCATCTCCGCGAGCACGGGCGGCGGCTCTCACGAAGCGCTCCTGGCCAGCTCGTACGCGAGCCAGCACAGCCTCAAGGTCGGCTCGAAGTTGAACCTGAACGGGACCGTCTTCACCGTGGTCGGCCTGGTGCGGCCCCCCTTGGGCGGTCAGACCGCCGACGTGTACATCTCCCTGCCGCAGCTGCAGGTGCTCGCGAGCCAGAAGAACAACGTTAACGTCGTGCTTGTCCGGGCGACGAGCGGCGCCTCCGTTGCCGCCGTGCAGAAGCAGATCGAGACGCAGTTCCCGAGGGCGCAGGTCGCGAGCGCAAAGCAGGTCGCGAATTCGATCAGCGGCTCACTCGTGGACGCGGCGAACCTCTCGAAGCGGCTCGGCACCGCGCTTGCGGCTCTCGCGGCGGTGGCCGCGTTCCTCCTCGCGATCCTGTTGACGCTATCGTCCGTGGGCAAGCGGGTGCGGGAGCTCGGGACGCTGAAGGCGCTCGGGTGGACTCAATGGCAGGTCGTCCGTCAAGTGATGGGCGAATCGCTGGCACAGGGAGTGCTCGGCGGCCTGCTCGGCGTCGTGCTCGGGATCGTCGTCGCCGCGTCGATCGGCGCCTTCGGCCCGACGCTGACGGCCAGCTCGCACACGGGCGGCGGCAGCGGCTTCTTCGGTCTCGGGCAGGTGACGGCCCGTAGCGTCAGCGACCAGGTGGCTCTCACGGCTCCCATCGCGGTCGGCGTGCTGATCGCGGGCTTCCTGCTCGCCGTCGTCGGCGGCCTGATCGCAGGCGGCGCCGGCGCGTTCCGCGCCTCGCGGCTGCGGCCCGCCGACGCGCTCAGGCAGGTGGAGTAGATGGGAGACGTGCTCTACGACGTCAAGGGCGCCAAGCGCTTCTTCCAGCGTGGCCCGACCACGATCGAGGCCGTCGGAGGCGTCGACCTGCAGATCGGGGCGGGAGAGTTCGTCGCTCTCGAAGGCCCGAGCGGCTCCGGCAAGACGACGCTGTTGCAGCTGCTCGGCGCGCTCGATCGCCCGAGCGCCGGCAGCGTGCTCTTCGAGGGTCGCGACCTCGGCGCCCTCGGGGACGGCGAGCTGGCCGAGCTCCGGCTGAACGCGTTCGGCTTCGTCTTCCAGCAGTTCAACCTGATCCCGACCCTGACGGCGCTCGAGAACGTCGAGGCAGGGCTCGCCCCGGTCGGGGTAGGGTCAACCGAGTTGCGCACCAGGTCTCTCGCCCTCCTCGAGGAGGTCGGCCTCGCCGACCGCGCCTCGCACCTCCCCGCGCACCTCTCCGGCGGAGAGAAGCAGCGTGTCGCGATCGCCAGGGCTCTCGTCGTCGGGCCGCGGGTGATCCTCGCGGACGAGCCGACCGGCAACCTCGACAGCGCCACCGGTGCCGACGTGATCGATCTCCTCGCGGGGCTCGCGAGCAGTCATGGTGCCACGGTGATCGTCGCCACCCACGACGCCGATCTCGCCGCCAGGACGCCGAGGCGACTGGCGATGCGCGACGGCAGGCTTGCCGGAGACCCGGCGGACGGCGTCGCCGTCCTCACCTCGTCGGGATGAAACGGCGAGCGGCAGGGCTTGCGCTCGGTGTCGCGGTGGCGGCATTGGCGGCGCTCGCGGCGCTCCTCCACGGCAGCGGTGCCGTGGCGGCCGGGCAGCTCGTCGAGCTCCGCCCGGCCGCGACCTGTGACGGAGCGGCCCTGCTCCGCGGAGCGGGCGCGACTCCGGTCGCGACGGAGCTCCGCCTCTACCGGCTCGACGCCACCGCAGCGGCCCGCGTCGTGCCCCGGCTCAGGGCCTGTCGCGCACTGCGCTTCACGATGCGCGACCGCCCCGCCGGAACGCTGAGCGTGACCGATTTCTCCGATCCACTCGTGCCGGCCGAATGGTGGCGGGGGGCAATCGGCGTCGCCGGCCTGACGCCGCCCGGCCCCGGCAAGGCGGTGACGATCATCGACTCGGGGGTCGAGCTGACGCACCCGGAGTTCGTCGGACGACCGAACCTCGTCGCGTTGAACACGCAGGAGCCCCAGCCGATCGGTGGTGTCCACGGGACGGCCGTCGCGTCCCTCGTCGGGGCGCCCGTGAACAACGTCGGCATTGTCGGGATCTACCCCGAGGCGCTGTTGCAGACGTGGGACGCCGCACTCGGCGGGGGCACGCAGCTCGCGACGAGCGACATCGTCGCCGGAGTGCTCGCCGCCACGCAGACTGGCCCGGGCGTGATCAACCTGAGCCTCGGCGCGGATGCGTCCGAGGTCCCGATCCAGCAGGCGATCGAGACGGCCGTGCGCAAGGGAATGCTGGTCGTCGCGGCGGCCGGGAACGACGGTGAGAACGGAAACCCGCTGTCGTATCCGGCGAGCCTGCCCCACGTGCTCACCGCCGCGGCGACGGACGAGCAGAACCAGGTGACGTCGTTCTCGAGCCAGTCGCGCTTCGTCGACCTCGCCGCCCCGGGCCAGGACATCACGGTGGCCTCGGCCATCGACCAGAGCTGGGCGTCCGAGGACGGCACGAGCTTCTCTTCCCCCCTCGTTGCCGGCGCGGCCGCGTGGGTCTGGACGGTGCGGCCGGACCTCGATGCGAGCCAGCTGTTCGAGGTGATGCGCCGCTCGGCCGTCGACATCGGCGCGCCGGGCCGCGACAACGCCACCGGCTTCGGCCTGCTCGACGTCCCGGCCGCTCTCACCTATCAGGCGCCGGTGAAAGATCCGTTCGAGCCGAACGACGACGTCGACTACGTCACGCCCGGCAGGACGTACGACAACGGCATCCCGCCGCTGACGACGCGAGCGAAGCCGTCGGCGACGCTGGTCGCGCGGCTCGCCACGGCCGAGGATCCGCGCGACGTCTACCGCGTCTTCATCCCGGCGCACCGGGCGATCACGGTCAAGACAACGACCGCGGCCGGCGTCGATCTCACGCTGTGGAGCTCCACGACGACGAGCGTCACCGAGCGGAACCCGGGGAAGGACCGGCTCGCCCGCGGCGTCACCACCGGCGCGGCCGAGGGCGTCACCTACAAGAACACCGGTGCTGCGAAGACGGCGTACCTGGCGGTGACGCTGGGGACGGGATCGCGCGATGCGACCTACCGCATCGCGGTCGCCACCCGCTGAGCGCCCCTTCGCGTCGCTAAGCCGACCACGGGCCGACGCCGCCGAGGCGCTCGACCGTGATCCGCATCGTGTGGCCGGGCGGCGGGTCGTCCATCGGCGGGAACGTCACCTCGGGGCCGAGGTAGACGTGGGCCAGCCGCTGCAGGAGCTTCGGCGCGCCGCCCTCCTCGAGCGCTGCGGTCCCGTGCACGACGAGGTACTCCTTCAAGCCGGGCAGTCGAACGTGGGTGCCCTCCAGCGAGAGCACGACGCGCGGGTCCCGGCGCACGTTGCGGAGCTTCTGCTGCTCGAAGAGGTGGCCCGACACGATCTGCTCGCCGTCAAGGCCCACCCAGATGCAGCTCACCTGGGGAGCGCCGTCGCGGCCGATCGTGACGAGATGGGCGAGAGCCCCTGACTCGATCAGCTCGCGGGCAGTGTCGGGCAGGATCACGGGTCAGATCTCCGCGAACGCGCGCACGGTGAACGTGCCCGCGCCCTCGATCTTCGGCGGGACGGCCGTGAACGCGAACCCCCGGGCCGGCAACGCGGCCAGGTTCGTGAGGTGCTCGACGATCGGAATCCCCTCGCCGAGCAGGATCGAGTGCACCGGCCGGTCCCCGGTCGCCGTACCGTCGATGTTCATGGAGTCGATGCCGGCGCACGCCACCCCGGCGGCGACGAGCGCCTCGGCCGAAGCGGCGCTCAGGTGCGGATGCGCCTGCGCGTAGCGCTCGGTGCCGAAGTACTGCGAGTGGTCGGTGCGAACGAGCACCGCATGGCCGGCGAGGCCAGCGAGATCTGCGGCCGTGATCTCGATCGTCTCGAGGCCGCGGCGGTCGAGCACGACCGCGGGCAGCCCGGCGACCTGCTCCAGTGCGAGGTCGGCCAGGTCGTGGCCGTCGGCGTAGCGGTGGAAGGGGACGTCGATGTACGTGCCTGTGTTGGTGCAGATCGTGAGCAGGCCGATGTGGAACGTGAGCCCCGGGCCGTATAGCTGCTCGGCCGCCTCCCGCGACAGGTGCGTCCCGATCACCGGAGCGGGGAGGCCCGGGTAGGTGATCATCCCGTCGGTGATGCGGTGGCTGAGGTCGACGAGCATTCCGTGAGCCTACGCGAACTCGGGCCGAGAGCTGCTCGGCACGCCGCCCTGTCGTCCGGCGCGTCATCGCCTGCGGGCGAGTGCTGCGACGAAGTGACCCGTGACGTAGCGGGTCGGCAGCCGCGAAAGGCGCTCGAAGCCGACGAGGATGCGGACGTAGCCCTGTCGCGCCCGGGTGCTGCCCCGGCGATCGACGGCCCTCCCGACGAGGACTCCTATCACCCGCGGGCAGTGGAGCACCGCTCCGAGCTGCAGCACCTCGAAGCCGGCGCCCTCGAGGAGCACTCTCAGATCGCGGGGGCGCCGGCAGGTCGCGCCGACCGCGTAGGGGACGAGGCCGGTGGCATCGCGCCAGTCGGCCGGCATCGCGTTGCGGGCCGCGATGACGGGATTCATTCCGTTGTCCAGCGTCACGAGGAGCGCGCCGCCGGGACGCAGGACACGGTTGATCTCCGTCAGCGACGCTGCGATCTCGCGGCGCGAGGCAAAGTGGTCGAGCGTCGAGTTCGAGACGACCGCCGCGAACGTCGAGTCGTCGAACGGCAGCTCGCGGATGTCCGCGACCCGCGCGTCGAGGCGCGGATAGCGCTCCCGCACGAGGTCGACCAGAGTCGCCGAAACGTCGATCCCGGAGACGTCGCCGAACGATTCGAGCAACGTGTCGACGAGGCCGCGGCCGACCAGCTCGTCGAAGAGATCGGTCTTGAGCACGTGGCCGTCGGGCGCCGGCGGCAACCAGCGCTCGATCAGGTCACGGTTGACCGCATCGCTGACCATGCGCCAGGCGCCGAGGTCGCCACGCCGGCTCCATTCACCCGCGACCCCGTCCCAGTACGCGCCGCTGCCGGATAGCCGGGTAGCGGGCTCGGCGGCGGCAGTCACGTTCTCGTCTTCGGCACGGCGATGCAGGCCCTCGGCGTGGGGTTCTCCAGGATGCATCCTTCTGTCACGCAAGCCGGTCAGCCGGGACCCTGCCCGCCGCGGTCACATGCGATCGATCATGGCCTGGCCGAACGCCGAGCAGGAGACCTCCGTGGCGCCGTCCAGGAGACGCGCGAAGTCGTACGTGACCTGCTTGTCGCCGACCGCGGCCTCCATCGACGAGACGATCAGGTCGGCGGCCTCCGTCCAGCCGAGATGCCGCAGCATCATCTCGGCCGAGAGGATCAGCGAGCCGGGGTTCACCTTGTCCTGGCCCGCGTACTTCGGCGCCGTCCCGTGGGTCGCCTCGAACAGCGCCACCTCGTCGGACATGTTGGCGCCGGGCGCAATGCCGATGCCGCCCACCTGCGCCGCCAGGGCGTCGGAGATGTAGTCGCCGTTCAGGTTCAGGGTCGCGATCACATCGTACTCGCCCGGGCGCAGCAGGATCTGCTGGAGGAACGCATCCGCGATCGCGTCCTTGACGATGATCTCGCGCCCCGTCTTGGGGTTCGCGAAGCTGAGCCACGGCCCGCCGTCGATCGGCTGGGCGCCGAACTCACGGGCGGCGAGGGCGTAGCCCCAGTCGCGAAACGCGCCCTCGGTGAACTTCATGATGTTGCCCTTGTGGGTCAGGGTGACCGAGCGGCGGTCGTTGTCGACCGCGTACCGCAACGCCTGGCGTACGAGCCGCTCCGTGCCCTCACGCGAGACCGGCTTGATGCCGATGCCCGAGGTCTGCGGGAAGCGGATCTTCCGCACGCCCATCTCGTCCTGGAGGAAGGCGATTACCTTGCGGGCGTCGTCCGACTCGGCCTCCCACTCGATGCCGGCGTAGATGTCCTCCGTGTTCTCGCGGAAGATCACCATGTCCGTCTGGGTCGGGTCCTTCAGCGGGCTCGGCACGCCGCGGAAGTAGCGCACCGGGCGCAGGCAGACGTAGAGGTCGAGCTCCTGGCGCAGAGCCACGTTGAGCGAGCGGATGCCTCCGCCGACGGGGGTCGTCATCGGGCCTTTGATCGAGACCGCGTACTCCCTCAGCGCGTCCAGCGTCTCGGCCGGCAGCCAGACGTCGGCGCCGTACAGCCGGGTCGACTTCTCGCCCGCGTAGACCTCCATCCAGTGGATCTCGCGCGCGCCGCCGTACGCCCTTGCCACCGCGGCGCCGACGACGGCCTGCATCACGGGAGTGATGTCGACGCCGATGCCGTCACCCTCGATGAACGGGATGATCGGATTGTCGGGGGTCGGCTGCCCGGGCACGATCCTGGCGCCACCCTCGGGTGCCGTGATGAGTGACTTCGCAGTCATGTCGGAACTCCTCGCTCGCTTCGGTCTCGGTCGGTGTGACCTGAAAGCTATTGGACAACGCGCTGCTCCCGTTGTCTCTACGCTCCCCGCACGGTGGCCGCTGACACGTCGACCCTCTCGAGCGAGATCGCCCGGCGGATCGCCGGCATCATGATCGAGGGGTTCGACCGCCACTACCGCCTCTTCCGGGAGACGAGCGCCGGCGCGAAGCACCGTTTCGACCGCGCGGCCTGGGCGGAGGCGCAGCAGGCGGTGCCCGAGCGCATCCGCTTCTACGACGACCGGGTACGGGAGTGCGTCGAGCGCCTGCACGACGAGCTCGACGCGGGATCGCTCGACGACGACACCTGGCGCGGAGCGAAGCTCCTCTACATCGGCCTGCTCGTCGACCACAAGCGGCCGGAGCTCGCCGAGACGTTCTTCAACTCGGTCGTGACCCGCGTCCTCCGGCGGACGTACGTCCACAACGACTTCGCGTTCGTGCGGGCCGCCGTCTCGACCGAGTACATCGAGTCCGATCCCCCCATCTACCGCAGCTACTACCCGGCCGAGCCCGGCCTCCGCCCGGCCCTGGTCGAGGCCTTCTCCGACTTCGGCTGGAGCCGGCCGTTCGTCGATCTCGAGCGGGACGTGGGCTTCGTCCTGCGTGCGCTGCTCGAGCACCTCGGCGGCGAGTGGCCGGCCCGCGAGCCGAACTACCAGCTCCAGGTGCTCGGCTCGGCCTTCTACCGCAACAAGGCCGCCTACGTGATCGGGAAGGTGGTGAACGGGAACGCCGAGACACCGTTCGCGATTCCTGTGCTCCACGACGAGGATGGGCGGCTCTTCCTCGACGCCGTGGTCTGGGACGCCGAGAGCCTCTCCGTCCTCTTCTCCCTCTCACGCGCCTACTTCATGGTCGACATGGACGTGCCGTCCGGCTACGTCGCGTTCCTGCAGTCGC
>Ga0302299_10000306_pt1 | contig 25600 bp, 18 predicted proteins | sample III_Fen_N3_4_FD_198795 | JGI IMG/M metagenome (GOLD analysis project Ga0302299, IMG submission 198795) | Peat permafrost microbial communities from Stordalen Mire near Abisko, Sweden - III_Fen_N3_4 | ecosystem: Environmental > Terrestrial > Soil > Wetlands > Permafrost | place: Sweden: Abisko...
ATCCCGAACGGCAGCACGAGCGGCGCCTGCGTGTGGAGCACCGCCGTGAACGCCGTCTGCACCTTCAACACGGGAACCGGACGTCTGAGCCAGTTCCACCTCCGGGTCGTCGTCACCGCGAACGCCGCCGTGTCCATCTGGTACTGGGACGGGTGGTACTGGTTCGGCGATGACGGCCACGGCAGCCATCACTAGGAGAGCTCGCGGGGAGCCTGGGCACGCTGCCCCGGCTCCCCGCGCGGTCAACCCGAACAGCGACGACCATCCGCACGGGCTTCGCCCGTGCGGTGGGGCTGAGGGCTCCCGACGACGTTCGTGCCCAAAGGGCGCATCTCGGTGGCGCCACGTCCGGGAAGGAGCTCGTCACGCCCGTCCCGCCGTGGCCGCCGCTGTGATCCGGAGCGATCCGGTTGCCTGCCACCACCGCCACCCCAGCAGCACGGCCGCGCGGAGACCCGCGACGAGATAGGCGAGCGACTGTCGCCCCGCCGCGACGCGGTACCTTCTTCCCCCGTCACAGGGTCCTTCGGCCGTGCCGATGCGACGCGATCGGCCCGCGGCCGCACGGCCGCGGGCTACCGCTCGGCGCGACTCGTCGTCCGGGGTCGATACTTCGGGCGTGACCTTCACCGCGTTCACCCCGAATCGCCGACGCCTGGCATCGCTGCGCCTCGCTGCGCAGCGAATCAGCGGGAGCGGGCCGTCGACGCCCGGTGAGAGCGTCCGCTGGATGCTCGCGATGCAGGCGCAGGACCTGCCCGGCGCGAAATGGTCGGTCGGGCTGCGCGCGCGCCAGGCGACCGAGGCCGCGGTGGACGCAGCGTGCGATGCCCGGGGGATCGTCCGTTCGTGGCCCATGCGGGGGACGTTGCACTTCGTGTCCGCGGAGGACCTCGGCTGGATGCTGGAGCTGACCGCGCCCAGGGCGCTCGCCTCGGCCGCCTCTCGTCGCGCCTTCCTCGGGATCGCCGATGCCGACGTCGAGCGAGCGCGCGAGATCGCCGTCGCGTCGCTGTCCGGGGGCCGCATCCTCGCGCGGGACGCCATCCTTGCCGCCATCGCCGCGGGTGGCGTGAGCACCGACGGACAGCGCGCCTATCACCTCCTCTGGTACCTCGCCCAGACCGGCACGCTCGTCCTGGGAGCGACCGAGGGCAGGCAGCAGACCTTCGCCCTGCTCGACGAGTGGGTGCTGGAACCGCGGAAGCTGGAGCACGACGAGGCGCTCGGGGAGCTTGCCTTCCGCTACTTCCGGAGCCACGGGCCAGCCACGATGCGCGACCTTGCGCGATGGTCCGGGCTCACCATGCGTGACGTGCGCCGCGGCCTCGCCGTCAGCGGTGGCACGCTCGTCGACCTCGAGCTCGACGGGGTGACATACCACCTCGCACCGGAAACCCTATCGAGCGCCCCGCCCGCCCCCCGCGTCTACCTTCTCCCGGGGTTCGATGAGTACCTGCTTGGATACCAGGATCGAAGCGCTGCCCTCGCCCCGGAGCACGGCACCGCGGTGGTCCCTGGCAGCAACGGGATGTTCATGCCCACCATCGTGGCCGATGGCGAGGTCGTGGGAACCTGGAAGCGCACGGTCAGGGCCCGCGAGGTCCTGGTCGAACCGATGCCCTTTGGGCCGCTGTCCGCTTCCCTTCGGGAGGGACTCGTCGAGGCAGCCCACGAGTACGGCGCATTCCTGGACCGGCCGGCCCGGCTCCGCGAGAGTGGCTCCTGAGCCGTCGCGCCTCGATCGCAGCGACCGGCGACGGCGCCGGGCGCGGGCCCGGACCCGGCACCCCGCTCATCAGGGGCCATCCCCTTGACAGGAGGCCGGATGGCTGGCATACACGCGCTACCGAATGGGGGGCGTTGACCCGCGGCCCGCGTCCCGGTCGCCTGGACCGCGTCGAGCCACTGGCGAGTCCGACCCGTTCGATGGCGTCGCTGGGGCGCCGAGGGGGGTAGATCGCATGGTCGGACGCGTCCGCATGCTCCGCCGAAGCCACGCTGTCGCTCGCGTGACGTGGTCGCTGGCTGGCGAGGGGTCCGACAGACCGGCGGGCGCTTCGCTCCAACCCGGCCCGGGGCGAGAGGCCTCCACCCGCAATGCCGTCTCGGAGGGCTGTGCCATGGCGTCCCGACTGCTCGCATCCATCCCGCGGCGTGGCCGCAGCATGCATCGAGCAGGAAGGCCGGGCCGGCTCCAGGCCACGGCCGTGGCGTGGGCGCTCCTCATCGGGACGGTCACGCCCGCCGTCCAGGCCGGCATCACGCTCGCCGACTCCCCGGTCGCGGCCGACGGACCAGGCGCGCTGTCCCACTTCGACCTTGCGCGCAAGGACTGCCTGGGCACCGCGCGGAACTCGACCTCCAAGGTCTGGTACACGGTGGCCGGAGGCGTCCTCAGCGACGTGTACTACCCGACGATCGACAACACCAATGTCGAGACCCTCCAGTACATCGTCACAGACGGGTCGACCTTCACGGACCTGCAGACACGGGACATGACGTACACGGCTTCCTCCATCGATCAGAGCGGGATGGAGTGCCGGATCGTCAGCACGGCGAAGAGCGGCAAGTACCAGCTCCAGACGGACTACCTGACCGATCCCGGCGGGAACACCCTCCTGATGCGGACGACCCTGTCTCCGCTTGTTCGCGGCACGTATCGCCTGTACGCCCGTCTCGACCCGACCGCCAACGGCAACGGCGGCGGCGGCGCGGGCAACGGAGGGGGCGACAGCGCCGTCGTCGACACGTCGCGCGGCCATCCGATCGCCGTCTCCTATGACACCGTCACTGCCACGAACGCCGTCAACCGCGACTATGCGCAACCCGTCTACATGGCCCTCGACGGCCGCTTCAGCCAGGTCGAGAGCGGGTTCGCCGGGGCGCCCAGCGACGGGCTCTCGCAGCTCGACGCCGCCCACGCCCTGACGGCGAACCTGGCCACCGCGACGAATGGGAACGTCGTCCAGACGGCGCGGGTCATGCTCGGCGAGGACCGCAACCCAACGGTGTTCCTCGCCCTGGGCTTTGGCGCCACGCAATCCGAGGCCGTGGGAGCCGCGGAGACCTCGCTGCGCTCCGGCGGCTCGGGCTTCGCCAGGGCCCGCAACGCCTACGAGGCGGGCTGGGCCAGGTATGACGCCTCGCTCAAGTCCCCGCCGAGCAGGATCGCGGGGCTCTCCCGGAGCCAGGTGAGCCAGCTCGACGCCCTGTACATCGAGTCGGCGAACGTGATCAAGGCGTCCGAGGACAAGACGTTCCCCGGTGCGATCGTCGCGGCCCCCGCCTCTCCGTGGGGCCAGGCGATACCTGCCGGTGACCCCAGCAACACCTACTTCGGCTCGTACCGGGAGGTGTTCGCGCGAGACCTGTACGAGGCGTGGACGGGGCTCCTCGCGGACGGAGACCTCGCCACGGCCCGGGACGCGGTCAACTTCCTGTTCCAACGCCAGCAGCTTCCCGACGGTTCGATGCCCCGCAACAGCCTGGTCAATGGGAAGCCGGCTCCCGATTCATTCGGGACGCAGCTCGACGAGGCCGCCTACCCGATCCTCATGGCCGACCAGCTCGGCATGCACGACCCATCGCTCTACAGCGGCCACGTCAAGCCGGCGGCATTCTTCCTGGTCAGCCACGGACCCGCATTCGGGTCCGAGCGCTGGGAGGAGCAGGGCGGCTTCTCGCCATCGACGATCGCCGCCGAGATTGCGGGACTCGTGTCGGCGGCACACATCGCCACCCTCAACGGCGACCCGCTCTCGGCGAAGGTCTTCCTGGGCACAGCGGACGACTGGCAGCGATCCATCGAGGGCTGGGCCGTGACGACCAACGGGCCGCTGGCCACCAACCCGTACTACATCCGGCTCTCGAAGACGGGCGATCCCAACGCCGCCATCACGTACAACGTCGGGAACGGCGGTCCCACCCTGGACCAGCGATCCGTGATCGACGCCGGCTTCCTCGAGCTCGTCAGGCTTGGGGAGAAGTCGGCCACGGACCCGACGATCGCCGCGTCTATCCCGGTCGTCGACGCCACGATTCAGTCGACGACGACGAGCGGACCCGGGTGGCACCGCTACAACGGCGACGGCTACGGAGACGGCGCCACCGATGGACACCCGTGGGCGCCGACCGGGAACGGTACTGGTCACGTCTGGCCCGTCCTCTCGGTCGAGCGCGCCGAGTACGCCCTGCTGACGGGTGGCTCGTCGACCGTCTCGTCAGTGTTGACCAGCCTTGCGGCATATGCGTCCGGGATCGGGCTCCTGCCCGAGCAGGATTGGACGCTCCCCGACCTCGCGGCCTCGGCGTACGGCACGGATCCGACCGTCGCCTCCATCGGGTTCGCCAACGGGAAGCCGGCCGGCTCCGCTGCGCCCCTCGTCTGGGCCGCGGGCGCCGACGTGCGCCTGGTCCGGGACGTCGCCGAGGGGCGCCTGCTCGAGCGGCCCTCGAGCACGACGGCCCGCTACCTGCCGAACCCACCGGGCACCACGGCCCTCAGCGTGACGAGCCCGGCGAACCTGTCGGCGGTGAGCGCTTCACCGATCACCGTGACGGGCACGACCGTGCCCGGCAACGCCGTGATCGTCGCGGCCACCAACACCGACCAGAACTCCCAGACAACGACTGCCTCGACGACCGCGGCGACTGACGGCAGCTTCAACGTCTCAATCGCCGTGAGCGGCGGGACAACTGTCCTCAACACGGTGGCGGTGAGCGCTTCGGGCGCTACCGCCCACGACCAGCGCTCGGTCGTCTTCGACTTCACGCCGGGGACCGTCCTCCTCGACACGGCCGATCCGACCGGCGATGACAACGGTCCCGGCAACTACGCATACGCCACCGCGGGCGACTTCCACGCCGGCGCCTATGACATCACCGACTTCAAGGTGATCCTCTCGCCGGACGGCCAGACCACGACGTTCAAGCTCCAGACCCGCGACCTCTCGGCGACGTTCGGGAGCCCGCTCGGGGCGCAGCTGGCCGACGTCTACGTCCACGACCCGGGGGCCGCGGCGGCAGACACCTCGACCGGGGCGTCGTTCGCGCAGCGCAACTACCAGATCGACCCGGGTTCGGCGTGGAGCCGGCTGCTCGAGGTCCAGGGATTCGGCCAGCGATACGTCGACGCGCATGGCACAACCCTCGGGACGATCTCGATCTCGGCCAACCAGATCTCGCGGTACATCACGTTCAGCGTGCCGACATCGTCCCTCGGGGCCGCCCCGACTTCCGGCTGGGGCTTCACGGTTGTGCTCACCGGCCAGGATGGCTTCTCGTCGGACCAGGCACGGGGATTCCAGCCAACGCCGCAGGGCTACCAGTTCGGCGTCTGCGCGACCTCGAGCGCCGATCCGCACTGCACGGTCGATCCGAACACGGTCCCCAAGGCAATGGACATCCTGGCACCGTCGGGAGTGTCACAGGCCGACGAGCTCGACTACACGCTTCACAACCCGATCGTGCTCCAGGACGTGACGATCCCGTAGGCCCGCGGCTCCCCGGAGTGGCCCGTCGCTCCCCCGGGCGGCGCGCTCAGAAACCGAGGCGCTCGAGGATCGGGGCCATCCGGCGCGCCGCGCGGGCGCGGTGCGAGACGGCCTGCTTGCGCTCCGGAGGCCATTCGCCGACCGTGGCGCCGCCGGGCGGCTCGGATGCGGGCTCGAATATCGGGTCGTACCCGAAGCCGTTCGAGCCCCGCGCCGCGACGGCGATCCGGCCGGAGAACGTTCCGCGAGCCCGCGCGACCGGCAGGCCGCCCCGCGGGCCGGCTCGCGCGGGGAGAGCCAGGGCAAGCGCGCACCGGTATCGCGCGCCGCGCCGCGACGCGGGCAGGCCGGCGAGCGCATCGAGAAGCTTCGCGTTGTTCTGCCCGTCGGTCGCATCCTCGCCGGCATAGCGACGGGTGCGCACGCCCGGGCCGCCGCCGAGCGCGTCCACCTCGAGCCCGGAGTCGTCGGCCAGCGTCGGCAGGCCGGAGAGCCGTGCATAGAAGCGGGCCTTCAGCGCCGCGTTCGCGGCGAAGGTGGCGCCCGTCTCGTCGACCTCTTCCGCGATCCCGACGTCGTCGAGCGAGACGAGGGTCGCGCGTGCCGGTCGGAGGAGCTCACGCAGCTCGCCGAGCTTGTGGTGAGAGCGCGTCGCGACGAGGATTCGAGGCGGCGAGGTCACCGCTTGACGGAGGCGATCGCGGCGGCCTGCGCCTCGAAGAGCCGGCCCAGCCCGACGTGCGCGAGGTCGAGCAGGCCGTCGAGCTCCTCGCGGGAGAACGCGCGGCCCTCGGCCGTGCCCTGCAGCTCCACGTAGCGGCCGGCATCCGTCCCGACGACGTTGAAGTCGACCTGCGCGACGTGGTCCTCCGCGTAGTCGAGGTCGAGCACGTTCGCCCCGCTCACCATCCCCACGCTGACTGCCGCGACCTTGCCGATGAGCAGGCGCTCCATCCCGAAGGTGATCAGTGCCGCAGCCAGGGCGACGTACCCGCCGGTGATGCTGGCCGTGCGGGTCCCACCGTCTGCCTGGAGGACGTCGCAGTCCACGGTGACCGTCCGCTCGCCAAGTCGCGACAGATCCACGACCCCGCGCAGCGACCGCCCGATCAGGCGCTGGATCTCGTGGGTGCGTCCGCCGACCCGCCCTGCGGTCGACTCGCGCTGTGTCCGCTCGGCGGTCGCGCGTGGGAGCATCGCGTATTCCGCCGTCACCCAGCCGCTGCCCTTGCCGCGGAGATGTGGCGGCACGCGGTCCTCGATCGTGGCAGCGCAGAGGACCTCCGTGTCGCCGACACGGATCTTGCACGACCCCTCGGCCCACTTCTGGAGCCCGAGCGTGAGGCTGACCGCGCGCAGCTCGTCGGGCCGTCGCCCGGAGGGGCGCACGACCGGTGCACGGTTCCCGATCGTCATGATCCCGTCTCCTCGCCGGCGATCGCCGGCTCACCACCATCGGCCAGCTCCGCCTTGGCCTGGTCCCACAGCTCGTCGAGCTCCGCGAAGGAGAGATCCCGCAGTGCAACGCCCCGCGCCGCCGCGAGGCGTTCGACGATCCCGAAGCGTCGCCGGAACTTGCCGTTCGCGCCACGGAGCGCGGCCTCCGCGTCGACGCCATGATGCCGCGCCAGGTTGACGAGCACCATCAGCAGGTCGCCGACCTCCTCGGCGCGTTCGGCGGCGCTGCGCGCATCGGCGAGCTCCGCGAGCTCCTCGTCCACTTTGGCCAGGACGCCGACGATGCTTGGCCAGTCGTAGCCGATGTGGGCGGCCCGCTCCTGCATCTCCTGGCTCGCGGCGAGCGCGGGGAGGGATCGGCTGATCCCCTCGAGGGCGCTCTTCGGCGTCGATCCCCCGTCGCCGGCCGACGCCTCGGCGGCCCGTTCCGCCTGCTTGATACGCTCCCACTGGCGGTTGACGTCGGTCGCCGTCCGGGCCTCCGCATCTCCGAACACGTGCGGGTGGCGCCGCACGATCTTGCTCGCGATCGCCGCCTGGACGTCGCCGAGGTCGAAGATGCCCGCCTCCGCGGCCAGCTGCGCATGGAGCACCACCTGCAGCCAGAGGTCGCCCAGCTCCCCCGCCAGCGCCGGCGTGGCACCGTCGGCGAGCGCGTCGTAGACCTCGTACGCCTCCTCGAGCAGGTGGTTGCGGAGCGATTCGTGGGTCTGCTCCCTGTCCCACGGGCAGCCGTCCGGGGCCCGGAGCCGGTTGGAGATCCAGGGCATGCCCCACGGAGAGGCGAACGCGGCTTCCGGGGCGACCGGGGACAGGTAGAGAGGAGCGGAGAGGTCGAGCGCGGTCAACGCGCCGACGGTCGTCGCGTCCGGCGATCCGAAGCGCCCGACGGGATGATCCGGCGGGTAGAGCCGCCCGATGACCGCGATCGGGTCCTCCCCGCCGTGCCCGTGGCGCCCGGGAAGCGGCGTCGGCGCGGCGGGTCGGGAGGCCCGAAGCACGGCGAGCGGCACGACGATCACCGGCCGCGTCGGCTCGAGCGGAAGCTCCACGAGCCGCTCGGCCGGGACGACCGCGACGCCGTCTGCCGGGTCCAGCCCCCAGCGCAGGCGCGCCTCGGCGAGAAGCGCGTCCAGCATCGCCGGACCGTCAGGCTCCTGTGGTCGACGTGCTGACCAGCCGCTCGATCGTGGTCTGCTTCGGGTCCGTCTTGACGCTCTGGTACCAGTTGTTGAAGGCGTTCGTCTTCAGCGTCTCGGCCTGGGCCGCGTCCGGCAGCCGGCTCTGCACGCTCGTGACCTTGAAGATCCGGACGCCGTCGCTCGCGACGATCGGCCCGCTGATCCCACCGGCCGCGAGGGCGTTGATCGCCGCTTCCTGGTCGGCGGCGAGCTGGTATTTCGCGACCCAGCCCATCGCGCCACCCTTGGTGGCGGACGGGTCGATCGAGTTGTCCTCGGCGAGCTTCGCGAAGTCGGCCCCCGGCTTCGCCGCCGCGGTCTCGATCTGGCTGGCCCGCGTCAGCGGATCGTCCGCGGAGACGAACTCGATCACGTGCCACCCGAACGAGGACTTGACGGGCGACAGAAGCTGGCCGGGCACGAGGCCCGGGGCGTAGATCGCGGCCGCGAACGCCGGGTCGAGCGACGTGCTCGTGTCGCTCTGCGAGAAGTACGGCAGATACCCGTTCGCGGCGCCCGACCCGGTGTCAACGCTGGTCGCGGCGAGGGACGCGAACGTGACGGTGCCTGCCTTCAGCTTCGCGTAGGCGTCATCCGCCTCCTGCTTGGCCTTGGCCCAGGCTGGGTCGTCCGCCTTGAGCGCCGCCGCCCCGTTCGGGTCGTTGTTCGGCGAGTAGAGGATGTGCTTGACGAGCACCGCGCCGGGCGGCACGGTCTGGCCGCTGTTGTTCTCCAGGACGATGACCGAAACCTCGCGCTGCTCCGAGGCAGTCGATGCGACGTCGGCGATCACCTGCGCCTCGACCTGCTTCTTGAGCACGATGGCGCGGGCCACCCGCTTGTAGGCGTCGAGGCTGATCCCGGCGTCAGCGACGCGCTTCGTGTAGTCGGGGTCCACCTGCTCGGGGGCGATCTCCGTGAGCCGGCCGATCCGGAACGTCCCGTCGCTGCCCTTGATCACGTCCGTGAAGCCGGGCGCGGCGAGCGCGAAGATCGCGTCGACGAACGCCTTGTCGGGGGTCGTGCTTCCCTTGTCGATGAAGAGAAGGTCGCCGTTGTTGGCGGCGGCGGTCGCGTCACCCGATGCCTTGACCACGTCCTCCCAGGTCTTGCCGCCCTTGAGGTCGGAGAGCAGGCCCGCAGCCTTCGCCTGCGCGGCCGCGACCTGTACGTCCGTCGCAGCGGTCGCGCCCGCGCTCGGCACCGGGGCGATCGCGATCTGGAACACGTGACGGCTCTCCGCGGTCGTGGCGTCCGACGTGAGCTGGGCCTGGACGTCGGCGTCGCTGGCCGTATCGCCCCGCTTGGCGGCCAGCTGGAGGAGCAGCTCCGTGTCGATCTCGTCCTCGAGAGAGACGCTCGCGACCTGCTGCTTCTGCTGCGTGATGTACTGGATCACCTGCTGGCCCTGCGCGGCCGACATGTGGCTGGCCTGCACCGCCTCGCGGGTGCGCGACTCGGCGTCGTCGAGCCGGAAGGTCTCGATCTTGACCCGCTCGCGGAGCTGGTCCTTGGTGATCGAGGCGCCGTTCACCTTTGCGACCGGCGCCAAGTGGTCGCCGATCCAGCTGGCCGCCCCGGCCCCGACGAGAAGGACGACGGCGACGACGACGATCAGGCCGAAGCCGATGTTCATGTACAGGTTCCGCCGGCTGTCGTCGGCGTGACTGCCACGGCGGCGGGTCGTCGGCTTCGTGGTGGGGCGAGCGCGGAATGTCATGGGTGGTGGATGCTCTCTGTTTGGGCGCGCGACGAGCGGCCGCGCGCGGCGATGGGGTCGGCGGCATCGTACCGCACCCGACGGGACGGGAAGGCCGGACGCCCCGCGCATGGCCGCTGGCCGCCCCGCCGACGATCCTTCCGTCAGGCGGGGGCGTCCGGCCTGCGGAACAGAAGGATCTTGCCGGAAGGCGCGGCCCCGGTCGGCATCACGATGCGGTCGACCAGCGAGAGCACCCGGCCCACCAGTCGCGCCCGCCGTGGACCCTTCCGCGCCTGCCGAACGGCCGTGCGCCACGACCAGGTGAAGCGCCCGATATGGGGGAGCCCGTGCTCGATCGGGTTGTTGGCGACGGTGGTGCTCGCCGACGCGACGACGAATTCGAGCCCGGCCGCCTCGAGCACCTCCCGGTAGCGGAGGAGCGGGCGCGCGGTGGAGCTCGCCCCGGCCCGCAGCGGGCGGACCGACGCATCCAGGAGGAGGGCCGGCTCCACGAGCAGGAGGTGGCCCCCGGGACGGACGGCCGCCGCGACGTGACCCGCGGCAGACGCGAACCGTTCCTCGTCGATGACGTGCAGGAGGACATTGAAGACGGTCACGAGGTCATACGAGCCGTCGGCCGGGACCACGCCCTCGTCCACGATATCCCCGATGGTGAACGTCGCGCCGGGAAACCGCTCCCTGAGACGCGCAACGGCCTCCTCGGCGAGGTCGCAGCCGTCGACCCGCTGCGCGCCGAGGTGGTACCAGAACGGGGTCCAGTACCCTGTGCCGACGCCGACCTCGAAGACCCGGGCCGGCGGCGGGGACAGGAGCCGCTGCCTGCGCAGGAACGCCCGCAGATTCCGTTCGAGCACCCGGTAGAGCCACACGTTGAGATCGATCGGGAGGCCGGACTGGCCCACTGACCGGAGGCTGCCCTCGCGGTGGAGCTGCGTCCAGTACGCCCGGGGGTCGTACGCCTGCGGGGCCTGCTGCATCGCGGGGAGCATAACGGCTCGGGTGCCCGGTGGGACGGCGGTGAGTCCGGACCGCTCAGGAACCGGGCGGGAACCCAAGCCAGGTCAGGACGTTGCGGTTGAAGCGATCGAAGCTTGCGGCGGTCACTCCGAGATCGACCCGGGCGGGGTCGAACCCATCCGCCCAGGCGAAGGTGCCCGTGCTGAAGATCCGTGCGCCGGCGGGCGAGGTTCGGATCGTCACGCTCGTCGCGAGGGGCGCTCCGTTCGCGGTCGTTGCCCGCCCGTCCATGATCGCGGTCCCGCCCGATGCCGGATAGACGAGGTCGCCCTCGCCCTGCAGCAGGCCCCGAAGTACCGTCCCAGGTTGCCAGCCCGTTCCCGCGATGAGCTCGGGCGGCACCTGGTCGGTGACGGTGAAGTTGGAGCGCGTGAAGCCATTGCCCAGCACGGCCACGTACTGCGCGCCGAAGACCATGCCCTCGGGTCGGTTCAACGGCGGCTCCCTCCAGCGGGTCGTGGCGAGCGTCGGGTCGACGGCCGCATAGGGATCTCCGGCCGCGCTCCGATAGCAGACGATGTCCATGGGCGCGCCCGCGGTCCGGGGCTGGGCCAGGCGGACCTGCCAGTAGAAGCCGTTCGCCCCAAAGCTGAGGACGTTCATGTCACCGGCGGTGTTGACGTGCTGCTCCACCCAGTCCCGGAGCGATGCGGTGACGTACTCCGCGTGGCGCGGGATGAGGAGGAGGCGCGGCGCAACCTCCGGGGGATGCAGCGCCAGGTCGTAGTCGGTCGTGTACTGGAGCGCGAGCCCGCGCAGCTGCAGCCATCGAAGGATGCGGCCATCGCCACGCCCCCAGAAGCCCAGACCGCCTTCGAGCGCGTACGGCCGCTCGAAGCTGACCCGGACCCCTCGCGGTCCGGCGTAGGCATACAGGTTGGCGCCTCCCCAGAGGTTGTACGCCTGGTAGGTCAGGGCCGTGAAGACGAACGTGGGCGCCCCGGCGGCGAGCACCGGTGTCCGGACCACGAAGATCGCCTGCCCGATCGTCCCCCTCGTGTCGCGCGCGGTGACCACGTACACCCCGGGCGCCCAGCCGGCCGTCTCGATCGTGTCCGTCACTGGCCAGTTCGCTCGCGCAGTCCGATCCAGGCTGTCGAACGTGCCCAGCAACCGGTAGTCGTGGCCGCCCCGGTCGGCGGAGCGGGCGACGACCTCGCGACCGCTCGGCGCGGTCGCGTCGAGGCGCTCGATCACGTACGTGTACTGGGCTGCCATGGTCGAGACGTGGAGCATGAGTTGTTGCCCCGGCATGATCGACACGGCACCCGCGTACACCTCGATCCGGCCGGGCAGCGCGATCGGGACGCGCCCGTCGAGGCCTTCGAGATTGTCGACGGCAGCCGCGCCCGTCGAGGCAGACGGCGCCGAACTCGGCGCCGCGCCCGAAGAGGGAGGGGGCGGAGCGAGGCTGGGTGACCCGTGCCCGGGCGGCGCGCTCGCCGGCAAGGCGGTCCCGGGCGGCGCGCTCGCCGCAAACGCGAAACGAGGAATGGCCTCGCCGGTCGACTCTCCGTCGACCACGAGCGCCATGACGACCGCGGCGGCCGCAAGCGCGATGACGGTCCCCAGCCTTCGCCGCATCGTGCGCATCGACCTCCTCGGTGATCGTCCTCAGGCGTCGCCGGCCGCGCCGGACAGGAACCGGAGTCGGAACGCGTACCGGTCCAGCAATGGTCGTTGGGCGGGCCGAATGATACCCGGACGGTCGGCCAGGGTCGTCCGGCATGCCCAGGGAAGCGCGTGCAGCCGACCTCCGACCCGACGGCCCGCTCCGGAGCGCCGCTCGTATACTCCGCGGAATGCCAGGTGCGCGCGACCGCCGTGCTCTCGTTGCCGTGCTGGCAGCGGTTTTCATTGCCTCGGTCGCGGTCGCTGCATCCGCCATACGCCCATGGATCGCGGCGCCGCTGGCGTTTGACACGGCGGCCTCGGTCCTTCACTTCGATCGGATCGTGGCCGGGCACCACCTCGAGCAGGCCCTCTCGACGACCCCGAAGCCGTTGCTCACGATCCTCTACGGGCTCGTCTACTCGGCCACCGGCGACTGGCGGGCGATCTCGGTCGCCGCCCTGGGCGCCTGGGGGCTGTGCGTCGCTGGTGGCACGCTCCTAGCCTGGCGGCTCGGCGGCGTCGTCGCTGCCGTGTTTGCCGGCGTGAGCCTGGTCGTCTCGCCCCGACTCCTGCTCGAGACCTCCTGGGCGCTCGGGAGCGTGTGGGCGCTGCTCCTCTGGATCGTCGCAGGCCTGGCCGTCACGGCAGAGCGGCCGCGCTGGGGCATCGCCGGCGCGGCCCTCGGCCTGGCCGCCCTCGCGCGACTCGAGACGTTCCTCGTGATCGGGCTCGCGCTCGCGGTCCTGGCGGTGATGCGCTTCAGTCCCTCCAGGTGGAGGCAACCGGTTCCGGCGGGCGCGTGGCGCCTCGCGATCGGGCTCCTGGCCCTGCCGATCATGTGCCTCCACGACGTGCTGCTGACCGGTGATCCGTTCTTCTGGACCACGGTCGCCGCGAGCTACTCGGCGACGGCGGAGAGCGCCGGCCGGCTCCCCAGCCTCACGACGGTTGCACGTGACCTTATCGACCTTGTGTCGGGGCAGGCGGCGGTCACCATCCTTGCTTTCGTCGGCGTGGCCGTGCTGGCGGCGCGCGCACGCTGGGCGATCCTTGTCGGGGTGCTGGCGCTCGGGCCGGGAATGGCCGCCTTCCTCCTCGTGCTGGCGGCGCGCCACACCTTCGTGGACCCGAGGTACCTGGTGCCGATCTCGGTGGCCATGATCTTCGCCGCGGCAGTCGGGCTGAGCGCCATTCGGGTCCCGGATCTTGCGCCGCTTCTGGGCGGCCCGCTCCGAGCCCTGGGCGAGCGCGCGGCGCGGGAGCGACAGACCGCATCCCTGGCAGCCGTGAGCCTGGCCGTCGCGGCGATCGCAGTCGCGTTCGCCCCCGCGATCGGCCCGCTCGACCGGTCGACCCGGGTCACGATCGCCTCGGCTCGCCACATCGCTCGAACCGCCGACCGGTCCCTGCCCCGGATCCGGACCGCGTTGGTCGGCGGGGCGGCGAGCGGACCGGGCTCCAGCGGGACTGCGGCGGGCGTCGGCTCCCCGGCCGAGCTCCTCGTCGTCCCGGTTCCGATCCGACCGCGGGTCGCGGTGGAGCTCGATCGATCGCTCGACCAGGTCGGGTCCTACCGCGACCCGACGACGTGGGCGGCGAGCTCCCCGACCGCTGGACAGCTGATCCTCATCGATGCCGACCCGTCGGCGTCGGCGGCGGCGTCGGCGGCGACTGCCGCGTTTCGCCTGTCCGCGCCCGCGACGGTCGCGAGCGTGCGGCTCGTCCCTCTCCTCTCCGACCCGGTCGACGGCGCCTGGCTCCTGCAGGTCGCGGCGCCGTGACCGCGCGGGGTCTTCCGGAACCCCACGATGCGCGGCGCCCGGGCCCGGAGATCGAAGCGACCCGGCACCCGCTCTGGCTGCCCCCGTGGGCGATGGTCCTCGTTCGGATCGCCATCATCCTGGTCATCTTCGGTGAGCTCTACGTCACCGCGACGGTCCAGCTCCCCGGGCTCATGCACCCGACCGACCTCGGCACGGACACCTCGAACTACTTCGCGGCCGGGCAGCGCCTGAATGCCGGCCACGATCTGTACGGGCCGCTGCTCCCGACCGATCGGCCGGTGCCGGGGTACCCGAAGCTCTACCCGGCGCCCATCCTGTCGCCGCCGCTGAGCGCCGTCATCTGGCGCCCGCTCGCGGCGCTCGGCGAGGGGTCGATGACGATCTGGTGGGCGGCCGACCTCGCGCTCGTGGTCGCCCTGGCCGCCTGGTTCGCCGTCGTCGGCCGCCGCTGGACGCTGGGCGGCCTCGCGGTGATCCTCGCCCTCGGGGTGCCGATCGCGTGGGTGCTCGCGGTCCGCTATCGCTACCTTGGCTACTACTCCCCGATCTCGATCGCCGCTCTCTCCGGCAACCTCAACGGCTACCTCGTCGGGCTGTGCGTCCTTGCCTGGTGGGCCTCGAGCCGGGGCCGCTCGTGGATCGCCGGGGCCGCCGCGGGCCTGGCCGCGATGCTGAAGCTCGGTCCGTTCGTGCTCGTCTGGTGGCTCGTGGTGCGCCGCGACTGGCCGGCCGTCAAGGCGTTCGCCGTGACCGTCGTGGTCCTCGGGATCGTCGGGCTCGCCGGGGCAGGCCTGGACGCCAACCTCGCGTTCGCCCGGCTGACGCTCGACGCGGGCGTCAGCCCATCGTCACTGAGCGTTGCCTGGATCCTCCACACCCGGCTGGGCCTGGATCCCCACCTCGCGAACCTCGGGACGATGGCGACGACGATCGTCGGCCTCGCGGTCGTCTACGCAACGCGCCGGCGGTCCCGGATCTCGTTCCTCGTGACGATCCTCGTCGTGATCTACTGCTCGCCGGTCGTCTTGGTCGGCAATTTCGCGCTGCTGCTTGCCGCGGTGGCGCCGTGGGTCGTGCCGGATCGAATCGGCGCGCTGACCGGCCGCGACCACGCCTCCGGGCGAGACATGGCGACGCGACGGGGCGGCATCCGCGACGATCCCGCCCTCCCCGCAGGCGTTCGCGGCCCTTGAGCCTCCGCGCGCGGATGGCGCGCCCAAATCCATGGCGGGGCCTCGTTCGCTGGTTCCCGGTGCCGATCGTCCTCGTGGGGTCGGCGATCCTGGCGAGCCACGAGCTGGCAAACCGCGCCTCGCAGCTGGGCACGGACGCACACATCTACTACGTCGGTGCGTTGGCCTGGCTCCACGGCGCCGATCCATGGAACAGCGCCTATCACGGGCTCCACTTCGCCGCGCCGCCATGGGCGCTGCCGATGATCGCTCCGTTCACGCTGCTCGCCGAGTCGCAGGCCGTGGCGCTCTGGATCGCGCTCGACGCGGTGGCGGCCGCGTACATCGTTCGCCGGTCGGGGCTGGCCTGGGCATGGCTGCTGTTCCCGCCCCTCGTCCACGGCACGCTCAACGGAAACCCGGCGATTGTCAGCGTGGCGCTCGTGCTCGCGGGGGCCGGGCCGATCGGCGTGCTCCTGCGTCCCCAGGTCGGCTATGCCCTGGTCGGCGAGCGGCGCTGGCGCGCGGTCGTGATCTCCGCGGTCGTGGGAATCGTCCTCCTCGCGGTGCTGCCATGGCACGAGTTCGTGGCTGACCTGCCGGCGATCTCCGCGAGATACGTGACCGAATCGCGGGGGGGCTCGACGGGGGGGACGCCGGTCGAGCTTGCCATCGGGGTCCTCTCCGTCGCCGCCCTTGCCACCGTCGACCTCCGCGAAGCCGGCTGGCTGGCGACGATCGTGGCGGTGCCGATCAACGGATGGTACGCGGGCGCCGCCGCCGCGCCGTTCATGAGTCCGATCCTCGCCGCCGGGCTCGCCCTGCCGGTCGTGGGTCTGCCGACCGCGACGGTCGCCGTTTACGCGACTCTGCGCGTCGCGCTTCGGCGGGCGCCCGCCGGGCGAGCCGCGCGCTTCTTTGCGCCGCTTGTCGAGCGGTATCGACCAGGCGCCGATCCGGACAGGCCAGCGTGGCCGTTGCACCGACCGACGCCGGCCCAGCGGGAAGTGCTGTCGCCGGCCGGTCACGCGCGAGTCACCGGTCGCCGATGAGGCGCTCCACGAGTGCGCAGTACCGCCGCGCCTCGCCGTTCCAGCCGAGCTCCCGGGCTCGCGCCCCGCTGGCGGCAACCCGGGCCGCGCGCTCCTCTCGATCGTCCACGAGCCCGACGACCACGCGCGCCAGGTCCGCCGGATCGCCTGGCCGATATGTCGCGATCGTGTCAGGCCCGAAGTAGCGGGCGACGGTCGGGAGCGCGGACGCGACGGCCGGCTTCCGCATGGCTGCGTATTCGAAGAGCTTCGTCGACAGGCTGAAGTCCGTGAACTGCGTCTGTCGCGTGGGAGCCAGCCCGATGTCGGCCGCCGCGATCGCGGCGGGGACCAGCTCGAGCGCGATCCGGCCGTGGAACCGGACCCGATCGGCGACCCCGAGGTCGTCCGCTCGGGCCCGGAGGGTCGACTCGGCGTCGCCGCGACCGTAGACCTCGAGGACCACCGGCAGTTCCGGCCGTGCCGCGGCCAGCGCGGCCACCGCCTCGATCGCGACGTCGATCTCGTAGGTGGGGGTGAGGGCACCCGCGTAGACCAGGCGCAGCACGCCGTCCGCCATGAACGCCCGCTCCTCGTGCACGGCAGGATCGAAGAGGGCGACGTCGGGCGTGTTCAGGATCACCGTGACCTTCGCCGCCGGGGTTCCGAGCGCGACGAGCCGGTCGCCGAGCGCATCGTTTACGGTGACGACCGCGTCGGCCGCGGCGATCGAGGCGCGCTCCTGGAGGCGCATCAGGCCCTGCGCCAGGCGCGAGGCTCGCCGCGGGAATCTCGCCCGGAAGAACTCGGGCATGGCCTCGTGCAGATCGAGGAGGATCGGCACGCCGACCAGCCTGAGCGGCATCGCCGCGAACACGAGGAAGTCCGGGAGCGTGTCGACGTGGACGAGGGCGAATCGGCGCGCACGGTGGGCGCGGGCCAGGGCGAAGGCGGCGCGGACGAGGAAGTCGAGGTACTCACGCAGGTACACCACGATGCCCGCACCCTGGTGCCGCCGAACATCGAGGCGGTGGATCGCGACGCCGTCGAGCACGCCCTCCGGCGGGTCGCCCGGCCTGCGGAGCGCAAACACGTCGACGGGGCGTCCGGCGCGGACGAGCGCCTCGGCCTCGCGCCGGACGCGCGAGTCCTCCTCGTAGTACGCGTGCGCCAGCACGGCCACGCCGCGAACCCTACCGGCCGCGGCAGGCCCCGACGCGCCGCTCAGGGTGGCCGCAGACGGGTCAGGGACGGTGCACCTCCGGGGACGCTGATGCAGGCGGGCCAGCGCCGGACGAGGCGGGGCCTGCGAGCGTTCGTTTCATCGTAGCAAGTCGTCACCGCCGCGGTGACCGGGGGCGGGGAGGCGGACGTTCCCGAAGGCCGGGGTGATACCCTTTCCCGGCTCATGACCACCTCGGAGACGCACGCCTCATTCAGCTCGTCCGCGGCCCGCCCCGGCCCGATCGCGCTCCTCCGCCAGGCGGTCGACGACATCCGATCCCGGCGCCAGCTCATCGGGTACCTGGTCCGGGCGGATGCCAAGAAGAAGGGCACCGACACCCTGCTCGGCAACATCTGGTGGGTGCTCGACCCGCTCCTCCAGATGCTCGTCTACGTCATCCTCGTCTCGGTGATCCTGCAGAACTCGCAGCCGGACTATCCGCTCTTCATCTTCGCCGCGATCCTGCCCTGGAAGTGGTTCATGAGCTCGGTGAGCGACGCGATCGGCTCGATCACGACCCAGGACCGCCTCATCAAGCAGCTCAAGTTCCCCAAGATCGTCCTGCCCACGGCGACCACCGTGGCGGCGATCCTGCACTTCGTCTTCGGGCTGATCCCGCTCGGCTTCCTGCTCGTCCTCCTGTACCACGATCGCATCTCGGGGAACCTCGTCTTCCTCCCCGTGATCGCCGCGGTCCAGTTCCTCTTCACCCTGGCATTCGCGTACGTGGTCGCTGCCGTCAACGTCTTCTACCGCGACGTCGAGAACGTCAGCCGGCATGCCCTCCGCATGTGGTTCTACCTCTCGCCCGCGCTCTACGGGGCGTCGGCGATCGACCGCATCGCGAGCTCGCATCCGACCCTGATCGAGCTCTTCAAGCTCAACCCCTTCTACGTCCTGTTCACCTCGTACCGCAACGTGATCTACGGGTCGACGACGGGCGCTCCGACCGGGCCGGACTGGAGCGGGCTCCTCGTCCTGTCGGGCGTCTCGCTGGTCTTCCTTGCCCTCGCCACGATCCTCTTCAAGCGGGTCGAGCCGGCATTCGCGAAGGTGCTCTAGTGGCCAACGTGCTGCGCGGCAGCGCAGCGTCGTACGCGATCGATGTCCGCGGCGTCGGCGTCAAGTACGACCTGCGGCTGACCCGGAAGAACACGCTGCGGACCTCGTTCACGCGCCTGGCCCACCGCCGGCGCGGCGTGGACCGGACGTTCTGGGCGCTGCGGGATGTCTCGTTCCGCCTGGTCCACGGGGAGTCGCTGGGCGTGATCGGCCCCAACGGCGCGGGAAAGAGCACGCTCCTCCAGGTCCTCGCCGGGATCATCACGCCCTCGGAGGGCGCGATCGACGTCGTCGGGAACGTGTCGAGCCTCCTGACGCTGGGCGCCGGCTTCGACCAGGAGCTGACGGGCCGCGACAACATCTTCCTCGCCGGCGCGTTCCTGGGGATCCAGGGCGACGAGATGGCGCGCCGGAGCGCGAGCATCGTCGAGTTCGCCGACATCGGCCAGTTCATCGACGCGCCGATCAAGACGTACTCCTCGGGCATGCGGGCGCGCCTCGGCTTCGCGATCGCGACCTCCGTCGACCCCGACGTCCTCCTTCTCGACGAGGTGCTCTCGACCGGCGACCAGGTCTTTCGGGCCAAGAGCAAGGCGCGCGTCCTCGAGATCGCGGCCGCCGCGAAAGCCGTCGTGCTCGTGACCCACGACATGAACTGGGTCACGGAGTTCTGCAATCGCGCGATCCTCATCGAGCAGGGCCACGTGGTCGCCGAGGGCGACCCGGCGGAGGTCGTCGCGATCCACCAGGAGCGCTCGGAGCGCTCGCGAGCCGAGAAGGCCGCGGAAGTCGCACGGATTCTCGCCGGGGCCTCGGCCTGAGGCGATGAATCCCGCGGGGGCGCCCGGGTCGCTCCTGACCGGCGCGACAGTCGCGGCGTGGCCGCGCCGGATCCTCGTGGTCGCGCGCTGGTATCCGTCCCACGATGACCCCGGCAGCGGGAGCTTCGTGAGCGACGAGGTCATGGGGCTGCGGGCGGCCGGCATCGACGTCGTCGTCGCCTCCTGGGAGAACGCCGACCTCCGATCCCGCGATGGAGGCACCGAACCCATCCGCCGGCAGGCGGCCGCGGCATGGGCTGAGGCCGTCGCCCAGGCCGACGCCGTGTCGATCCCGCGCGAATGGGGTGCCGGCGTCCCAGTCGCACGGATCCCGGCCCTCCATCCGGGCGGTCGCCTTCCCGCCCGAGTGGCGATCGAGGCGCACGCGGCGCTCCTCGTGCCCTTCGCGACCGCGCTCGCTGCACGGTGGCCGTTCGACCTGGTCCACGCCCACGTGGGCATCCCGGACGGGGCCGCGGCCGCCGAGGTGGCCGCCACGCTCGGCGTGCCGCTCCTGGTCACCGAGCATTCGTCGAGCGTGACCGAGCAGCTCGAGGAGGAGGAGGCCCGGAGCACCTACCTGCGGCTGCGCGGCAGCGGCCGGCGTGTCGTCGCGGTGAGCCGCGCGCTCGCCGGACGGCTGGAGTCGTCCCTGGGTCTCGAGCGCGGCGCGATCCCCGTCGTCCCGAACATCATCCGGTTCGACGGCTTCCCACTCGGGGCACCGGGAGATCGCGACCCGGATGAGCTCCTCTGGGTCGGGACGCGCCGCCAGCACAAGGGAATCGACGTGCTGATCCGGGCGGTCGCGATCGCGCGCGAGCGGCAGCCGGGCCTGCACCTCCGCCTCGTGGGACGCGCCCCGGACCAGGCCGGCGACAGGCCGTGGCGTGATCTCGCCGACGAGGTCGGCCTGGGCGACGCGGTCGCGTTCGAGCCGCCGACCGACCGGGCCGGGGTGGCGGCGGCAATGCGCCGCGCGGGGATCTTCGTCCATCCCAGCCCGTTCGAGACCTTCGGGATGGTCGCCGCGGAGGCGCTGGCCAGCGGCCTCCCGGTGGCGGCGCGACGATCCGGGGGCGTTGAGGAGATCCTCGCGGGCGAGGAAGTCGGGGCCGAGCTCGCGGATGGTGATGACGCAGCCGCGCTCGCTGCGGCAATCCTGCGCCTGCGATCCCGCCTAACGCAGATGGACCCGGCCGCGATGCGCGCGGCCGTGATGGGCCGGTTCCCGACGACCGGGACGATCACTGCACTCCTGGGCCACGCCCGTGACGCGGCTGCCGAGCTGTCGCCGACCGGCGGCCAGCCTGGCCGTGGCGCGCCCGCGGATGGTCGGGCGCCGACGGCCGCCGGGCCAGAGCCTGCGCCCCGGGAGACGGGATCCCTCTCAGCGCCGCTGCCGCCGGTCCTGGTCGTCGGCCTGCGGCGGCCGATGGCCGCCCGCCGCGTCGCGGCGCTCCCGCCGTCCCTCGCGTCCCGTCTCACGGTCGTCACCACGGCCGAGGCCGTGGAGCATGACGGCGCGCTCCTGCCAAGCGCCCGATGGATCGAGATCGACCCTGACGCACCCTACGCCCGCCGCCTTGCCGCGCTCGGTGGTCCACTCGACGTGCGTCGCTCGACCCTGCAGCGCCTCGTGTCCGCCTGCCTCCATCCCCGCCGGACCGTTCTGCGTCGACAGCTCCTGGAGGAGCGACCGGCACTGCGCGCCGCCGCCGAGCGCGATGGGGTTCTCGCCACCTGGCGAGCGGTCGCGAGCGGCCCCGGAGCGGACCGCGCCGTCGTCGTGGCGATGGGCGCCGAGGACGTGCTCGCCGCCGCGGACGCGCTTGGCGCGGGAGGCGTGCTCGCCCCCGGCGGGCTGCGCTGGCTCGCGGACGCGTGGGACGCCGCCGGCAGACCCTGAGGCGGGCCTCCGTTTCACGACCCCGGGCGCCGCACCACTGTCACGGGGCTACGCAGGTCGCCTCACCACGGCCTGCCGGTCAGCCGCCCGTAGACTTCCAGGAGCGTCGCTGCCTGGCGATCCCATGTCCATCGTGCGTGGGCGGCCGCGAGGACCCGACGACGAAGGTCCGCCGTCCCCTCCGCGGGGCGGTCGAGGACATCCCGGAGCGCGACCGCGATCGCGTCGGGGTCGGTGGGATCGCACACCGCCCCGAGCGGGCCGTCGGGATCCTCGATCACGATCCGTCGCCGTGCAGGGAAGTCGGATGACACGACGGGAACGCCGGCCGCCAGGCACTCGAAGAGCTTGTTGGGCGTGGAGATCCGCTCGTTCATCGAGACGGGCTGGTTGACCATCGCCCCTACGTCGGCGGCCGCGATCCAGGCCACGAGATCGGCCGGGGGCACGGGCGGCAACACGTGGACACGGCCATCCGCCCGCTGCTCGCCCGCGAGCTTCTCGAGGGCCGGCCGCAGCGGCCCATCGCCCATCGCGACGAGCGTCACGTCCCGGAGCTGCAGGACGGCCGCGGCGAGGACCTCGATGCCGCGACTCGGGAGAAACCCGCCGTGGTAGAGGACGACGCGGGTTTCCGGCGCGAGCCCAAGGAGCGCGTGGAACCGGCGATCCGGCCGCGCCGGCGGCGTCCACGCGGGCAGGCAGTTCATGACGACTGCCGGGAGTGGCCTGTCGAATCGCCGGGCCAGGATCGCCGCGAGCTCGTCGTTGACGGTGATGATCCCGTCGGATCGGCGCGCCCAGCGACGCTCGACGAGGCCGGCAAGGGACCGGATGGGCGGCGGCATGCGGGCGAGGTTTCCCGATTCGGGGTAGAGATCCCGTGCGTCGTAGAGGGCTCGGCCGCGCGCGCGACGTGCGAGCGAGAGCGCGATCGGGATGCCCTGGTACGCCATCCCATGGTAGAGGTCAGCGCCCGGGTCGGCCGCTGCGGCCTCCCGCACCTGGCGCCGCATCGCGAGGCCGATCGCGGTGAGGCGCCCGACCTCGCCGCGGAGCTGGCCCAGGGCGCCCTGCGCGCGCATCCCGCGGGACGGCGTGGGCGCACCGAGGCGCACGACGCGATACCCGTCAGGCGAATCCTCGGGCGCCGCAGCGTCCTCGGGCGCCGCAGCGTCCTCGGGCGCCCCGGTGGCGGGGCCGCGGCGGGCGAGGATCGTGACCTCGTGGCCGCGGCCCGCGAGCGTCGCGGCAATCCGCAGGCTTCGCGAATCGTGGCGCTCCGGCGTCGAGAGGACGAGGACCGCGCGCTGCGGAACGATTGGCCACGGACGATCCGCGGGTCCCGCGCGGGTCGCCCCGCCGGAAACCGCCCCCGGCGGGCTCGCGGGATCGGTCATGCGGTCGAGGCTGCCAGGTCGGCGTAGAGCTCGACCAGCCGCGCCGACTCCGTCTCCCAATTCCACCGATCCCGAGCCGCGACCAGGCAGCGCTCCCGGAGCGCCGCTCGCTCGTCCAGCGGACACCCGAGCAGGCCGGCGATCGACGCGGCGATCGAGGCCGGGTCGGTCGGGTCGCACAGCACGCCAAGCGGACCGGCCGGGTCCTCCATCACGATGCGGCGCAGCTCCGGCAGGTCGGACGCGACGATCGGGACGCCCGCCGCGAGGGCCTCGAAGAGCTTGTTGGGGGTGGACAGGCGGTGATTCAGGGTCGAGTCCTGGATGGGCATCACCGCGACGTCCGCGTCCCGCACCCAATCCACGAGGACATCCGGCGACACGGCCGGAAGGACGTGGACCCGCTCGGCCACCGGCGACGCAGCGGCGAGCGCCCGGAGCTCCGCGGCCTGGGAGCCGTAGCCGAGGAAGACGACGTGGGCCCCCTCGAGGATCGGGAGTGCCGCTGCGGAGACAAGCTCCTCGAGGCCGCGATGCTTCGAGAAGCCCCCGTGGTACAGGGCGACGGGAACGTCCGCCCCGATCCCCAGGGCTGCCCGCAGGGGTCCCGGGACCGGCCCCGCGGTTTCCGAGGCCGGTCCCGGGCGCGGCGGGCAGTTGTGGACCACCACGACCCGGCGCGGCAGGTAGCGCTCGCCGAGCTCGCGCGCAAGCGCGTTGTTGACGGTGACGAGCGCATCCGCCTCGCCCACCCAGGCGGCCTCTCGCCTGCGGAAGATGCTGCGCGCCCATCCCGGCCGCGTTGCGTGGGAGCCCGACTCCAGGAAGATCTCGTGACTGTCGTACACGAGGGCCCCGCCTGCCCGGGCGCGCGCGAGGACGGCGGCATGGAGCGCGTTGAGATCATGACCGTGAAAGATGTCCGCGCCGGGAGCGGCGGTCGCAGCGGCGCGATCCCACTCCTCCGTGGAGGATCGCCAGCGAACGAGCCAGTCGACGCCGCTGCGGAGCCGCGCCGTGCCGGGCAGCACCCGAGCCATGACCATCAGCAGCAGGCCAACGACGACGAATGGGATCGCGACGAGCGCCGCGATTGCGGCCACGACGAGCCTCGCCCACCCCGGTGGGCCCGCCTTCAGCCGGTCGCGGGCCCACCAGCCGGCCAGGCGCCAGCCACGCCACGGCGCGGCGGCAAGCCGGGCGCGGCGCCTCCACCGAAGGGGCACGGGGATGCGGACGATCTCGAAGCCATCCCGCTGCTCGTGCTCGATCCGCTGGTCGTTGAGATCCGTCGGGCGCGCCATGATGGTCACCTGGTGGCCTGCGCGGACCAGCGTCCCGGCCTCGCGCAGGACGCGCGCGTCCGTCCGACAGTCGTTGAGGACGAACATCACCACGCGGCTCACCCGGCCTCCTCCGCGGCGGCAAGCGCTGCCACGATGGCCTCGGCCGCGCCCGGGGACGGGATGTCGAGCGATGTGGCTCGCGCCCGGGCGTCTGCCGCGGATCGGCCAGGCGGCGCAAGCCGGTCCAGCGCGGCCCGAATGCGGGTCCCGTCCAGCCCCACGAGCACCATCCGGCCTGCCGATCCGCTGACTGCCTCGGACCACTCGGTCGTGGACCGCAGGACCAGGCACGGCGTGCCGAGCCAGGCCGCCTCGCGCTGGACCCCGCCCGAGTCCGTGAGGATCGCGGCGGCGTGGAGCTGCAGCGTGAGCGTCGTGCGGTAGCCCTGCGGGTCCACGACGCGGATGCCGGGTGGCAGGGCGACTCCAGCATCGTCGAGGGCAGCCCGGGTGCCCGGATGCAGCGAGAGGATGACCGGCCGGTCCGGGCGAGCGGCGCTCGCGAGCAGGCCGGGCCAGGTCGCGAGCGCCTCCGGCGTCCGGTTCTCCGCGCGGTGGATCGTCGCGAACAGGTACCCGCCCGGCGCGAGCGAGACGCCGAGGCGCGACGCGACGGCAGCCAGCGCAGCCGGCTCCCGGACCTCCGCGACGGCCCGCGACGCGAGGTCCTGCATCAGATCGCCGACCTCAACGACGCCCCCGGTGATCCCTTCGGCCGCGAGATTCACGACGGCCGTCGGGGTCGGCGCGAAGCACCACGTCGCCAGGTGGTCGGCGACGACCCGGTTGATCTCCTCGGGCATCCGCCGGTCGAAGCTGCGCAGGCCGGCCTCGATGTGGGCGACAGGGATCCCGAGCTTTGCCGCGACGAGTGCCCCGGCAAGCGTCGAGTTCGTGTCGCCGTAGACGAGGACGGCGTCGGGCCGCTCGGCAGCAAGGATCGGCTCGAGGGCCTGGAGCATCCGCCCGGTCTGGTCGGCGTGCCCACTGCCGCCCACCCCCAGGCTGTGGTCGGGTCGAGGCAGGCCCAGCTCTGCGAAGAACGCGCCGGCCATCTGCTCGTCCCAGTGCTGGCCGGTGTCGACGAAGACCTCGGCGTGGCGGGCGCGCAGGGCCGGCCCGAGGGCCGCGGCCTTGATGAGCTGGGGGCGGGTTCCCACGACGCTGACGATGCGCATGGGCGTCGGAAGCCGGGGTCTCCGGCTAGCCGCCGGCGAGGCTGCGGGTCGAGGCCTGTACGCCCACGCCGACGTAGGCGACTCCCTCGGGAAGCGCGAGCGTGCGGAGGCTGTTGCGTCCGTCGTACACGGCCCGCAGTGCGGGGAACCAGGCGGCGTCGAGCGCCGCGAAAGCCCGGTCCGC